>Ga0315910_10000061_pt1 | contig 171357 bp, 159 predicted proteins | sample EdamamesoilMG_FD_204470 | JGI IMG/M metagenome (GOLD analysis project Ga0315910, IMG submission 204470) | Garden soil microbial communities collected in Santa Monica, California, United States - Edamame soil | ecosystem: Environmental > Terrestrial > Soil > Garden | place: USA: California...
GTCTACGTGCCGGCGTCGGGCGGCCCGAAGACGCCGCAGGAACTCGATCCCACGGCCGAGATCTCGCCGAAGGACGCGCTTCGCCCGTCGCCGTCGCTCGAAGTCGAGAAGGCCTGACGCGCGAGCTTCGAAGCACGCGACCGGCGCCGCGCATCCCGCGCGCGCCGGTCGCGCGCGTTCTCGAGCTCAGCTGTGCGCGTCACGCCGCAGCAGAGCTCTCCCGCTTTGTTCCTGCGCTCGGCCACCGGCCATCCCTGCCACCTGTGTGCGCTCTGCCGCAGCCCTCGGGCACAGTTGCCCGGAGCGGCTCGGGCGCCCCCCGATCGCATCCGAGAACCATCATGAAGAACCTCTTCGCATCGCTCGCCATCCTGACGCTCGCCCCGCTGTCGGTCCTGCGTGCAGACCAGGTCACCTACGAACAGCACGTGCGCCGCGCACCACTCGCGACCCTGACCACGATCACGCTGCCCGGCTTCGACCGTCAGCTCGGGGAACTGCAGCAGGTCCAGCTCGAATTCGTCGCACAGTTCTCGGCCACCGTCGGCATCGACAACCAGGATCGGACGGCCAAGTTGGTCCACATCGACGCCGATGCGTGCACGACGCTGCGCACCCGCCATCGCACGCTCCTGGCCAGCGGCCGCGACAAGGCCGAGGCCGAACTCGTGCTCGCCCCCAGGACGGGGCCGTTGTTCCACCACGGCCCTTGGGGAGCCCTGCTCGACATCGGCATCGGCTTCCACCAGAGCGCGACCGTGAAGGCCGGGTTCGGCGACTACCTGGTCAAGGAACTGGTCATGCTGGCGGGCATGCGCGGCGGGGTCGAGATCGTCGCCGAAGGCGTGGTCTCCGCCGTGCACCACGCTTCGGCCGACTATCGCGTGCGGATCACCTACGTCTACGTGCCGGCGTCGGGCGGCCCGAAGACGCCGCAGGAACTCGATCCCACGGCCGAGATCTCGCCGAAGGACGCGCTTCGCCCGTCGCCGTCGCTCGAAGTCGAGAAGGCCTGACGCGCGAGCTCCGCAGCACGCGACCGGCGCCGCGCATCCCGCGCGCGCCGGTCGCGCGCGTTCAGGGCCGGCTGCGCCAGGCCTGCAGCGCGAAGCCGAGCCAGCCCACGATCAGCGCCGTGCCGCCGAAGGGCGTGATCGCGCCCAGCCAGCGCGGCCCGCCGAGCACGATCGCGTACAGCGTGCAGGAGAAGACCAGGCTGCCGAGCATCAGGCACCAAGCCGGCCACGGCCGGACGCGCGCGCGCTCGAGGAACAGCCCGTAGAGCACGAGCGCCGGCGCGGTCAGCGCGTGGTAGAGGACGCCGGTCTCCCAGGTCCTGAGGTCGGCGGGCGTGACGCGCTGCTCGATGCCGTGCGCGCCGAAGGCGCCGAACACGACGGCCAGGGCGCCCCACAGGGCACCGATCGCGATCCAGCGTGAGCTCATCGAGGGTCTCCCTGCGCGTTGTTCCCGGCCGCTGAACCGTGATCGAGCAGCGCCTGTTGGATGCCGGAGGTCAGGCCCGGGCCCTGGGTGCTCGCGAGCACCTGGCTCGCCGTCCAGGCGCGCTCGAACTCGCGCTGGCGGGCGAGGCGCTCGCGCACGAGCTCCTCGATGCGCTTGGCCTGCGCGCGCTCCGCCAGGCCGTGCAGGCCGAGCGCGCGCCACTCGGACTCGGGCAGCAGGCGCTCGACCAGCCCCGCCAGCGGGCCGGGCAAGGTCGAGATCAGGTCGTGGATGCGGTCGTTCTCGTGCTCGGCCAGCGCGCGCTCGAGCAACGCGAGCCCCGCGACGCACAGGCAGAACCCGATCGCCCACAGCGCCGTCGTCAGCGGGAAGTCGAGACCGGCGGGCGGGAAGTTCAGCTCCTGCGGCGTGAAGCTGCCGAGGTCGACGCGCTTGATCGAGTCGAGCGCCTCGAAGGGCAGGCTCGAGAGGATCGGCACGTCGATCGAGACCAGCTGCCACTCGCGCTGGCTGCCCTGGTAGGTCACCCACAGGCGGAACAGGAGCAGCAGCGCCAGGAGCACCAGCGCCCCGGTGGCGCCCGTGGCGCCCGTGGCGCCCGTGGCACCGGAGGCCCCGCGCCCCTCGCCGGCCTGCGCGGGCTTGCGCAGCACGACGAACAGCAGCAGGAGCAGCAGCTCGAAGAACATCCACGGCCCGCCCGGCGCGAGCACACCCGAGACGACGAAGGCGACGCCGCCGAAGAGCGCGACCAGCCCGACGGTGCCCGCGCCGTCGCGCGGCAGCCCGGCGCTGCGCGCGCGCAGGAACACGACGCCCAGCGCGACCAAGGCGCCGATCGAAAGCTGCACGAAGCCGGTGCCCGAGACGTCGCCGAGCATGTCGACCTGCAGCCCGAGCAGCAGGCCCCCGGCGGCGACGAGCACGGCGCCGAAGCCGATCGTCGTCGCGGCCGTGCGCGCGGCGCCGACGCTCATCGTCCACACTCCCCGGTGAAGTCGGGCATCAGCACCGCGAACTCCTCGGCGCAGCCCGCGAGGCGCTCGCGCGGGTCGAGCAGGCGGTTGACCGCGCGCGGGTAGCGGCCGAGCAGCGTCTCACCCAGCGCCGTGCGCCGCGCCGGCGGCGTGCCGACGAGCTCGCCGAGGAAGGCCGTCGCGCGCTCGTAGGGCGCTGCGTTCAGGCCGACCAAGGGTGCCTTCCAGGCGATCTGCATCACGTGGCCGTAGGCCAGCGTCGCGGCCAGCGCCGGGTCGCTGAGCAGCGGATCGCGCGCGCCGGGCTCGCCCCAGCTGCGCAACCAGTCCTGCAGGTAGGCGCCGAGCCGCTCGGTGTGCTCGGTGCGGCCGCGCAGCCCGGGTCGCCATTCGGTCGCGCGGCCGAGGCGGAAGACCAGCGCCAGCGCGGCGATCGCATCTTCGCGCGTGCCGCCGCGCAGGTCGTGGAACAGGCGCTCGAAGCGCTGGCCGTCGGCGCCGTTCGACCACTCGAGCAGCTCGGGGCAGTCGTCGAGACGGAAGAGCGCCTCGCGCAGGGAGCTGAAGGCGCTGCGCTGGCGCTCCGAGACCAGCGCGTCGAGCTCCTGCGCGCGCAGTGCAGCCGCGGGCCCGAGCAGCTGCAGCGGGTCCCGCAGCTTCGGCCGCTCGTCGATCGGCACGTCTGCAGGACGCGTCAGGCGCGCCGGCGCCCAGCCGCGCACCACCAGCGCGCCGAGGGCGAGCACGGCGGCCGCCGCGAGGGCCCACGCCGGCACGCGCGCTCGCAAACCCGATTCCTGGACCACACGGTGGATTCTGCACTCGCCGCGGCCGGCTTCCAACTGTCGCGCGCGACCTCGAAACGGACGACGGCCGGCGGAAGCGCATCCCGCCGGCCGTCGCGGTGCGAGTCCGGTGCCTCAGCGCGGTTGCTCGAGGCGCTGGCGCAGCGTGTCGCGCAGCAACTGCTCCAGCTCGCGGTTGTGCTTCTCGAGCGTGTCCAGGAGCGTCTGGTTCTTGTCCAGGAGCGCCAGCTCGCGGCGGTAGCCGTTCTGCCGAAGTCCCTCGACCGCCAGCTCCAGCGGATCCTGCACGCCCGGCCAGCCGTTGAGGATGATCACGCGCGCCTGCTCGATCAGCGTCACGAACTTCTGGAACTCGACGTCCGCGCCCTCGGCGGCGAGCTTGCGCGCGTCGGAGAGCAGCTGGTCGTAGGAGTCCGAGCGCGCGTTGACGCTGCGGCGCAGGAACTCGGCGAACTGGCCGACCACGACGGACCGGCGATAGCCCGCGCCCGCGCCCTCCCAGCTCGTGCGCTGCGCGTACTTGACCGGTGCGGCGATCTCGCTCGCCTCCTCGTTGGCCAGCGGCTCACCCGGCTTGCGCGGCGCCTTGAAGCGCACGCGCACGGTCGCCAGCGGCCGATCCGTGGTGGCGGCGTTCGGCTTGCGCTCGGCGTACTCGATCTCGTACAGCGCGGTCACCTGGTGGCCCGCGCCGACCTCGCCCGCGTCGACGCGATCGTTGCGGAAGTCGACGTCCGCGACCGCGCGGTTCTCGTAGCCGAGCAGGCGGTAGCGGTAGACCTGCGCCGGGTCGAACTCGACCTGCAGCTTGACGTCGCGCGCGATCGTCTCGACCGTGCCCATGAAGTCGTCGACGAAGACCTTCTTGGCCTCGGCCGCGTCGTCGACGTAGTTGCACACCCCGTCGGCCTTGTCGGCGAGCTGCTCGAGCAGCACGTCGTTGTGGTTGTTCATGCCGACGCCGACCGTGTTCAGGTAGACACCCTGCTCGCGGATCTGGCGCACGCCCTCGGAGATCACGTTGGGATCGGTGACGCCGACGTTGGCGACGCCGTCCGAGAGGAACACGACGCGGTTGGTCGCTTCGCGGTTCAGGCCCGCCAGCGCGGCGCCGTAGCCCATGCGCAGGCCGGCCTCGGAGTTGGTCGAGCCTTCCGCCGCCAGCGGCTGGATCGCCGCCTCGATCAGCGCCTTGTCCTTGCACGAGGTCATCGGCAGCACGAGCGCGGCGTCGGTGCTGAACTTGACGATCGCGATCGAGTCGCGCGCGTCGAGCTGCGTCACCAGGAGGCGCATCGCATGCTTCACCATCTCGATCCGGTTCTGCTCCTTCATCGAGCCCGAGCAGTCGACGACGAAGGTCAGCGCCAGCGGCTTGCGCTCGGCCTTGGCCACGTCCTTGCCGCGCACGACGACGCGCAGGAGGTCGCGCTCGCCCTGCGCGTACTCGCCCGGCGCCGCGGCGCCGAAGCGGCTGGGCGCCAGCGTCGTGTGCACCGCGAAGGTGCCCTGGGTCGGGGCCGGCACGTCGGACTTGAAGTAGTTGACGAACTCCTCGGTGCGGATCTGCGCCTTCTCGGGCAGCTTCCCTTCCTCGATGTAGCGCCGCGCCAGCGTGTAGCTCGCCGTGTCGACGTCGGCCGAGAAGGTCGACAGCGCGTCGACCGCCGCGAACTCGAAGGGATTGTCGCCCCAGAAGCGGAAGAACATGTCGCGCGGCTTCTCGTCCGGCCGGCGGCGGCAGTCGATCACGATGCGCTGGCACCAGTGGTCGACATACTCGCCGCGGAAGCGGTTGCGCTGATCGGGCGTCACCGGATGCTCGTGCCAGCGGGCCGGCTCGATGCCCAGGCGCTCGAGGACGAAGCGGTCTTCGTCGGAGTAGCGTTGCGAGGCGGCCGCCCAGGCCTCAGGAGAATGGAAACGCAGCGTGTCGAGCTGAATGACGTTGCTGGCCTCCAATTCGAGGAATGTGCGGTGCCAGTTGCCTTGCTGCTGCTCGAACTGAAAACGAGCCGCCAGGCCAGGAGCTTCCCCCGGCGGCATCGGAACTGTGGGAATCGGATCGGGTGCCGTGAGCCCCCCGGTCGGCGTCGAGGCCGGAACCCGAGCGGGCCCCATCGACACGTCGGACTTCTTGCTCTCGCTCGCCAGCGGCAGGTTGACCGGCCCGCTCGCGCCGCCGTAGCCGAGGCCCTGCAGCGAACCGCCACCACCGCCGCCCGCCGTCGGCTGGCCGCCGCGGTCCGCTTCCTTGGTCCTCGCGCCTTCCGGGCGCTGCCCCAGCGCGCCGCGCAGGCTGTCGACCAGAACTTCCGAAGTGCCGGGCTGCGCGGGGTTCTTGTTCTCGGTGATGTGCAGCACGTTGGCCTGCGGCTGCTGCGCCGGCGCGGTCGGCTGCAGTTCGCCGAACAGCGCTCGCGTCACCATGTCCGGCGGCACCGTGTTTCCAGCGCCGCGGTACGTGCCGGTGTTCGAGGCACTGGCCGCGGAGGGATCCGGGACGGCACCCGGATGCACGCCGGCGCCCTGAGCGACTTGGACGTCGAAGTCCTGCGTCCGGGCGTCGGCCGGTGCCGCAGGCCGCGCAGCGGCCGCTTCGCGGTCGAGCAGTTCCTCGAGCTTGTCCTCGCCCGCGTCGGCATCGCGCGCGCTCCACTGGCCATTCTGCTTGGCGTCGAGTTGGTCCTTCTCGAGGCCCAGCTGCGCGATGTCGTCACCTGCCTGCCGGCGCTTCTCGAAGTTGGCGGCCTCGGCCGCTTCACCGGCCGGCGTGCGCGCCGACTCGGAGGCTAGTCCGGCCTTGCGCAGCACGCGCGTGTCGTGCGTTCCGTCGAGGGAGCGGCCGCGCTCGTAGTCCGCGTCGCGCGAGGCCAGCTCGGAACTGCTCTTCGCGCTGCGGTTCATGTCGTAGACCGTCCACCCGCCGAGCGCCAGGCTGCAGAACAGGATCCCGGCCGCGGCGCGCACCCAGCTCTGCCGCCACCAGGGATGCGTTTCCTGGATCGGCGGCAGCGCGGCGCGCAGCACCTCATCGCGCGCCGCCGGCGACAGCGCGTCGTCGCGGCCGAGCGAGCTCTTCACCAGGCCGATCGTGGCCTCGATGCGCGCCTTCTCCGCGCGCAGCTCGGCCGAGTGGGCCAGCAGCTGCTCGAGCTCCGCGCGCTCCGCCGCGTCGGCTTCGTCGAGCACGTAGGCGCACAGGAGTTCGTGGGTCCGGTCGTGGGTTTCGTTCGTCATGACAGTTCTCCTTGCAGCAGGTCGAGCCGCGCCGGGGAGGCGCCACCCGTCGAGCCCGGTACGCGCCGCTCGCCGCTCATCAGCGGCTCGAGCTGCGCCCCGAGCGACTTCAGACCCACGCTGATCAACCACCCCACCGTCCCGATCTTCTTGCCCGTGATCTCGGCGATCTCCCTGTAGCTCCGCTCGTCGAGCAGCCGCAGCACCAGCACCTCGCGCTGGTCCACCGGCAGCCGTTCGAGCTCGCGTCGCACCGCGGCCCGCGTGTCCCGTTCTTCGACGGCGGAAATGCCGCCCAGATGTCCCTCGGTGCTCGCCGCGTCGTTCTCGCGGCGTTTCCTGCGGGCTTCACTGCGCATCACGTCCATACACGCGTTCCTCGTCACCTTGTGCAACCACGACGCGAGGTGCAGGCGTTCCAGCTCGGGTCGGCCGTCGCATTCGCTCGGCAACTCGGGTGGCACCTGCGCCAGCTTCAGGAAGACCTCCTGGACCACGTCTTCGTAGGCCGAGCCCATCCCGAGCAGCGCCCTGGCGTGGCGCAGCAGCGCCGATTCGTGCCGCAGCACGAGCTCGGTGAAGGCCGCGCGATCGCCGGAGCGGAACGCTCGGAGCAGTTGGCCGTCGGAGGTGTCGGTCATCCGGGTCTTGCGCGGAGGGAACGCCGGCAGGGACGGGCATCTTGGCGCGCCGGCAGCTCTATTCCGACGACCCGACCGGGAAACGGCTTCCGCCTCCGCGTACCTTGTTTCCGATGAGCTTCGACCCCGACGCCGCGTCGCCGCCCGGCAGCGGTCTCTTCGGCCTGCCCCACGACCTCGCGCGCGCCGAGGTGCACGTCCTGCCGGTGCCCTTCGACGCCACGACCTCCTACCGCAAGGGCACCGCGCGCGGCCCCGAGGCGATCCTCGCCGCCAGCCGCCAGGTCGACCTGTTCGACACCTTGACCGGTCGGCCCTACGAGCGCGGCATCGCGCTGCTGCCGATCGACGGGCGCATCACCAAGCTCAACGACGAGGGCAGCCCGCTGGCCGAGCGCATCATCGAAGTCGCGGGCGAGATCGGCGACGACGCCGGGCTGCGGCGCAAGCTGGCGCGCGTCAACGCGATCGGCGAGGAGCTCAACCAGCTCGTGCACGCCGCGACGGCGAGCCTGCTCGAACAGCGGCGCCTGCCCGTGCTGCTCGGCGGCGACCACTCGACGCCCTTCGGTGCGATCCGAGCCTGCGCCGAGCGCCACCCGGGCCTCGGCATCCTGCACTTCGACGCGCACGCCGACCTGCGCGAGGCCTTCGAGGGTTTCAGCTGGTCGCACGCCTCGATCATGCACAACGTGGTCACGCGCCTGCCGCAGGTGGCCAAGCTCGTGCAGGTCGGCATCCGCGACTTCGGCGAGCGCGAGCACGCCCTGATCCACGAATCGCGCGGCCGCATCCGCACGCTCTACGACGCCGACTGGCAGCGCGCGAAGATCGACGGCATGAACCTGCGCGAGCTGGTGAAGAAGCGTCTCGACGACCTGCCGGCCAAGGTCTACGTCTCCTTCGACGTCGACGGCCTCGATCCGACGCTGTGCCCGAACACCGGCACGCCGGTGCCCGGCGGCTTGAGCTGGGCCGAGGCGCAGCTGTGGCTCGAGGAACTGGCGCGCTCGGGCCGCGAGGTGGTCGGCCTCGACCTCAACGAGGTCAGCCCGGGCGAGACGCCCGAGGACCTCGACAGCTGGGACGCGATCGTCGGCGCGCGGCTGCTCTACCGCCTGATCGGCGTGGCGCTGATGACGCGGCCGGCGCGCGGTTGAGCTCCGCGGCCTGAAATGGGCCCCGACAGGCCGCGTAAGCGCGCGCTTCGCGTCCACGGAGGCTCTCCATGACCCAGGAACCGCAACCCGACCCGCAACCCGCAGCGCAGGAGGCCCAGGCTTCCAGCCCGGTTCCGCCGCCTGCGCCACCGCCGGAGCCCCCCCCGGTTCCTCCGGGACGGCCGCAGGTCGAGGAAGTGGTCGCCGTGCCCCTCTCCAGCCGCGAACCGAACGCGCCGACGATCGACGTACCGCCCTCCCGCCCGCCTCCCCGGCCCGAAGCGGCGCAGCAAGCCGCCGCCAGCGCAGCGCCGCCCGGCGCTTCCCATGCGGGCAGTGCGCCGCCGCCGCCGCGCTCCACGGCCGGCCACGCTGCGGCCGAACGCCCGCGCTCGCAGACCTGGTCGATCGTCAGCCACCTCCTGCTGCTGCTCGTGATCCCGAGCCTGTTCCTCGGCGGCGTGCTGACCTTCCTGGTCTGGCAGATCTTCGGCAAGGAGGACGCGGCGGTCGAAGACCAGTCGCGCGAGGCGCTCAACTTCCAGATCAACGTGGCGGTGCTCTCGGCCCTGCTCGCCATCTCCTGCGTGGGGGTCTTCGTCGTGCCGGTGCTGTGGATCGCCGCGATCGCGCTGTCGATCGTCGCCGCGGTCGCCGCCAGCCGCGGCGAGGCCTACCGCTACCCGCTGATCTACCGGCTCGTGAAGCACTGAGCTCGCGCGCTCGTTCGGCACCGTGCGACGCCGTCCGAAGCTGGCGGCGTCGCGCGCTTAACGCTCCAATCCCGGCATGCCGGGCCTCGAGCGACCCCTGATCGCGATCAACGGACTGCTGGTCGCGGGCGACTCGCCCAAGCTGCAGCTCGCGACGCGCTACGCCAACGCCGTGCTCAAGGCCGGCGGCGTGCCCGTGGCGCTGACGCCGCTCGGCGGTCCCGGCGACGTCGAGCGCATGCTCGAGCGCGTCGACGGGCTCCTGCTGTCGGGCGGCGACGATTTCGACGTGCAGCGCCTGGGTCACGGCGCGACGCACCCCAGTGCGGTGCTGGTGCCCGGCGAGAAACAGGACTGGGACTTCGTGCTCGCGCGCCTGGCGCTCGCGCGCGGCACGCCGGTGCTCGGCATCTGCTACGGCATGCAGCTGCTCGGCCTCGCCGAGGGCGGGCGCATGCACCAGCACTTGCCCGACGACCGGCCGGGCTGCCAGGAGCACCGCGACAACGCGCTGCACAGCGTGCGCTTCGAGCCCGGTTCGAAGCTGGCGCGGCTCTACGGCCAGGACGAGGTCACGGTCGTCTCGCGCCACCACCAGGCGCTGGCTTCGGTCGGACCCGGCTGGTCGGTGACGGCGCGCGACGGCGAGGGCCTGATCGAGGGCATCGAGCGCGCGCAGCACCCCTTCGCGCTCGGCGTGCAGTGGCATCCCGAGCTGGCGCCCGAGGGCAGCGCGCACGACCGGTTGTTGCGCGGCCTGATCGGCGCGGCGGCGATCGCGTCGACACAGCGCGCGCTGGGAGCACGCTGAGATGCGCACGGTGCGGGTCGAGACCGAGCCGGCCTACGAGGTGCGCATCGGCCCCCGGGCCGTCGGCGGATTGCCGGCCGCGCTCGAGCGCTTCGCGCGCGTCGCGGTGCTGACCGACACGCAGGTCGAAGCGCTCCACGCGGCACGGCTCGGGCGCGCCGCCGAGAAGCCGCGCCTCGCGCTGCCGCCCGGCGAGGTCTCGAAGAGCTTCGCCACGCTCGAGCGCGTGCTCGACTTCCTCGCGGCGGCCGGGCTCGACCGCCAGAGCGCGCTGGTCGCCTTCGGCGGCGGCGTGATCGGCGACCTGGGCGGTCTGGCGGCGGCGCTCTACGCGCGCGGGATCCCGTTCGTGCAGGTGCCGACGACGCTGCTCGCGCAGGTCGACAGCTCGGTCGGCGGCAAGACCGCGGTCAACCTCGCCGCGGGCAAGAACCTGGCGGGTGTGTTCCACCAACCCAGCCTGGTGCTCGCCGACACCGAGCTCCTGGCGACGCTGAGCGACGACGAGTACGCCTCGGGCCTGGGCGAGGTGCTCAAGACCGTGCTGCTCGCCGGCGACGAGGCGCTGGCGTTCCTCGAGCAGAGCGCTCCGGCGGTCCACGCGCGCGACGCCGCCGTGCTGGCGGAGCTGGTCGAACGCTGCGTGCGCCTCAAGGCCGCGGTCGTCGCGCGCGACCCGCACGAACGGGGCGAGCGCAAGGCGCTCAACCTCGGCCACACCTTCGCGCACGCGATCGAGCACGAGGCCGGCTACGGCCGCATCCCGCACGGCATCGCGGTCGCGACCGGCGTGGCGCTCGCCCTGCGCGCCAGCGCCGAGGCGCGCGTGCTCGCGAGCCCGAAGCTGATCGCGCGCGTCGACGCGCTGTTGCACACGCTCGCGCTGCCGGCCGACCTGGCGCAGCTCGCCGCGCGCTACGGCGCGCGACTCACGGCCGCCGGCCTCGCGAACGCGATGCGCAGCGACAAGAAGGGCGTCGCGGGCACGCCGCGCTTCGCCCTGCTCGCCCAACCCGGCCGCTGGGAGCTCGACGTCGCGCTCGACGAGCCGCGCATCCTGTCCCTGCTGCGCACCTCCGGAGCCGGCTGAGCCCGCACCAACGAGCGAGGCCCGCATCGAGCGGGCCTCGTCGTCTGCGGAGCTCGTCGTGGGACGCGCTCAGCTCTTCGGTGCGCGAGAGAGCGTCTTGGCCCGCTCCGCCGCCTTGGTACCCGTGTACTTCTTGGCGAACTCCTCGTACTTGCCGCGCTTCTTGTCGCTGGCCAGCGTCTTGGTCGACTCGCGCAGCTTGTCGAAGGCCTTGGACGCGTCCAACTCCTCCATCAGCTTCTTGTCGGCCTTGATCGCGTCGACGCGCTTCTTGGCGTTGATGCCCGGCTCGCTGCTGCCGAGCTCCTTGGCGACGGCCTCGAAGATCGTCATCGCCTTGCCGACGTCGCGCGCCTTGAGCAGGTTCTCCGCCGTGTTCGCCAGCGTGTCCGTGTGGCGCACGATCGCGTCGCGCACGGCCGCCGCGTCGGTCTTCTGCTGCTCGGTGGCCTTCGCGTCGGCCAGGATCGCCGTCAGGTCCGTCAGCGCGCTGCCGAGCTTGCCGTCGGCCGCCAGCCCCTGGGCCTTCTTGACGCGCGCGTCGACTTCGAAGTCGGTGCGCACGCCGAACATCCCGCCGGAGGGCTTCTTGGCGCCCTTGAGGATGTCCTTGAGCACGCCCTTGCTGACCGAACTCGGGTGGCCCTGCCACGCGATCTTGCCGTCCGGCCCGATGATGAAGCTGGTCGGGATGCCGCTGACGCCGTACGCGCCGTTGGCATTCGAGCCCGAGCCGACGATCACGCTCGTGACGTCGAGCTGCGCCAGGTACGGCTCGACGGTCTCGGCCGGCTCATCGCTGAGCGCCATGACCACCAGACCCTGGTCGGCGAACTCCTCGGACAGTTCTTTGAGGTGAGGCCACGCCCCACGGCAGGGGCCTCACCACGTGGCCCAGAACTCGACCATGATCGCCGAGCCGCGCAGGCTGGCGAGGTTGGGCTCGGCGCCGAGCACGTTGAACCAGGTCTTGGCGTTGATCTCCGGCGCGGCCGTGCCGATCGCCGGCATGTCTCCGGCGCGCGCGGGCGACGCCAGGAGGCTCAGGGCGGCGAAGCCGAGAGCGGTGAACGAGTTCGTGAGCTTCATGCGTGGTCGAGCGCGCGGGCGACCCACATGGGGTCGCACGGCGCCGGGTTCCCTGACTACGGTATCGGTAGGCCGGACGCAGCACGAGGGGCCGAATCGACGGCTCCACCCGCGCGTGTTCGGTTTGAGTAGTGCAAGGCCGCCGGTCTAGGGGACCGAAAGCTCCCTTGCATGCGGGGTCCGGAACCCTGGATCCTGGGCCGGGTGACGGCCGGACACCCCCACCCCGAGGGCGCGGAGCCCTTCCCGCGCGAGGCCGCGGCAGCCCTGGTCGGCGAGGAGCTCGTCCGCCGCGCCCGGCGCGAGCTCGCCCAGGCCTGGCTGCTGGCCGCGGGGATCGCGCTGCTCGCCCTGGCCTTCCCGACCACCGGGCTCTACGGCCAGGTCCTCGAGCTCGTCGCGCGCACCGAGCAGGGGCTCCTGTCCTCGACCTCGCTGGTCGCCAGCGCCCTGGCGCTCGGCCTGCAGGCGAGCACGCCGCTGGGCCCCGAGCCGGCCTGGTTCGTGCTCTCTGCGCTGGCCTTCGGCGCCAGCGCAGTCCCCTTGCTCGCGCTCGCGCGTGAACGAGGCTGGGAGCGCGCACCGGCGCTCTTCGCGGTGCTGCTCGCGCTCGCTTCGCCCGTGGCGCTGGTCGCCGGCACGCTGCCGGACGCGGCGTCGTTCCAGTTGCTCGGCGCAGCCCTCTTGGTGCGCGGCCTGGCGGCCGAGCGCTCGAGCGGCGCGGCGCAGGCCCGCGCCTGGGTGTTGGCGGTGCTGCTGCACGCGTCGCTCGTGTGGACCTGGCCGGCGCTGGTCGCGGCCCAGCTCCTGCGCACGCCGGCCGAACCCCAGCCGTTGCGCCGCCTGCTCGCCCCGCTCTGCGCGCTCACGCTGCTCGCGGGGTTCGTCCTCGCGCTCCACGCGCTGCTCCCGCTGGCCGGCGAGCTCGGTGCCGCCGCGCGCAGCTGGAAGCGCGACCTGCTCGCCGGCGGCGACGGCGGTCCGGGACCGCTGCTCGCCTGGTGGACGCTCTGGCCGCTCGGCCTGGGTGCCAGCGGCCTGGGTCTCGCCGCCTTCGCCGTGCAGCTCGCGCGCGAGCGCGCCTGGCGCCGCGAGCTCGCGCTGGTGCTCTTCGCGCTCGGCCCCTGGTGCGGGCTGAGCCTCGGAGGAGCCCTCGACTGGGAGCTGCCCTGGCTGTGGCTCGTCCCGTGCGGCGTGCTCGGCCTGCTCGAGCTGCTGCAGCTCGCCGAGGAGCGCGCCCACGGCGCCCGCGCGCGCCTGGCCGCCCTGCCGCTGGCCCTGCTCGGCCTGCTCGGCGCCCTGTGGATCCGCGGCCTCGACGCGCAGGCCGACTGGACCGCCCAGGCCAGCGCGCGGCTCGAACCCGGCGACGTGGTGCTCAGCGCCTCGGCGCCGCACCGCCATCTGCTGCGGCACCGCTTCCGGGTCGAGACGGTCGACCTGCGGCCGATCGCCGCGCGGCCGCCCGCCGAGCGCCAGCGCTTCTGGTCCGCGCAGGTCGCGCGCGCCGCGGAGCTGCGCGGCGCCGGCCGGCGGCTGGTGCTCGACGAGGACTCGCTCCACACGTTCGGCACGCCGGCCTGGCCCGCGGAGCCGGAGCTCGCGGCCTTCCGCGCCGCCGCACAGCCCGTGCGCCTGCCCGAGCTGCGCACCGACTGATCCGGCGGATCGGGGTGCTCCGGCCGCGCCCGAGCCGCGCCGCGCGATCGACAGCGCGCCCTGTTTTTGCTCCAATCCAGCAGTTTGTGCGCCGCCGTCCGACGGGCGGGACACGGGAGGGTGAGCGAGCGGCATCGGGCGCCGTCACGCACTCGCCGGGTCGCGTCCGCCATCCCCCCCACGCGCCTCGATGCCCCGCCGCGACGACCTCGAATCCATCCTGATCATCGGCAGCGGGCCGATCGTCATCGGCCAAGCTTGTGAGTTCGACTACTCCGGCACGCAGGCCTGCAAGGCGCTGCGCGAGGAGGGCTACCGCGTCGTGCTGGTCAACTCCAACCCGGCGACGATCATGACCGACCCGGAGACGGCCGATGCGACCTACATCGAGCCGATCACGGTCGAGGCGCTGACCAAGATCCTCGAGAAGGAGCGGCCCGACGCGCTCCTGCCGACGCTCGGCGGACAGACCGGGCTCAACACGGGGCTCGCGCTGTACGACGCCGGCGTGCTCGACCGGCTGGGGATCGAGATGATCGGCGCGCGCGCCGAGGTGATCCGCAAGGCCGAGGACCGCAACCTGTTCCGCACCGCGATGCAGAACTGCGGCATGGAGTGCGCGCGCTCGGGCTCGGCCCACAGCCTGGACGACGCGCGCCGCGTGCTGGCCGAGATCGGCCTGCCGTGCGTGATCCGCCCGGGCTTCACGCTGGGCGGCACGGGCGGCGGGATCGCCTACAACGTCGACGAATTCGAGGCCATCGTCGCGCGCGGGCTGGCGGCTTCCATGAACAGCGAGGTGCTGATCGAGGAGTGCCTGCTGGGCTGGAAAGAGTTCGAGATGGAGGTGATGCGCGACAAGGCCGACAACGCCGTCATCATCTGCTCGATCGAGAACTTCGACCCGATGGGCGTGCACACCGGCGACTCGATCACCGTGGCGCCGGCCCAGACGCTGACCGACCGCGAGTACCAGCGCATGCGCAACGCCTCGCTGCGCATCCTGCGCGAGATCGGCATCGAGTGCGGCGGCTCGAACGTGCAGTTCGCGATCGACCCCAAGACCGGGCGCATGATCGTGATCGAGATGAACCCGCGCGTCTCGCGCTCCTCGGCGCTGGCCTCCAAGGCCACCGGCTTCCCGATCGCGAAGTTCGCGGCCAAGCTGGCGGTCGGCTACACGCTCGACGAGCTGCGGAACGACATCACCAAGGAGACGCCGGCCTGCTTCGAGCCGTCGATCGACTACACGGTGGTCAAGATCCCGCGCTTCGCCTTCGAGAAGTTCAAGGGCGCCGACCGCACGCTGACGACCCAGATGAAGAGCGTCGGCGAGACGATGGCGATCGGCCGCACGTTCAAGGAAGCCCTGCAGAAGGCCGTGCGCGGCCTGGAGACCGGACGCCCCGGCCTGGGCTTCGACCCGCGCGACCCGGCCGAGATCCTGGGCACCGACCCGGCCGAGCTGACGCGCACGCTGCGCGTGCCCAACGAGCTGCGCCTGCTGGCCGTGCGCGTGGCGTACAAGCAGGGTTGGAGCACGGCCGACATCCACGAGGCGACGCGCATCGACCCCTGGTTCCTGGAGAACATCCGCGAGCTGGTCGACTTCGAGGACGACCTGTCGGGCGCGGTGCTGACGAAGGAGCTGCTGCTCGAGGCCAAGCGCCTGGGCTACGGCGACAAGCAGATCGCGCAGGCCACGGGCTCGACCGAGCCGGACATCCTCGCGCTGCGCGAGGAGTTCGGCCTGAAGCCGACGTACAAGCTGGTCGACACCTGCGCCGCCGAGTTCCACGCCGTGACGCCCTACTACTACTCGACCTGGGAGGACGAGTCGGAGCTGCGCGTCTCGAAGAAGCGGAAGATCATGATCCTGGGCGGCGGACCGAACCGCATCGGCCAGGGCATCGAGTTCGACTACTGCTGCGTGCACGCGGCCTTCGCCGTGCAGGAGATCGGGCGCGAGGCGGTGATGGTCAACTCGAACCCCGAGACGGTCTCGACCGACTACGACACCTCGGACGACCTGTTCTTCGAGCCGCTGACGCACGAAGACGTGATGAACATCGTGCGCGCGATCGAACCCGAGGGGATCATCGTGCAGTTCGGCGGCCAGACGCCGCTCAACCTGGCCAGCGGCCTGCACAAGGCGGGTGCCCCGCTTATCGGCACGTCGGTCGAGCAGATCGACCGCGCCGAGGACCGCAAGCTGTTCTCCGAGCTGATCGTCGCGCTGGGGCTCAACCAGCCCGAGAACGGCCTGGCCACCAACGTCGGCGAGGCCTTCGAGATCGCGCGCCGCATCGGCTACCCGGTGCTGGTGCGCCCGAGCTACGTGCTCGGCGGCCGCGCGATGGAGATCGTCTACGACGACGCCGGGCTCGACCACTACATGCAGCACGCGGTGCAGGCCACGCCCGACCGGCCGATCCTGGTCGACCGCTTCCTCGAGGAGGCGATCGAGGTCGACGTGGACGCGATCAGCGACGGCCGACTGGTCGTGATCGGCGGCATCATGGAGCACATCGAGGAGGCGGGCATCCACTCGGGCGACTCGACCTGCGTCCTGCCGCCGCACACGCTGTCGCAGGAGATCCTGGACGAGATCCGGCGCGCGACGAAGCTGATGGCCAAGGAGCTGCGCGTCGTCGGCCTGATGAACGTGCAGTTCGCGGTCAAGGACGACAAGGTCTACGTCCTCGAGGTCAACCCGCGCGCCTCGCGCACCGCACCCTTCGTCAGCAAGGCGATCGGCGTGCCGCTGGCCAAGCTGGCGACCAAGGTGATGTGCGGCATGACGCTCGAGGAGTTGGGCTTCACCGCCGAGGTCACGCCGCCCTACTACTCGGTCAAGGCGCCGGTCTTCCCGTTCAACAAGTTCCCGGGCGTCGACATCACGCTGGGCCCCGAGATGCGCTCGACCGGCGAGGTGATGGGCATCGACGAGGACCTCGGCCACGCCTTCGCCAAGGCCTACCTGGCGGCTGGCATCAAGCTGCCGCGCCACGGCAAGGTGTTCGTCTCGGTCAAGAACTCCGACAAGCGCGCGGTGATCGCCGAGGTGCGCACGCTGGCGGCGCTGGGCTACGAGATCGTCGCCACCGAGGGCACCTGGCGCGCCTTGAAGGCCGCCGGCATCCCGGTCGAGCGCGTCAACAAGGTGCACGAGGGCCGGCCGCACGTCGTCGACCGCATCAAGAACCGCGAGATCGCGCTGATCCTGAACACGCCCTACGGCAAGCAGCAGCGCATCGACGACTCGATGATCCGCGCCTCGTCGGTCATGGCGGCCGTGCCGTGCATCACCACGCGCGCGGGCATCAGCGCGATCGTCCAGGCGCTGGCCGCGATCCACAAGAGCGACTGGAAGGTGCGCACGATCCAGGAGCACCACCAGGCCTTCCGCAAGCCGGCGGTGGTCTGACGCAACGCAGCGAGCCCGGGATCTCCGGGCTCGCGTGGGCGGGGCGCCTGGCTGGCGGCCTCACTCGATGCGCTGGCGCGAGGTGATCTCGCACTCGTAGGTCCACTTGTCCTCGGGGACCTCGTGCTTCTTGACGCGCGTGTCGAGCAGCGTGATCTCCAGGTCGGTGATGCGCACGCGCTTCGACGACTCCTCGAGCTTGTAGAAGAAGTTCGCGATCTTCGTGCGGCTGAAGTCCTTCTTGGGGTCCTGCGGCTTGATGCGCAGCTTCTTGTCCTCGACCCCCGGCAGTCCGGTGTTCTTGTCGTTGGACATCGTCATCTCCAGGTCGCCGATGTCGACCCGATCGGCCAGCCCCTGCTTGTTGGCGTAGGTGCGCAGGTTGTCCTGGCCGGCACCCAGGTTCTCCAGCGTGCGGTTCTTCGAGAGCTGCGTGTGCTTGCGACCGGCGTCCTGCAGCTGCTTGACCAGTTCCGGGGCGCGCTTCGTCAGCTCGTCCTTGCGCTCCGACAGCTCGCTCTGCTGCTGCCAGCCGTAGAGGCCCAGGGCCAGCGACAGCACGACCGACACGATCATGATCACGCGCGCCAGGTTCATGTTCTTCATTGCACCCTCCCGCCAGCCTTCTTGGGGGCCTTGCTGACGTCGACCTCGATCACCTGATTCTCGACGTAGATGCCCTTGCCGGTGTCGAGCGGATCCGTCGTGCGCGTCTCGACACGCGCTGCGATCCAGGGCTCGCCGTTGAGCGCGTTGGTGAAGTTCTCGAGCAGCTGCGTGGCCTCCAGCTGGTTGTTGGCGAAGATCGAGAAGTCCAGCGTCAGGCGCACCTTGTCGGGCTTGCCCGCCTTGCCGTTCTGGTAGGTCGAGCGCAGCTTGCGCAGCGACGGCCGGCCGAGCTCGCCGGCGCTCTTGTCGAGCACGTCGAGCACCAGCGCCATCGCCGACAGCGCCGACTGCGGGTGGTTGATGTCACCCTCGCCGACTTCCTTGGCGAGCTTGCGGTTGTCCTCCTCGACCAGGAACTTCAGGCGCTGGATCTGCTCGAAGCGCGTGCGGTCCTCTTCCTCGTCGATGCCCTTGGTGTACTTCGTCAGCGAATCGATCGGGTACTTCAGCGTGCCCGCGCGCCCGACCTTGGGGTTGCCGACCAGGCCCTCGACCGCCTTGTTGCGCCACAGCGTCAGCTGCGTGTCGACGTACTGGCGCTCCTTGACCAGGAAGATGTTCCAGACCGAGAGCAGCGTGACGACCAGGAGGCACACGATCGCCAGCGGCAGCTCGACGCGCTCGAAAGCCCCCGTGTAGCGCAGTTCCTCGCGGCGCAGCGAGGGCTTGAGCAGCCCGCCGCCGAGCTGGCGCAGCGCGACGCCGTAGGCCACGACACAGCTGGCGGCCTCGAGCCCGGTCGGGCCGCCCTCCAGCGTCAGCTCCAGGCGCTTGACCGGCACGTCGAGGATCGAGCTGCCGACCAGCCCCGGCAGGTCGCTGCCGCACACCAGGATGGCCTCGATCGGGTGCGCCGTGCGCGTGGCCGAGATCGTGCGGCCCAGCTCGCGCCGGATGCGCTTGATCGTCTGTTCCAGGCGGCGCTGCAGCTCGTCGGGATCGGGCGGCGCGTCCAGCCAGGTGCCGCTGGGCGGCGCCTCGGGCTTGTCCTTCTTCTCGGCCTTGTCGCCGGTCTCCTCGGGTTCCTTCTCGGGGGCCTGCACGATCTCGTGCGAGAGCGCGCCGATGTGGATCGCGCGCATCTCGCGCGGCTTGCCGCCGTCGACGACGACCACCGAGGTCGAGTGTTCGCCGACGTGCACCAGGAGCTGCGCGTTGTCGACGCGACACAGCTCGAGCGCCAGCGCGGCGTTGACCATCGCCGTGGTCTCGATCTCGGCCTCGAGCGGCTCGATCCCGCCGTCGCCGCACAGGTCGATCACCTTCTGCACGTCGGCCTTGGGCACGGCCGTGATCAAGAGCTCGCTGGCGTCGTCGGTGGCCTCGAGCGTGTGGAAGTCGACCACCACGTCGTCGATGTTCCACTGCGGCAGCAGGCTCTCGACCTCGAACTTGAGCACCTGCTCGATCTTCGCCCGGTCGGCGAAGGGCATCTTGAGCATGCGGAAGGCGGCCAGCGCCGAGTCGAGGGCCACGCCGACGTTGTCCTTCGGCACGTTCGTGCCGACCAGCGCTTCCTTCAGCGCCGCGGCCGCGAGCTTGGCCGGGTCCTCGCCCGCCTGCTCGGCCGTCGGGCGCGGGAACTCGCCGGTCTTGACCGCGACGACTTTGTGCTTCTTGCCCGAACCGTCGAGCACGACCAGCTCGAAGCGGCGGGGACCGATGCGCAAACCACAGGATCGGGCCATGAGGAGCTAGCGGACGGGGTTGGGCTGGAGGGCGAGGTGCCTGAACTCCGCGCGTTGGTGCTCGGGCAGGACCTTGTCGTGGATCAGGTTGCGATAGTAGCGTCCGCGTTCGATCAAGTCCGGCTCCATGCTGGCGAGCAGGTCGGCGGCGCGGCGCTCCTGGATCTCCTGCAGGTCCTTCTCGTAGGCCTCGAGCAGATGGTGGAGGTGTTTCCGGCGCTCGGGCGAGAGTTGGAACCGCTCGGCCAGGAGGGTCTCGTAGTCGGCGAAGGTCCCGCGCGCCGGCGGTTCACGCAGCGAGCGGGCCGTGCCCCACACGCCGACCCCCGCACCCGCGGCGAAGGCGGTCAGGGCCAGCACCGTGATCCACAGGCGCAGGTCGTTCACGGCTTGCGGCTCGGCGTGACGGCGGCGTCCCGTGCGTTGAGCGCGTCGAGCTGCTCGAGCGTCTGTTCGAGCGGCGGCGGCGCGTTCTGGTCGTCGGCGACGGCGGTGCTGCCTTCGGGCAGCGCCAGGCCGCGGATCGCGACCGAGAGGCAGATCACCACGCCCGCCGCCAGCGCGGTGAGCGCGTGGACCAGCCGCAGCTGCCGCTTGCCCTCGGACGGCGACGGCAGCGCCGCCGGGACGAAGCTCTCGCCGCGGTCGCCCTGAAACGCACGGCGTGCGACGCGCGCCGCGAAGTCGCGCGGGACGGCCACCGGCTCGCCGGGCTGGAACCAGCGCTTCAGGTTCTTCTGGTCCTGGGCGCCGGCGCGGCAGGGCTGGCATTCGAGCAGGTGCTTGCGCAGCGGGGCGGCCTGGGCCTCGGAGAGCTCCCCGTCGAGGTAGCTCATGATCAGCGGTCGGGCATCGGTGCAGGCGTTCATGACTTCATTCCCCTTGTGCGAACTCGGGATGGAGCTGGAGCAGCTTCTCCTTGAAGCGTGCCCGCGCGCGGAAGAGGCGCGACTCCACGGTCCCGATCGAGATGCCGAGCGTGTCGGCGATGTCCTGGTAGGCCAGCTCCTCGAACTCGCGCATGACGAGGACCTGGCGGAAGATGTCGGGCAGGTGCTCCAACACCTCGTGCGTGATGCGCGCCAGCTCGGCGCGCTCCATGTTGGCGTCGGGCGCGGCGACCTTGACCTTGGGCGCGTCCGGCAGGACCTCCGGGTCCTCGACGGTCTGCACCGGCGAACGGCCGCGGCGCTTCATCCAGTCGAGGATCGTGTTGGTCCCGATGCGGTACAGCCAGGTGTAGAAGGAGGCCTGGTGCTGGAAGCTGTCGAGGCGCGCGAAGGCCTTGAGGAAGGTGTCCTGGACCAGGTCCTCGATCTCGACCGGGTTCTTCGTGTAGTGGCGCGCCAGCGCGAACATGCGCGACTGGTAGCGCTCGACCAGCAACTGGAAGGAAGCCTGGTTGCCGGCCAGGGTCTCCTGGACGAGGCAGGTGTCTTCGGCGGGCTGGGGTTCCATCGAGCGCGCTTCCATGGCCGGGGCCCAGGGACGCCCCCGGGGGGGCGTTCTTCCCCCGCGCGGGGGAATCAGCCTGACCGGGGGGTGGAGCGGGCGTCCAGGGGGCTGGTGGCGTTGTCGGGCGTCCTACGCAAGTGCTTGAGGGGTTGTGAGTTCGGCGCAGGGCGCGGGACCCGGCCGACCGCCCCTCAGCGCGCCGCGGAGGCGATCCGGGCGTCGAGCTCGGCCAGCAGCGGCTCGACGTCGAACTGGCTGGTGGTCGTCCAGCCGTAGAAGCCCAGGAGGGCCGCGTAGCGCTCGCGGGCCTCGGCGTAGCGCCCGCTCTCCAGCAGCTGCTCGCTGATCAGCCCGCGCGTCGTCTCCCGGTACGCGCGCCGACCGAGCGCCTCGTAGCCGCACCAGGGTAGGAAGACGAACAGAGCGAAGCAGGCCAGCGCGCGGCGGCGGATCCGGCGCCAGCGCGCCTTGCGCTGCACCAGCGCGCCGCTCTTGAGGTCGGCGAGCTTCTCCTTGGCCTTCGTGCGCTGGGGGTCGATCGCCAGGATCTCCTGCCACGCCTTGGTCGCCTGCGGGTATGCGTCGAGCCCGACCTGCTCGGCGGCGAAGCGCTCGAGGCCCTTGACCGCCTCGTCGCGCATGCCGGCCTCGGCGCGCGCGCGCGCGAGCTCGAGCACGCTCTCCCAGCTCGAACCTTGCAGCGGGCCCAGGCGCTCGAGCACGCCGACGACCTTGCGGTGCAGTCCGGGCTTCTTGTAGATCCGCACCAGCTCGCGGCCGTCGGCCAGCGCGTCCTTGCGGCGCTTCTCCGCCAGCGCGAGCTCGAAGCTCTTCTCCCAGGCGAAGGGATTGTGCTGGTCGAGGTCCTTGAGCTTCTTGAGCGTCGCGCGCGCCGCTTCCTGCTCGGCGTTCTCGAGCTGCAGGTGCACGACCAGCTTGAGCGTCTCCGTCACCTGCTCCAGGTCGCCGAGCTTCTCGGCCAGCATCGCCTTGGTGGTCAGGAGCGCCAGGTGGTGCGGGTTCTGCTCGAGGCCCTGCTCCAGGAGGCGCAGCGCGCGCTGCTTGTCCTTGCGCGCCAGCTCGAGGATGCGCGTGTTCAGGTCGGCGCTCGGGATCGGCCGGATCGACTGCGCCTTGGCGAGCTCCCCGAGCAGCTGGTAGACCTCGAAACGCCGCGCCGGGAAGCGGCCGACGACCTCGCGCACGCTGCGCGAACCGTCGAGCAGCGCGACGACCTCGGCCTGGAAGGCGGCCTTCTTCGCGTCGGCCGGGACGCGCGGCGGCCGCGCGACGGTGTAGTGCGACGAATCGGAGGGCAGGTGCTCGCGCACCAGCGCCCAGTGGTCGGAGCGGCGCGCCGACTCGAGCAGCAGCGGGCTGGCGGCCATCGTCACCGCCAGCGCGCGCTCGTCGGGATCGAAAGCCTCCGCGGGCGTGTCGGTCTCGGCGAACTCGAAGTGGCTGGCGCTCGCGGCGAGCACCTCGCAACCCTCGTCGGTCAAGCGCGCCAAGGCCAGCGCGGTCAGCTGCTCGGCCGGGAGCGCCCCGCTCGCGACCAGCGCCGCGCACAACCCCTGCCCGCGCTTGCGCTCGCGCTTGGCCTGCTCGAGCTGCGCCGCGCTGACCACGCCGCTCGCCGACAGGTAGTCGGCCAGCGCGACGCGGCCCGGGTACGCGATCAGCGTCAGCTGGCCCTGCTGGAAGAAGAGCAGCGTCTCCTCGCTCTTGTCCCGCACCGTCAGGCAGCCGGTCTTGCGGGCGCCCTCGAGGTTCTGGAACAGGCTCGCGAGGTCGAGCGTGGAGAGGTCGCCATGGAGGCCCATGCGGGGGGCGCGCGCCGCGCGCTCGATCGTTTGTCGGCGCCCGGCCCCTCGAAGGTGGACCTCGAGCGCACGCACACCCGCGCCGGAAGAAAGTTCCCGCTCGCGCGGCGCCGCGTCAGCTCCCCAGCCCCTCGTCGACGTCGTCCAGCGTGTGGCCGAGCTTGTCGCGCTTGGTCCGCAGGTACTTGCGGTTCTGCGCCGTCGGCGGTGTCGACAGCGGCACCTGGTCGAGCACCTCGAGTCCGTAGCCGTGCAGCCCCGCGATCTTCTTCGGGTTGTTGGTGAGGAGGTTCATGCGCCGCACGCCGAGGAAGTGCAGGATCTGCGCGCCCAGGCCGTACTCGCGCAGGTCGGCGGGGAAGCCGAGCTTCTCGTTGGCCTCGACCGTGTCGAGCCCGCGGTCCTGAAGCTGGTAGGCCTTGAGCTTGTTGACCAGCCCGATGCCGCGGCCCTCCTGGCGCATGTAGACCAGCACCGAGCGCTTCTGCTTGCCCAGGATCTCGAGCGCCTTGTCGAGCTGCGGCCCGCAGTCGCAGCGCAGCGAGTGGAACACGTCGCCGGTCAGGCACTCCGAGTGCACCCGCACCCAGACCAGGTCCTCGATCCCCGGCCGCACGCCGTCGAGGCCGGGCGGCGGGAGGCCGTTCGAGAGCGCGACGTGCTCCTTGCCGTCGATCTTCGAGCGGAAGAGGTGCGCCTGGAAGGTCCCGAAAGGCGTCGGCAGCGGCACGTCCATCTGGACCGGCTCGACCAGCCGCTCGTTCTGGCGGCGCCAGGCGATCAGGCTCTCGATCGTGCAGATCTTGAGCCGGTGGCGCTCGGCGAAGGCCTCGAGGTCGCCCATGCGCGCCATCTCGCCGTCGTCGCGCATGATCTCGCAGATCACGCCGGCCGGCCGCGCGCCGCAGAGACGCGCCAGGTCGACGATGCCCTCGGTCTGGCCTCCACGGACGAGGACACCCCCTTCGCGGGCAGCTAGCGGGAAGATGTGGCCCGGACGCGTCAGGTCCTCGGGCCGCGCGCCCGGGTGGGCGGCGACCCGGATCGTGTGCGCACGCTCCTTGGCGCTGATGCCGGTGGTCGTGCCCTCGGCGGCGTCGACCGAGACCGTGAAGCCGGTGCCCATGCGGCTGGTGTTCTGCGCCACCTGCGGGCCGAGGCCGAGCTGCTCGCAGATCTCCGGCGCCAGGGGCAGGCAGATCAGGCCGCGGCCTTCGCGGGCCATGAAATTGATCGCGTCGGCGCTGGCGTGCTCCGCCAGCATCGCGAGGTCGCCCTCGTTCTCGCGGTCTGGGTCGTCGACCAGGATGATCATCCGGCCGGCGCGCAGCTCGGCCAGGATCTCGGGAATCGGGCTGATGGCCATCGGCGGGGACTAGGCGGGGATCAGGCGGGCTTCCAGGCGTGCGGAGACATCCGGATCCGGCGGCCGGGTCAGGTCGGGCGAAGTCCGATCGATCTCCGGCGGCGCGGGAGCCGGGGGCGCCACCGCGGGATCGGCCTCTCGGCCGGCCTCCTCCTGGGCCCTGGCGAGCGGTCTCATGCCCTTCCATAGTAAGGAGCGCCCGCGACTCCGACCACGACCGTGGCGGGGAGCGGCCCGGACTGGCCCTGGCAGCGGGTAGGTGATCCCCATGAGCTCCGTGACCCTGCGCCCCGGCCTGGCCGTGGCGGGACTTGGCCTGTGGCTGGCGGTGGCGTGCGGCGGCCCGGGTGACGCGCACCCCGAGGGCGGCCAGGCCCCCGGACAGCGGATGACGGCCCTGCCGAGCGGCATGAGAGGGCCGACGGGGACGCAGAACGCGCTGACGGCAATCGCGCGCTGCGAGGACGCGCGCACGGACGGCGAGGGGCTCCTGCTGCTGCTCGCCGAGCAGGGCGACGTCCGCCTGCGCGAGCGGGCGGTCGAGGCGCTCGGCCGCCTGCCGCGCGAGGAGCACGGCGAGCCGGTGACGCGGGTGCTCGTCGCGCGCCTGACGACGGACCGCTTCCCCGCGGTGCGCGCGGCGGCGGCCTTCGCGCTCGGCACGCGCGGCGATCCGGCGGCGGTCGTCCAGCTCGCCGACGCCGCGCAGGGCGGCGAGCGCGGGGTGCAGCCCGAGGTGCGCGCGCGCGCGGTCGAGGCGCTGAGCAAGCTGGCGAACGGCGCCCAGGACCGCGAGGCCTGCGTGCGCGTGCTGATCCACGCCCTGGAGGACGGGAACGCGCTGGTGCGGGGCGAAGCCGCGATCGGCGCGCACCGCCTGAGCTTCGCACACGCCGCGCTCGACCAGGCCCTGCTCGACGCCCTGGCTCGTCCGCTCGGCGCGCCGGACGCCGAGGTCCTCTGGCGCGCGCTGTTCTCGCTCGGCCGGCGCAAGTGCGCGCTCGCTCGCGGCGCGTTCGTCGCCGGCCTGTCGTCGGCCGACGACCGCGCGCGGCGCTACGCGGCCATCGGCCTGGCGGCCCTGCCCTACGACGAGGCCAGCCAGACCGCGCTCTACGCGGTGCTCGACGACCCGGACTGGCGCGTCGTCGTCGAGGCGCTGCGCGCGGTCGGCGCGCACCCCGACGCGCGCAGCGCCGCCGAACTCGAGCGCCGCTTCACGCACCCCTCGCCGCACGTGCAGCGCGTGGCCTTCGAGGCCGCGGGCAGCGTCGATCCGCAGGCCTTCGGCGAGCGCTCGCTGACGGTGCGCGCCCTGACGCACGAGTCCCCCAGCGTGTGGCGCGCGGCCTTCATCGCGGACGCGCGCTTGCGCCGGGACGGTGCGGCGCCGGCGATCGAGCTGGCGGCCAAGGACCAGGACCCGCTGATGCGCGCCGCGGCGGCCGAGGCGGCGCGGCAGCTGTCGCAGCCGGGCGCGCTCGAGCGGCTCCTGCAACTGGCCCAGGACGACGACGTGCGCGTGGTGCAGGCGGCCTGCGAGGGGCTCGGCGCGCTCGACCACGATGCCGCGCACGCCAAGCTCGTGCAGCTGCTCGCGTCCGGCGACAACGGCGTGCGCCTGGCGGCGCTCGAGGCCTTGAAGCGCGCGCCGCGCGCCGCCGACTTCGAGGCCGTGGCGCGCTGCTACGACACGTCCAAGGGCGAGGCGGCCGACGAGATCGCCTTCAACGCGCTCGACGTCGCGGCCAAGATCGCGGCGGGCGCCAAGGCCGGTCCGACCGCCCCGCAGCCGGACAGCGTCGACGAGGAGCTGCACGCGCTGACGCGCAAGTTCCTGGCCAAGGGCGCGACCAGTCCTTCGGCCTACACGCGCCAGCGCGCGCGCCAGCTGTTCGAAGCGACTTACGCCGACCAGCCCGTGCCGCGCGCGCCGGTCCGCGCGCCGACCGCCGCCAAGGAGGTGCCGGTCGCTGGCGTCACGCTGCCCGTCGGCGCGCGCCCGCGCGTCGCGGTCGAGACCTCGCGCGGCACGCTGGTCTTCGAACTCTTCCCCGACGAGACGCCCGTGCACGTCGCGAACTTCCTGGCGCTGGTCGAGCGCAAGTTCTACGACGGGACGACCTTCCACCGCGTGGTGCCGGACTTCGTGGTGCAGGGCGGCGACCGGCGCGGCGACGGCAACGGCGGCGCCTCCTGGCGCGGCGACGCGCTGCGCCACGAGTTCACGCCGCGCAAGTTCGAGCGCGGCTCGCTGGGCATGCCGCGCAACGACGACCCCGACAGCGGCGGGAGCCAGATCTTCGTCTGCCACCGCGAGACGCCGCACCTCGACGGCCGCTACACGCTGTTCGGGCAGCTGGTCGAGGGCCAGGACGTGCTCGACCGCCTCGAGATCGGCGACCGGATCGTCAGCACGCGCCGCTTGGAGTCGAAGGCGGGCCGCTGAGCGCTGCGCTGCCACGCCGCCCGGTTTCCGGGGGATCGACTTCAATCCCGGCGCGGGAGGATCCGATGACCTCTCTTGCTGCCCGCGCCCGCGTGGCGCGAGGCATCGGCCCCGCCCCGGAATCGTCGCATGCAGCGCGCCCACGTCCTGATCGCCATCGGCCTGCTCGCCGCAGGTGGCGCCTGGTTCGGTTACGACGGGCTCGCGCGACGCCTGGCGCTGCTCGAAGCGACGCCGCGCGCCGACCCGGCCGAGGTGCGCGCCCTGCGCGAGCAGATCGCGCGCGACGAGGCGCGCATCGTCGCGGCGCAGGCCGAGCTCGAGCGCTTGCGCAGCGCGCCCGAGGTCGCGCAGGCCCTGGCGGCGCGGCTCCAGGACCTCTCCAGCGAGCTCGACTCGACCGCCAGCACGCTGCGCGCCCAGGATGCGCGCCTGGCGGGCTGGGAGGCCTGTCGCGACGAGTTCGGGCCGCAGGCGCTCGACGCGCGCATCGCGGACTACCGCGTCGGCCTCGAGAGCGAGGTGCGCAAGGTCGACGAGCTGGCGCGCGAGGCCTTCGACCTGGCGCGCTCGTCGCAGGACGGGCTGCAGCGCGTCACGCACGACCTGGCGCGCGACGGCGAGCGCATGTGGCGCGAGCTGGTCGGACCGACCGTGCAGCTGATGGGCGAGGACACGGTCGGCAGCGGAGTCCTGCTGGTCTCCGAGCCACTGGGCGACACCGGCGAGTACCGCACGCTGCTCTTGACCGCCTGGCACGTCGTGCGCGACATCCGCGGCGGCGCGCAGGACCCCGAGGCGCCGATCCCGGTCTCGATCTACGCGCCCGACAAGTCGATCGCCTCCGAGACCGCCACGCTGCTCGAGCACGACACGGGCCTCGACGTGGCGCTCCTGCAGCTCGACACGCGGCGGCGCATCGAGTGCGGCGCGCGCCTGGCGCCGCGCGAACGCCTGCAGCGTGCGCGCATCTTCGATCGCATCTACGCCGTCGGCTGCCCGCTGGGCAACGACCCGATCCCGACCTGGGGCGAGATCGCCGACACGCACCACTCGGTCGACGGCCAGCGCTACTGGATGATCAGCGCGCCGACCTACATCGGCAACTCGGGCGGCGGGATCTTCGACGCCGACACGCACGAGCTGCTCGGCATCTTCTGCAAGATCTACACGCACGGCGCGGTGCGCCCGACGGTCGTGCCGCACATGGGGCTCGTCACGTCGCTCAACGCGGTGTACGACTGGCTCGACACGACGGCTTATGCCAGCCTGGAGCCCGACGCCGTCCACCCCTCGACGGACGTCGACGCGCAGCCGCAGGCGGCCTCGGCCAGGCGCTGATCAGCGCCCGCTCGGCGCGTAGCGCATCGCCGCCCACTCGCCCGGGATCCCGAACTGCCGGTCGTGCGCGGCGTCGACGTGGCAGCCCATGCAGCTGGCGATGCGCCCGGCAGCGGTGACGGTGCGCCGGTCCGGCGCCACGGTCGCGTAGACCCAACCCCGGTCGGTGTCGGGCGTCTGGGGGTCGAGCTTGAGCATCACGAACAGCTCGGCCTGCGCGCCGCGCGCGTAGAGCTTGCCGTCGAGCTGCGCGTGCGTGTCGGGCAGGCCGTAGCCGCGCTTGGCCTCGGGCGCCGCGCCCGTCTCGAGCACCGGATGCCAAGCCTCCTTGACGATCAGCTGCCCGACCGGCGCGGGGTCGACGGGCGGCGTCACGGTGTTCGACCAGTGCTCGTCGCCCGCGCGGATCTTGCTCTTGCCGCGGTAGGCGTCGGCGTCGCGCACGTAGAGGAAGTAGAGCTTGCGTCCATGTGAGTCCCGGTCCTCGCTGGCGCTGACGAACGGACCAGGCACGGGCGGTGCGCGGCAGTCGAGCGGCGACCAGTTCGGCAGGTCGCTGACGCGCGCGAGCTTCCCGTAGTCGGCGATCGCGGCCAGCACGCGCGGCGCGAAGCGCTCGGTGTCCGGCGGCGCCACGGCACCGACGAGCGGCGGGATCACCAATCGACCGAGTTCCTTCCACTTGGGCGCTTCGTCGACGCGCTCCTTGACGTCTTCGTCGACGACGAAAGTCGCGCCGGCGGTGCGCGGGACCAGGAAGATCGCCCAGGGCCGCGACTCCTGCGCGGCGCCGTGACCCATCCAGGTGTCCTGCAAGAGGCGCACGTGCCAGGCGCCGTCGACGAGCTCGGTGCCCAGGTGGCGGTAGCCCTTCGAGTTCCAGGTCTTGCCGCCGGTCAGCGCGAAGCCGGCGCAGGCCGCGAAGTCGATCCGGGGTCGCAGGTAGTCGGCCGTGCCGTGCGCGGAGCTGCTGCGGAAGACGAGCTCGTCCCAGACAGCCTCGAACTCCTTGGTGTTCGTGAAGCTGACGAAGTGCCGGTCGTCACGGCCGGCGTCGCCGCCGCTCCAGGAGACCAGCAGGGGCGGCGGCTGGGTCGCGCGCGGGACCTGGGGCGTGCTCAGCGCGGCGCCGAGCAGGACGGACGAGAGAGCGAGGATGGCGTGCATGAGAACCTCCGTGGCGGCAGCCTACGCGGGCGCGCTGCGGCCGTGAGCCAGGATCCGCCAGGAGTGCGCGCCGGGCAAGCGTGCACTCCTGCGCGGATGCACTCGCTCAGTGTCGGAAGTGTCGTGCGCCGGTGAACACCATGGCGGCACCGTGCGCGTCGCAGGCCGCGATCGTCTCGGCATCGCGCACCGAGCCACCGGGCTGCAGCAGCGCGGTGACGCCCGCCGCCAGCGCCGCCTCGACGCCGTCGGGGAAGGGGAAGAAGGCGTCGCTCGCCAGCACCGTGCCGCGCGCGTGCTCGCCCGCCTTGCGCACGGCGAGGTGCACGCTGTCGACGCGGCTCATCTGGCCCGCGCCCGTGCCGCGCACGACCGTGCCGGCGGCCAGCACGATCGCGTTGGACTTGACGTGCTTGCACACGCGGTTGGCGAAGAGCAGCGCCGCCAGTTCGGCGCTGGTGGGCGCGCGCTTCGTCACGACCTTGCAGTGGCCCTCGCCGGCGGCGAAACGGTCGCGGTCCTGCAGGAGGAAGCCGCCGGCGAGCTGCTTGAGCTCGAGGTCGCGCGGGCGCCGCGCGGCGCCGGCGAGGTCTCCGAGCTCCAACAGGCGCACGCTCTTGCCCCACTTGGGCTTGGTCGTCAGCAGCTCGAGCGCGTCCGCGTCGAAGCCCGGCGCCACGATCGCCTCGACGAAACGGTTGCCGGACACGAGGTAGTCGGCGCAGCCAAGCGACACGGGGCGCGTGAACGACAGCACCGAACCGAAGGCCGAGACCGGGTCGCCGTTCCAGGCCGCTTCGAGCGCCGCCTCGATCGTCGCCGCCTCGGCCGCGCCGCAGGGGTTGTTGTGCTTGAGCACCGCGACGAAGGCGCCGTCGAACTCCCGGGCCAGGCCCAGCGCGCTGTCGAGGTCGACCAGGTTGTTGTAGGAGAGCGTCTTGCCGTTGAGCAGGCGCGCGCTCGCCAGGCTCGGTTCGCCGTTCGACGGCAGGCGGTACCAGGCCGCGGCCTGGTGCGGGTTCTCGCCGTAGCGCAGGTCGCAGATCTTCGTGCCGGCCAGTGCATGGCTGGCGGGGAAGGCCGAGCTCGTCCGGCCCTCGGCGCGCTCCTGCTCGAAGAGCCAGGCGCTGATCGCGGCGTCGTAGCGCGCGGTCAGGGCGTAGGCCTTGTGCGCCAGCTCGCGCTTGAAGGCGTCGGTCAGCGCGCCGGCGTGCTTCTGCAGCTCGTCGAGCACGCGGCCGTAGTCGGCCGGATCGGTGACGATGCCGACGAAGCGGTGGTTCTTGGCGGCGCTGCGCACCATCGACGGCCCGCCGATGTCGATCTGCTCGATCGCTTCGGCACGCGACACGCCGGGCTTGGCGACGGTCTCCTCGAAGGGGTAGAGGTTGACGACCACCAGGTCGATCGGCGCGATGCCGTGCTCGGTCATCGCACCCGTGTGCGTCGCCACGTCGCGCAGCGCCAGGATCCCGCCGTGGACCTTGGGGTGCAGCGTCTTGACGCGCCCGTCCATCATCTCGGGGAAGCCCGTGTGGTCGGAGACCTCGCGCACCGGCACGCCGCCCTGCTTGAGCACCTTGAAGGTCCCGCCGGTCGACAGGATCTCGATGCCCTGCTGCGCGAGCGCGCGGGCGAAGTTCTCGATGCCGGTCTTGTCGGAGACGCTGAGCAGGGCGCGTTGGATGCGGTTCATGGCGCGAGGTTCAGGAGCGGTGTTGGGCGACGAGCGCCTGGAGGGTCTTCACGAACGCGGGCGGCTGCACCAGGCCCGAGGAACCGCCGAGGAAGCGGCCTTGCGCGTCGGCGAACAGCACGAAGGGCAGCATCTGTGCGTCCTCGAGCCGGTCCGCGAGCGCCAGGACCTCGTCCTCAGCGTCGTCGCAGTCGGCGGCCAGGGCCACGAAGTGCTGCTGCAGGAGCGGCGCGACGTCCGGTCGTGGGACGACTCCCTGCACGAGGGAGCGGCACTGGCCTCAGGCCTCGCGGCCGAACTCGACGAACACGAGCCGCTTGGAAGCCGCCGCGCTGGCCAGGGCCTCCTTCCAGCGCGTGTGCCAGTCGAGCGTGCCGCGGTCGTCGAAGTGCGGGTGGGGTCGGTGGGTGCTCATCGGGTGTTCCCCGCGGGCGGGGGCGAACATTTTGCCGGCCGCGATGGGCGGCGAACAGCGTCCGCGCGCGGAGCTCTGGCGCGCGGCGGGATTGTGACCGGGGCGCCTCAAGAGTCCGCGCTCGGCAGCCCGAAGAGCCGGGATCCCCCGCTCCGTCCCCGTGCGACTCCTACCCCCCTTTCTGCTGGCTGCCGCGGTGCTCCCGCTCTCGTGCTCCTGGTTCGAGGGGACGCCGCAGCCGCACTTCGTGCTGATCACGGTCGACGGCCTGCGCTTCGACGCGCTCAGCCGTTCGCTGGGCGCGGCCAAGACGCCCAACCTGCAGGCGCTGCTCCAGGACGGCCAGGGCTTCACGCACTGCTACAGCCACTCGCCGGTGGGCTTCCCCGCGCACGTCGCGCTGTTCAGCGCGCGCACGCCGGCCAACACCGGCGTCACGAGCAACGGCCAGCCGATCGACCGCGAGGTGACGCTGCTCGCGCAGTGGATGAAGGACCGCGGCTATGCGACGGCGGGCGCGGTCAGCCTGGCGAGCCTCTGGACGCCGGATCCCGAGCCCGTGGTCGCGGGCGTCGCGCGCAAGCCGCGCCACGAGCTGCCGACCGGCCTGGAGCGCGGCTTCGACGTGTGGGCCGTCGGCGAGCGCGAGCTGGTGTCGGCGCAGGAGGTCAACCAGCGGCTCTTCGGGGCGCTCGACGGCTTCCCGAAGGACGAGCCGTGCTTCTTGTTCGCGCAGTACTCCGAGCCGCGCGAGCCGCTCGACGCCTGGGGCAGTGCCAACACCAGCGCGGAGGTCGTGCTCGACGGGCGCGTGATCGGCACGATCCCGACCGCGCACGCCCGGGACTGGATCGAGACCCTCGAGCTCGGGCCCGGCGTGCACGAGCTGGTCGTGCGCTCGGCCGTCGACATCGTGATCCGGCGCTTCGACGCGCGCGCGGAGGGCACCGAGCTGAGCGTCGACGTCGGCCACGCCTCGCCCGCCGAGGCCGGCAAGCGCTTCGTGCTGAAGCTCGAGAACCCCGCCGCGCACCCGGTCGCGTGCACCTTCAACGCCTGGGTGCACGACGTGCCGCCGGTGGCCGAGGCGCGCGCGCGCTACCGCCTGGAAGTCGAAGCCGTCGACCGCGCGATCGGCGAGCTGGTCGAGCAGCTGAAGACCCGCGGCATGTACGACGACACGCTGATCGTCGTCACCGCCGACCACGGCACGGCCCTGGGCGAGCACGGCGAGATCGGCTCCGGCCGCTCGCTGTACGACGAGCTGCTGCGTATCCCGCTGGTGATCAAGCCCAGCCGCGGCTTCGACCAGCGCGCCGAGCTGGCGCGCCTGGAACACCGGCCGATGCGCCAGATCGACATCGTCCCGACCGCGCTCGAACTGCTCGACCTGCGCAGCCTGTCAGGCGCCGAGGGCCTGTCGATCCTGCAAGAGGCCGACCGCACGCTGCACGCCGAAGTCCACCCGCCCGAAGCGGCGAGCTCGATCTTCTGCCTGCGCGACGAGCGCTACAAGCTGATCTACACCTCGGGCGCCGACCGTTTCGAACTCTACGACGCCGTCGCCGACACGCTGGAGATGGACGACAGCTTCGAGCTGCGCGGCCACTTCCGCAGCGCCTGGCAATCCGAACTGCGCCGCGCCGCTTCGAACTCGTCGCAGTCCGTCAACGCCCGCATGGGCATGCTCGACCAGCGTCCCGCGCACCTGCGGGCGCTGGGGTACTGAGCGCGCGGTCGGGCGCAGCTGTCGGGCCGGCAGGCCCGGGCTCTACGCAATTCCGAGCCGACGACTCGGGGGATGTGCCGATCGTCCGGCCCCGGACTCCGGCCCTACGCTGCGCTCGATCGAAGGGGGGTCCAGCAGCGCGCATCCGTCCTCGGCCTGCCGAGGGTCCGGGCGAGCCTGTGCGGCCCGGAGATCCTGGTGTTGTCGCTCCCGACAGCACCAGCACGAGGTCTTCGGCGGCCTGAGAGGCCAGAGCCAGGAGCAGACATGCAAGACACGAGCAGCGTGACGGCGGAGAAGTACGGAGTCGTCTCGGCGTCCAAGATCATCGGCGAGGCCGTGATCAATCGTCAGAACGAGAACCTGGGCAAGATCCACGAACTGGTGTTCGACGCACGGACCGGTCGCGTGGCCTATGCCGTGCTCTCGTTCGGTGGCTTCCTGGGGATGGGCAACAAGCTGTTCGCCCTGCCCTGGGGTTCGCTCCAGTTCGCCGCGACGGAGAACAAGCTCATCCTCAACGTGGACAAGGAGAAGCTGAAGTCGGCCCCCGGCTTCGACCCGGCCGCCAAGTGGCCGGACTTCGCAGACCGGACGTGGGGCAGCACCATCCACACGTACTACGGCCAGCCCCCCTACTGGGCGGACTAGCCGCGAAGATCCGAGCGTTCGCCGACTGCGCGGCCCCGCGCAGTCCGGCGCTCGCCCGCCTGCCGGCTCCGGCACGCCGCGGCGGCGCTCAGTGCAGGCGGAGTCCAGGGGCCGGGAACAGGTTGGAGTCGTGCGAAAGGAACTATGAGCACCACCACGTTGATCATCTTGATCGTTCTCCTCGTCGTGGTCTTCGGCGGCGGCGGCGGGTACTACTACTCGCGACGCCGCTAGTCCGGGCGCGATCGAGCGCAGTTACGCCTCGATGAAATCGTCACGATCGGTCAGCGCCCGGAGGGGCTGCTCGACCGGCGTCCGGCGTACTCGCGCTCATTGGGGTACTGAAAGCGGGGGCTCGCCGGTTGGCGGATCACCCTCCATCCGGCGCTGAGTGCGAGAGGCCGACCCAGTGCTGCTGTTCGGCGTCCCAGATCATCCAGTCCCCTGCTGGCTTGTCGACGTCGAACCGCCCGCCCTCGATCACGCGACCGGCCTCGTCCCACTTGGTCCAGTGCCCGTGTCGCTTGCCGTCGACGTAGAACGTCCTCCACATCTTCGCCCCCGACGGATACCAGGCGTTCCACGCGCCGAAGCGGACACCATCGATCGTGATGCCCTGCTCGTGGAGCGCTCCCGACTCGTGGTAGGTGGACGTCACGATGCTGTGATTGCTCGACACCTTCGTCTCGAGCTCTGCGATCCGAGCCTCCGCCGCATGCGCGCCCTCGCGACCGCGCGCCACAGCCGCCTCGAGTTCGTGGCTGCGTCGGCGCTCGTTCTCGAGTTCGGACTTGAGCCTGCGCACATCGCCGAGCAGCCGCTCCGCGTCTACGGGCGACGTGCGGTCAGCCGCGGCCTGCTGCGGGCCGTCGCGACGCCCCAACCAGTAGCCGCCGCCGAGCAGGGCCAGTCCGAGGAAGGGCAGGAACACGCGCGCGCGCATGGCCGACACAGCCTACTCAACACCCCCGGCCTGCCGCGCGCGGGGGTCGCAGCCTGTAGCTACTTCCCGGCCTTCTTCGTGCGCAGGTAGGCTTCGATGAAGTCGTCGATCTGCCCGTCGAGCACGGCGTTGACGTTGCCCGTCTCGTGCTCCGTCCGGTGGTCCTTGACCATCTGGTACGGGTGCAGCACGTAGCTGCGGATCTGGCTGCCGAAGGCGATCTCGCCCTTCTGTCCATAGAGCTTCGCCAGCTCCGCGTCGCGCTTCGACTCCTCGAGCTGGATCAGCTTGGCCTTGAGCATGCGGAAGGCCATCTCGCGGTTCTTGCCCTGGCTGCGCTGGCTCTGGCAGCGCACGACGATCCCGCTCGGCTTGTGCGTCAGGCGCACGGCGGACTCGACCTTGTTGACGTTCTGGCCGCCGGCTCCCCCGGCGCGCATCGTGTCGATCTCGACGTCGGATTCCTTGACGTCGACCTTGATCGTGTCGTCGATCAGCGGCGTCACGTCGATCGAGGCGAAAGCCGTCTGCCGCCGCGCCTGCGCGTCGAAGGGGCTGATGCGCACCAGCCGGTGCACGCCGGTCTCGGCCTTCAGGCGGCCGAAGGCGTACTCGCCCTCGATCTCGACCGTCGCCGTGCGGATGCCGCCCTCGGTCTCGTCGGTGCGCTCGATCTCGGTCACCGAGAAGCCGCGCCGCTCGGCCCAGCGGATCACCATGCGCATCAGCATCGCCGCCCAGTCGCAGGCGTCGACGCCGCCGGCACCGGGGTTGAACGACACGAAGGCCCCGCAGCGGTCGGTCGGGCCGCCGAGCATCACGCGGAAGTCGAGCGCGTGGATGCCCTCCTCGATCTTGGGCATCAGGGCCTCGATCTCGGGCAGCACGTCGGCCTCGCCCATCTCGGCGACCATGCCGACGAGCACCTTGAACTCGTCGAAGGCCGCCTGCAACGCGCGCACGGGCTCGACGATCGAGCGCACGCTCTTCATCTCGCCCACGACCTTCTGCGCGCGCTCCGCGTTGGTCCAGAAGTCGGGCGCGTTCTGCAGCTCCAGGATCTCGGCGAAGCGCTTCTCGCTGGTGGCGTAGTCAAAGACTCTCCTTCAGCTGGCCGAAGCGGGCTTGAAGGAGTTCGATCTTGTCCTGGTGGTCCTTGAGCGCGGGCATGGGGCCGAGATTCTAGGCACGCCGCACGCGCAGGGAAGAGCCTGCCCTGGAAAGGGCGAACCCCGCGGTGAAGCGGGGTTCGCTGGTCGAGCCGGATCCGCATTGGTGTTCGTCCCAGGTGCGTATCAGGTCCGGATCCGGGCGCCGAGGCGCCACGCGCGGTTTTCCCGCCCGCTCCCGACAGGCGTATGTCGGTCCGCGGGCGGGCCGGGGTGAAGGGGCGCGGGACGCGAGTTGCGTCAGCGGTCCTTGACCGGCGGCAGGGCGGGCGAGGGGCGCTCGAGCAGGCCTTGTTCGCGCCACAGTTCGAGCAGCGCCGCGCGCTGCTTGGGCACGCCGGCGCTGATCACCTCGCAACCGGTGGCGGTCACGATCACCACGTCCTCGATGCGCACGCCGATGCCCGTCGCCGGTTCGTAGACGCCCGGCTCGACGGTGAAGACCACGCCCGGCTCGAGCGGCGTCTTGCTCGAGCCCGTGTCGTGCACCTCCATGCCGACGTAGTGGCAGGCGCCGTGCGGCATCAGCTTCGCCATGCCGTACTCCGACAGCACGCGCTTGCAGGTGCGGTGCACGTCCTCCATCGTCACGCCCGGCTTGACCGCCGCGATGCCGGCCAGCTGGGCCGCGAGCACCGCGTCGTAGATCTCCGCCATGCGCGGCGTGAAGACGCCGTCGGTCGGCCACGAGCGCGTGATGTCGCTGACGTAGTGGTCGAGCTCCGGCGCGTAGTCGATCAACAGCATCTCGCCGGCCTTCATGCGCCGCGCGCTGTCCGAGTAGTGCAGCATCAGCGCATTCGGCCCCGAGCCGACGATCGCGTGGTAGCCCGGCCCGTCGGCACCCTGCGCGCGGTGCACAAAGGTCATCAAGGCCTCGATCTCCCACTCGCCGCGCCCGGGTTGCGTCGAGCGGATCGCTTCCTTCATCGACTCCGCTCCCGCCGCCGACGCGCGCCGCAGCGCGTCGAGCTCCTCGGGCCGCTTGACGCGTCGCAGCTCGCCGAGCACCTTGCCGCAGTCCTTGACCTCGGCGCCGAAGCGCTCGACCAGCCGCGCCTCGAGCGCGTCCTCGCGGCTGAGGCGGCCGTCGAGCGCGTCCTTCTCGCGCATGCGGTCGGAGGGCCGCGCGCGATCGCAGCAGCCGCTGAGTTCGACGTGCGGCAGCTTCGAGATCCAGACCACCTTCTCGGGCCCCAGCTGCGTCTCGATCGCCTTGAGCAGCTCGTCGATCGGCCGGATGTCGGCGAAGCCCGTCAGCTCGGGGATCCAGGCGTCGCCGCAGTCCCACAGCTCGCCCTCCCAGGCCTCGGCCCACGGCGCGGGCTTGGGCAGGAACAGGGTCTCGGTGCCCGCGTCGAGGTTGATCAAGAGCGCCATCTCGGGGCTCTCGATGCCGGTCAGGTACCAGGCGACCTTGTCCTGGCGGAACTTCGTGTAGTCGCGCGTCTTCGGCAGCCCGCGCACCAGCACCAGCCCGCTGCCGAGCTCCTTGGCCAACGCGGCGCGACGTCCGGCGTGGAAAGCGCGGCCGAGACCGCAGCGCTTGGGGTTGTCGGACAGCGCGGCGACGCTCGGCTCGGGTTGGACCTGCGCCTCCTGCGTCACCGCGATCACCACCTGCGTCGCGGGCTTCGGCTGGGCTTCCTGCACCGCGCCGCGCACGACGGAGGTCGCGCCCAAGGGCACGCTGGCGAGCAGGAAGCGCGTGACGAGGTGCATGGAGGACGCGGGCCGCGTGCTGCGGCCCGCGGCGAAAGATAGCGCGGATCGCGCATCCCCCGAGCCGCGGCCTCGGGCGTTCCGCGGGCTTTTTCCTGCGGTGAACACGAGCTTCAGGGCGCCGTCGGGCGCGGCGCTGCACCTTGGGGCAGGACGCGCAGTGCGCGGGGCGCTCGGGGAGCCGCGCGGATTCGGCCGAGCTCAGGCTTCGAAGCTGCCGCGCACGAGCTGCCGCCCGTCCGATACGTGGCTCGTACCGAGCGCGAAGACCTCGCGGATGCGGCCCTGGCGATCGAGCGCGACCAGGTCGGCGTCAGCCCCGACGGCGATGCGCCCCTTGCCCGGGAGGCGCAGGTGGCGCGCGACGTTGCTCGTGAAGGGCGCGAGCGCCTCGGCCCACGGGTGGCCGCGCCGCACGAGCTCGCCGAGCGCCTCGATCAACGCCGCGGGCGAACCGACGTCCATGTGCACGATGCGTCCGTCGCCGTCGAAGGTCGGCAGGCAGCCGCCGCCGTCGCTGCTGACCGTGATGCGCTCGCGCGGGACACCCGCGCTCCAGAAGCGCTCGAGCGCGTCGGCCGCGGACCAGGCGTCGTCGCCCTTCGCCACGGGGTAGGCCGTGACGTCGATCACGCAGCCCCGGCGCGCGAGCTCGAGCGCCTCGTCGAACAGCGCGCGCCTGCGGTTGACGTGCGTCGGATGGAACACGCGCGCCGGCAACTCGGTCTCCTCCAGCGCGCGCCGCACCAGCTCCAGCCCGCGCTTGCCGTCGCCCAGGTGCAGGTGCAGCACGCCGGCCTTGCCGGTCAGCAGGCCGCCGACGTGGCAATCCGCCGCCAGGCGCACGAGCTCGTCGAAGGTCGGCTGGCTCGAGCGGTGATCGCTGAGCGCGATCTCGCCCGCGCCGAGCACCACGTCGAGGTGCGCGATGTCGGAGCGCACGCAACCGCTGAAGGTGCGCGGCGGCAGGTGGTAGCCGCCGGTCCAGCACCAGGCGGAGAGCCCCTCGGCCCGCAGAGCGCGCGTGCGCGTGACCAGTTCCGAGGTGCTGCGCGTCGTGTCGTCGGTGCCGAGCAGGCCGACGACACTGGTGACCCCCGCCGCGGTGAAGCGCGAGAGCGGCACGGGCGGCACCTTGCTCTCGGGCCCCGACTCGCCCCCGCCGCCGGTGACGTGCGCGTGGCCGTCGACCAGCCCGGGGATCAGGGTCGCGCCGCCGAGGTCGCGGCGTTCGAGCGGGATGGCGCGCGGCCAGTCGGGCAGCGCGCCGCCGATCCAGCCGATCCGCGAGCCCGCGATCAGCACCTGGACGCGCCCCAGGGGCTCGGGGGCGTGGACTTCGGCGTTCTCGAGCAGCAGGAACATGGGCGCGGGATTCTACGCGCGGCCGCGGCCGTCGCATCCCGTCTGGACGGATCCGCGCCGTCGCCTAGCATGGAGTGCGATGCGCTGCGCGCTGTTCGACCTCGACAACACGCTCCTGGCGGGCGACAGCGACCTCTTGTGGGCCGAGCTGCTGGCCGAGCACGACGCGATCGAGCTGGAGCGCATCCGCGCCTTCCACGCCGACTACCACGCCGGCACGCTCGACATCGAGGCCTTCTTTCGCGTGCAGCTCGCGCCGCTGGCGAGCGAGCCGCGCGCGCGGCTCGAGCGCTGGCGCACCGAGTTCCTCGAGCGCTGTCTGCGCCCGCTGCTGACGCCCGCCGCGCGCGCGCTGGTCGAGCGCCACCGCCAGCGTGGCGACGTGCTGGCGATCGTCACCGCCACCAACAGGTTCATCGCCGAGCCGGCCGCGCGCGAGCTGGGCATCGCGCACCTGCTCGCCACCGAGCCGCGCGAGCGCGACGGCCGCTTCACGGGCGAGGTCGAGGGCGAACCCTGCTACCGCGCCGGCAAGGTCCGGCACGTCGACGCCTGGCTGCGCAGCCGTGGCCTGACGCGCGGCGTCGACGTCGAGACCTGGTTCTACTCCGACTCGCACAACGATCTCCCGCTCCTGGAGGCCGTCGACCACCCCTGCGCCGTCGATCCCTGCCCGCGCCTGCGCGCCCACGCCCTGCGCGCCGGCTGGCCCCTGCTCTCGCTGGCGAGCGAACGCACCCGCTTCGCGACCGGCACCTGACGCCCGTCAGCGCGTCCAGGGGCGCGGCACGGGGCGCGCTGCTTCCCACGGATCGGGCGCGGCGGGCGGCGTCGCCAGCTCGCGGGTGACGCCGACGATCGCGTGGTAGCGCGCGCCGCGCAGCAGGATGCGCCAGAGGAGCGCGAGCTGCGCCAGCAGGAACAGCGCGATCACGTGGCCCAGGCTGCCGAGGCCGGCCTCGATGCGCGCCGCGCCCAGGCCGAGGCCGAGCACGATCAGCGCCTCGATCAGGAACAGCACCAGCACCGGGCGCAGCGCGCGCAGTGGATGGCGCGCGAGCAGCCCGGCACTCTGCAGGCCGGCCCACGAGGCCGAGCGCGTGTCGAAGAGCGCCAGGCGCGTGCGCGTGAAGTCGCCCCACACCAGCACCAGCGCCACGCCCAGGGCGTAGAGCCCCTCGCGCAACTGCTTGAGCAGGAGCGCCGTGTCCTCGTTGCGCAGCGTCTCGAGCCGCTCGAAGTCGCCGACCGGCACGCCGGCGAGGCCGCGCAGCACGAGCTGGTTCCATGCCGGGCCCTGCACCAGCCAGGTCCACAGCGCCAGCAGCAGGCCGGTGAGCAGCACGAGGCGCAGGAAGCGGCCGAAGAAGCGCGCGCCGCCCGCCGCGAGCGCCGTCGCGCCCCGCGTGCGCTGCGGCGCCAGGAACGCGCTCAACCAGGCGCCGGCCGTGAAAGCGCCGAGCACCACCGCCGCCACGACCAGCAAGGCGCCCAGCTGGCCGATCGAAGCGTCGATCTGGTTCAGCTTCTCGCGGTGATCGGTGCGGAAGGCGCTGCCGAGGTCGGCGAACAACGCGTAGGGCGCGACGCGGTTGGCGAGCTCGGGCGCGAGCCAGTTGGCGAAGAGCACGGCCGGAGCGAGCGCCAGGAGGCACTGCGCCAGCCACACGGCGCTCCACAGCCCGGGACGCGCGAGCGCCGCGCGCAGCGCCGCGAACGAGCGCACTCCGCCGGCCTCAGCCACCGAGGCCTCCGAACCAGTGCAGCACGTGCGAGAAGTGCGACCACACGCGCTCGCCCCAGCGCAGCGGCGTCGCCGACTCCGTGGCCTCGTGCCAGGCGTTGTCGCTCAGGTCGAGATCAAGCGTGTACACCTGCTCGGGATCGAGGATCACGGACGTCACCTTGGCCGGCCGCAGCCCGCCGCTGGCGAGCGGCTTGAGCCAGGCCTGGCGGCGCTGTTCCTCGGCGCTCCAGAGGAAGTCCTCCTGCGTGCCGTCGGCGAAGCGCACCGCGACCTTGAGCGGCAGGAACATCTGGCCCTTGCGGCGCACGACGACCTCGCTGCTCCAGCCGCGCTCGGCCTTCGCAGCGGGCTCCTTCGCGCGCTTGACCCAGGCGCCTTGTTCGTCGAGGAACCAGCCGGCGGGCGCGCTCTCCGACCGATTGCGCACCTCGACGCTCCAGTCGACGTTGGCCGTCGAGCGGAAGGCCTGCTCGAGGAAGGGCAGCGCGTCGCCCTCGGCACCCTCGCAGAAGGTGTCGAAGAAGTCCTGCGGGTAGGGATGCTCGTAGCGGAAGCGCTCGGCGTACAGGCGCATGCCGCGCAGGAAGCGCTCGCGGCCGACCATGCCCTCGAGCGTGCGCAGGTTCATCGCCGTGCGCCGGTAGCTGTTCTGGCGGTAGCTGCCGCTGTCGACGTGCCGCCAGCCGGCGAGGTCGACCGGATCGGCGTCGGGCGAGCTGAGGAAGCCCGCGCGCTCGCCGGCGTAGACGTGGTTCTCGCCGCGCGCGAAGGCCAGCAGCGGCTGCGAGCGCCAGAACTCGAGCGGCCCGGAGTCGGCCAGCGGGCGCAGCTCGAGGCCGGGCAACGACCAGCGCTTGAAGGTCAACGCGTCGCCCAGCGCGCCGCCGCCCGGCTCGCGCGTGACGGGACTGCCTTCGAGGTAGAAGCCCGCGTACTCGGTGGTGCGCACCGAGTTGCCGTAGCGGCGCATCAGCGCGCTGTTCTGCGTGTAGGTGTTGAAGCCTTCGTCGAGCCAGGCCGCCTCGAACTCGTTGTTGCCGACCAGTCCGTACCAGAACTGGTGGCCGCACTCGTGGACCGTGACGCTCTCCGGCGTGTGCATGCCGGGGAAGGTGTTCAGCCGCGTGCCGGCGGTGAAGAGCGTCGGGTACTCCATGCCGCCCGCCGCACCCCCGCCCCAGGTCGGGTCGACGCAGGTGATGTGCTCGTAGGGATAGCCGCCGAACCACAGGCCGTAGAAGAAGAGCGCGGTGCGCGTGGCGTCCGCATGGCGCTCGGCCTGGTCGGCGTGCTCGGGCTGCAGGAGCACCGTGATGCGCACGTCGCGCGGGATGATCTCGTGCACCGGCCGGTCGACCGCCACCGAGACGTCGTCGACTTCCTTCTCGTAGGCGCGCGCCCAAGCGCCCGCGTCGAAGAGCGTCTCGTACTTGACGTAGTCGGCGTCGGCCGTCCAGGTGAAGCCGTGCACCAGCGGCAGCTTGCCGGTGCTGTCGGGCACGATCTGGTCGGCCGGCGAGGGCGCGACGAAGCGCGCGCGCACGCGGCCCTCGGCCACGACGTCGGGCTCGGTCTGCACGCCCGAGGCGCCGATGCGACCGGCGTACTTGGCGGGCAGGTCGAGCGTCACGTCGTACACGCCGTAGTCGGAGAAGAACTCCGTCCAGGCGTGGAATTGGTGGCAGTTCCAGCCGTTGCCGCCCTCGTACACGCCGAGCTGCGGAAACCAGTGCGCGATGAACAGGAAGTCGTCCTTGTAGCCGGTGCGGCGGCGCACGCGCGGGATCAGCGCCTCCCACTGCACGCGCGCGGTCAGCGTCTCGCCCGGCCGCACGGCGCGCGGCAGCTTGACGCTGAACACCGACTTGTCGTCGGCACGGCCGTCGTCGACCGGGCGCCATTGCAGCGTCTGCACCAGCTCCTGGTCCTGCACCTGGATCGAGGTGATGCGCTGCCAGCCCCACTCGTCTTGGATCCCGATGCCGCGCAGCTCGCCGCCGGATTCGGTCAGGTGCGTCGAGCGGTTGTTGGCGAAGCCGTTCCAGTACAGGTGGAACCACAGGTCCGGCACGTCGTCGCTGGTCTCGTTGTGCCAGACGACCAGCTCGTCGCCGAACAGGCGGCGCGTCGGCTCCTCGTAGCGCACGCGCATCGTGTAGTCGGCGCGGCAGCTCGGCTCGGGCTCGTCGCGGCGCCGCGGCCAGCGGTCCTGGGCCGCGAGCGAGCCGGCCAGGCCGACCGCTGCGAGCAGCGCGAGCAGGTGGAAGAGCCGGCGGGGGGGCACGGACCAAGAGGATGCGGCGCTCGTCAGCCCGCGACAAGGCCGGGCCCCTCCCCCCGGGCCGCGGCGTCGGCGGTGGCCACCGCGCGCTGCCGCCCGCCGTCCCGGAAATCGGTTCCAGGAGGCGGCCTCCGGGAGCTTGAGCAGAAAATCGACGGCGTCGCCAAAACAGGGCTCATGTCGCCAGCGGATCTGCCGATAACGAAGAGGTCGGAATTCTTCTCCCACTGGGGGACGCTCATGGAAGTCACGAGCAGCAACAACCAAGGTCCGGTCGCGCCGCGCCGCCAGGTCGACGCCGAGCGGATCGACATCACCCGCATCAACCGCGACGGCATCCGGGACGCCACCGAGGACATCTCGGAGATCCGCGCGCCGCTGGAGCCCTATGCACTGCGCGGCAAGCGCCAGGCGACCGAGACCGACGCCGACGGCGGGGACCGCATCGAGCTCTCCGAGGAGGCGCGCAAGCTGCTGGCCCACGAGCAGGCCAAGCCGGCCGCCGCCGAGGACGCACGCGAGGCGCGTCTGGCCGAGCTGCGCCAGATGTACGTCGAGGGCCGCCTGAACACGCGCGAGCGCGTCGACCAGGCTGCCTCCGAGATGCTCAGCGCGAGCTGAGCCGCTCCGGACCGGGCCGCGCGGATCGCGGCGCGAGAGGACGCACCGGGCCCTGCCGCGGTGCGTCGTCGTTTCGGGGGAGCGCGTGCTCGCAGCGCTCAACCGCGGCCGGTCGCCTCGCGATCGGGCTCCGCTGCAGCGCGCACGAGGCCCAGCAGGGATCTCGACTTCGCCACCTGCTCCGGGGCCGACTTTCCGGACAGCGCCTCCGCCAGGGCCATGCGCGCGTCTTGCTGGAGGGGGGAGTCGGCAGCCGTGACGAGGACATGCGGGTCCGCGAACTGGCGGAACCACGGCAGGGCGAGCTCGTCGGCGAAGCGCAGCAGGCTCTGCGCGCAGCGGGCGACCGAGTCCGGGTCGTCGGAGAACTCCAGGCACTCCCGGGCCGGGTCGCCGAACCAGCCGTCGGGCGAGTGCGGACCGTTCAGCGCCGGTGCCACGAACGAGTCGTTCAGCACGCGGATGCCCAGGTGCACGCGGAAGGCCGGCGAGTGCCTGAACAGGTGCAGGTGGATGAACTCGACGACGTGCTCGCGCTCGCGCACCCAGAACGAGGTCTTCGTGTGACGGAAGCCGTGCCGCTCGAGACCGGCCGTGAAGCGCCTGCGCACGGCGGTGGCTTGCTTGTTCTTCTCTCGGGCGTCCACGGGGTCGGCCGGGATGAGGCCTCGCTGCGGCGGAAGGCGTCGCGATCGAGCGCGCAGCAGCCGGCTACTTCAGTCTAGCGGGCCTCGACCGCCGAGACGTCGAAGGGCAGCCTCGCTCGGACTGCAGCTCAGGCCCGCACACCGCGACATCGCCCTACCAGCGCGCCGCGACGAGCTCGGCCGCGAACTCGGCCAGGAAGCGCGGCGAGATCAGGTACAGCTGCCAGGCGCGGCTGCCGTCGGCGACGCCCGAGCGATCGTGCTCGACCCAGTCCTTCAGGGCGCGCTGCACGCGTTCGTCGCCCGTGTCGAGCTCGACCGACGCGTGCCAGACCGGGACGCCGGTCTCGACCGCCAAGAGGTCGAGCGAGAGCTCGAGGCGCTGCGGCGCGAACCACTGCAGGCGCCGCACGTCCCCCACGATCAGCGCGTCGAGCCCGAAGCGCCGGCCCAGGGCCAGCACGGTCTCCGGCCGCGTGTAGCCGCGCTCGAAGGTCGCGCTGCGCGGGATGGCGTCGAGGTCGGCGGCGGTCAGCAGGCGCAGCTCGCCCTGCGCCTTCCCGGCCAGCGCGGCGGCGAAGGTCTCGGCCAGCAGCGCGGCGGTCTCGCCGTCGACGTCGCGCCCGCCGAAGGGCAGCACGCCGATGCGCCGCAGGTCGTAGGTCGCGCGGTCGCTGGCCACCTCGACGCGCGTGAAGTCCTCGACGGCGCTGGGAGCGGCACAACCGCCCACTGCGCCCGCGACGAGGAAGGTCATGAGCAGCGCGTGCCGGCTCATTCGCGCTCCGGAGACTTGGGCGCGCCAGCGACCGGCGCGCCGCGCAAGGACTCGATGCGCGCCTCGAGCAGCAGCTTCTCGGCCTCCAGGCGGCGGATCTGGGCGGTCACGAGCCGCGCGGCCAGCTCGTCGTTGTCGCGGCGGCCGGCCTCGAGCTCGCCGCGCAGCTTGAGCGCCTCGGCGCGCGCCTCGTCGCGCTCCTTGACCAGCGCGGCCTGCGTCTCGCTCGCGCGCGTCAGCGCGGCCGCGTGCGTCTCGAGCTCGCGCGCCAGGCCGTCGCGTTCCTCGACGGTCTTCTGGTACAGCTCGAGCAGGTACATGCGCGAGCCGTCGCGCGCGCCGACCTCGTGGCGCGGGGTCTCGCGCGCGCTCCCCCCGTCACCGGGAGCGCCGACCACGCTGCCGTCGCGCGCGTAGAGCAGCGGCTCGGGCTGCGCGCTCCACTTCGGGTCGGGCGAGCGGCTGGAGACCGACTCGGGGTTGGCGTGGCAGCCCGCGAGTGCGGCGATCGAGGCGAGGACGCAGGGGAAGGAAGTGCGCTTCATGACGGCTTGGCTCCCGGGTTGGGTGCAGGGCTCTCGATGGACAGCTCGACCAGGATCGTCTCGCCGCACGAGCAGCTGACTTCGATGGCGCGGACCTGCCCGTCGACTTCGACCAGGCGCGCCGACTTGCGGGCGCGCGGACGCTCGCGCAGCGGCGCCTTGGGTGCGGCGCCGGCTTCGAGCTTGACGAGGTTGTGCTTGATGATGGGCGAGCTCATGTTCAGGCCGTGACGTCCAGGCGCCGGCCGACGCCTTCTTCGCAGGGGGGATGGGCTTCGTCGTGGGCCGCGGGCCCGGCCGCGGCCCCGGCCACGGACGGCGGCTCCTCGGGCGACGGCGTGCCGGGCTCGCGGTCCTCGCGCTCGCGCCGGCGGCGGGCGCCCTCGCGAGGCTTGGGTTGCGGGACCAGGCTCTCGTGCGGCAGCGGCTGGATGGATCCGTCCATGTCAGCTCCTCGCGCTCTCGGGCGCGACCAGGGTGCGGTTGAGGCGGTAGATCGCGCGGCTGTGGATCTGGCTGACGCGCGATTCGGTGACGCCGAGGATGTCGCTGATCTCGCGCAGCAGGAGGCCTTCGGCGTAGTACAGCGTGATCACGGACTTCTCGTTGTCGGGCAGTTCGTCGATCGCGCGCGCCAGGCGCGCCTTGCTCTCGTTCCATTCGGCGCTGCCCGTCGGATCGGGGCTGCGCGGGTCGTCGAGCAGGGCCGAGAGCGCGTGGGAGCCCTCGCCGTCGCCGTCGAGCGAGGTGTTGACGCCGCTGCGCGCCGCGACCAGCAGCTCGTCGACCTCGCCCTGCGTGACGCCCAGCTCGCGCGCGACGTCCTCGGGGCTGGGCGGCACGCCGTGCTGCTGCTCGAGGCGTGCGACGGCGCGCTCCAGGTCGCGCAACTGCTCGCGGTCGCCGCGCGACAGGTGATCGCTGCGCCGCAGCTCGTCGAGGATCGCGCCGCGGATGCGCGGGTAGGCGTAGGTCGAGAACTTGAGGTTGCGTTCGGGCTCGAAGGCGTCGGCCGCCGCGATCAGGCCCAGCATCCCGAAGCCGTACAGGTCGTCGCGCTCGAAACCCGGCGGCGCAATCAGGCGGCCGACGATGTGGCGCAAGAGCGGCACGTGCGCCAGGATCAGGCGCTCGCGCTCCTCGGCCGGCAGTGCGGGGCTGTCAGCTCGCCGCGCCATGGCGCGCCGCCTCCTGTTGCGGGTCTCGTCGGCGCAGGTCTCGTCGGCGGCTGCTCATCAGGTCTTCTCGTGGCGCGAGTCGCGCTGCGGCGTCGGGGTCGACCTGGGCAGCGCCGCGGCGACCATCCCCGCCACGCGCATCAGCACCATGACGAGCACGAGCGCCCCCGCGCCGCGCAGGCAGGCCAGCCAGACGGGCACGTGGTGCAGCAGGCCGAGCAGCGCGATCACCGCCGCGGCGCACACTCCCACGCTCCGTCCGATCGCCCCCCACGAGGCCTCGAACGAGTCGTTCCGTGACGGGCTATCGTCCATGCGCCCCGCTCGCTTGAGCGCCGGCCGCCAGCGCCGGACCAAGGCAGAGACGCTCGACGCGCGTGGCCAGGCGCGCCAGGCACGACCAGGGCAGGCCGCCGTCGGGGTCGAGGGCGAAGGGCCTGCGGCGCGCGGCGCTTTGCGAGACGGCCGGCGAGCTCGGCATCCAGCCCGCCGAACGCGGCGAGCGCGACAGGAAGCGCTCGCACACGGCGCGCAGCTTCGAGGCGCTGGTCTCGGCCTCGTCGAGGCTCCGCGACTGATTGACCAGGAGCTCGGGCGTCGGGACGTCGCGCTCCTGTTCGAGGCTCCAGGCGTGCAGCGCCTTGATCAACCCGTAGGCGTCGGTCAGCGCCGCGGGATCGGGCGTCGTCACCACGAAGACGTGGTCGGCGAGCACGCAGGCGTCGAGCACCTCGGGCCCGATGCCGGCCGCGCTGTCGCCGATCACGAGCTCGTAGCCGCGCGCCAGCTCGAAGAGCTCCGTGAAGAAGCGCGCGCGCTGCGCGGGCTCGAGCCGGCTCATCGCGATCGAACCGGAGCTGGCGCCGAGCACCGCGATGCCCGCCGGACCGCGCACGACGCAGTCGGCCAGCGCCGCCCGGCCGGCGAGCGCATCCTCGACCGTGCGCGTGGGCGTGATGCCGAGCAGCACGTCGAGGTCGGCCAGTCCGAGGTCGAGGTCGACCAGCAGCACGCGCCGGCCGCGGCGCGCCAGCGCGATCGCGGCGTTGGCGGCGAGCAGCGTCTTGCCGACGCCGCCCTTGCCGCCACTGAAGAGCACGAAGGGCGGGCTGCCGGCGCGCTTGCGGGGCAGGACGGCGGGCGGCGGACACACGGCAGTGCGGTTCACGAGAGCCTCCCACGCAGGAAGAGATCGGCGCATTCTTCGGGACCCGAGCGACGCAGGTGGAGCGCGACATCCGGCCCGTCCGAGAGGAAGGCCAGGCCGAGCCCGTGGGCGTGCGCGTGTTCGAGCGCGACGGCGGGCTCGCGCGTCTCGTCGAGCTTGGTGACCACCGCACCCGCGAGCTCGAGGCCGCGGTAGGCCTGGGTCACCAGCTCCAGCGCGGCGCGGCTGGCGGTCGCCGGCAGCACCAGCCAGGCGCCGAACTCGACTCGCGTGCCGTGGAAGGTGCGGCGCAGCTCGGTCAGGCGCGCCACGTCGGCCAGCGGATTGCCGGTGGTGTCGAGCAGCACGGCGTCGACGCCGGCACCCTCGAGCGTGCTGGCGTGCGGCCGGACACCAGGGCGCAGCACGGTCAAGGGCACGCCGAGATCCTGCGACCAGGCGCGCAGCTGCTCGACCGCGCCGACGCGCTGCGAGTCGAGCGTCGCCAGCTCGACGCGCCGCTCGGCGCGCAGCATGCGCGCGGCTAGCTTGACCAGCGTGGTCGTCTTGCCGACGCCGGTCAGCCCGACGAAGGCCAGGATGCGCGTGCCGCGCGCCAGACGGCCCAGCTTGACGGCCGGGAAGCGCCGGCCGAGCGCTGCGGCGGCGCGGTCCATCACGTGCACGCCGGGATCGGGCCAGTCGCGCAGCTCGGCGCACAGGGTCTGCACCAGCGCCTCGGAGGTGCCCGTGGCGCGCAGGCGCGTCGCGACCTCGCGGACCAAGGGCACGCGCGTCGCGTCCTGGACCGGGGCCGTCGCCTGGCGGGCCGGGTTCAGCGCGGCATCGAGCACCCCGCCCGGCGCAGTCGGCGCCGCGCGGCGCGCGACGGAGAGCGTCACGCCGCCGCCGGGCGCCTGCTCCTCCTGGATCACGACCGCGTCGTCGCCGAATTCGGCCTGCGCGCGCAGCAGCGCCTCGCGCATCGAAGCGCCCCGGATACGGTGGATCAGCACGTCGCGCTGGATCTGCACGTCATTCCTCCATTCTCACGACCGCGGCGGTCTCGACGGCGCGCGCCGGCACGACCTCGTTGTAGGAGAGCACCGCCACCTTGGGCAGCGAGGCGCGCGCCAGCTCGTTGACGAAGCGGCGCACGTTCGAGCGCGCCAGCAGCACGACACCGCGGCCGTTGCGCGTGGCCTGCGCCACGGCGGCGGCGGTGCGCTCCATCAGTTGTTGCAGCCAGGCCGGGCTGACCGCGCCGGCCTCGGGGTCCTTGACCGCCCCCACCGCGGCCGCGAGGCGCGCCTCGACCTCGGGCTCGAAGGTGATGGCGTGGATCGTGCCGTCGCGGTCGGCGTGCTGCTCGACCAGCGCGCGGCCCAGGCGCTGGCGCACGAGCTCGGTCAGCGCCTCGGTGTCCTTGGTCTTGTGCACGTTGTCGGCCAGGACCTCGAGGATCGCCGGCATGTTGCGCACGCCGACGCCGTCGCGCAGCAGGTTGCGCAGTACGCGCTGCACGTCGCCGTAGCCCATCTTCTCGGGGATCAGCTCCTCGACCACGGCGGGTGCGACCTTCTTGACGTTGGCCACCAGCTCCTTGACGTCGTCGCGCGTCAGCACGTCGCCGATCGCGGACTTGAGCGTCTCGGACAGGTGCGTCACGACCACGCTGGTCGGGTCGACGACGGTGTAGCCCAGCGCCTCGGCCTCTTCCTTCTGTGCGTCGCCGACCCACAGCGCCGGCAACCCGAAGGCCGGATCGACGGTGGTCTTGCCGCGCAGCTTGCCGGTGCAGGTGCCCGAGTCCAGGGCCAGGTGCATGCCCGGCTCGACCTCGCCGCGCGCCACTTCCTGGCCGCCGATGAGCACGCGGTAGGTGGTCGGGCCGAGGCGGATGTTGTCCTTGATCCGCACCGGCGGCAGCACCACGCCGTCCTGCAGCGCGAAGCGTTTGCGCAGCTGCGAGATGTGCTCGAGGATGCCGTTGCCGCCCTTGTCCTGGACCAGCGCGATCAGCCGGTAGCCGATCTCGAGCGACACGCGGTCGACCTGCAGCAGCTCCTCGACCTTGTGCTCCTCGCGCGCCGGGGCGGCGACCGCGGCCTGCGCCTCGGCCGCGCGCTCCTCGCGCTGCGTGCGCGCGTTGGACGAGCGCCACATCAGCACCAGCACCGTCGCCAGCAGGAAGAACGGCAGGCTCGGCAGGCCCGGCAGCAGGCCGACGACGAACAGCATCGCGGCCGCGATCAGGCTGGCGCGCGGCTTCGAACCGACCTGGCCGAGCAGCTCGCTGCCCAGCGAGGCGTCGCTGGAGTTCTTGGTGACCAGCACCGCCGCCGCGGTCGAGACGAACAGCGCCGGGATCTGCGTCACCAGGCCGTCGCCGATGGTCAGCTTCGAGTAGCGCGTGCCGGCCTCGGCCAGCGCCATGCCCTCGAAGGCGGCCATGGCGATGCCACCGATCAGGTTGAGCGCCGTGATGATCAGGCCGGCGATCGCGTCGCCGCGCACGAACTTGCTGGCGCCGTCCATCGCACCGTAGAACTCGGCCTCCTTGGCGACGTTGGCGCGGCGCGCGCGGGCGTCGTCGGCGGTGATCAGGCCGCTGTTGAGGTCGGCGTCGATCGCCATCTGCTTGCCCGGCATGGCGTCGAGCACGAAGCGCGCGGCGACCTCGCTGATGCGGCCCGAGCCCTTGGTGATCACCACGAACTGGATCACGATCAGGATCAGGAACACGATCAGGCCGACGGCCAGGTTCTTGCCGCACACGTACTCGCCGAAGGCCGTGATGATCCGGCCGGCCTCGCCCTCCGACAGGATCAGGCGCGTGCTGGCGACGTTGAGCCCCAGGCGGAACAAGGTCGCGAACAGCAGGATGGCCGGGAAGGTCGAGAGCTCGTGGGCGCTCTTGGCGTTGAGCGTCACCAAGAGGAGCAACATCGAGACCGTGATGTTGGCCGCCAGCAGCAGGTCGAGCACCAGCGGCGACACGGGCGTGATCAGCGTCACGACCAGGCCGAGCACGCCGACGCCGAGGATCCAGTCGGCGTAGCGCTGCAGGAAGGCGCCGGCTTCGCGGGTGGTCTGTCGGGCGTCGGCCATGGCTCAGTCCCGGCGCCTCAGGCGCGCGCGGCCTCCCCCTGGACGCGGTAGACGTAGGCCAGCACGGAGGCGACCGCCTGGTAGAGCGCTTCGGGGATCTCGTCGCCGATCTCGCACTGCGCGTGCAGCGCGCGCGCCAGCGCGACGTTCTCGTGCAAGGGCACGCCGGCCTCGCCGGCGACGGCCTTGATGCGCTGCGCGACCTCGTCGACGCCCTTGGCGACCACGTAGGGCGCGCGGCGCTGCTGGCCCGCCTCTTCGCGGTCGTAGCGCAGGGCCACGGCGTAGTGCGTCGGGTTGGTGACGACCACCGTCGCCTCGGGCACGTCGCTCATCATGCGCCGCTGCGCCAATTCGCGCTGGATGCTGCGGATGCGCGCGCGCAGGTGCGGATCGCCCTCGGTGGCCTTGTGCTCGTCGCGCAGGTCGCGGTGCGACATGCGCAGGTCGCGCTCGTGCTGCCAGCGCTGGAAGAACCAGTCCGCGGCCGCGATGGCGAGGATCGCGGCCAGCGCCGCCGCCGTGCAGCGCAGCGCGACGCCGCCCATCGCCACCAGCAGCGGGCCGAGGTCGTTGCCCGCGACGCCGGCGATGCGCGGCACCTGCCACCAGGCGGTCAGGCTGATCACGGCCACGATCACCAGCACCTTGAGCAGCGCCATGCAGGTGCGCACGCTGCTGCGCAGGCTGATCAGGCGCTTGAGCCCCTTGCTCGGGTCGAGCTTGGCCCAGTCGATCTTGACCGCCTTGGGGCTGACCTGGAAGCCGACCTGCAGGTAGCCGGAGAGCAGCGCCACCAGCCACAGCGGCACGATCACGACGCACAGGGTCAGCGCGACGTCCGCCAGCGAACCGGTGATCAGGCCCGCACCGGCGACGGCATCGAGCGGCGTCAGCGCGCGCGTCCCGAGCGTCTCCAGCGAGCGCACGACCAGGCCGGCGCAGTTCTGCGCCAGCAGGCCGCCGCTGACCAGCAGCGTGCCGAGGCCGGCGCACAGCATGGTCGCCGCCACGATCTCGGCCGAGATCGCGACCTGGCCCTGCTCGCGCGCCTCCTGGCGCCGCCGTGGGGTGGCGTCCTCGGTCTTGTCGTCGTCCTGGTCGTCTTCGGAGGCCATGGTTCAGACCGTGAGCGCGTCGAGCGCGAGGTCGAGGCTGCCCATCAGGTGCGCGTACAACCCGTCCAGCGCCGGCGCCATCAGCGGCGCGAAGACGAACAGCGCCAGGAGCCCGACTCCGATGCGCGCCGAGAACCCGACCTCCATCACGTTGATCTGCGGCACGGTGCGACCGAGCAGCGCGACCAGCACGGTGGTCAGCACCAGCAGCACGAAGATCGGCGCGGCCAGCGTGATGCCGGCCACGAACATCTGCGAGAAGAGCTCGATCGCCGTCCACCCCGCCGCGGTCTGGAACGACAGCACCCCCACGGGCGCGCGCTCGAAGGAGCGCTCGAGCCCGCGCAGCAGCAGGTGGTGGCCGTTGATCGCCAGCAGGCCGAGGAAGAAGAAGATCTCGTAGTACTGCGTGACCACCGGCGTGTGCACGTTGGTCGTCGGGTCGACCTGCGAAGCCAGGTTGAAGCCCATCTCCGAGCCCAGCAGCTCGCCGCCGACGCGCACCGCGACCACCACGAGCTGCAGCATGAAGGCCAGGAACAGGCCGATCAGGATCTCGCGCAGCACGAGCAGCGCGTACTCCAGCGTGCTCGGCGCGTGCTCCAGCGGCGCGCCGCTGACGCCGTAGAGCAGGAAGGCCACGGCCACGATCAGGCCCACGCGCCAGGCCGCGAAGCCCGTGCCCGAGCCGAGCAGCGGCGCGGCGACGACCAGCGCGCTGGTGCGCGCCAGGAAGAGACCGAAGGCCTCGAGGGTTCCGGGGGGCACGAGGTCCATGGCGTCAGGAGAGCCCGAAGCTCACCAGTTGTCCGAAGACGCGCGTGGTGTAGTCGACCAGGATCTGCAGCGCCGGCGCGAGCAGCAGCAGGATCACGAGCATGACCGCGAACATCTTCGGGATCAGCGAGAGCGTCTGCTCCTGCACGCTGGTCAGGGCCTGGAACAGGCTGACCGCCACGCCGACGATCAGGCCCACGAGCAGCACCGGGCCGGCGAGCATCAGCGTCGTCAGCAACAGGTCGCGCGCCAGGTCGGTGATGTGCAGGTCGAGGGTGGACATGTTCGCTCAGGTGGTGACGAAGCTCGCGACCAGCGACTGGCACACCAGGCCCCAGCCGTCGACCAGCACGAAGACCAGGATCTTGAAGGGCGTCGAGACCATCACCGGCGGGAGCATGAACATGCCCATCGAGAGCAGGACGCTCGACACCACCAGGTCGATCACCAGGAAGGGCAGGAACAGCAGGAAGCCCATCTGGAAGGCGGTCTTGAGCTCGGAGAGCACGAAGGCCGGCACCACGACGCGCATCGGCAGGTCGGCGGGCTGGGCGTCCTCGGCGATCTCGACCTTGGCCATGTCGGCGAAGAGCTGCAGCTCGCTGCCGCGCGTGTTGGCCACCAGGAACCCGCTCATCTCGCCCCAGGCGCGCTGGCCGGCGTCCTCGACCGTGATCGTGCCGTCCTTGTAGGGCTTGTAGGCGCCGTCGTAGATGCGCGTGCCCACCGGCCCCATGACGAACAAGGTCAGGAACAGCGAGAGCCCGATGATCACCGGGTTGGGCGGCAGCTCGTTGACCGACAGCGCGCGGCGCACGAACGAGAGCACGATCACGATGCGCGTGAAGCTCGTGATCGTCACCAGCACCGCGGGCAGGAGCGAGAGCAGCGTCAGCAGCAGCGCGATCTCGAGCGCGGTCGAGGTCTTGCCCTGGGCCGTCAGCGTCTGCAAGCCCTGCTGCAGCACGTCGGCCTGCGGCGGACCCTGCACGTCGCCGACCTGCGCCGCCCAGGCGCGACCGCCGAGCACCAGGCCGCAGAGCAGTGCCGCCAGGATCCAGGTGCCGGCGCGGCCCGCCTGGCGGGTCCACAGCGCCGAAAGTCCGCGCGCGGCGGTGAGCGAAGGACGCACGGAGCACTCGACGTGTCTCGACATCAGCCCAACACTCCCTCGGCGCCCAGGGCGCGGCGGATCCGATCTCCGATGGTCCGTGAGTCACGCGGCGTGCCCGCGGCGTTCGCGGCTTGGGGACCGTTGTTCCCGGCCGGCTCCGCGGGCGCGCTCTGGTCGCCGCGCGCGCGCTGCAGCAGGCGCGCGAAGCCGCTCTGGTCGGCCGCGCTCGGCGCCGCGCCCGTGCGGCCGGCGACGTGGACCGGGTCGATCTCGGCGATCAGCGCGATCTCTTTCTCCCCCAGGCCGAGCGCGAAGGTGCGGTCGTAGCAGCGCACGACCGCCAGGCGTTGCTTGCCGCCCAGGGGCAAGAGGTCGACGATCGCCAGCTGGCGCGCGGCGGACTTCGCGCGCAGCGCGTTGGCGAACAGGCGCTTGAACCCGAAGGCCAGGCCGAGGATCGCGGCCAAGAGGATCCCGAGCACGACGAAGTAGCGCGTCAGGTCCGGACCCGAGGCCGTGCCCAGGCGGGTCGTGGCGGCCGTCGCGTCGGCCAGGAGCAGCAGCGGAGGCGTGAACATCCGCGGCGTGAAAGGCAAGGGCCGTGCCGCGAGCCCGAGCCTCGTCGTCCGGCCGCAGCGCGTCGCGATCAGGGGTCGGTCACGCTGAGCGACGCGGCGCTGTCGAGGGATTCGACAACTCCTGTCGCGAAGTTCGACAGGTGCTCAGCCCGACACGTCGCACGACTCGCCCACCGCCGCCAGCGGCTCGCGCGGCTGCGCGGTGTGGGTCGTCACGAAGCGCTGCAGCTCGCGCAGGAGCCGCGCCTGCTCGGCCTGGGCCGCGTGCAGCGCGACCGCGTTCAAGCCCGCCATGCGCGCCAGGCGCTCGTCGACGGCCCGGCGCTCCTCGGCCGCGAGCGCGGCGCGCTCGGCGACGATCAGGTCGAGCTCGTAGCCGTGCTCCGAGCACAGCTTCCAGGCCTGCTCGATGGCCTCGACGTTGGTGCGCGCGCCGTCCAGCGCGACCAACAGGTCGCGCAAGCGCGCTTCGAGCCCGTCCAGGCGCGTGATCAGGCTCATGGCTCAGCCCGCGTGCTCGGTCTGGGCCTCGACATCGCGCCAAGCGGCGTGCAGCGTGGCGAGCACGCCGCGCGCCTCGCGCAGCGGTTCGACGCGGTTCTCTGCGACCGCCACCGACATGCGGTGCAAGGCGAACTCGTACAGCGCGTCGAGCTGCTTGCAGGTCGCGGGATCCTGCTCGTCGTCGAGCGCCAGGCGCAGCTCCTCGACGATCGCGTCGGCGCGCCCGACCCAGCTGGCCCAGCCCGCTTGACCGCTGGCGTGCAGCGCCTCGGCGCGGTCGAGGTAGCGCAGGGCGCCCTCGTACAGGAGCCGCACGAGCTTGACCGGCGGCGCGTTCTCGAAGGTCGATTGACGGTAGATGTTGGCGGCGTTCTTGGGGTTCATGGGAGCTCCGGGGTCAGCTGCCGAGCATCGAGGCCAGCGAGGCGCCTTGCGCGTTGAGCCCGCCGATCAGCTGCTCGAGCCGCGCGAAGCGCGTCACGAGGCCGGCGCGGTAGCGCTCGATGTACTGCTCCTTGGCGTCGATCTGGCGATCGAAGCGGCGGATGTCGGAGTTGTACGTCTCCGTGCGCGCGTCGAAGATGCCCTTGACGACCACGTCGTCGGTGCCGCTGACGCTGCGCAGCAGGCGGTCGATCGCGCGGTCGAGGCTGGCCGCCACGCCCGAGTCGGCGCTGGTGTCGGTGTAGTAGCCGGGCGAGTTCTGCGCCGCGCCGCCGTTGTCGAATCCGTCGAGGTCGATGAACAGGTCGGCGAAGGCGTCGAGGTCGGCGTTCATCTTCTCGTCGAGGTCGGTGTTGTCGATCGAGAGCAGCCCCTGGCGGTCGCGCCGGATGCCGACCAGCGAGAGCGCCGAGAAGCCCTCGGTGTCGGCCGCCACCGCGGCCTCGTCGACGTCGAAGAGCGCGCTGTTGATGCGCGAGCGCACCGTGTCGAGCAGCGGATCGCCGATCAGGTTGCCGCCCGGCCCGGTCTCCTCGTCGTAGGTGTTCTGCTTGTTGACGAACTCGATGACCTCGTTGTAGGCGTCGACGAAGTCCTGCAGCTTCTTCTTGATCGCCGTCTTGTCGGCCTCGACGCCGAAGGTGATCGTCTTGGCCGGGTCCGCGGCGTTGACCGTGATGCCGACACCGGTGACGACGCCGCCGAACTCGTTGGTCTCGCGCTCGACCGTCAGGCCGTCGATCACGGCACGCGCGTTGTTGCCGACCGTGATGTTGGCCGCGCTCGTGGCCGCCCCGTTGGCGTCGGGGGCCGACCAGCTGATCGCCAGGCCGGCGATGGTCGAGCTCAGGTTCGAGATGCGCGCGTCCTCGCCGCTCTCGTCGGCCGACAGGACGAGCTGGTAGCTCGGGCTGGATTCCGTGCCGACGTTGACCACCGAGGCCGAGACGTCTTCGCCGGCCAGGTCGTTGATCTCCTGCGCGATCTCGGCCAGCGACGACTGGTCCTGCTGCACGGTGATCGAGTAGTTCGTGCCGTCGATGTCGAAGGACAGCTGCTGGCCCGCGGCGGTCGCCAGGTCCGTGTCCTGCGCGGCCACGCCACTGAAGGCCCAGCGGTCGACCGAGGCCAGGCGCAGCACGGTCAGCGTGTGGTTGCCCGCGACCGCCAGGCCGGAGGGCGAGAAGCTGGCGACGCCCTCGGCGCTGGGCGTGACCTTGAACTCGAGGAACTCGCGCTTCGAGCCCAGCTCGCGCGCCTTGGTCTGCAGGTCGCGCACGTGCCCGCGCAGCGTGCCCAGGTTGGAGATCTTGTCCTGCAGGCCCTTCTTCTTGAGCGCCAGCGCGTTGATCGGCAGGCGCTCGAGCGCCACGAGCTGGTCGATGATGCGCGACGAGTCGAGCCCGCTGCCCAGTCCCGAGAAGGAGATTCCGCTGCCTGACATGTCGTGCCTCCGCGTGGTCGGATGTATTCGAGTTATCGGAGCCGGGCCCGGGTCGCGTTAGCGCGGAGTCGCAGCCATCGGCGGAGCGGAAGTTCTTTCGCGGCCGCGCACGGAGGTTGGGAAGAGCGCCCGGGCTGCGGGGAAAGAACAAAGGAGTTCCGCAGCGCGGAACTCCTTTGCAAAAGAGCTCTCCGGGTCGGTGGCCGGCCGGGTGGGCCGGCCTCCTCCCTTAGATCACCGTCACGGGGACGGCGATCACTGCAGCAGACGCAGAGCGAGCTGCGGCTGCACGTTGGCCTGCGAGAGGACCGACACGGCGGCCTGCTGCAGGATCGTGTTGCGGGTCAGGTCGGCGGTCTCGAAGGCCACGTCGACGTCACGGATGCGGCTCTCGGCGGCCGAGAGGTTCTCCCGCGCGTTCATGATCGAGGCGTGGGCGCTCGTCAGGCGGTTCTGGGACGCGCCCAGGTTGCCGCGCGCGGTGTTCAGCGTGTTGATCGCATCGTCGATGTCGGCCAGCGCCGAGCTCGCGCCCGAAGCCGTCGACACGTCGACGCCGTCCACGCCCAGGTTCGTCGTGCTGGTCTCCTCGAGCGAAACCGAGATGGTCTCGCCGTCGTTGATCCCGACCTGGATCGCCGCGCTCGTCGAAGTGCCGTCGAGCAGGTTGACACCGTTGAAGGTGGTCGAATCCGAGATGCGGTCGAGCTCCTCGATCAGCGCGGCGACTTCCGTGTTGATGGTCTCGCGGTCTTCCGTGGCGAGCGTGCCGTTCGAGGCCTGGACGGCCAGTTCACGCATGCGGCTCAGGATGTTGCTCGCCTCGCCCAGAGCGCCTTCGGCGGTCTGGACCAGCGAGATGCCGTCCTGGGTGTTGCGGCCGGCGGCGCCGAGCGAACGGATCTGCGAGCGCATGCGCTCGCTGATTCCGAGGCCGGCGGCGTCGTCCGCGGCGTTGGCAACTCGCAAGCCCGAGCTGAGCTTGGAGAAGTTGCCCGTCAGTCGCTGGCTCACGCCGCTCAGGTTGCGCTGAGCGTTGAGCGAGGACACGTTGGTGTTGACTCTCAGTCCCATTTCTTCTCTGTTCCTTGGAAAGCAGACTTTTGGAGCACTCCGCGGTGGTCCGCAGCCCCGTCTCCTGTGCGTGTCGCGACGCGAGCCGTCGCGGCGGGCCTGGACGTCACCGTCCAGCTCCGCCGCGGGTGCTCACAGGCTCGTCGGCGCGACCGGGTCTGCGGAAGGTCTCGACCGGGGCGGCGCGGGCGCGCACGCGGCGCGACCCGTCCTCTCCGGCGCCGCGCGCGTGCACGGGAGAGATTGCACGCTCTCCTGCGCTCGCTCGCGACTGTGCGCCCGGCCGCTGGTGCCGCGCGTGCGGCACGCCGGTCGGGCGTTGTTTCCTGCGTCTTGTCAGAGATCGTCGAACACTGCGTCGTCTGCGTGACCACCCCGCTGCGGGGTCGACCTGGTCGGCCGCGCGCTGGAATTGGGAGGACCGCCTCACGACGGCCCTCCCCCTCAGCGATCGGCACTAGAGGCCGAATTCTCCGTTACCCTTGGAGCAGTCGCAGTGCGATCTGCGGTTGCACGTTCGCCTGTTGCAGGACGGCAGTGGCCGCCTGCTGCATGATGCTGTTGCGGCTGAGGTCCGCCGTTTCCATCGCCACGTCCACGTCGCGGATGCGGCTCTCGGAAGCGGACAGGTTCTCGCGCGCGTTGAGGATCGACGCGAAGGCGCTGGTCAGGCGGTTCTGTGCCGCTCCCAGTCCGCCGCGCGTGGTGTTGAGTTCGTCGATCGCACCGTCGATCGCCGCCAAGGCCGAGCTGGCATTGGCAGCGCTGGTGACGTCGACCGCGTTGACGCCCAGCGAGGTCGCGGTGGTGTCGACCAGCGCGATGTCGATGGTGTCGCCCGCGTCCAGGCCGACCTGGATCGAGGTGGTGGTGGCCGTGCCGTCGAGCAGCGGGATGGAGTTGAACTCCGTGCCGTCCGCGATCCGATCGAGCTCCTCGATCAGCGCGCTGACTTCCGTGTCGATGGTGACGCGGTCCTGTGCGGACAGCGTGCCGTTGGAGGCCTGGATCGCCAGCTCCCGCATGCGCGAGAGGATGTTGCTGGCCTCGTTGAGGGCGCCCTCCGCGGTCTGCACCAGGGAGATGCCGTCCTGCGCGTTGCGCGAGGCCGCGCCGTAGGAACGGATCTGCGAGCGCATGCGCTCGGAGATCGCCAGGCCGGCGGCGTCATCGGCCGCCGTGGCGATGCGCATGCCCGACGACAGTCGGGAGAAGTTTCCGGTCAAGCGCGAGCTGACCGTGCTCAAGTTTCTCTGCGCCGTGAGGGACGCGACGTTGGTATTGACTCGAAGGCCCATGATGGGCTCCTTTCGTGATCCGGTCTCTAGTGGATGGCTGAGGGTGAGCTGCTGCACCGGGAGGCAACGGCTCGCGCTTGTTCTCGGAGCCCCGCCGGAACGCATGAGGGCTCGCCGCGCTTTTTCGCGCCGCGCGACGCCACCCGGAAAACCCTTCGGCCCGCCCGGATCCGGCGCTCGGGAACGCGCGCTCAGCGCGCGGCCGTGACGGCCCACAGGTAGCCGTCGCCGTCGCACAAGAGCACCTCGGCGCGTCCGTCCGGGCGCGGCACGGCGGCGTCGAAGATGCTGAAGCCCGCCTGACGCGCACGCAGCGCGTGCGCGGCCGGGTCGTCGACCTCGAGGCGCACCAAGGCGCCGGCCCCGCGGCGCACGACCAGGCCGACCAGTTCCGTCAGGCCCGGGACCTCCGCCGCCGCGTCCTGGACCAGCACCACGCGCAGCGCGCCGTGCCGCACGCATGCGCGCCGCTCCGCGCGCGTTTCGACCACGCCGCCCAGGACCGAACTCTGGAAGAGCAAGGCCTGTTCGACGTCGCGCACCAGGATCTGCAGTTCGTGGCTCATCGTCGCGCGCGATTGTCGCTCGGACCTGCGTCCTTGCCAGCACCTCGCTCGCATCGCTTCGCCCGCGCCCCCCCGCTAGAATCCGCGCCCCATGCCGGCCCGCATCCTGGTCGTCGACGACGAAGCCCCCGTGCGGTCTTCGATCAGCGCGCTGTGCCGGGCCCTGGGCCACGAAACCGAGGAATGCGACAGCGGCGAGGCGGCCCTGGCGCGCCTGGAGACCAGCGAGATCGACCTGGTGCTGCTCGACCTCGGCCTGCCGGGCAAGCACGGCATCGCGCTGCTGCCCGAGCTGCTGGCCCTGCCCGACGCCCCCGCGGTCGTGATCCTGACCGGCTTCGGCGACGTGCCGACGGTGGTCGAAGCCATGCGGCGCGGCGCCGCGGACTTCCTCCAGAAGCCCGTGCAGCTCGAGGTGCTCGAGGGCTCCCTGGCGCGCGCGCTGGAATCGCGCCGCGTGCTGCACGAGCGCGACCGTCTGCGCCGCGAGCTGCGCCAGCTGCGCGCCGGCCCGATCGTCGGCCAGTCGCACGGCATCCGCGGCGTGCTGGCCAACATCGAGCGCGTCGCCGCGACGCCGCGCACCACCGTGCTGATCCTGGGCGAGAGCGGCACGGGCAAGGAGCTCGTCGCGCGCGCGGTCCACGAACGCTCGGCGCGCGCGACGGCGCCCTTCGTGGCCCTGAACTGCGCGGCCCTCGCCGAGGGCCTGCTGGAGAGCGAGCTCTTCGGCTACGAGCCCGGTGCCTTCACCGGCGCCGCCGCCAAGGGCAAGGACGGGCTGGTGTGCGCCGCCGAGGGCGGGACGCTGTTCCTCGACGAGATCGGCGAGCTGGGCGTCGACCTGCAGGCCAAGCTGCTGCGCGTGCTGCAGGAGCGCGTCTACCGGCGCGTCGGCAGCTCGAAGGACCGGCCGATGGACGTGCGCGTGATCGCCTCGACGCACCGCGAGCTGGCCGCGATGGTGCAGGAAGGCCGCTTCCGCGAGGACCTGTTCTACCGCCTGAACGTGATGTCGATCCGCGTGCCCGCGCTGCGCGAGCGGCCCGAGGACGTGCCGCTCCTGGCCGCGCGCTTCCTGGCCGAGTTCGAGACCGAGTTCCGCAAGAGCTTCACCGGCTTCTCGCCGCAAGCCGCCGCGCGCCTGGCCGAGTACGGCTGGCCGGGCAACGTGCGCGAGCTGCGCAACACGATCGAGCGCGCGGCGCTGCTCGCCTCCGGCGGCGAGATCCAACTCGCGCACCTGCGGCTCGAAGCGCCGATCTCGCGCCTGGACGGCGCGCCCGGCCCCGACGGAGTCGAGCGCCGCCCCGCAATCGACGGCCGTCACCTGCTGGAGCTCGACGACCTCTCGCTCGAGAGCACCGAGCGCGCGCTGATCGTGCGCGTCCTGGCCGAGAGCGGCGGCAACCGCAGCCTCGCCGCGCGCACCTTGGGCGTCAACCGCACGACGCTCTACAACAAGCTCAAGGTCTACGGCCTGGGCTGAGCGCGGCGCTGGCGGGTGCTAGGGCGACGAGCGGCCTTTCTATAAGGAAGGGGCGTCCCAAGCCCGGGGCTGGGACGCGGTGCGCGGCGCGCAGGCGCGGGGCCGCACCTCGAAATCGCTGCCGGAATCGCCTTCCGCACCATCAAGGGATTCCGGGTTCGTGCCGACACATGGCGTGGAAAGCGCTTCCAGGCGAAGCGACACCGCGCCATGCGTACGACCCCTGAACTGCCCGCCGTCGACGTGCACCCGTGCCTGACGGCTGCGCTGCGCACACCCTTGGCCGTGTTGCGCGCGAGCCTCGAGTCGCTCTCGCACCGCTTCGAGGAGCGCGATCCGCGCCGCCCGCAGCTCGAAGCGGCGCTGTCGCAGGTGACGCGCATCCAGCACAACCTGCAGACCGTGCTCGAGGGCGAGCGCGCGACGCCCGAACGCCCGCTGGCCTGCACGCTGCAGGAGATCGTCAAGAGCGCGGTCCAGTCGCTCGTGCCCCAGCAACGGGGCCGCTGCCTGGCGGCGATCGAAGCGGGTGACACGCGTCTGTGCGTCGACGGTCCGCTCCTGGCGCGCACCCTGACGCGCCTGGTCGAGGCCGGCCTCGACCAGTGCGAGGGCTCCGCGTTGCTGCGCACGCGCCGCAGCGGGCCGCACGCCACCTTCACGCTGCTGCTGCAGCGCTTCCAGGCCAGCCCCGGCTCGCTCGAAGCGCTGATCGAGGAGCTCGCGCGCCGCGACATCGCGCGCCTGTCGGGCCAGTTCGAGCGCCGTTCGAGCCGCGAACACGAAGCGATCTTCGAGATCAGCTTCCCCCTGGCCGTGGCCAGCGAGGAGGCCGCCTGATGGACCGCGCGCTGCGCATCCTGGTGGTCGACGCCGAGGAGCCGATCAGCGCGGCGATCGCCGCCGTCCTGACGCGCCGCGGTCACGCGGTGCAGACGGCCCGCACGGCCGAGGCCGCGCTGGATCACGTCGCGCCCGACGTGCTGGTCTGCGACCTGCTGCTCGGCGAGCGCTCGGGCATCGACGTGCTCGAGACCTTCCAGTCACGCGGCGAGCGCCCGCACACCGTGTTCGTCACCGGCCACCCCTCGCTCGAGGACTGCCGGCGCGCGCTGCACCTCGGTGCCGCCGAGTTCCTGACCAAGCCCTTCCGCCTCGAGGAACTGGTGCGCGCGGTCGAAGCCCGCCGGCCGGCCCCCGCGCGCACGGGCGGCTTCGACAAGCGCTACCTCTCGAGCCCGGCCTGCATCGAGCAGGCGGCGCGCGACGTCGCGGCCCACGCGCTGCGCTGCGGCCTGTGCCCCTCGACGCGCGCGCGCATCGCGACCACCACCGCCGAGCTGGTCGACAACGCGCGGCGCCACGGCCTGGTCCACGCCCGCGGCCGCATCCGCGTCGAGGCGGCGGTCGAGGAGCGCGAGTTCGTGCTGCGCGTGCGCGACGAGGGTCTCGGCTTCGACGCCGCGCCCTTCGCCGCGGAGCACGGCGGCCAACCCAAGCAGAGCGGCCTGGCCCGCGCGCGCGCGCTGAGCGAGCACCTGCACATCGAGTCGTCGCCCGGCGCGGGCACGTGCGTCACCGCGCGCTTCGCCGCCGTGCGCGTCGACTTCGAGGAGGACGACGTGATCGACCTCTCGGAGCACGACCACCTGACGCCCGACCTCGCGCGGCGCCTGCTGCACACGCTGACGCAGCCCGAGACGGCCTCGCTCTACCGCCTCTCCCCCGCGCTGGCGGTGGTGGTCGGCCGAATGCTGGCCGCTCCCGCGCCGGCGCCGCTGCGAGAGGAGCGCCGCTGACCATGGGCTTCGACGACTTCGCACCGTCGGGCGTGCGCCCGGCGCCCAAGCGCCCGGTGGCCCCCGAGGACGAGGACCTCTTCGACTTCCCGCTGGTCGAGATGTCCCTCGACGCCGAGCTCCCGGTCGAAGCGCGCCCGGCTCCGGCCGCGGCGGCTTCCGCGCCCGCGAGTTCCGCGACCCCGAGCTCGGCGACCCGCGGTGCCGAGGTCGAGGACCTCGCGGCCGTGCGTCAGGCCGAGGAGCTGATCGAGCACATCGAGGGCTCGCTCGCCGAGGAGCTCGAGCCGCAGCCCGCACCGCGTCGCAGCCCGCAGCGCGCGCGCCTCGCCGTCGGCGCCAGCTCGCCGCTCGTGCTGCTCGGCGGGATGCTGCTGCTGAACCTGCTGACCTTCGGGTTCCTGTGGTTCGTCAGCAACAACTTCCGCAGCGGCCTCGAGGCGCTGCGCGACGAGCTGCTGGTCGTGACGCGCAGCGCGCCGGCCTCGCCCGTTCAGGCTGCCGAATCCCACGTCGCCGCCCCGGTGGCGGTCGTGCAGCAGCCTTTGCAGCCTGCGCCGCCCGCACCTGGGCCCGCCAACGACGCCGCGGCGGCCAAGCCCGCGCCGGTGGCGAGCGCCCATCCGCTGGCCGCCTTCGAGGAGACCTCGCTGACGCTGGCGGCCCAGGAAGTGCGCTCCGGCGACTTCGCGGCCGCGCGCCAGCGCCTGAGCCGCCTGCTGGCGCTCGCCGACCGCATCGACGCCAGCGTGCGCGGCGACATCGAGGCGCGCGCGCGCTTCCTGATCGCCGAGAGCTACCGCGCGCAGGCCGCGGCCAAGGAACTGCACGGCGCCGCCGGTCAGGGGACCGCCGCTCCGGCCCCCAGCGCTGCGCCCTCCGGCAGGTCGGGAGGACACTGAGCATGTCCGCCCCGCTGTTCCTCGCCGCCGGGTTCCTGGCCTTCTGCGCCCAGGGCCCCTACGACCTCGAGCTGCGCGACATCGAGGGCGACGTGCTGCTCTCGCTGCGCGCGCGCGAAGCCGACCTGGGCGAGATCCTGCGCGACGTCGCCGCGCGCACGCAGAAGCAGCTGGTCGGGCTCGAGCGCCTCGGCCGCTCCGAGCCGATCCACGCCGAGCTCGTCGACCGGCCGCTGGGCCAGGCGCTGCACGCGCTGGTCGGCGTCGCCGGCGCGCGCGTGCGCGTGCACCCCGGCGCGATCGAGGTCTACGCCGACCTCGCCGGCGGCGCGAGCGTCGAGGAACTCGAGGAACAAGCGGCGGTCGCCTACCTGCGCGCGCTGCAGGCCCACCCCGAACACCACCAGGGGGCCCACGCCGAGCTCGTGCTGGGCGAGCTGCAGACGCGCCGCGGCAACCTGCGCGCGGCGGTCGGCCACTACGAGCTCCTGGTGCGCGATCACGACCAGTCGGAGCTCGTGCCCGAGGCGCTGTGGCGCGCGGGCGGCCTGTTGGTGAAGCTCGCCGAGTGGCCGTCGGCCGCGGCCAAGTTCACCGCGCTCGCCAACCACCCGGTCGACCACATCTACGCGGCGCGCGCGCGCATGGAGCTCGCGCGCTGCCTGGTGCAGGCCGGAGACGCGCGCCAGGCGCTGCTGCTGCTCGATGCGCTGGCGAACCTCTTCCCCACCACCGACCTGCACGAGACGCGCACGCGCGCCTTCCTGTCGGCGCTGGCGCTGCACGGCGTCGGACGGCGCGGCGAGGCGCTCGAAGCGCTGACGCGCGCCGAAGGCCTGGGCGGCGACACGAGCTGGGACGCCGAGGCCACCGAGCTGCGCGCCGAGACCTTCGAGTACTTCGGCCGCCACGCCGAGGCCGCGCGCGCCTGGCTCAAGTGCGCCGAGCTCGCCGGCCTGCCCGAACGCGCGGCCTTCGGCGGGGCGCTCGACCGCGAGCGCGCGCTGGTGCACGCCGCGCGCCTGTCCGAGCTGGCCTCGGACCCGATCGCCGTGCTGATGATCGAGCGCCTGGTGGCGCGCACGCCCGCCGCGCCGCGCGTCGAGGCCTACGCCGCCCGCGCCCGCGAGGAGCTCGGCCTGGTCGCGACCACCGCGGCGGCGCGGCTCGACGGCGCGATCACGCGCGCGCTGGGCCACCTCGGCGCGCACCTGCCGCAGCTCGCTGCCCAGGAGCTGGAGCGCCAGTGGCTGGAGCGCGAGCGCCTCGACGAGGGCGAGCGCGCGCGGCTGGCGAGCGTCTACGCGCGCGCCCTCGACGAGCACCAGGGCCTCGAACCGGCGCTGCGGCTCCTGCGCAGCGCGCTGGCCGAGCTGTTCACCGAAGCGGCCCGCAAGGAAGTGTTGATCGCCGCCGGCGAGTTGTTCGAGCGCCACGAGCGCTTCGACGACGCGGCAGCGGCCTACGGAGGACGACTGTGATGATGCGCCATGCGTCCGCGATGGGGATCGGTCTGGGTCTGTTCATCACGCTGCCCGCGCTGGGCGGCGTGCAGGACGCGGCCACGCTGCAGTCGGCGCTGGACGAGACCGTTCGCGCGCTGGCGGTGCTGACCGGCATCGAGCAGGACTTCGCCGCCGGCAAGCGCGAGCTGGCCGTGCCCGTGGCGCTGGCTTCCAGCGAGGCCCCGCTGGCCGATGCGCGCACGCGCGACGAGCAGCAGGAGCGGCTGCGCAAGGAGGTCGGCCGGCTGCAGGCGGCCCACGACGAGCTGGCCAACCGTTCGAGCGGTTCGGCGGGCGCTGCGCTGGCCCCCGAGGCGGTTGCGCAGCGCAACAGCGCCAGCGACGTGGCCGTGATCACCGCGATCTCGACCGGGATGACCGACGAGCTGCGTGCGCAGTTCTCCAGCGAGCCCTTGCTGCCGAGCGTCGCGAGCACCGGCACCGGGACGACGGCCGGCAGCGGCAAGCCGACCGGCAGCGCGCCCGCGGCCGGCACGACCGAGCGCATCGCCGACGAGCTGCGCCGCGGCCAGGCGCTGTACCGCTCGGGCAAGTACAAGGAAGCGCTGATCGCGCTGCGCGCCATCGAGCACGACGTGCGCGCCCGCTACTGGCTCGCGCGCACGCTCGAGAAGCTCGAACGCCTCGACGAGGCGCTGGCGCTGTACCAGGCGGTCGCGGCCGACGCCAACGCCGGCTACCTGGCCGAGCGCGCGCGCAACGACGCCGAGTTCCTCGAGTGGCGCCGCACCTTCCAGGCCAAGCTCGCCAAGGAAGAGGCCTCCAAGCGCGCCGCGCAGGCGGGACCCAGGCAGGGCCAGCCGGCCGACGCTTCCGCGCCGGTCAAGCTGGCTCCGCAGAAGGCCAAGCCGTGAGCGCCGACGTCCAACTCCTGGAGCCGGCGGCCGCCCACGTGGCTCCGCTCGAGCTCGAGCAGGCGATGGAGCTGCTCTCGGGCATCTCCGCCAGCCTCTCCTCCAGCTACACGCGCCTGGCCGACCACGCGCGGCGCGTCGAGGACGAGCTGCTGGGCGCCAACGCGGCGCTGGCGACCAAGGTGCGCGAGCTCGACGAGCTGCGCGCGCACCTCGAGGGCATCCTGGCCGCGCTGCCGATGGGCGTGGTCGTGCGCGATGGCGCGGGCCGCATCCGGCGCCTGAACGCCGCCGCCCTGCGGCTGCTCGACGAGACCGGCACCGACGTCCTGCGCGGCGCGCAGTCCGACGAGTCCAGCCGCGAGCACTTCACGCACAGCGGCAGCCGGCGCGTGATCGCCGAGCGCTTTTCGCGCATCGACGACGCCTCGGGCGCGACGGTGCAGATCCTCGACGACCGCACCGAGCTGGTCGAGCTCGCCGAGCGCGTCCACAAGCTCGACAAGCTGGCGGCGCTGGGAACGATGGCGGCCGGGATCGCGCACGAGATCCGCAACCCGATGAACGCGATGCTCGGGTTCGCCGAGCTGCTCAAGCGCGAGCTGCCGCAGCACTCGCGCGAGTACCGCTTCGCCTCGCGCATCTCCGACGGCGTGGTCGAGGTCGACGCGATCATCACGAACATGCTCTCGTTCGCGAACCCGCAGCGCCTGGTGCTCGAGACCTGCGACGCGCGGGCCGTGGTCGAGGGCGCGATCGAGCTGGTGCAGCGCGCCGCCGACGCCGACCAGCCCGTCGCGCGGATCACGCACGACGTGCCCGAGACGGCCTTCGCCGCCGACCGCATCAAGATCCGTCAGGCGCTGCGCAACCTGGTCGCCAACGCGCTCCAGGCCCAGCCGGCCGGCGGAGCCGTGCACGTGTCGCTCACTCGCGACGCGCGCGGCCTCTCCTTCCACGTCGTGGATCGCGGCCCGGGCATTCCCGCCGCGCTCCGTCAGCGCCTGGGCGACCCGTTCTTCACGACGCGCGCCGAAGGCACCGGACTGGGGCTGTCCCTGGTCCACACGATCGCCGAGTTGCACGGCGGCCGTTTCGAAGTCTGTCCCCATCCACCCACCTGTCCGCACGGCCTGGGTGCCGGCGCGCACGTGGTGCTCCACCTCCCCCTTCAACAAACCGAGAGAACGTGATGACGATTCAACGCATCCTCGTCGTGGACGACGACGAGCTCAGCCGTGAGTTCCTGGTCGAGGCGATCGCCGAGCTCGGCTACAAGCCGATCGAAGCCAAGGACGCCCGTGAAGCGATCGAGCGTGCGCGCACCGATCATCCCGACCTGGTCCTGACCGATCTGCGCATGCCGGGCACGGACGGCATCGAGCTGGTCAAGAACCTCAAGACCCAGTACCCCGAGCTGCCGGCCGTGATGGTCACGGCCCAGGGCACGATCGAGGCCGCGGTGCAGGCCATGCGCAGCGGCGCGGCGGACTTCCTGCTGAAGCCCTGCACGCCCGAGGCCATCGGCGTGGTGATCGACCGCATCGCGCGCACCACGCGCCTGTTGCGCGAGAACGAGTACCTGCGCGCCGAGATCCTGGGCAACACGCCGCCTTCGATGGTGGCCAAGAGCCCGGCCATGCTCGAGATGTTGCGCTCGGCTTCGCGCATCGCGCGCAGCAAGGGCACGGTGCTGATCACCGGCGAGAGCGGCACGGGCAAGGAGCGCGTGGCGCAGCACATCCACACCAACAGCCCGCGCGCCAACGGGCCGTTCATCCGCGTCAACTGCGCGGCGCTGCCGGAGCAATTGCTCGAGAGCGAGCTCTTCGGCCACGAGCGCGGCGCCTTCACCGGCGCCCACAAGTCCAAGGAAGGCCGCTTCGAGCTGGCCGACGGCGGCACGCTGCTGCTGGACGAGATCGGCGAGATCTCGCCGGCCTTGCAGGCCAAGCTGCTGCGCGTGCTCGAGGAAGAGGAGTTCGAGCGCGTCGGCGGCACGCAGACCATCAAGGTCGACGTGCGCGTGATCGCCACGACCAACCGTGACCTGCAGGCCGAGATGAAGTCCAGCCGCTTCCGCGAGGACCTCTTCTACCGGCTCAACGTGCTGCCCATCCACCTGCGTCCGCTGCGCGAGCGCGCCGAGGACATCGCGCCGCTGGCCCAGCACTTCGCCGAGTACTACGCCCAGCAGAACGGCCTCGAGGCCCCGACGCTGACCAAGGACGCGCTCGACCGCCTGAGCGCCTGGGCCTGGCCGGGCAACGTGCGCGAGCTGGAGAACGTGATCCAGCGCGCGGTGGTCATGCTGCGCCACAAGACCGTCGACGTCGGCGACCTCAGCTTCGGTCCCTCGGCGCCGCAGGACGGCACGGGCGAGCGCGGCACGGTGGTCATGCCGGCCGACTCCTTCCCCACCGAGGACCTGGGCCCCTCGCTCGCCAACCGCACGATCGAGGAGATCGAGCGCGTGGCGATCCTGGCCACGCTCAAGGCCACGCGCGGCAACAAGACCGAAGCGGCGCGCCGCCTGGGTCTGACGGCGCGCACGCTGTCCAACAAGATGAAGCTCTGGCGTTCGACCGGCCTGGTGGCCTGAGCGGAGGACGTCATGGACTTCGTCGGCAACGAAGGACGGCTGCTGCTGAAGCTGATGTCGGCGTCGAACCTGCGTCACCAGGTCATCGCCGACAACATCGCCAACGCCAGCACGCCGGGCTTCACGCGCAACGTCGTCCGCTTCGAGGAGCTCCTGGGCTCCGAACTCGGCTCCCAGGACCCGCGCCTGTTGCGGATCGAGCCGCGTGTCGAACCCGACCTGGCCACGCCGGCCGGGCCGGACGGCAACAACGTGAACCTGGAGAAGGAGACGGCCGCCATGCGTGAGAACCGCCTCTTGTACGAGACCTACGCCGCCATCCTCGAAGCACGCTCGGGGATGATGCGCGCCAGCATCACGGAGAGCCGCTGACCATGAGCCTCGTCCAGAAGATGTTCGCCAGCATGCGCACGTCGTCGACCGGCATGCTCGCCGAGCGCGCCCGGATCGACGTCATCGCGCAGAACATCGCGCACGCCGACGTGACGCGCATGCCCGACGGCAGCGGCCCCTACCGCCGCCAGCAGGTGCGCTTCGAGCCCTTGCTGGTCAAGGCCGCCGACGGCAGCAGGACCAGCAACGGCGTGCGCGTCGCGGCCATCCAGGCCGACACGCAGACGCCCTTCGAGATCGTGCACGACCCCAGCCATCCCGACGCGGATGCGCAGGGCAACGTCGCCTATCCGAACGTCAACGCCACGCAGGAGATGGCGGACATGATCCTGGCCATGCGCTCCTACGAGGCCAACCTCAACGCGCAGGACACCTTCGTGCGCATGGCGGAGCGCGCCCTGCGCCTGGCGCAGTGACGCACCGGAGCTGAACCGTGATGGACCGCATCGGATCCCCCTCTTCGAGCCTCGCGCGCGCCGCGATCGAGGCCGCGCTCAAGCGTCAAGCCGACGCCGCGGGCGCGGTCACGCGCGAGCTGGCTGGCGAGAAGGTCGCGGCTCCGCAGCAGTCGGGCTTCGCGCAGGCGCTGACCGACGGCCTGCGCTCGGTCAGCGAGGAGCTGGCCAAGACCGACGACCTGGCGCGCGACGCCATGAGCGGCAAGGTCACCGACTTCAGCGAGATCGCCGCGCAGCTCAAGCAATCCGATCTGTCCCTGCGCTTCACCCTCGAAGTGCGCAACAAGTTCATCGACGCCTACCGCGAAGTCATGCGGATGAGCGTCTGACCCTGAACGGCCATGAAGGACTTCCTCAAGGGACTCGCTGAACAGTGGCGCCTGGCCTCGGGCACCACGCGCGGCGTGGTCGTGATCGCGCTGGCGGCCGTGGCCTCCAGCGTGTGGTGGATCTCGACCACCGCCGGCCAGCCGCACTTCAAGCTCCTGTACTCCAACCAGGATGCGCAGCACTCGGCCGCGATCCAGAACGCGCTGGCCCAGGGCGGCATCCGCTACCAGGCCAGCCAGCCGCCCGGACCCTTCGTGATCTGGGTCGACGAGGGCCAGTACTACCAGGCGCAGAACCTGGTGGCGATCGCCGGCGCGCTCGAGACCTCGCCGTCCGGCATCCAGACCAACAACTCCGGCGCCTCGTCGGTGTTCCAGTCGGCCAGCGAGCGCCAGCAGAGTGCGCTGAAGCGCGAGTGGCAGGAGCTCGAGAAGCAGCTGCAGGAGCTCGACTTCGTGCAGCGCGCGCACGTCAGCACCTCGATCCCCGACAGCTCGCCGATCCGGCGCTCCGCCCCGCCGACGGTGGCGGTGACGCTCGCGCTGCGCGGCAACCAGGAACTCTCGCGCCCGCAGGCCCAGACGGTGGCCAAGATCGTGCGCTACCGCTTCAACGTGCCGGCCGAGAACGTGGTGATCAGCGACCAGTCCGGGCGCAGCCTGTTCGACGGCGCCAGCGCCGGCGAGCTGGGCGGCGCCGCCGCCAGCCTGCTGGAGCACAAGACGCGCTACGAAGGCGACCTGACGCAGCGCACGAACCAGCTGCTCGAGCGCGTCTTCGGCCCGGGGCTGGCCTACGTGGTGCTCAACACCGACTGGAGCTACGAGGAGTCGGACCGCGTCAAGGAGACCGTCGACCCGAAGAACGTGGTCACGGTGCAGAAGACCGAGAACAAGACCTCGACGCCCCAGGGCTCGGGCTCGTTCGGACCCGAGCCGGCCGCGCCGGGCCAGTTCGGCGCCAGCGGCGCGAGCACCGCCGCCGCGGTCAGCGCGCCCGAGGCCAAGACCAGCGAGACGCAGACGACCACGATCGCCGGCAAGGAGACCGAGCACGTGCGCAAGTCGACGCCCGAGCTGGAGCGCGTGACGGTCTCGCTGTTCCTCGACGAGAGCCTGCGCGAGCGCCTGGCCAAGACCGAGGACCTGACCGCGCTCGAGTCGAGCATCAAGAACGCCGTCGGCTTCGATCCGCAGCGCGACGTGTTCAGCTCGCTGATCACGACCTTCGCCGCCATCCAGCGCGACGACCAGGGCCAGCCGGTGCTGCCCGCTCCGGTCGAACCGGAGGCCGCGCCCAGCCCGCTGATCGAGCTGGTGATCCAGCGCGGCGTCGAGATCGCCAGCGCGCTCTTGTTCCTGTTCGTGCTGCTCAAGGCGCTCAAGGGCCTGCCCAAGAGCCAGCGCCGTCACGCCGACGGCCTGGCGGTCAGCGTGGGCGAGGTGCAGAGCGGCCTCGACGCCGACGATCCCAAGCACCTCGAGCTGCTGGCCAAGCGCCAGATCGAGGAGCTGGTGAAGAAGGAACCCGAGAAGGTCGGCGCGCTCCTGTCGCGCTGGGTCGCGGACCAGGAAACGCTGGCGCGCACCTGATCCATGGGCAAGGCCAAGAAGAACACGCCGCTCTCGGGCGCGCAGAAGGTCGCGGCCTTCCTGCTCTCGCTCGACCGCCAGGGCGCCGCCAACGTGCTCAAGAGCATCGACGCGCGCATCCTGCCGCGCGTCGCCGAGGCGATGACCGAGCTCGACGCGCGCTTCGGCGACGAGACCAAGATGCGCGAGCTGTACCAGGAGATCACGCGCCTGCTGGTGCGCCGTCCCGGCCCGCGCCCGCAGGACGACCTGGAGGTCGAGTCGATGTTCGAGGAGGCCATCGGCCGCGACAAGGCCAAGGGCGTGATGGGCCGGCTCGAGGAACGCCGGCGCCACGAGCGGCCCTTCGCCTTCGTCGAGCGCGAGCCGGCCGAGCTGACCGCGCGCGCGCTGGCCGACGAGTCCGACGCCGTGACGGCGCTGGTGCTCGCGCACCTGCCCGCCGACCTGGCGGCCGAGATCCTGTCGATCTTCGCGCCCGAGCGCGCGCTGGAGATCGTCAAGCGCATGACCTCGCTGTTCCCGCCGGGCTACGAGGCGCTCGACGCGGTGGCCGTCAACCTCAAGGAGCGCCTGTCGGTGATCGCCAAGGCGCCGACGCAGAAGGAACCGTCGCTGCGGCTGAAGTCGATCGCCCAGATGCTGACCTTCAGCGAGCCCGAGACCGAGAAGGGCGTCCTGGAGGGCCTGACCGCCGCCGACGAGAAGACCGCCGGCCAGATCCGCGAGTTCATGTTCCAGTGGAACGACCTGGCCTCGGTCGACAAGCGCGGGATGCAGAAGATCCTGGGCTCGATCGAGACGCGCACGCTGGCGATCGCGCTCAAGGCCTGCGCCAAGGAGATCGAGGAGAACATCTTCGGCAACCTGTCGACGCGCGTGCGCGCCATGGTCGCCGACGAGCGCGAACTCGCGGGGCCGATGCCCATGGCGGAGGTGCAGGTCGCGCGCAACGAGATCATGAAGAGCGTGCGCGCCCTGATGGACGCCGGCGAGTTCAAGCCCGCCCGGGCAGGAGAAGAGCTTGTCACCTGAGCCGCAAGCCCCCTCGCTCGAGCTGGTGCTCCCGCGTCGCCCGAGCGCCGTGCGCGTGGTCGAGCTCGACGCCGCGCGCTTCGCGGCCGAGCGCCGCCAGCAGGACCTCGACGAGGCCTTCCGCCGTGGCGTCGCCGAGGGCGAACGCCGCGCGCTGACCGGCGCCGCGGGCGCGCTCGACCTGGCCGCGCAGCGCCTGGACGAGGCGCGCGAGAAGGCCGGGCCGGAACTGGTCTCGGCCGCGATCGACCTGGCGACCGAGATCGCGCGCGCCGTGGTGCGCTGCGAGATCGCCGCCGGCCGTCACGGCATCGAGAAGATCGTGCGCGAGACCCTGGCCGCCTCGGGCGTCGGCCGCGGCGCCTGCGTGGTGCACATCCACCCGCGCGACCTCGAGCGCCTGCGCGGCGTGCCGTTCCGCTCGGGCACCGTGCTCGAAGCCGATCCCGAGGTCGTCGAGGGCGACGTGCACGTCACGACGCCGCACGGCGTCCTGGTGCGCGACGTCGGCCCGACGCTCGACGCGGTGCGCGAGCGGCTGCACGGGGAGCTGACGTGAGCCTCCTCGACCTGGCGCAGTGCCAGACCGCGATCCGCCACGGCGTCCAACCCGTCTACCGCGGCCGCGTCGACATCGTCTCGGGCGTCTTGATCGAGGCCGCCGGCATCCCGGCCGCCATGGGCGAGCTGTGCCGCATCGAGCGCGGCCGCCTCGGACCGATCCACGCCGAGGTGGTCGGCTTCCGCGGCGCCAGCACCCTGTTGATGCCGCACGGCGACATCGCCGGCATCGCGCCGCAGCAGCAGGTCACGGCGCTCGGTCGGCCCTTCATGGCCCCGGTCGGCGGCGACGTGCTCGGGCGCATGCTCGACGGCTTCGGCGAGCCGATCGACGGCCTCGGCCCGCTGCTGCGCCGCGAGGAGCGCCCGGTGCGCCGCGATGCGCCCGAGCCCATGCAGCGGCCCGCGATCGACCAGCCGCTGCAGACCGGCGTGCGCGTGATCGACGGGCTGAACACCATCGGCCGCGGCCAGCGCCTGGGCATCTTCGCCGGCTCGGGCGTGGGCAAGTCCTCGCTGCTGGGCCAGATCACGCGCGGCACCGACGCCGACGTCGTGGTCGTCGCGCTGGTCGGCGAGCGCGGACGCGAAGTCGGCGCCTTCGTGCGCGACGTGCTCGGCCCCGAGGGCCTCAAGAAGTCCGTGCTGGTCGTGGCCACCAGCGACCGCGCGCCGATCGAGCGCTTCATGGCGCCCTTCGTGGCCGTGACGGTCGCCGAGCACTTCCGGGACCAGGGCCTCGACGTGCTCCTGGTCATGGACTCGGTCACGCGTTTCGCCGCGGCCGCGCGCGAGATCGGCCTGGCGGCGGGCGAGCCGCCGACGGTGCGCGGCTACCCGCCGAGCTTCTTCGCCACCGTGCCCAAGCTGGTCGAGCGCATGGGCCGCACCAACCGCGGCAGCATCACCGGCCTGTTGACCGTGCTGGTCGAGGGCGACGACATCAACGAGCCGGTCGCGGACACGCTGCGCGGCCTGCTCGACGGACACCTGTTCCTCAAACGCGACCTGGCGCGCGCCGGCCACTTCCCGGCGGTCGACGTGCTCGACAGCCTCTCGCGCTTGATGGACGAGCTGGTCGACGACGGCCACGCGCGCGGCGCGACCTTCGTGCGCCAGTGCCTGGCCGCGTACCGCGAGGGCCGCGACCTGATCGAGATCGGCGCCTACAAGCCCGGCACGAATCCCAAGCTCGACCAGGCGCTCGCGCGCATGAGCGCGATCGAGACCTTCCTGCGCCAGGGCCGCCACGAGGCCTCGAGCCTGGCGGAGACGATCGAGCTCCTGGCGCTGGTCGCGCGCGGCGCCGAGCAAGCGCGATGAGCCGCTTCCGCTTCCGCCTGGCGCGCATCCTGCGCGTGCGCGAGGTCGAGGAGCAGGCCGCGCGCGAGCGCTTCCTCGAGGCCCAGCGCACGGCGCGCGAGGCCGAGGCGCGCGCCCAGGCGGCGCGCGACGAGCTGGCGCGCAGCCACGAGACGCTGCGCGGCGAGCTGACGGGCACGCTGCAGCCGGGCTTCGTGCTGCTGGCGCAACAGGCGCTGGACGGCCTGCGGCAGCGGCGCCAACGGCTGGCCGAGCGCGCGCGCACGCTGGCGCTGCAGTCCGAGGCCGAGCGCGCCGCCTGGGGCCTGCGCCGGCGCGACGTGCGCGGGCTCGAGCGCCTCCAGGACCGCGATCGGGAAGGTTGGCGCGAGGAGGGGGCCCGCCGCGAGGCCGCCGCGACCGACGAGGTCGCCGGCGTCCGAGCCGCGGCACGGCGCGGCGCCCGACCCTCAGGGGAAAGCGTTTCCTGGCCGATGCAGGAGCACGAGAAGCCATGAAACCCATCGTCAAGTACGCGCTGGTCGCCGCCGGCGCCGTGGTCCTGTCCTTCGGCAGCTTCGTCACCTTCGCCGCCCTCTCGGGCGCGCCGCTGCACGAGGTCGCCGTCCTGAAGCACTTCGTCACGGCCCCGCCGGACGGCAGCGAGCCCGGCCACGAGGCCGACAAGACCGTCGACCCGCTGTCGCAGATCCCCGCGCCGATTCACGAGGGGGGTCACGACGCGACGCAGGCCGGGGGCAAGGGGCCGAGCAAGTTCGAGGCGCGCGCGATCGAGGCCAACGTCGGCGTGCTGAGCGCATTCATGCTGCCCTCGCCGCTGTCCGCCAACGAGCTGTCGGACCTGCAGCGCTCGCTGCGCGAGACCAACCAGGACGCGCGCCAGCGCCTGGAGCGCATCGCGCACCGCGAGCGCGAGCTCGAGGAGTGGGAACACGCGCTGGGCGAGCGCCGCGAGGAGCTGGCCGAGCTGCGCCGCCTGTTGGAGCGCAAGGAGCTCGACATCTCGCTGCGCGAGGACGAGCTCAAGCGCGACGAGGATTCCAAGAACGCGCGCGACCAGCAGAGCTGGGCCGAGTTGGCCAAGTTCTTCTCCGAGGGCGACCCCGAGGAGCTGGCCCACAAGCTGGTGCTCTTCGAGCCCAAGGAGGCGGTGCGCATCCTGCGCGCGCTCGACGACGAGCGCGCCGGGGCCTTGGTCAACGCCCTGCCGGCCGACAAGTACCACGCGTACCTGCAGGCCTACCGCGAGACGCCCAAGTAGGGCCCGGGCAGGCCCGCACGCCGGTCCCGATCCCGGCACGGGCGCCTTCAGGGACCGCGCGATCGCGTCGATATCCCACGCGGCATTCCCGCCACCCCGAGCCGTGACCAGCAACGTGACCGCCGAAGAAGTCCAGGCCCTCGCCGGCGAACCCGCGGCGAGCGCCGTGCGCGCGCAGCAGGTCGACGTGCGCGACTTCCGCGCGCCGCTGCGCCTGCGGCCCGAGCAGCGCAGCCGCCACGCGCGCAGCGTCGCGCGCGCGCTGCCCGAGCTCGAGCAGAGCCTCTCGATCTGGCTGCGCGCCCCCTACCGCGTCGACGTCGACTCGGTCGGCGAGGCCAGCGCGGTCGAGGTGCTGCGCCAGCTCGTCCCCGGCCAGGTGCTGCTGGCCTTCGAATGCGCCGGCCGCAACGCCTGGGCCCTGTGGGACGGCCCGATCGCCGCGGCGGCGACCGAGATCGCGCTGGGCGCCACCGACGTCAAGAACCGCCGGGCGCGCACCTTCTCGGCGGTCGAGTGCGGCGTCTTGCGCTCGATGCTCGGCCGCGTGATCGCGCTGGTCGGCCGCGAGCTCGAAGTCGAGCCGAAGAACGTGCGCGTGGTGCAGGACGAGATCCAGCTGGAGCTCGAGCGCACCGACGCCAAGAGCGGCGACCCGCAGCGGCTGGCGATCAGCCTGGCGCTGAGCGGCCCGATCGGCGACAGCGTCGTGCGCATCTACCTGGCGGGCGTCAAGACGCCCGACTCCGCGCCTCCCCCGCCGCCTCCCGGCGCGAAGGACGCCAAGGACAAGAAGAAGGCGGCGCCCGAGCACCTGCTCGACGTGCCCTTCGAGCTCGGCGCGCAGCTCGGCGCGACCGAGGTCGCGCTGTCCGACCTGCTCGGGCTCGAAGTCGGCGACGTGATCCCGCTCAACGCCTCGGCCGAGACGGGCCTGACCGTCTACATCGACGGCGTCGCCTGCGGCACGGCGCGCTTCGGCGAACACAAGGGTCGCCTGGCGATCCAGCTGCAGACCTTCGGCCCGCAGGCGACCGACATCCCCCTTCGCGACGGGCGAGCACCGGACGGACGACAACGATGAGCGAGACCATGACCGACAAGATCGAAGCGGCGATCGACAGCGCCACGCAGACCGTGGCGGTCGAGGTCGGCAAGCTGGCCCAGCTCGGTGCGGCCAACGCCAGCGGCGAGGCCCTGGGCTTCGAGAACCTGCTCAACGTGCCGGTCAAGGTCGCCGTCGAGGTCGGGCGCACGCGCCTGACGCTGGCGGACCTGGTCAAGCTGCAGCCGGGCTCGCTGGTCGAGCTCGACCGCGAAGCTCACGAGCCGGTCGACATCCTGGTCAACGGCAAGGTCGTCGCGCGCGGCGAGGTGGTGACGATCGACCAGAAGTACGGCGTGCGCGTGTCGAGCGTCGAGAAGGGCTGAGCGCCCGCCCCTACCAGACGATCTCCCAGCCGTTGGTGACGTTGGCCGTCGCCGGCGGGCAGAAGGTCGTCGACGCGTTGCGGTAGAAGGCCGCGTAGCGTCGCACGGCGCCGCTGCCGACCGTCACGCCGCCGCGCTGCGAGAGCGTCAGCGTCGCGTCGTTGGGGAAGCTCGAGTTGGGGAAGGTCGCCAGGCCCGCGACCGCGTTGCGGCCGCGCAGGCGCACCAGCGTGCCGCCGGCGCACAGGACGCCGTCGTGGAAGAGCGCGTCGCCGGCCGCGTCGTGCTGCATGAAGAGCGTGAACGAGCTGACCGGCAGGTTCGAGGCCGTCAGCAGCACCTCGTCGGCCCAGGTCGAGCCCTCGGCCTCGAACAGGCCGCCCGCGGCGCTGAAACTGTGCGCGCAACCGTGGCCCGCCGCGCCGTCGTTGCCGCACGGACAGGCCGTGGTGTGGTCGGCCAGGCCGCCGTCGCCGGCGCACAGCGCCGCACCCGCGTGCGGCGGATCGATCACGTAGAGCCCCTGGCTGCCGTCGCCGAAGAACACCCACAATCCGAAGGGCCCGTCGTCGCGGAAGCCCGCTCCGCCCGTGTCGCCCATGCCGCTGCTCGAGAGGCCCCAACCGGTGACGGTCTTGAACACGCCCGGCGCCACCTCGAGCACGTCGCCGAGGCGCACCACCACGCGCCAACCGGTGTCGGCGGCCCAGTGGTAGAGGATGTAGTTGTTGCTCGGCGTCGTGTCGCCGACGCCCGCGCGCAGCATCGATTCGAACAGGATCTGCCCGGCGTCGTTGATCAGCAGGTTGGTCTCCTGCGGGATCTGCAACAACGCCCCCGCCGTCCCGGGTGCCGCCGTGCCCGAGCGCGCGAGCAGCGTCGGCGACGCGGCCGGGCCCGCGAACAGGTTGAAGCGCTCGATCGGCAGGGCGCCGTTGAGGTCGGCGATGAAGGTCACATCTCCGGCCTGGTTGGTGTGGAACGAGCTGGCCGAGGTCACGAAGGAGCGGTACGTCAGGCCGCCCGTGCCCGGCGCGACATCGCCCGTGCGCGCGACCGGCGCGATCGCACCCGGCGCGCCGAAGTAGAGGCCCTGGTCGTTCACCCCCAGCACCGCGTCGCCGCCGGTCAGGAAGCTGCCGAAGAACGAGCGGCCGCCCGACGCGAAGCAGCGGCTGTTGGTGCGGAAGATCAGCCCCTGGCCGAAGGCGCCGAAGCTCGCGCCGACGGTGCCCGGCGCGGGATCGCCCTCGCGCGCCTGGATCACCAGGCCGCTGCCCGGGACGTGCACCAGGAGCGCGGCGTCGTTCGCCGGCGTCGCGGGAACCCCCAGGCTCTGGTCGAAGTGGACCGCGCAGCGCGCGTACCCGTCCGGGCCGAGCGCCAGGCTGCGCGCGTCGAGGTCGAAGAGCACCTCGCCCGAGGGGATCGGGTTGGCGAGGCGCGCGATCAGCTGCGGCGCGCCCGCGCGCCCGAGCCACACGCCGCGGTGGTTGGTGGTCAGGAACACGTCGCCGCCGGTCAGCAGCGAATGGAACAGCACCTCGCCCGCGTCGTTGCTGCGGTACTCGTCGAAGTGGATCGACTGGAAGTTGGTGTCGAAGGCCGCACCCGCCGTGCCGGGTGCCGGCGAGCCGCGCCGCGCGTGCAGCAGGGGGGCGCCAGCTGGCCCGCTGAAGAGCGCCGAGTCGTCCGCAGTCGTCACACCGGGCCCGGTCAGGTTGCAGGTGAAGGTCAGGCGCCCGCTCTCGCTCAGCCGCCAGCCGTTGAGCGCAAAATCGCCGAGCAGGATCCCCGGCAGGCCGGGTGCGGGCGCGCCCTCGCGCACCTCGATCGACAGGTCGGCGAGCGAGCTGCCGCGCATCAGGCAACCGTCGTCGGCAGTGGTCACCGCGCCGCCACTCAGGCGCGCGACGAACAGGAGTTGGCCCTGGTCGTCGACGTCGGGGTACCAGAAGTTCGTGCTCAGCGTCGCGCCCGGCACGCCCGGCGCCGCGATCCCGGAGCGCGCGACGAGCTGGCCGTGGTCGACGATCAGGCGCTGGGCCTGCGCCGGCGCAGCGAGCAGGGACAGCAGCGCGAGCGAGGTCAGCGCAGGCGGGGAGGCGTGGAGCATGACAGACCGTTGTCGATGGGGCCTGGATGGGCGGGCGAGCGCTACCCGCCCGTCCAGATTACGCCGCCGAGCCTGGAAAGGGGGCGGCGGATCAGCGCCCGCGCGGGGCCTTGGGCTGGTCGCGCAACAGCCAGGCCTTGGGATCGAGCGTGTACGTCTCCGCGCCGCGCAGCTCGAAGCGTCCTTGCCCGTCCTTCATCTCGACGCGCTCGACGCGCCCGCCGGCCTCGACCTCGACCGGCAGCGGAAAGGCCAGGCCGCCCGGCGTCTCCCAGCGCAGCTCGAGCACGTCGCCCTTCCGCTCGTCGACCAGCTTCGGCAGCTGCGCCTGGCGCAGGTAGAGCTCCCAGAACCAGTCGAGCTCGCGCCCGCTGACCTGTTCGGCGATCGCCAACAGCTCGTCCGTGGTCGCGAAGCGGCAGGCGCTGCCGTCCGTGCGCGCCTCGAGCTCCGGCTGCGGATAGGCCCAGCGGCGCAGCACGCGGAAGAAGACCTCGTCGCCGAGCAGCCAGCGCAGCGTGTGCACGATCCACGAGCCCTTGTAGTAGATGTCGCCGCCCGGCGACTCCTTGGTCGTGCCGGCGAAGTACATCTCGCCGCTGGTGCGCGGCTCGCGCGGCGCGACGGCCCCGCGGTTGGAGATGCTGCGGCGTTGCTCCCCCATCACGTGGCGGTAGGCCTCGGGGCCCTTCGTGCGCTCGGTGTACAAGGACTGCGCGTAGGTGCCGAGGCCCTCGTGGATCCAGAAGTCGTTCCAGTTGCGCGCCGTGACCAAGAGCGCCCACCACTCGTGCGCCATCTCGTGGTGCAGCAGGAAGTCGAAGCCCTGGTCCTTGCCCCAGGGGTTGCCCTTGTAGTTGTTGCCGTAGGCGGTGATCGACTGGTGCTCCATGCCGAGGTGCGGCGTTTCGGCGACGCCGTACTTGTCCGCGCGGAACGGGTAGGGCCCGAAGACGCTCTCGAAGAACGCGAGGTCGGCCAGGATCTCCTTGAACAGCGCTTCGCCCTTGGCCTTGTTCTCGGGCAGCACGTAGTAGACGACCGGGAACTCGTCGCCTGCGACGCTCTTCATCCGGCCTTCGATCGTCGCGTAGGGCGCGATGTTGAGCGCGACGGAGTAGGCGTTGATCGGCGTGCTGACGTGCCAGTCGTAGGTGCGCCAACCGGGCTTGGTCGAGTGCACGCGCTGCAAGCGGCCGTTGCTGGCGCAGACCAGCGGCTCGGGCACGCTCACGCGGATGTCCATCGTGTCCGGCTCGTCGTCGGGCTGGTCCTTGCACGGCCACCACACGTCGGCACCTTCGCCCTGGCAGGTGGTCGCGATCCAGTGCGCGCCCGAGGGCGTCTTCGACCAGGTGAAGCCGCCGTCCCAGGGCGCGCGCGGCGCGACGCGCGGCGTGCCGCCGTAGTGCACGACCACGCGCCAGGTCCCGCCGACCTTCTGCAGCGGCGCGCCGATTTGCACGCGCAGCCGCCCGTCCTCGCGCTGGAAGGCGAGCTCGGCGCTGCCGTCGGTGACGCGCGCGACCTTCAGGCGCGCGTCGAGGTCGAGCAGGATCGACTCGCTCGGCGCCAGCGTGCGCGCATCGAGCGCCAGCGTGCCGGCGATCGTGCGCGCCTCGGGATCGACCGCGAGCTCGAGCTCGTAGCGCAGGACGTCGAAGCAGCTCTGCTCCGCCGGCTGCGGCAGACCCGAGTCGAGCTTGGGCTCTTTGGCCTCCTGGGCCGTCTGCGCGGCGGTCGCGGGCGGGAGCAGGAGCAGGGAGAGCAGGGCGAGGTGCGCGCGGGGGTGCTTCATGCGGTGCGCCGACCGCGTGGGGCCCGCGGGAGCGTGAGCCTACCGCGCCGGGCGTTCAGCGTGCGCGCGCCAGCCGTTCCTGGTCCGCCTCGACCTCGATCGCGCCCGCGGAGTCGGTCGCCAGCTCGGGCCGGTCCGAGGCCAGCTCCAGGGCGCCCAGGCGCGGCTGAGCGCGAGCAGCGCGGCCGTGGCCTCGCCGCGCTCGAGCCGTTGCGCGCCGATCAGCGTCCACAGCGCGGCTGGCGTGCTCGCTCTCCGCCGGCGCTCCCAGGACATAGGGCCGCACCATGATCACCAGCTCGCGGCGCGTCGGGACGTCGTTGCGGCGCTGGAACAGCACGCTGATCAAGGGCACGTCGCCGAGCAGCGGCACTCGCTCCTTCTCGCGCCGCACGCCCTTCGCCACGATCGTGCCGCTGACCGACTGCGAGCTGACCACCGGCACGGTCTGCGACACGAAGCCGTTGTCGTCGGGCACCAGCAGGTGCTTCATCCCTCTCTCCGCGCTCCATGCCGCTCGGGTTCGGGCGCGCATGAGTGGGTCACGCCACCCCCGACCCTCTTCCCCTGCCGCTCCCGGTCTTGCCTCGGACCCGGTGCGCGGTGCGTCCCTGAGGGCGCTGCCGCTCATCTCCGACACAGGCGCGCACTCCACGCCCCCCGGGGGGCCACTCCCACTCGGCCCGCGGAGAGCCGCTCGCCCTGATCTCAGGCCCGGCTCCCAACGCCCTACCAGACGATGCGCCACCCGTTGGTGACGTTGGCCGTCGCCGGCGGGCAGAAGGTGGTCGACGCATTGCGATAGAACGCCGCGTAGAAGCGCAGCGCCCCGCTGCCGATCGTCACCGAGCCGCGCTGCGACAGGGTGGTCGTCACGTCGTTGGCGAAGAGCGAGTTCGGGAAGCTCGCCACGCCCGCGACCGCGTTGCGCCCGCGCAGGCGGACCAATCCCCCGCCGGCGCACAAGACACCGTCGTGGAAGACCGTGTCGCCGGGCGCGTCGTGCTGCATGAACAGCGTGAAGGACGTCGTCGGCAGGCCCGTGGCGAGCAGCACCACGTCGTCGGCGGCGACCGTGCCGCTGGCGCTCAGGTTCGCGCCGGCCGGGTTGAAGCTGTGCGCACAGCCGTTGCCCGCCGCGCCCGTGTTGCCGCAGGGACAGGGCGTCGTGTGGTCGGTCAGCGATCCGTCGCTGGCGCAGAAGGCGTGGCCGGTGTTGGGCGGGTCGACGACGTAGACCGCCTCGGTTCCATCGGTGAAGTAGACGATGATCGCGAACTTGCCGCTGTTCTTCAGCGCCGCCGTGCCGGTCTCCCCGCTCGCCATCTGCGAGAGGATCCAGGAGTCGACGGTCTTCGCGCCGGAGGGCAGCGTCAGCACGTCGCCCTGGCGCACGACCCTGCGCATCCCGCTGCTCGGGCTGTAGTGCACGACCATGTCGTCGTTGGCCGCGGTCGTGTCGCCGACGCCGGCGACGAGGTTGCAGTGGAACAGCACGTCGCCGGGCTCGTTCATGAGCACGGCTCCCGCGGGCGTGATCAGGATCTGCGCCCCCAGCGTCCCCGGCGCGGGATCGCCGGTGCGCACCAGGCAGCTCAGCGGCGCGGGCGAGCCGGTGAAGAGGCCGAAGGTCGACGGCAGCGTGCCGCCGTTGATGCGCGCCATGAACAGCACCCGGCCGACGTCGTTCATGTTCAGCGCGTTGGGCGCGGGGTCGTCGAAGGTCCCGCCGCCCGTGCCCGGCGCCGGATCGCCCTTGCGGAAGACCTGCAGCAGCCCTGCCGGCCCGCCGCGGTAGATGGCGCGGTCGTTGAGCCCCGGCGTGACGTCGCCGGACTTCAGCGTGGAGGAGAACAAGTAGTTCCCGTTCGAGTCGAAGCTGCGGTGCGACACGCCGAGCGCGATGATCCCGCTGGCATCGCCGAAGAGCGCGCCCACCGTCCCGGGTGCGGGGTCGCCCTCGCGCGCGACGTAGCTGACGCCGCTGCCGGGGACGTAGACCAGCAGCGCATCGTCCGTCAGCGTGGTCGCCGGCGGGCTGCCGGTCGTCGTGCTCAGCGTCACCAGGGCGCGCACGCGGCCGTTCGTGCTCAGGTTGCTGGTGTTGGTCTGGAAGCTGGCGATCACCGCGCCCCCGGGCAGGCTCATCCCGCGGCGAAAGGCCAACAACGGCGCACCCAGCGGCCCGGACCAGACGCCCATGTTGTTCGTCGTGCCGACGACGTCGCCGCCGCTGAGCTGGCTGAAGAACGCCACGTCGCCCGCCGCGTTGCTCCACATCTGCGTCTCGATCAGGTCGGCGAAGTTGGAGGCGAACACCGCCCCGGCCGTGCCCGGCGCGGCCATGCCCTTGCGCGCCGCGAGCGCGTAGGAGCCGAGCGGTCCGACGAAGAGACCGCCGTCGTTGGCCGAGGTCACGCCGGCGCCGGAGAGGCGGCTGGCGAAGATCAGCTTGCCGCCGTTGGTCACGCGGCAGGACTGCGAGGGCGTGTCGAAGCTGGCGTGGCTCAGCGTGACGCCGGGCAGGCCGGGCGCCGCTCCGCCTTCGCGCGCGAAGATCGTCAGCCCGGCGACATTGGGCCCGTGCAGCAGCGCCATGTCGTCGCCGAAGGTCACCGGCCCGCCGGTCAGGCGCGCGGGAAAGGCCACGTTGCCCGCGTCGTCGACGATCGGCCCCGCGAAGCCGAAGAAGTTCGCCGTCGCGCCGGGGACGCCGGGTGCCGGCATGTTGCTGTAGGCGACCAGCGTGCCGTGGGTCGCGATCAGCGATTGCGCGGCCGATGACGAGGCCAGGGGCGCAGCCAGCGCGGCGAGCAGGAGAACGGACGACGCGAGCGTGGAGCGACGATGCACGGGGGGACCTCCGGAAGACGAGCCGGTCGAGGCCCGTTCTCCCCACTAGAAGTCAGGCGCACCGGCTTGGGAAGACCTGATCCGGCGCTGGGCCAGGATCTCCTTCACCGCCGTCCCGTGCACGTCCGTCAGGCGAAAGTCGCGGCCGGCGGACCGGCGTGGTTGAAGGGGGTGGCCGGTTCAGGCCACGTCCGGCAGGAACCGGATCTCGATCCGCTTCTGCAGTGCGCGCGCTATCCGCTCGAGCATCGCGAGGGAATGCCCCTCGTAGTCGGCATCCTCGAGCCGCGAGATCACGCTCTGCGTCGTGCCCACGAGCTTGGCGAGTTCCGCCTGGGTCATGCGCGCCCGAGTGCGCGTGTCGTAGATCATCTGCGCCAGCCGGACGTTGAGCCGCGCCTTCCGGATCTCGCGCTCGAGCTCGGCGCTGCTCCCCCCCACACGGCGCAGGATCGCGCTCGCATCACGTGTCTTGGTCGGCTTCGAACGGGCCATGTCAGCTGTCCTCGTAGGTGTGGCGGGCAGGATCGCGCTCGAACTCGCGCTTGCGGCGGAGCGCGCGCTCGATGTCGGGAGAGGGAACGGCGGCTTCCTTCGTGAGTGCATGAACCAGGACCGCCGCAGCTCGTCCGTGGAAGAAGTACAACAGCCTGTAGTTCACCCGTCCCTTGCGAACCCTCAACTCGTGGATGCCGTCGCGGAGGAAGTCCGCAGTCGGGCGCCGCAGCTCGTGCCCGGCTTCACCGAGCCGCTCGACCGCTGCATAGCACTTGGCGAAGGCCTTGAGGTCCCGCCTGCGCAGGTCCTCGAGCCACTCGAGCACGGGGCAGCTGCCGTCCGCATCACGATGAAACCAGACCGGTGTCCTCGGCACGCACGCGCATCCTATCGCATGATTGCGATAACGACAAGGGGCCTTCGGACGGCTCTTGCCCAAGGCGCCCGCACCGCCAGGATCTCCCCGACCGCCGTCCCCGTCACCTACATTGCGCGCGACTCATATGAGATCGACGAGCACGGAGACGCTCGCCGGGCGACGGCCGGATAGCTGTCGACAGACTTCGAGGTCGCGGATGAACGCCTCGAACTCGGGAACCTGCACCCTGTCCTCGCACCACTTGTCGCCTGCCCCAAGAGCGATGAGCTCAGGCACAGGCTCGTAGCGCGCCGTGAGGTGCAACTGGACGATCTCGTACTCGGCGAACCCCTCGCGGTATTCCTCGCTGGTGTCCAACTCCAGGAACTGCCGGGTGACGTCGAACTCGAACCACTCTCCCTGCTCCCGGCCGTAGACGCCCACTGCACGAGGAGCATGTCGGCCTGCGATTCGGGCAGGAGCCCGCTCACGGGCACGGAGCGATAGAAGTCGAGCATCACGTTTGCGATGCCAGGCGCATCGAGTCGCTTCAGCGCGATGCCTCGATCCTTCGCGAAGCACTCAAGGGCGATCCCCGCGCGCCCAGGTGTCGCGACGGGGTTGCCCCATCGCCGGCGGATCCAGAACAACGGTCGGTGCGCGAGCGCGTCGACCAGGAACCGTGCTGCGTCGATCAGCCGGAAAACCCACATCCGTGAAGAGCCTAGCGGCCCTTTGCGCCACGGCGAGCGCCCCCTACGCCAGGATCTCCTTCACCACCGTCCCGTGCACGTCCGTCAGGCGGAAGTCGCGGCCGGCGTAGTTGTAGGTCAGGCGCTCGTGGTCGAGGCCCATCAGGTGCAGGATCGTCGCGTGCCAGTCGTGGATCGAGGTCTGGCCCTCGACCGCCTCGATGCCGTTCTCGTCGGTCGAACCGTGCGACATCCCGCCCTTGACGCCGCCGCCGGCCATCCAGGTGGTGAAGCCGCGGTTGTTGTGGTCGCGGCCGTCGTCGTTCTGCGCGTAGGGCGTGCGGCCGAACTCGCCGCCCCACACCACCAGCGTGTCCTCGAGCATCCCTTGCCGCTTCAGGTCCGCCAGGAGTGCGGCGATCGGCTTGTCGATCGACGTGCATTTCGCCGGCAGCTCCTCGCGCAGGTTGCGGTGGTGGTCCCAACCGCCCATCGAGACCTCGATGAAACGCACGCCGGCCTGCGCCAGGTGGCGCGCCATCAAGCACTGCCGCCCGAAGGCGTCCGTCGCCTGGTTGCCGATGCCGTAGGCCTCGAGCGTCTCCTTCTTCTCCTTGGTCAAGTCGATCAGGTCCGGCAGCTCCGCCTGCATGCGGAACGCCAGCTCGAAGGACTCGATCACGCCCTCGACCTCGTCGCTGCCCTTCTCGCGCCTAGCGTGCTCCTTGTTGAGCTTCTGCAGCAGATCCAACTGCGCGCGCTGCGCCTCGGCCGAGAGCCGCGGGTTGGCGATGTTGTCGACCGCGCCCGACGCACCCTGGTTGCGGTTGCGCCCGCCGCGCTCGGCGCCGATGCGCAGGCCCTGGTAGGTCGCGGGCAGGAACGAGCTGCCGTAGTTCTGCGCACCGCCGTTGCCGGTCGGAGCGTTGATCGTCACGAAGCCCGGCAGGTTGCGGTTGGTCGTGCCGAGGCCGTACAGCGTCCAGGCCCCCAGCGACGGCCGCACGAACTGGAAGGAGCCCGTGTGCAGCTTGATGAAGGCCTGCGCGTGCGCCGGCACGTCGGTCTGCATGCCGCGCAGGAGGCACAGCTCGTCGGCGTGCTTGGCGACCTCGGGGAACAGCTCGCTGATCCACAGGCCGCTCTTGCCCGACTGCTTGAACTTCCAGGGCGAAGCCATCAAGCGCGCGCCCTGGCGGTAGCCCGAGAGCGTCTGGCCGTCGTGCTCGGCGAGCTTCGGCTTGTAGTCGAAGGTGTCGACGTGCGAGGGCGCCCCCGCCATGCACAGGAAGATCACGCGCTTGGCGCGCGCGGCGTGGTGGCCGGTGCGCGGCGCCAGCGGATCGGTCGCCGTGTCCTGCGCCGCGAGCACGCCGCGCAGCGCGACCAGGCCGAAGCCGCAGGAGAGCAGCTTGAGCGCGTCGCGGCGCGAAGGACCGGAGCCGTCGAAGAGATGGAAGGTGCTCATGGTCGTGCTGCGCTCAACCGAGGTAGCGGAACTCGGCACTCTGGAACAGGGTCTGCGCGAAGGCCGACCACGCGGCGCGCTTGGGATCGGCGGGAGCGCTCGCCGCGGGGCGATCTGCGTTGGCCCCGTTGGCGCCGCCAGCGCGGTCGCGACGGCTCGGGCGGCGCTCGGTGGCGCGCGTCTCCTTGCCGGCGAGCTTCTCGAAGTCCTTGAGGAAGAACTTGACCGACTCGCGCTCGCCCTGGCTCGGCGTGCGGCCGTAGGCCAGCTCGAAGGCGCGCGCGATGCGCTGGTCGTCGCCGCCGTCCATCTTCAACAGGCGCTCGGCGAAGGCGTCGGCGAGGCGCAGCACGTCCTCGTCGTTCATCAGGTACAAGGCCTGCGTCGCGACGTTGGTCTCCTCGCGGTCGCCAGCGACGAAGGCCGAGTCCGGCGTGTCGAAAACCTCCAGCGCGCTGGGCAGGTGGTCGCGCAGGATCGGCAGGTAGACCGAGCGCACGGGCCGGTCGCGCAGCGCGAGGTCGATCAGCTCCTGGCGCTGCAGCTGGCCCTCGACCGCGCCGACCGGCGATCCGACCGGCGGCTTCGTCTCCAGGACGCCCGCCGCGGCGAGCATCGCGTCGCGGATCGCCTCGGCCTCGAGACGCCGCTCGGGCATGCGCCAGAGCGTCACGATCTCGGGGTCGATCCTGGCATGCTTGGGGTCGTCGCTCGACGCCAGGCGGTAGGCGTGCGTCAGGACCAGCTCGCGCACCAGTTCCTTGGTCGACCAGCCCGACTGCACGAAGCGCAGCGCGAGGTGGTCGAGCAGCGCGGGGTGATCGGGCCGTTGTCCGCTGGAGCCGAAGTTGTCGGGCGTCTTGACCAGACCGGCGCCGAAGAGGTGCAGCCAGACGCGGTTGGTCCACACGCGCGCGGTCAGCGGGTTCGACTCGTCCGCGATCCAGTCGGCGAGCTCCTTGCGCCCGCTGCCCGCGCCGATCTTCGCGCCCGCCGAGGACTCGATCACGCGCGGGAAGCCGCGCTTCGCGACCTCGCCGGGCTTGTCGAGCTCGCCGCGCTCGAGCACGGTGATGTCGCGCGGCCGGCCTTCCGCGGCGCCCATCGCCAGGCGGTTCTTGGCCAGCGCCTGGCCGTTGTCGTCGAAGCGCGCCAGCAGCTCGTCGAGCATCGCCGTCTGCTCGCGCGCGGTCCTCAGCCGGAAGGCGTCGACGCCGTCGGGCCGCTTCGTCTCGCCGTCGGCGCCGGTGCGGTTCGACGTCATCCCCTCCTCGGTGACGCGCGCGAACTGGGCGCGCGCGCGCTCGAGCAGGCCGCGCAAGAGCGGGTTCATCTCCGGCCCGTTCGGGACCTGCGCGCCGGCGGGGAGCTCGAGCAGCTTGCCCGGGTGGTTGTTGCCCGGCCCGCGGTAGGTGCCGTAGCGCGTCTCGGTCGAGAGGAAGATGCCCGCCAGCGCGTAGTAGTCCTCGGTCGGGATGGGATCGAACTTGTGGTCGTGGCAGCGCGCGCACGACACCGTCAGGCCGAGCACGCCCTGCGAGAGCGTGTCGATCTGCTCGTCGGCGACGTCGAGCGCGAACTGGCGCCGGTCGCGCGCGTTGTGGCTCTTCGTGCCCAGCGCGAGGTAACCGGTCGCGATCAGGTTGGCCGCCTTCTCGTCGTCGTTCTCCGCCGGCAGGAGGTCGCCCGCGATCTGCGTGCGCAGGAACTCGTCGTACGGGAGATCCGCGTTGAAGGCCCCGATCACCCAGTCGCGGTAGCGCCAGGCGTGCGGGTAGATCACGTTGGTGTCCTTGCCGCTCGATTCGGCGTAACGCGCGACGTCGAGCCAGTGGCGGCCCCAGCGCTCGCCGAAAGCGTCGGAGGCGAGCAGGCGGTCGACCACGGTCTCGAAGGCCTTCGCGGAATTGTCCTGCTCGAAGGCCGCGAGCTCCTCGGGCGTCGGCGGCAGGCCCGTCAGGTCGAAGCTGACGCGCCGCAGCCAGCTGCGCTTGTCCGCGTCGCCGACGGGCGCCACGCCCTTGCTCTCCATCGCCGCGAGCAGGTGGCGGTCGACGTCGCTCCAGGCCCAGGTCGTGTCCTTGGTCGCGGGGGCGGCGTGTTCGACGGGCGGCTGGAAGGCCCAGAACTCGCGCGCCTTGACGAAGTCGATCGCGCTCTTCGGCGCCGCCTTCGCGGTGCTCGCACCCGGCCAGGGCGCACCCATCTTCACCCAGCGCTCGAAGTCCTGGACCACCTCGCCCGCCAGTTGCGACTTCGGCGGCATCTGCAGGTCGTCGTCCGTGTACGCGATCGCGCGCACGAGCAGGCTCTCCTCCGCTCCACCCGGCGCGATCGCCGGCCCGGAGCTGCCGCCCGCGAGCAGCGCCTCGCGCGAATCGACGCGCAGGCCGCCCTTGATCTTGCTCGACGACGCCGAGTGGCACTCGAAGCACTTCGACGCGAGCACGGGCCGGATCTTGGCCTCGAAGAAGGCCAGCTCCTCGGGCGTCGCCGCGCGCTCGGGCTGCGCCGGCGTCGCGGGGTCCTGCTTCGGTGTCGCCTGCGGCGTGCCGCCGGTCGCGCGCAGGAACTCGGCCTCGGTCACGAAGCCGTCGCGATCGCGATCGAGGCGGCGAAAGGCCTGCTCGCCACGGTTGAACTCGGCCTTCGAGATCTTGCCGTCGAGGTCGGCGTCGAGGCGCTGCAGCGCCGCCCGCCAGGCGAGCCCGCGATCGCGCTCCTGCGCGACGGCGGCCAACGAGAGGCAGAGCGCGGCAGAACCGAGGAGCAACGTGTTCTTCACGGGCGGATCCGAGGGAAGGTGTCCGGTTCCATTGTCGGTCGATCGGGCACCGAGGCGCCAGATCCGGGGCTGTGGAACCCCGGGCCGGGAACGCGGTTCCGCCACAGGTGGCTCAGAGCCCGAAGGCCCCCTGACGGACGGTTTGCGCGCCGGCGAAGCGCCCGGGCGCGAAGAACGGCGTCTCGAAGGCGCTGACCGGCTCGCCGAGCACCATCTGCGCCAGGCCTTCGCCGATCGAGGGCGCGAGCTTGAAGCCGTGGCCGCTGAAGCCGCTGGCGACGAACAGCCCTTCCGTGCCCGCCAGCGGACCGAGCACCGCCTGCGCATCGGGCGTCAGCGTGTACATCCCGGCCAGCGAGCTGTGGTCCGGCTGCGCGCGGTACACCGGCAGCCGCGCCTCGAGCCGCGCGCGCGCCCAGCGCTTGAACTCGTCGCTGACGCGCTCGTCGAGCGCGTCGGGATCGGCGACCTCGGCGTCGGCCTGGTAGTCCATGCGCCCGACGCGCGTGCGCCCGGCCGCGAGCTCGCAGCGCGCGTAGAAGCCGTGCTCCAGGTCGAGCAGCACCGGGTGCGGCGCGCGCGCCGTGCTCGCGCCCTCGGAGAAGCGCGCGAAGAGCTCCTCGTCCGGCAGGTCGCGCGCGGGGCGCACCGTGGAGCTCGCGGGGGACGGCGCCGCGACCGGCGCGCTGGCCGGCATGGCGAGGAAGTGCTGCTCCGGCCGCACGACGCGCAGCGGCAGCTCGTGCCCGGCGCGGGCCAGGAGCGGCCGCGTCCAGGGCCCCGTCGCGACCACCACCGCGCGGCACTCGATCGAACCCTCGGACGTGCGCACGCCGACGACGCGGCCGCGCTCGAGCAAGAGCTCCTCCGCCCGCACGCCGATGCGCGTCACCGCACCCTGCTCGCGCGCCAGCGCCGCCAGCACGCGCACCGTGCGCAGCGGATCGACCGCGCCCGCTTCGCGCTCCCAGGCCGCGACCGTCGCGTCGGAGGCCGCGATCCCGGGCACCAGCGCGCGCAACCCGGCCGCGTCGAGCAGCTCGACCTCGATCCCCAGGCCGCGCATCATCGCCACGTTGCGCTCGAGCAGCTCGGCCTGCCCCGCGACCGCGCGGCTGGCGAGCGTCAACACCCCCGAGCGCATGAAACCGATCGAACGCCCGGTCGCGCTCTCCAGCCCCGCGTAGACGCGCAACGAGTCGCGCGCCATCGCCGCCACCGGCCGGTCGGAATAGAACTGGCGCAGGATCGCGCCCGAGCGCCCGGACTCGCCGGCCGCGAGCTCCTGCTTCTCGAGCAGCACCACCGGTTCTTCGTGCGGATCGAGCCGGCGCGCGAGCTGCCAGGCGATCGACGCCCCCATCACCCCGCCGCCGACGACGACCACGCGCGCGCGCATGGGCGCAACGTAGCGGCTGGTGCGGGCGCCGTCACCCGCTGCGAGCCGCGGATCAGCGCGCGGGCGGCGCGAGCGCTTCGTCGGGCAGCCGCACGATCCGCGGCACGCCCGCCAAGGCCTCCTGGTAGTGCAGGATCGCCAAGCCGATGCCGGCGGCGCCCTGCATCAGGCCGGTCTGGGCTTGGATCTGCTCCGGTCGGGTGCGGTGCTCGGCCTGCGGCCAGCAGTCCGTGTCGCCCGCGCTGCGTGCGCGGCACCTGAGGTCGGTGATCAGCTCGAGGCCCCGACCGATGGCCATGCTCGCCTCCTCGAAGGGTGCGTGCTCCATCCGCGCCGCGAAGAACTCGAGCGCGCCGGCCGACCCGCAGCAGCGACCGACGTTGTTCCACCAGCCGTCGAGCCCCTGGCCCGGGAGCTTCGCCGCCACGAGGCTCTGGGCGCAGGCCGATTCGTACGCGCGCCAGTCGACGTCGAGGCCGGTGCGCGCCAGCTCGGTGAACAGCTGCGACGTGCCCGCGGGCCCGTGGCACCAGCCGTAGTAGTAGAGCTGCTCGCCCCCGGGACGGTGGTGGTGCACGCGGAAGCCGCCGTCGCTGCGGTCGGCGCGCGCGATCAGCTCGCGCGCGCCCTCCAGGGCCGCGCGCCGGAAGGCGAGCTCGCCGTGCGCGTCGGAGCCGACGCGCGCCAGGAAGGTCGCGACGCCCGCCGTGCCGTGCGAGAAGTTCGGCATGCGGCGCGGGAAGCTCGCGTCCATCGGCCAGTCGAGCCCGTGCTCGGTGCGCTCGGCGCGCGCGACGAGCGTGCGCGCGGCGCGGCGCGCAAGCTCCGCGTCCTCCGGCCGCGCGAAAGTCCGCGCGCTCCAGTCGAGGAAGAAGCCGATGCCTGCCAGGCCCGAGATCACGTCGTTGCAGGGGCCCCACGCGACGCCCTCGCCCTCGGGCACGGCGCTGGCGTGCAGCACGTGCAGCACCCGCTCGCGCGCGGCGCGCAGCTGCGCATCGTTCGTCGCGAGCTCAACGACGCCGAGCGCGTAGCCGAGGCCCGCCAGTCCGGTGTACAGGCCCGCCGCTTCGCCCGAGACCTGCTCGGGGATCGACGCCGCCAGCTCCCGCGCCCCGTCGCGGGCCAGCGCGAGCCAGCGCGCCTCGCCCGTCGCGTGCGCCAGCTCGACCAGGAAGACCACGACACCCGCCGAGCCGGCGTAGAGGTTGCGCTCGACGCGCAGCGGCGTGGCGCCCGGCTCGACGGGCCAGGTGACGCCGTGCTCGGTGCGGATCGTCGCCTGCTCGATCCACACCCCCGCCCTGCGCGCGGGATCGACCAGGAACTTCTCGTCCCAGCGCAGGCTGCACGCGGCGCACAGCGCCAGGGAGACGGCGAAGAGCGCGCGGAAGAGTCGCATGGCGCCCGAGAGGCTACTTCACGCCGCTGCGCCGTCCGCGCGACGAAAAACAGCCCCACCGGACGCCGAAGCGGCAGGTGGGGCTGAGCTGGAGGAGTTGATCAGGCCGAGGCCGACGCGGCACGGTGTGAGGGGATACACGTGCACGCCGCCGGTGACTCGACCCTTGGTGATCGACTCCCTGCACTTCTCCGTCGAGGTTCGGCTGCGCGGGGGGTGGAAAGAGGTGAAAACCGGGGCGGCCGGTGCACAATGCCCCCTGACGGCCGCCGCCCGGCGGCCCGAAACCTGGCTCAGGACGCCCCTTTCTCGATGATCCCGCCCCGCACGACGCGCCAGATCCGGATCCGCGACCTCGCGATCGGCGGCTCGGCCCCGATCGCCGTGCAGAGCATGGCGGCCACGCGCACGCGCGACATCGAGGCCACCACGCGCCAGGTGCGCCTGCTCGAAGCCGCCGGCGCCGACGTGATCCGCATCGCGGTCGACAGCAAGGAGGACGTCGAGGCGCTGGCGCGCATCCGTGGGTTGACGCGCGCGGTGCTGTCGGTCGACCTGCAGGAGAACTACCGCCTGGCGGAGCTCGTCGCGCCCTTCGTCGACAAGCTGCGCTACAACCCCGGCCACCTGCACCACCACGAGAAGTCGAAGCCGGTGCAGGAGAAGGTCGCCTACCTGGTCGACGTCGCCGCGCGGCATGGCAATGCGATCCGCATCGGCATCAACGCCGGCTCGATCGCGCCGGACTACCTGGTGCGCTTCCCCGACGACCACGTGGCGGCGATCGTGCAGTGCGCCGTCGACCACTGCGCGCTCGTCGACGCGCTGGGCTTCACCAACTACCTGGTCTCGATCAAGGACAGCGACCCGCGCCTCGTGGTCGAGGCCAACACGCGCTTCGCCGCCGCGCGCCCCGACGTCCCGATCCACCTGGGCGTCACCGAAGCCGGCATGCCGCCCGAAGGCATCATCAAGACGCGCATCGCCTTCGAGCAGCTCTTGGCGCGCGGCATCGGCGACACGCTGCGCGTCAGCCTGACGCTGCCCTTCGACGACAAGGGCCAGGAGATCGCCGTCGGACGCGAGCTGATCCGCGACATCGAGAACGGCCGCTTCCGCTCCGTCCCGCCGAACTTCTTCGAGGGGCTGAACATCATCAGCTGCCCTTCCTGCTCGCGCGTCGAGAACGAGAAGTTCATCGAGCTCGCGGAGGACGTCAAGGCGATGACCGCCTACGCCAAGGAGCACGACCTGACCATCGCCATCATGGGCTGCCGAGTGAACGGCCCCGGCGAGACGGACGACGCGGATCTGGGACTCTGGTGCGGCCCGAACTTCGTCAACCTGAAGCGCGGGGAGGCGGAGCTCGGGCACTTCCGGTACGACGAGATCTTGCCGCGGTTGCGGGAGGAGTTGGATGCGTTGATCGCGCAGCGGGCGACGCGGGGGTGAGGCGTCGGGCGCTCGGTGCGCAGTACGGAGCCAGGCACGTTCTCACCCTGATCGCCGGGAGCGCGCGCGAGCTGAACGTCCTGCCGGCGATCAGGGTGAGAACGAGCCAGGCACCGTACTGCCGGGTGAGAACGAGCCAGGCACCGTACGGCCTCCTCTCTGCCGCGCGGGTTGCCTCAGGGGCTCAAGGGGCCGCCTTCAAGTCGATCCGCCGTTGCGAGTCGAGATAGAACAGCAGCACCCCGTCGACATACGCCGACCCCGGATCCGATCCGTCCGAGGCCTTCGCCGTCAGCGGCCGGTCGTAGCGCACGCGCACGTTGCCCGGCGCCTTCCCCTGGCGATAGATGTGCGCTTCCTCGATCGCGCCGTCCTTCCAGTGCACCGACACCGTCAACCCGCCGCGCGCCTGCAACCCGTGCACGTGGCCCGACGGCCAGGCCTTCGGCAGCGCCGGCAACAGGTGCACCGTGTACTCCTCACCCGGCTTCTCGCGGTAGCTCTGCACCAGCATCTCCGCGATCGCCGCCGTCGCGCCGAAGTTCCCGTCGATCTGGAACGGCGGATGCGCGCTGAACAGGTTCGGATACGTCCCCCCGTTCTGCATCTCCATCCCCGTCTTCGACGTCGGCTTCAACGCGTTCTGCAGCAGCGTCAACGCCCGATCCCCGTCGCCCAGCCGCGCCCACAGCGCCGCCTTCCAGGCCAGCGACCAGCCCGTCCCGCCGTCGCCGCGCCGCTCCAGCGTGGTGCGCGCCGCGCGCGCCAGCTCGGGCGTCCCGTACGGGTTGATCTGATCCGACGGATACAGCGCGTACAGCTGCGACACATGCCGATGCTGCGGATCGACCTCTTCGTAGTCCTCCAGCCACTCCATGATCCCGCCGTTCTTCCCGACCCGGATCGGCGCCAACCGCGCCTTGGCCGCGTCCAACCGCGTCGCCAGCTCCAGATCGACCGACTGCACGCGCGCCGCCTCCGCGACGTTCGTGAACAGGTCGCGCAGGATCGCCTGGTCGATCGTCGGCCCCATGCAGGTGTGCGCCGTGCGGCCGTCGGCCAGCTTGAAGGCGTTCTCGGGCGAGTTCGACACCGGCGTGACCAGGAACTTCGTCTTCGGATCCTCGACCAGCGTGTCGAGGAAGAACTCCGCCGCGCCCTTCATCGCCGGGTAGTACGCGGCCACCGTCGCGAAGTCCTGGCTGAACGCGTACTGCTGGTACACCGTGTTCGCCAGCCACGCCCCGCCCGTCGGACTCGACCCCCAGCTCGCCTCTTCGCCCGGTGACGTGTACCCCCAGGGGTTCGAGATCGTGTGCGCGACCCAGCCGCGCTGCGCGCCGTAGTACGCCTTGGCCGTGCGCTCGCCCGGCGCGACGAGCGAGTTCAGGAAGCGCCCCAGCGACCCGACGCTGTCGCCGAACCCGGTCGGGTTCGCCATCCAGTAGTTCATCTGGAGGTTCACGTTCAGGTGGTAGTCGCCGTTCCACGGCGTCTGCACCTCGTCCGCCCACAGGCCCTGCAGGTTCGCCGGCAGACTGCTCGGCCCGGCCGACTGCAGCATCAGGTAGCGGCCGTACAGGAAGTAGTAGGCGAAGAACGACGGATCGTCCGTGCCCGCCGCCAGCGCCTCGAGCCGCGCCTGCGTGGTCAGCTTCGTGCGGTCCGGGCCCTCGAACTCGAGCTCCACGCGCTGGTACGCCGGCCCGAAGTGCTTCTCGACGTGCTGCTTGTACAGCTCGCCGTGGCCCTTCTGGATCGCCTTGTAGATCGCCTGCTGCGTCAGCGCCACGTGATCGCGGCCCATCCACGGCCCCTGCACCGGCCCCTGGTAGCTGGTGCCCATGCCGATCACGATCAGCACGTCGTTGGCCTTGCGCACCTTGAGCACGCCGTCGGCCGACTCGACCGTGCCCGACAGCGGCTGGCACTTCAAGCGCGCGTTGAAGCTCATGCCCTTGCGCACGACGTTGCCGTCCTTGTCCTTGGCGTCGCCCTTGCCGTCGGGCAAGGCACCGGTCAGCAGGAGCTCGTCCTTGCCGACCGATTCGCAGCGCGCGTTCTCCTGGCGCGTGATCTTCAGGTCGAAGTTCGTGTTCCCCAGGCCGTCGGTCGCGATCCGGTACACCAGGACACCGTCGAGGTGGCTGCCGAACAGGTTGCGCGTCAGCGTCACCGTGCGGCGCTTCGAGTCCTTGTACACGTAGCGCGTGGCCGTGAACCCGTAGTGCAGGTCGAGCCAGCGGCGGTACTCCTTGACCTCGCCGCCGATCGGCTGGCCTTCCTTGTCCATGAACGTGAACTCGAGGTCGCCGAGCACCTGGTAGCAGCCGAAGGCCAGGTCCTTGGCCTTGCCGCCGCCCGAGCCCGGGCCGGCGCACACGAAGGTCTCGTTGACCAGCTTCTCCGCCTCGACGTTCTTGCCCTCCAGCAGGAGCTGCTTGATCGCCGGCAACTTGGCGGCCGCGTCGGGCCGGTCGGCGTCCTGCGGCGAACCCGACCAGAGCGACGACTCGTTGAGCACGATGCGCTCGTTCTGCACCCCGCCGAACACCATCGCACCCAGGCGCCCGGTGCCGATCGGGTAGGCCTCGACGAAGCTGGCCGCCGGCTTGTCGGCCCACAGCGAGTAGTACTCGCGCGGCGCGTTCGAGTCCGGGACGATCGTCAGGCCGCCGCCTTGCGGCGTGGGTTGCACGGGCGGCTGCCCGACCGTGGCGGCCGGCTGGGCGGGGAGCGTCGAAGTGGCGGTGAGCAGCAGTGCCGTCAGCAGCATGGGGGGCCTCGTCCGTGGAAAAGGGGCGGTCACGATCGCAGAGCGGCCGGCGGGCGGCAAGGGCAGGCCCGTGAGCCGGACATTAAAGGAAGGGCACGCTGCGCGACACGCCGCGGACGAGCGTCCGGGGGCGTCCGGGCCGGGTGGACCGCCCGACTACGCAGCCCGCGCGACGGCGTTGGGCCCGGACGCAGGCTTCACGCCCCGTTGAGTAGACTGCGCGCTTCGAACGCCCATGACGACCTCGATGAGCTCGCGCCAGCGCTTCCTCGCCGCCTGCCGGCGCGCGCCCGTCGACCGCACCCCGGCCTGGGTCATGCGCCAGGCGGGCCGCTACCTGCCCGAGTACCGCGCGCTGCGCGGCCAGCACGACTTCCTGCGCATGGTGCACGACCCGGCGCTGGCGGCCGAGGTCACCTGCCAGCCGCTGCGGCGCTTCGACATGGACGCGGCCGTGATCTTCAGCGACATCCTCGTGCCCTGCGAGGCGATGGGCGTCGAGGTGCGCTTCGCGGAGGGCGAGGGCCCGGTGCTGACGCCGGCGGTGCGCTCGCGCGCGGACGTCGACCGCCTGCGCGACTTCGACGCGCGCAGCGCCACGGGCTTCCTGGGCGAGGCCATCCGTCGCGTGCGCGCCGAGCTCGGGCCCGACAAGGCGATCCTCGGCTTCTGCGGCGCGCCGTGGACCACCGCGAGCTACCTGATCGAGGGTGGCACGAGCCGCAACTTCGAGCACGCCAAGGCGCTCCTGCACGGCGACCCCGCGACCTTCGAGCGCCTGTGCGCGCGGCTGGTCGAGAACCTCGTGCCCTACCTGGCGATGCAGGTCGAGGCCGGCGCCGACGTGCTGCAGATCTTCGATTCGTGGGGCGGCGCGCTCGACGCCGAGACCTACCGCAAGGCGCTCCTGCCGCACGTGCGCAAGCTGGTGCTCGGCGCGCAGGCGCTGGGCGTGCCGGTGATCCTGTACGTCAACGGCTGCGCGCAGCTGTTGGAGGTGCTGGCCGACGCCGAGCCCGACGTGCTGGGCATCGACTGGCGCGTGACGCCCGCCGACGCCATCGCGCGCGTCGGGGCGCGCGTCGCGCTGCAGGGCAACCTCGATCCCTGCCTGCTCTTCGCGCCGCCCGCGGTCGTGGCGCGCGAGACGGAGCGCACGCTGGCCGCCTTCGCCGGCCAGAACGGCTACGTCTTCAACCTGGGCAGCGGCATCCTGCCCGGCACGCCGGTGGCGAGCATGGAGGCCCTGTTCGAGACCGTGCGCCGCTGCGGCGTGCGCTCGGGAGCCGGCGCGCTGCCGGACACGCTCGGGCCGCTGGCGCGCGAGGACGTGCGCTCGCTGCTCGACGCCTTGCAGCGGCAGACGACGACGCCGCTGGCGGAGCGCGAGATCGAGGACATCCTGGCCAAGATGAACGCCGTGCGCGCCGGGCGCGGCTCGCGGCCGCCCTTCCGGCCCGGACAGACGGTGCGCTTCGCGCACGGCGGCTTCACCGGCCTCGAGGGCCGCGTGCTGTCGGTCGACGAGTCGACCTGGAAGCTGTGCGTCGCGCTGACGGTCCAGGGACGCGCGGTCGAGACCGAGGCGGCGCCCTGGGAGCTGGAAGCGCTCTAGGCCACCGCCGGGGGCGCTCTTTCCGGCGGCGGAGCGGGGCGCCCCTCGCGCAATCCGGCCTGCATCGTCGATGATGTCCCCGGACCGACCATGAGTTTGCCCCGCACGATCCCGCGCGCGTTGCTCGAGAAGTACGCCACCTCGGCGCCGCGCTACACGTCCTATCCGACGGCCGTCGACTGGGCCAAGGACTTCGACGCGACCAGCTACCCCGCGCGCCTGACGCGCGCCGCCGCGCGCAGCGAGCCGCTGTCGATCTACGTGCACCTGCCCTACTGCGCGGAGCTGTGCCTGTTCTGCGGCTGCAACGTGGTCATCTCGCGCAGCCCCGACCGGATGCGCGCCTACGTCGACCGGCTGCTGCGCGAGTTCGAGAGCGTGGCGCGGAGCGGCATCGGGGCGCGAGCGGTGCGCCAGTACCACTGGGGCGGCGGGACGCCGACGCAGCTCCCTCTCGCGGAGATGCAGCGCGTCCAGGCCGCCTTCGAGCGCGCCTTCCACCTGGCGCCCGACGCCGAGGTGGCGATCGAGGTCGACCCGCGCGTCACCAGCAGCGAGCAGATCGCCTGGCTCGCCAGCCGCGGCTTCAACCGCGTGTCGATGGGCGTGCAGGACTTCGACCCCGACGTGCAGCGCGAGATCAAGCGCGAGCAGAGCGAGGAGCAGACGCGCGCCGTGATCGACGCCGCGCGCGCGCACGGCATCCGCAGCGTCAACGTCGACCTGATCTACGGCCTGCCGCGCCAGACGCCGGCCAGCTTCGCGCGCACGATCGAGCGCGTGCTCGACATCCGGCCGGAGCGCGTGGCGCTGTTCCACTACGCGCACGTGCCCTGGATGAAGAAGCACCAGACGGCGCTGGAGACCGAGCTGGCGCCCTCGAGCGAGACCAAGCTGACGATCTTCCTCGAGGCGATCGAGGCCTTCCGCGCCGCGGGCTACGTGTACATCGGCCTCGACCACTTCGCGCTGCCCGACGACGAGTTGGCGCGCGCCTTCGAGCGCCGCGAGCTGCAGCGCAACTTCATGGGCTACACCACGCGCCGCGGCACGGACATGGTCTCGCTGGGCGTCTCGAGCATCGGCGACGTCGACGGCGCCTACCTGCAGAACGCGCCCAAGGAGGCCGAGTACCTGGCAGCCGTCGACGCACAGGGCTTCGCCACGCAGCGCGGGCACGCGCTGGACGCCGACGACCTGCTGCGGCGCGACGTGATCCTGGGCCTGATGTGCAACGGCGTCCTGGAGAAGGCCGGCATCGAGCGCGCGCACGGGATCGTGTTCGACGAGTACTTCGCGCGCGAGCTGGCGGCGCTGCGGCCGCTGGCCGACGACGGGCTGGTGCGGCTCGACGCGGACGCGCTGCGGCTGACCGCGCTGGGACAGCTCTTGATGCGCAACGTGGCGCTGCCCTTCGATCGCCACTTCGGCCTGCGCGCCGCGCGCGGCGAGACGGGGCAGAACACCTTCTCGAAGACGCTCTGAGCGCGATGTCGACGCCCGCGTTCACGACCGGTTGGCGCGTCCTGGCGGCCGGGCTCGCGCTGTGCTGCGCGGCGCGCTCGGCCCCCGCGCGGCAGACGGAGCCGGCGACCGCGCCCGCGGCGCAAGCGCAAACGCCCGCAGCCCCCAGCCGCTACCGCGGGCGCGTGCTGTTCGAGGACGGCACGGCCGTCGCGGGCCTGGACATCGAGATCCAGGGCAACCGCGTGCGTCCCGACGAGCCCGGCGCGCCCTTCGTGGTCGAGAATTTCGAGAGTGCGACGGTGCGCACCGGCGCCGACGGCCGCTTCGAGCTCGAGTGCGTGCTGCCGCGCAACTTCCAGTTCGTGCTGACGCTGCGCCTGGAAGGCCACGTCGGCCGCACCTGGCGCTGGAACACGCCGTCGCGCGCCGAGACGCGCGACTTCGGCACGGTCGTGCTGCGCCGCGGCGGCCGGATCACCGGCCGCGTGGTCGACGCGCAGGGCCGCGCGCTGGGCGACCGCTGGACGGTGTACTGCGATCCGGTGCGCACGCTGGCCGGCAAGGGCGGCGGCGATGCGCTGCGGCCCCAGACGATGAGCGATCCGGACTCCGGCCGCTTCACGCTGGCGGACCTGGCGCCCGGCACGCATTCGGTGCGCGCCTATTCGCGCCAGGGCGACTGGGCCGAGGCGGTCGAGGTCGACGTGCAGGCCGGCGAGACCAGCGAGGTGCTGCTGAGCTACACCGGGCCGGACAACGCGCGGCGCGTCGTCGTGCTGATGGTCGCGCAACCCTTCTACACCTTCGCCAACGAGATCGACGCGCTGGTGCTGCGCGGCGCGGGCCTCGAGCCGCGCAGCGCCCAGCGCGATCCGCGCTCGCCGCAGCGGATGATCTTCGAGGACGTGCCCGACGGCAGCTACACGCTCGAGCTCACCGACGACGTCTACCGCACCTGGACCAAGTCCGGCGTGCAGCCCGGCGAGTCGCTGCAGGCGCAGCTCGTCGGCGCCGCGTCGGCGCGCATCCAGGTCTTCGACGCCGCCACGGGCGCGCGCCTCGAGCACTGGGGCCTGCGCGTGCGGCTCGAGGACCTCAACGTGCAGCCCAAGAGCTACGACCTGCGGCGCCGCAACAGCCCGCCGCCGATCGACGATCTGGTCGAAGGCCTCCTGCCGAAGAAGCAGACCTTGATCGTGCTGGCCGAGGGCTACGCGCCGGCGGAGCAGCTGGTCGAGCGCTTCGATCCGCTCGCGCCGCCCGCGCTGCGCTTCGAGCTCGGCCCCGGGCTGACGCTGCGCGGCCGGCTGCTGTCCGGTCCCGAGCGCGCGCCGCTGGCGGGCGTCGAGGTCGTGCTCGAGAACAAGGGCGACGTGCAGGCCGGCGTGTGGTCGCCCTGGGCCGAGGACCGTTCGCGCCGGACGAAGAGCGGGCCCGACGGCGCCTACGTGTTCACCGGCCTCGCGCCGAGCCAGTACGAGCTCAGCGCGCAGACCTCGTTCCTCGTGCGCGCGCGCTACGCCTTCCCCTACCCGCTGCCGCCGCTGCCGGTCGCGGCACCGGCGCCGGTCCCCGGTGCGGCGCCGGTGGCCGACGCGCCGCCCGCCGCGGACGCCCCGCGCGACACCGTCGACCTCTTGTTGCCTGCGGTCGGCACGATCCGCGGCCGCGTGCTCGCCGGCGAGGAACTCGACCTCCAGGGCCTGCATCTCGCCGTCGTGCCGGCCGAAGCCGGGCCCGAGCTGCGCAGCGCCTGGCAGAACGCGCTCGGCTTCGGCGAGTTCCCCGCCGGCTTCGAGCTCGGCCCCGACGGCAGCTTCCGCGTCACGGGCGTGCCCGCCGGAGCGGTCGATCTCGAGCTCGTGCTGCCCGCGCGCGATCCCAACGACAACAACGGCGTCTACGAGCCGCGCACGCGCATCCCGCTCGGGCGCATCAGCGTGCCCGCGGGCCAGGAGTCGGAGCACGCGATCGACGCGCGCGCCAAGGCGCCGGTCTGCGCGCGCGCCACGGTGCTGGTCAACGGCCAGCCGCTGGCGGGCGTCCTGGTCGAGGTGCGCGTCGCCGGCCGGCCGAATCCGGTCGCGACGCTGCGCACGGACGAGTCCGGCGTCGGCTACAGCGGCCTGTTCCTGTCCGCTAAGGCGAGCTTCGTGCTGCGCGGCCCGGGCGACGCGTGGAGCTACGCCCCGCCCGAGGAGACGCTGCTCCAGCCCGGCGAGCTCGCCGCGCGCGCGTGGGAGCTCTACGTGGTCGAGGCCGCGACGGTGTTCGTCGACGCCGCCGGCGCCCCGCTCGCGCGCCGCATGCTGCAGCTCACGCCCGAGATCGACGGGCGCGCGTCGACGCCGGTCGTCGCCCTGACCGACGCCGCGGGCGTGGCGCAGCTGACGCTGGTCCCGGGCCGCCACCGCGTCGTGTGCGAGGCGCGCGGGAGCCTCGCGGCCCTCGGCGGCGAGTTCGTCTGGACCTCGGTCGGCGTCGAGGGCGAACGGGTCGAGCTGCGCTGAGAGCTTGACGTCGCGACGCGGGCGCGCGAGCGTCTGGCGATGGCCGCCACCACGCTGCAGGAGGATCTCGCGCTCGTCGATTCGGTCGCAGGCTGGCTGGCGCTGGACGAGGCGCGCGTGTTGATCGACTGCGCGGCGCGCGTCCCCGCCGGCCAGTGCATCGTCGAGATCGGCAATTACCGCGGGCGCTCGACCACCGCCCTGGCGCTCGGTGCCCGGCGCGGCGCGGGGGCGCAGGTCTACAGCTTCGATCCGCACGTCCCCTTCGTCGGACCGCGCGGCGGGCACTTCGGCCGCGCCGACCAGGCCGAGCTCTACGCGACGCTCTCGCGCACGGGCGTCGGCGAGCTGGTCAGCGTGGTGACGCTCGACGCGCGCCTGGTCGGCCCGGTCTGGCCCCGGCGCGACGTCGCGCTGCTGTTCATCGACGGCGACCATCGCTACGAGGCGGTGCGCGCCGACCACGCGGTCTGGGAGCCGCGGCTCGTGCCGGGCGCGACGGTGGTCTTCGACGACTGCGACTTCGCCGACGTGGCGCGCCTGACCGCCGAGCTGGTCGCGGACCGGCGCCTCGCGCCGCGCGCGACGGTGGGCAAGCTGGGCTGTTTCGAAGCCCTGCGCTGAGTACGGTGCCAGGCACTTTTTTTCCGCTTGCGACGGCGCGCGGGACGCGCGCGCCGTCGCAAGCGGAAAAAAAGTGCCTGGCACCGTACAACCGAAGAGGCGCTTCCGTCGCTCGACGCGACTTCACCAGCGCCAGTCGGGGTGCCGATAAGCGCAGCGTTCCCCGCTCCCCGCGTCGCGCAGTCCCCCTGCGCGGGCCGGCGTCGGCGTGGAGCGACCCCCTCCCTCATGGACATCGCAACGCTCCTCGGCTTCGCCCTCGGCCTGGGCCTGATCACCTGGTCGATGGCGCACGGCGGCGGTCTCTCCGCGCTGGCGCTCTTCGTGCACCCGGCCGCCGCGGCGGTGGTGTGCGGCGGATCGCTGGCGGCGATCCTGATCCACTTCCCGCTGCGCGACGTGCTCAGCCTGGTCAAGGTCATCCTCAAGAGCTTCTTCAACCGCATCCCGGATCCCGCGCAGCAGATCGACCAGGTGATCGAGTACGCCGCGCTGGCGCGCAAGGAAGGCCTGCTCGCGCTCGAGGGCAAGGTCAAGGAGATCAAGGACCCCTTCTTCGCCAAGGGCGTGCAGCTGGTGATCGACGGCTTCAGCGCGCAGACGGTGCGCGACATCCTCGAGCTCGAAGCCGAGGTCGAGAAGCAGCGCCACGCGGTCGGCAAGAAGATGCTCGAGCAGCTCGGCACCTTCGCGCCCGCCTTCGGCATGGTCGAGACCCTGATCGGCCTGGTGCAGATGCTCTCGAACCTGTCCGACCCGTCCAAGATCGGCGCGGGCATGGCGGGTGCCTTGGTCGGCACGTTCTACGGCGCCTTCGTGGCCAACATGATCATGCTGCCGATGGCGGGCAAGTGCGACATCCGCTCCAAGGAGGAGTACCAGATGCGCGAGCTGATGATCGAGGGCATCGTCGCCATCCAGTCCGGCGAGAAGCCGCAGCTGATCCGCGAGAAGCTGACGGGCTTCCTGCCGCCGGTGCTGCGCCAGAAGGTCGCCGCCTGAGAGCCGCCGCGCCATGGCCAAGAAGAAACCCGAGGAACCGGCGCACGGCGAGAGCTGGCTCGTCAGCTACTGCGACATGATCTCGCTGCTCGTGACGTTCTTCCTGATGATGATGACCTTCTCCACGAAGGACAGACTCGACGTCAAGGAGACCGGCGTCGGCCTGCTGCGCGGCCGCGGCGGCATCTGGCAGAACATGATGGCGCTGCCGCAGGAGCACGAGGTCGAGCCCAGCGTGGTCAACGCCCTGGCGCGCGACCTGGCGGCGCTCGCAGAGGAACAGCAGGACGACGACCTGGGTGCGGCGATCAAGCCGCTGCTCGACGGCTTCCGCGTCGGTTTCGACCTGCGCGCCTCCTTCGCGCCCGGATCGTGCGAGGTCAACGCCGAGCTGCGCCAGCACCTGGTCGAGCTGGCGGGCTCGCTGCAGCGCTACACGCACCTGATCGTGGTCGAGGGCCACACCGACGACCGCTTCAAGTCGACGCCCGAGTTCCCCGACGCCGAGTCGCTGGCGCTGGCGCGCGCCAGCGCCGCCGCGCGCGTGATGCTCGAGAACTCGCTCCTGCCGCCCGAGCTGGTGCAGGTCTCGGGCCTGGGCGACGCGCGCGCGCGCGCCTCGAACGATTCGCCGCTCGGCCGCACGTCGAACCGGCGCGTCGAAGTGCACGTCCTGGCGCTGGCGCGCGCCGAGTCCGCGCCGGGCGAGACCGGCCCGCAGCCGCGCCTCCCGAGGTGAGCCGTGGCCGAACACGCACACGACCACCACGGGGAGCGCGGCGCGGCGCACGGCGGCCACGAGCAGGCGCATGGTGCCGATTCACACGGGGGCCACGGGGGCCACAAGGCCCACGAGCACGACCATCCGCCCGGCGTGCCGCCCTGGCTGATCAGCTTCGGCGACATGATGACGCTGTTCCTGTGCTTCTTCATCGTGCTGGTGACGATGGCGCCCAAGCAGGACGCCGGCCTGGTCGCCGCCGGCCTCGGGCCCTTCGTCGCCGCACTCGAGAACTCGGGCAACGACCTGCCGCTGACCGGCTCGGAGACGCTCTCGAAGGTCAACACCTACCGCAAGCGCTTCGGCCTGGCGGAGATCACCGAGGACCAGCTGATCGGCGCGGCCGAGATCCCCGCGTCGCACGACGTCGAGAAGCTGGTCAAGGAAGCGCTGCGGCCCTACGCCGAGATGATGCAGCCCTTGGTGGCGCAGTTCGCGCCGGGCTCGGCTGAGCTCGACGACAACGGCCGGCGCTACCTCGCGCTGCTGGCCGACACGCTGCGCCCGGGCTTCCGCCAGTCGCTGGTGCTCGAGGGCCACGCCGACGACGCCGGGCCCGCGCACGGCGGCGACGACGCGCGCCTGGCCGCCGCGCGCGCGCTGGCGGTCAAACGCTACCTGGTCGACGAGCACGGCTTCGTCCCGACGCGCGTCGAGGCGCGCTCGTGGGCGCTGCAGACCTCGCCGACCCACAACCGTTCACGCGGGGTGGATGCGCGCCTGATCCAGCCCGATGTCGCCGCTAGCAGTTGAGGACGCCCGCCATGGCCGACAAGAAAGACGACGCGAAGAACGAAGCTCCGAAGGCCGAAGGCGAAACCGCCCCGGCCGGCGCGGGCGCGGGCAAGCTGCTCAAGCTCGTGGGCGGCAGCGCCCTGGCCGCCGTGGCGCTGGGCTGGATCCTGGCGACGATGGCCGTGCCGAAACGCCAGGAAGAAGCACCCAAGCACCTCGACGGCCCCTTCGTCGCGCGCCTCTCGAAAACCGACATCCAGGTCAACCTCTCGGGCGAGAGCAGCAAGCGCTACCTGGTGATGATGCTCAACGCCGAGTACATGGCCTACGACGAGATCTACGTCAACGGCCGGCTCGGCATCGGCGGCGCGGCGGTCGAGGATCCGCTGTACACGATCCAGCTGAAGAACGCGCTGCTCGGCCTGGCGACGCGCCGCACGCGCGAGCAGGTCACCGATCCGGTGCACATCGAGACCTTCCTCGAGGAGGCGCGCCAGCTGGTCGAGCCGGTGCTGTTCCCGATCCACCTCGGCGACGCGCACTCGCCGCACCACCCCGACTCGCGCTCGGGCCTGCGCTTGGGGGCGAGCAACCACGAGTCGACGCTGCGCGGCCTGCTGCACGAGCACGCGATCCACGTCGACGCACAGCACCACACGCTGCGCTTCGACGAGGGCGCGCCGGTCGACTACGAGAAGCAGGACCGCGACCTGAAGGTCGTCAACCAGGACGGCATCGAGGTCTGGATCGACGTCACCGGCCTCAAGCCCGACTTCGCGGGCCGGGTCCCGATCGGCGTGCCGGGCCGGCTGCGCAAGATCTACCGCGAGTCCTTCCTGGTGCAGTAGGGCCGCGCGCGGACCCTACAATCCGGGCGGAGGTCCGCATGCCCCGCCCGCTCCTGATCCTGCTCGCGTCCCTGTTGTGCTGCGCGTCCGCCGCGGCGCAGACCCCGAGCCCGCTGTCCGTGCGAGTCGACCCGCGCGTCGAGCTGGTGACGATCGTCGCGCGCCTCGCGGGCTTTCGCGAGTTCACGATGGCGAACGCGACTTCGCCGTACTCCAAAGCGGTCGACGCGCACTTCGGGCCGCATCGCACGCACGCGGCGGTCGCGACGCTGCAGGCCCTGCGCCGCGACCACGGCGTCTCCTACGACGCGCTGCCGAGCTTCGCCGTGCACATCGAGGACGTGACGACCTTCGAGGAGCGCGTGCCCTTCGACGCCCCGCCGGAGCGCCTCGACGAGCGCTGGGGCGGCGCGCGCGCGCGCGCCTTCCTGGCCGAGTTGCGCGACTTCGCGGCGGTCAGCAAGGCCGCCGACTTCTTCGCTGGCCGCGCCGGCTACTACGCACAGGTCGCCGAGCGCCTCTCCGCGCGCCTGTCGCAGAGCGCGGCCCTGCCCTGGTTCGACAGCTTCTTCGGCGCCAAGGCCGGCGCGCGCTACACGGCGATCGCCGGCCTCTTGTGCGGCGGCGGCAACTTCGGCGTCGGCATCCGCTTCGGCGACGGCCGGCCCGAGGAGCTCCTGCCCGTGTTCGGCTGCTGGACCTGGGACGAGGCCGGCCTGCCGGTGTTCGGCGCGGACTACCTGCCGCTCTTCGTGCACGAGATCGCGCACAGCTACACCAACCCCTTCGTCGACCGCATCGCCGACGAGCTGGCCGAGCCCGCGCGAGCGCTGTACGCCACCTGCGCCGAGCGCATGCGGCGCCAGAGCTACGGCACGCCCAAGACGATGCTGTACGAATCGCTGGTGCGCGCCACGGTCGTGCGCTGCCGGCTGGCGACCGAGGGCCGCGACGCGGCGCGCGCGCAGGCCGAGGAGGAGCTCGCCAAGCACTTCGCCTGGGTGCCCGAGCTGGCCGTGCTGCTCGGCGAGTACGAGGCCGACCGCAAGACCTGGCCGACCTTCGAGGCCTTCCTGCCCAAGCTCAGCGCCTTCTTCGTCGCCTGCTCGAAGCAGGCGGTCGAGCGCCAGGCCAAGACGCCGGTGCTGCTCTCGATCACGCCCCCCGACGGCGCGACCGACGTCGACCCCGCGACTGCCGAGCTGGTGCTGCGCTTCGACCGGCCGATGCGCGACAAGTCCTGGTCCTTCACGGGGTCCAAGGACGACGTGCCCGAGATCGTCGGCCAGCCCGCGTACGACGCGGAGCGGAAGCAGCTGACCGTGAGGGTGCGCCTGCAGCCCGGCCGCAGCTACCGCGTCGGCATCAACGGCCCGCGCAGCCAGGGCTTCGCCAGCGCCGAGGGCGTGCCGCTCGAGCCGCTGGAGTACGACTTCGTCACCCGCAAGTGAGGGTGGACGCCGGGGCTCGTCAGGCCAGCAGCTCGCCGCGCGCCACGGTCAGCGCCCGGCCGCCGAGCAGCACGCGCTCGCCCATCACGACGCAGCGCACCGTGCCGCCGCGCCGGCTCATCTGGTAGGCGAACATCTGCGGCTTGCCCAGCTTGGTGTGCCAGTAGGGCGCCAGCGCGCAGTGCGCCGAGCCGGTGACCGGGTCCTCGCGGATGCCCGCGCGCGGCGCGAAGAAGCGCGAGACGAAGTCGAAGCGGCCCGAGGAGCGCGCGGTGACGATCACGCCGCGCGCCTCGACCTGCTTGAGCTCCTCGAAGTCGGGCGCCAGCGAGCGCACGTGCTCGTCCGACTCGGTCTCGACCAGGAAGTCCATCCCGTTGCAGCCGACGAACACCGGGTCCGTGCCCAGCGCCGCGATCAGGCCCTTGGGCGGCGGCGTGGCGCGCACCGGCTTGCCCGGGAAGTCGAGCTCGATCTCGTCGCCGCGCCGGATCGCCGACAGGACCCCGCTGCGCGTGTGGAAGCGCGGCAGCGTGCCCGCCTCGAGCCGGCCGCTCTCCCACAGCACGTGCGCGCTGGCCAGCGTCGCGTGCCCGCACAGGTCGACCTCGACCATCGGCGTGAACCAGCGCAGGTCGAACTCGCCCGCCGCGCCCGCGCGCGGCACGAGGAAGGCGGTCTCCGACAGGTTCATCTCGGCCGCCACGTGCTGCATCCAGGCCGCCTCGCGCGCGCGCTCGAGCAGGCACACCGCCGCGGGGTTGCCGCTGAAGGGCTTCTCGGTGAACGCGTCGACCAGGTAGAGCGGGGTGGGCATGCCGGGTCCTCCGCGCGCATTGTCGCGCGCGAGCGCGAAAGCGCCACTTTGGCCTGCGCGCGGCCCTGCTACGATCGCGGCGTGGATTCCCCCGCGAGCCGGCGGCCGACGAGCCGGGTGATCGTCGTCGGTGCGGGCCTGACGGGCCTGGCGTGTGCCCACGCGCTGGCGCGCGCCGGCCGCGAGGTGCGCGTCTTCGAGGCCGCGCGCGCGCCGGGCGGCGTGGTCGGCAGCTTCGAGATCGACGGCTTCCGCTTCGAGCGCGGGCCGAACACGGTGCTGGCCTCCTCGCCCGAGTTCCGCCGGCTGGCCGCGGAGCTCGGGCTCGCGGAGCGGCTGGTCGTCTCGCCCGCCGGCGCGCGCGAGCGCTACCTGTGGCACCGCGACCGGCTGCACACCCTGCCCGCTCGACCGGCGGCGCTGTTCTCGACCGGTCTGCTCTCGTGGCGCGGCAAGCTGCGCGTGGCGAGCGAGGCCCTGCGGCGCTTCCGCCCGGCGGCACCGGACGCCGACCCGGACCTGGCGCAGTTCTTCGCCGAGCGCCTGGGCCCCGAGGCCGCCACGCGCCTCGCCGGCGCCTTCGTGCGCGGGGTCTACGCGGCCGAACTCGCCGAGCTCGGCGCGCGCAGCGCCTTCCCGAGCCTGTGGCAGGCCTGCCTGCAGCACGGCGGCCTGATCCGCGGCCTGCGGCGCCGCGCGCCGACCCCGAAGGATCTTCCGGGTCCGCCGTGCTCGCCTCACGACCTGCTTTCATTCGAAGAGGGGCTGGGAGAAATGGTCGCGAGCCTGGCGCAGCACTTGGGAACACGCTTGAGCACGAACGCGCCCGTGATGCAGCTCGCGCGCGCGGCGCAGCCGCGGTCCGGCTGGAGCGTGACGCTCGCCGGCGGCGAGCGCGCCGAGGCCGAGGTCGTGGTGCTGGCGCTGCCCGCCGCGGCCACCGCGCGCCTCCTGGCCACGGCGACCGGCTGCGCGAGCGCCGCCGACACGCTCGCGGCCGTCGGGCACGCGCGCGTGACGCTCGTGCACCTGGGCTTCGAGCCGCGCGAGCTGCCCGGCTTCCCGCGCGGCTTCGGCTACCTCGTGCCGCCCGACGCCGGCCCGTCGGCGCCGCGCGTGCTCGGCACGATCTTCAGCTCGAACCTCTTCGCGGGCCGCGCGCCCGCGGGTTGCCACGGCGTGACGAGCTTCTACGCCACCGCCTCCCTGGGTGCCGCCTGGAGCGCGAGCGACGTCGCGCACGAGGCCTGTGTCGACCTCGCGCGCGCGCTGCGCCTGCCGCGCGCGCCCGTGCCGCGCGTGACGCACGTCCACGCCTGGGACGAGGTCATCCCGCGCTACGCGAGCGGCCACCGCGACCGCATCGACGGCCTGGAGCGCGAGCTGGCGCACAGCGCGCCCGGCTTGCACCTGGCCGGCAACTTCAGCGCCGGGGTCTCGGTCGAACAGGTGCTGGCGCGCGGCCGCGCGGTCGCCGCCGGCCTGATCGGAGGCTCGGCGTGAGAGCGCTGCTCCAGACGCTGACCGTGCTCTTGCCGCCGCTCTACCTGATCGGCGCGCTGCTGGCGGGCATGTCCTTCGCGGGCGAGCGCGGTCCGCGCGTCGCGGGCGCGCGCCGCGCGGTGCTGTCGTCGCTGCTGGTGCTGCACGGCGCCTGGTTCTTCGTCTACGCCCAGCGCGTGCGCGGCTTCCCGATCGACGACGCGGCCTCGAGCATCTCGGCGGTGGTGTTCTCGGCTTGCGCGCTGCACTGCCTCCTGGCGCGCTGGACCCGGCACGGCGGCAGCGGCGGGATCGTGCTGGCGCTGCTCTTCGTCGGCCAGCTGGCCGCGGCCTGCCTGGCCGACCTGCGCGCGCTGCCCAAGCCGGGCACGCTGGCGATCGAGGCGCTGATGCACGTCGCGACCAGCGTCGTCGCCACGGCGGCGCTGATCCTCTCGGGCGTGCACGGGCTCTTGTACCTCGTGCTGCTGCGCCAGATGCGGCGGCACCAGTTCGGCGTCCTGTTCGCCGGGCTGCCCGACCTCGACGTGCTGGCGCGCCTGATGCGCGGGGCGGCGCTGTTCGGCTTCCTGGCGCTGACGGTCGGCATCAACGTCGGCATCTGGCTGGCGCACCGCGACCACGCCGCGGGCTTCGAGTACCGCGCGGCCGAGGTGGCGCTCTCGATCGTGCTCTGGCTGCACTTCGGCGCGATCGCCTGCTCGGGCTGGATCCGCGGCTTCAGCGCGCGGCGCGCCGCCTGGGCCGCGGCGATCGGGCTGGCGGTGGTGATGCTCTCGCTGGCGCTGGTGCTCGTGCCCGGCACGACCTTCCACTCGAGGCTCTGAGCACGTGGACGGCCGCAGCACCTTGACGCTCGTCGGGCTCTCGCACCGCACCGCGGCGGTCGCGTTGCGCGAGCGCTACGTGGTGCGCACCGAGGACCTGGGCGCCTGCCTGACCTCCTTGTGCGCCATCCCGGGCGTCGGCGAGGCCTACGTGATCTCGACCTGCAACCGCACGGAGGTGCTGGTGCTCGGCGAACACGGCCGCGAGGTCGCGGCGGCGGTGCGCGCGCAGGTGTTCCGCAACCTCGAAGAGCGCCAGCTGTACGTCTACACCGACCTGCAGGCTCTGATCCACTTCTTCCGCGTGGCGGCCGGGCTCGACAGCCTGGTGGTCGGCGAGAGCGAGATCCTGGGCCAGATCAAGCGCGCCCACGAGGTCGCGCAGGCGGCGCGCACCCTGGGTCCGACGCTGCAGGCGCTGGTGCAGCAGTCGCTGCACGTCGGCAAGCGCGTGCGCAGCGAGACCGGCGTCGGCTCGGGCACGCTCTCGGTGGCGCGCGTCGGGATCGAGATGGCGACGCGAGTCTTCGGCGCCCTGTCGCACACGCGCGCGCTGGTGCTCGGCGCGGGCGAGACGGGGCTCTTGGTCGCCCGCCACCTGCGCGACCAGCGCGTGCTCGAGCTGGGCTTCGCCAACCGCACGCTGGCGCGCGCCGAGACCGCGGCGCACGAGCTCGGCGGCCGCGCCTGGAGCCTGGAGCAGGCCGCCGAGCCGCTGCGCAGCGCCGACCTGGTGGTCTCGTGCGTCGAGGCCGACGAGTTCGCGCTCGCGCCGCAGCTCTTCGACGCGCGCGTGTTGCGGCGCCGCGACCGGCCGCTCTTGGTGGTCGACCTCTCGATCCCGCGCTCGGTCGATCCGGCCGTCGCGCGGCTGCCCAACGTGCTGCTCTACGACCTCGACGACCTGGCGCGCGTGGTGCGGCGCAACCAGTCCGGCCGCGAGCTGGCGGTCGAGGGCACGGCCGAGATCCTGGTCGCCGAGCTGCACAAGTTCCTGGCCTCGCGCGCCTACGCCTCCTTCGCCCCGGCGATCGCCGCCATGCGCGAACGCTTCGAACAGGTGCGCGAGAGGGTGCTCGACGACGTCACCGGCGCGCGCAGCGACCCGCGCGACGTCGAACTGGCCCACGAGCTGACCAAGCGCCTGCTCGACGCCGCCTTGCACCACCTGAAGGAGGGCGCCCGGCAGACGCGCTCCGAGGAGCTGGTCGACCGCGAGTACCAGCGCTTCCTCGACGAACTGTCGATCCAGGACGGCGGCTGAGCGCGCGCGGCACGCTATGCTGCGCGGCGACGCGATGGCTGCGACGTTCCTGCTGGCGACCCGTGGAAGCAAGCTCGCCCTGTGGCAGGCCGAGACGGTCAAGCGCCTCTTGTGCGCGGCCGAACCGGAGCTGACGGTCGAGCTGGTGGTGCTGCGCTCGACCGGCGACGAGGAGCAGCAGCGGCCGCTCGCGCGCCTGGGGCGCACCGGCGTGTTCACGGCCGAGATCGACGCGGCGGTGCTCGCGGGCCGCGCGCAGGCCGGGGTGCACAGCCTCAAGGACCTGCCGACCAGCCTGCCCGCGGGGCTGATCCTGGCCGCGGTGCTCGAGCGCGGCGCGGTCGAGGACGTGCTGGTGTCGCGCGACGGGCGCACGCTTGACGCCCTGCCGGGCGGCTCGCGCGTCGCCACCGGGTCGGTGCGGCGCGTCGCGATGGTGCGGCGCGCGCGGCCCGATCTCGAGCTCGTCGGCGTGCGCGGCAACGTCGACACGCGCCTGGCCAAGCTCGCGGCGGGCGAGGCCGAGGCGCTGGTGCTGGCGCGCGCCGGCCTCGAGCGCCTGGGCCTGGCGCAGCACGTCAGCGAGGTGCTCGGCGCGCCGCGCTTCCTGCCCGCCGTCGGCCAGGGCATCGTCGGTCTGGCCTGCCGCGCGTCGGACACCGCGACGCGCCAGCGGCTCGAGCGCCTGCGCGACGCGCCGACCTGGTCCGCCGCGCAGGCCGAGCGCGCGCTGCTCGCGGCGCTGCACGGCGGCTGCAACGCGCCGCTGGGGGCGCTGGCGCGCTGCCAGGGCCAGGAGCTCGTCCTCGACGCCTGCGTGCTGGCCCACGACGGCCGCGAGGTGATCGAGGGACAGGTCAGGGGTGCTGCGGCGCAGGCGGTCGAGCTCGGCCGGGCCCTGGCCGGCGAGCTGGCGGGCCGCGGCGCGCGGCGCTTGATCGATGCCGCGCGCGCGCGCTGAGCGCCTGTGAAGAGGGCGGGGACGCGCTACGCTGCCCGACGCGTGATCCAGCGCCTGCTCCTGACCGGTCCGCTCGAGTCGCTCGCGAGCTTCGCCGCCGCCGCGCGCGGCGCGGGCTGGGAAGCGCTCGAGTTCCCGTTGATCGAGATCGTCGAGCTCCCGGCGGAGCTGGCGGCCGACGCGGCGGCCTGCAGTGCAGTGTGCGTCACGAGCTCGAGCGCGCTGCCCGCGCTGGCGCGCGCCAGCGAGCGCGTGCGCGCCCTGCCGCTCTTCGTCGTCGGCGCGCGCACCGCCGAACGCGCGCAGGCCCTCGGCCTCGCGCCCGTCGCCCCGCCGGCCGCCGACGCCGCGGATCTCGCCGCGCGCGTCGCGCGCTCCCTGCCGCAGCCCGCGCGCCTGCTCTGGCCGCGCGGCTCGCACAGCGACGAGCTGGCCCGGCGCCTGCGCGCGGCGGGCTTCGCCGTCGACGAGCGCATCGTCTACGCCACGCGCGTGCGCGAGGCGCGCGGTCGGCCGCCGGAGAGCGCGGCGGTGTTCTTCGCCAGCCCCTCCGCGGTCCAGACCTGGTTCGCGCGGCCGCCGGCGGCGCGCACGGAGCCGGCAGTCGCCATCGCGATCGGCGCGACGACCGCCGCGGCGCTGCGCGGCGAGACAGCTGCGCGCTTCGCCGCTATCCTCGCGCTCCCCGAACCCACGGAGTCCGCGCTCGCGCGGGCTCTGACGAACCTCGAGCCGCGCCGCACGCCATGAACTACTCGCCTCCGCCCGGCATGGGCTCGGCCTTCGGATCCGGACACTCGCACCCGCCCGGCGAGGAGCCGCCCGTGCTGCCCCCCGAGTACCTGGTGAAGCGCCCGCGCCGCTTGCGCGCGCATCCCGCCTTGCGGCGCATGCTGCGCGAGACGCGCCTGACGCGCGACGACCTGGTGCTGCCGCTGTTCGTGGTCGAGGGCACGAACGTGCGCGAGGAGGTCAAGTCGATGCCGGGCGTGTGGCGCGAGTCGGTCGACGTGCTCGGCGACACCGTCAAGCGCGCCGCCGACCTCGGCCTGCCGGGCGTGATCCTGTTCGGCGTGCCGGCGACCAAGGACGAGGAGGGCCGCAGCGCCTGGTCGCCCGACGGCATCGTGCAGCGCGCGCTGGAGCGCGTCGAGCGCGCCGCACCCGAGCTGTTGCGCATCGCCGACCTGTGCTTCTGCGAGTACACCAGCCACGGCCACTGCGGCGTGCTCACCGAGCACGGCGACGTCGACAACGACGCGACGCTGGAGAACCTGGAGCTGCAGGCGCTGGCGCTGGCCGACGCGGGTGCGCAGGTCGTCGCACCCAGCGGGATGATGGACGGCGTCGTCGGCTCGATCCGTTCGGCGCTCGACGAGGCGGGCTACTACGACATCTCGATCCTGTCCTACGCGGTCAAGTACGCCTCGGGCTTCTACGGCCCGTTCCGCGACGCCGCCGACTCGGCGCCGGCCTTCGGCGACCGCTCGACCTACCAGATGGATCCCGCCAACGCGCTCGAGGCGCTGCGCGAAGTCGAGCTCGACATCGAACAGGGCGCCGACATGGTGATGGTCAAGCCGGCGATGGCCTACCTCGACATCGTGCGCGCGGTGAAGGAGCGCGTGAAGGTGCCGCTGGGCGCCTACCAGGTCTCGGGCGAGTACGCGATGATCAAGGCCGCCGGCGCGCGCGGCTGGATCGACGAAGAACGCGTGATGCTCGAGTCGCTGACCTCGATCAAGCGCGCGGGCGCCGATTTCATCCTGAGCTACTTCGCGCGCGAGGCGGCGAAGCTCGTGCCGTAGGCGTCGCCCGTGTCGCCGCTGCTCCTCGGCGTCGCGCTCTACGTCGCTGCGCAGTTCGCGGTCGGGATCTGGGTCAGCCGGCGCGTGCGTACGGAGGACGACTACTTCGTCGCCGGACGGCGGCTCGGGCTCGGGCTGGCGACCTTCTCGATCTTCGCCACCTGGTTCGGCGCCGAGACCTGCGTCGGCGCGGCGGGCGAGATCTACAGCGAGGGCGTCACGCGCACGACGGTCGAGCCCTTCGCGTACGGCTTGTGCCTCGTGATCATGGGGCTGGTCTTCGCCGCGCCGTTCTGGCGCTCGAAGGCGATCACGCTGGCCGATCATTTCCGCGCGCGCTACTCGCCGGCGGTCGAGCGCGTCGCGGCGCTGCTCTTGATCCCGACCTCGATCTTTTGGGCCGCCGCACAGGTGCGCGCCTTCGGTCAGGTGCTCTCGTCAGTGACCGAGATCGACGCCGGCGCCGCCGTGGCGGTCGCGGCGACGATCACGATCCTCTACACCGCCGCGGGCGGGATGCTGTCGGACGTGATCACCGACCTGGTCCAGGCGATCGCGCTGATCGCCGGGCTCGGCATCCTGGCGCTGGTCGTGCTCGGCGAGCTCGGCGGCGCGGCCGGTGCGTGGAACGCCGTGTCGGAGGGCCTCGCGGCGCGCCCGGCGAGCGAACTCGGCGCGCTCGGGACGCTCGAAGCCTGGGCCTTGCCGATCTGCGGCTCGGTCGTCGCGCAGGAGGCGCTCTCGCGCGCCGTGTCCTCGCGCAGCGCGACGATCGCGCGCAACGCCGCGCTCGGCGGCGGAGCGCTGTACCTCGCCGTCGGCCTGATCCCGGTCTTCCTCGGCCTGGTCGGCCCGCGCCTCTTGCCCGACCTCGCCGACCCCGAGCAGCTCCTGCCGCAGCTCGCCGCGACACGGCTCTCGACCTTCTTCCACGTGATGTTCGTCGGCGCGATCATCTCCGCGATCCTGTCGACGGTCGACAGCACGCTGCTCGTCGCCTCGTCGCTCCTCGCGCGCAACGTGCTCGCCGGCACGCACGACCAGCTCGGCGACCGCCAGCGCGTCTGGCTCGCGCGCGCCGGCGTCGCGGCCGCGGGCGTCGCGGCCTGGATCCTCGCCGCGGGCTCGGACGGCGTGATGGGCCACATCGAGGACGCCAGCGGCTTCGGCAGCGCGGGCATCCTGGTGTGCGTCAGCTTCGGCCTGTTCACGCGCTTCGGCGGCACGGCCAGCGCGTTGTCGGCGCTGCTGTCCGGCGTCGCAGTGTGGATCGTCGGCCACTATCTGATGACCGACGCGCCCTACCCCTACCTGTGCTCGCTGCTCGCGGCCCTCGCGGCCTTCGTCGTCGTCGGCCTCGCGACGCGGCGCCGCTCCGCGCCTGTGCCAGCGAGCGCTTGACTGCTGTATCTTGCTGCGCATGAAGCTCGATCGTTCGCGCGCGGTGTTCGAGGCGGCGCAGGCCCTGATCCCCGGCGGCGTCAACAGCCCGGTGCGCGCCTACAAGTCCGTCGGCGGGACGCCGGTGCACGTCGCCAGCGGCCGCGGTGCGCGCGTGCGCGACCTCGACGGCAACGAGTACGTCGATTTCGTGCTCAGCTACGGGCCGCTGATCCTCGGTCACGCGCACATGGCGGTCGTCGAGGCCGTGCAGCGCCAGGCCGAGCGCGGCTTCGCCTTCGGCGCGCCGACCGAGGCTGAGCTGGCGCTGGCGCGCGCGGTCCGCGAGCGCATGCCGGCGGTCGAGATGCTGCGGCTGGTCAACAGCGGCACCGAGGCGACGATGAGCGCCCTGCGACTGGCGCGCGCGGCGACGGGCCGCGACCTGGTGCTCAAGTTCAACGGCTGCTACCACGGCCACGGCGACAGCTTCCTGGTCAAGGCGGGCTCGGGCGCCTTGACGCACGGCGCGCCGGATTCACCGGGCGTGCCGAAGGCGCTGGCGGAGCTGACGGTCGTCGCCGAGTACAACGACGTCGCCAGCGCGCGCGTGCTCTTCGAGCGCCACGCCAACCGCATCGCCTGCGCGATCGTCGAGCCGGTGGCGGGCAACATCGGCTGCGTGCTGCCGGCCCGCGGCTTCCTCGAGGGCTTGCGCGAGCTGTGCACGCGACACGGCGCGCTCCTGGTGTTCGACGAGGTGATGACCGGCTTCCGCGTCGCGCGCGGCGGCTACATGGAGCTGACCCCCGTCGTGCCCGACCTCGTGACGCTGGGCAAGATCATGGGCGGCGGCCTGCCGGTCGGCGCGTACGGCGGCCGGCGCGACCTGATGCAGCAGATCTCGCCCGCCGGCTCCGTCTACCAGGCGGGCACGATGTCGGGCAATCCGATCGCCGTCGCCGCGGGACTGGCGACCTTGGCGCAGTGCGACGCGCCCGGCTTCTACGCCGAGCTCGAGCAGCGCGGCGCGCAACTGCAGGCGGGCCTCGAGCACGCCGCGCGCGAGCACGGCGTCCCGCTGTGGGTCGGCCGCCAGGGCTCGATGCTGTGCCCGTACATCTCCAAGGAGCCGCTGACCAGCTTCGGCGCCGTGCTCCAGACCGACCGCGCGCTGTGGACGCGCTTCTTCCACGCGATGCTCGAGCGCGGCGTGCTGCTGCCCCCCTCGCCCTTCGAGGCCTGGTTCCTGTCGAGCGCGCACACCGCGGCCGACATCGAACAGGTGATCGACGCCGCGCGCGGCGCCTTCGGAGCGGCGCGCGCGGGCTGAACTCCGGACCGCAGGCACGTCGCTCGACGACCCGCTCGAGTTCGTTCCCCGCTCCCTGCAACCATGCCGACACCCCCTCGACGAGATCCGCTGCACGGCGTCACGCTCGAGCGCATGCTCGTCGAGCTCGAGGCCCACTTCGGCTGGGACGGACTCGGCGAGCACGTCCGCATCCGCTGCTTCACGCACGATCCCAGCCTGGGCTCGAGCCTGAAGTTCCTGCGGCGGACGCCCTGGGCGCGCGCGAAGGTCGAGGAGCTCTACCTCGCGCTGCTCCGCGAGCGCGGGAGCTGATCGCCCGCTCAGGCGGAAGCCCCGACAGGCCCCAGCGGCGTGGTATCGTCGCGCGCGATGGCCCCCGTCGCCTGCATCGTCTCCCTCGCGCTCGCGGCGGCGTTTCCCCTCGCCGACGCGCGCGAGGTGCGCGTGGCGACGACGGACGAGCTGCGCCGCGCGCTCGCCGAGGCGAAGCCCGGCACGCGCATCCTGCTCGCGCCCGGCGAGTACGCGAGCCTCCACGTCGCGAACATCCGCGGCGCGGAGGGCCAACCCGTGGTCGTCGCCGCGGCGCAGCCCGACCAGCCGCCGGTGTTCGTCGGCGGCGTGCAGTTCTCCGACGTCGCCTGGCTCGAGCTCGCCGGGCTGGTCGTGCGCGGCGCGCCGGCGAACGGGCTCAACATCGACGACGGCGGCAGCTTCGAGACACCCGCGGAGCACGTGGTCCTGCGCGACATCGTCGTGCGCGACTGCGGCGCGCGAGGCAACGAGGACGGGATCAAGCTCTCCGGCGTCGCCGGCTTCCGCCTCGAGCGTTGCACGGTCGAGCGCTGGGGCCGGGGCGGCTCGGCGGTCGACATGGTCGGCTGCCGCGACGGGCTGATCGTCGACTGCACGTTCCGCGACCGCGAGGACGACACCGCGGCCACCGGCGTGCAGGCGAAGGGCGGCACGCGCGACGTCTGCATCCGCCGCTCGCGCTTCGAGCACGCGGGCCAGCGCGCGGTCAACGTCGGGGGCTCGACGGCGCTGGCGTACTTCCGGCCGAAGCCCGAGGGCTTCGAGGCGCGCGCGATCACGATCGAGGGCTGCACCTTCGTCGGTTCGGAGGCGCCGATCGCCTTCGTCGGCGTCGACGGCGCGAGCGTGCGCTGGAACACGTTCTACCGGCCGAGGAAGTGGTTCCTGCGCATCCTGCAGGAGACCCGCGAGCCGGGCTTCGTCCCCTGCCGCAACGGGGTCTTCGCCGACAACCTCGTCGTCTACCGCGCGGGTGAGGTCGCGACGCCGGTCAACGTCGGTCCGGACACGGCCGCGGAGAGCTTCACCTTTGCCCGCAACTACTGGTACTGCCTCGACGAGCCCGGCCGCGCGGCGCCGAAGCTCCCGGTGGCCGAGCAGGCGCCCGCGGGCGGCGCCGACCCGAAGCTGCGCGATGCCGAGGCCGGCAACCTGCGCCTCGCGCCCGAAAGCCCGGCGCGCGCGCACGGCGCCGACGCGTTCGTGGAGCCCGCGCAGCCGCGCTGAGGGGAGCGGCCTCCGGGCGCGCGACGATTCGCGGTCGGGACGCGGCGCGCGCTAGGCCGACAGCCCCGCGCCGTGCTGCCGCTGGGTCAGCTCCTCCTCGACTTCCGGCAGCTGGCGCTTGAACACGAAGCCCGGGACGAGCGAGTTGACGATCGCGTACACGACCAGGCCGCCGAAGAGCTCCGGTCCGATGTCGAAGCGCTCCCGCAGGATCCCGGCGATGACCAGCGTAAACACCAGCGTCGGGAGCATCGGCGTGGCGACCTCCATGCTCATCCGCAGACTCTCGCCGAACACGACCCGGCGGTGCAGCCAGGTCGGCACGAGGCGGAAGGTGATGCCGATGACGCTGAAGAGCAGGCCGAGGCCCAGAGCGCCGGGGCCGAAGTCCTCCTGGCGCAGGGTCGTACCGGCGTTGAAGAAGTAGAACGGCACGAACAGGGAGGCGAAGGACTCCACGGAGCCGATCATCTTCTCCGATGCCGCCGCGGTCAGGTGCTTGCGCAGGCGCTGCGCGCCCATCCCGACGACGAACGCGCCGACGAGGTAGTAGACGCCGAGCTCGTAGGTACCCACTCCGCACGCGACGGCCATGATGAGCAGGAAGGCGAACTCGGTCTTGGGCGCGTAGGGCAGGGCCACGGTGGCGAACACGCGGAACAGCACCGGGACCAGCACCACCATCGCCAGGAGGATGAGCGCGGAGATCGTCAAGCCGCCGGCCGAGTCCGACTGCAGCAACACGAACAGGATCGCCAGCGCCACGAGCTCGGTCGCGATCGCCTTGGACTTGATCCAGAAGCGGGCCCGCTCGGGGAGACCGGAGCCGTTGAGCGAGTCGAGGATGAAGCCGGTCGACGGGGTGAGCAGCCCCAGCGCGACCAGGGTCGCCGAGCGGACGGGGAGCTGCAGCAGCCAGACCGCCGCTGCCGCCAGCAGCACCAGGCTGAGCACCTGGATGGCCAGGTGCTGGACGAGGACGGTGGCGTGCTGCCGCAGCTCGCGCAGCTCGACGTCGAGTCCGGCGAAGAGGAACAGCGACACGATGCCCAGGGTCGAGAGCAGCTCGACCGTCGGATCGGCGCGGAAGATGTCGAGCCCGAGGGCGCAGAGCACGCCCAGGGCGAAGCTCGTGATCGCGGTCGGGATCCTCAGGGGCCGCAGCACCTGGGGGACGATGAAGAGCGCGAAGAGCAGGATGAGGTAGGAGTACTTCTGCACGGCCACGATCCCGCTGGGCGTGCCGACGGCCAGCGGAGCGGCCGTGTCCCCTCGAAATGCGGTGCGGGATCTTCACCCAAGCGAGGGCGAGGGTCAACGCCGACCGCATGGGCACTTCGCGAGCGTCTGGGTCGCCGGGCGCGGCTCGAACGGGCGCCGTCGTTCGTCGATGCGGGTCGGGAGGATGCGCGCGGCACGGATCCCGGCCGGCACCCGCGCGCCCCGCCAGCGCGAGACGGGGCCGGGTACCGGGTCGTCACGCGTGCGGCCGCATGCCCGGACTCTCGAAGGACCTGCGCCCCGGAGCTATCGTGCCCCTGAAACACCATGAACCCCTCGCACACCACGACGGACCCGATCCGCGCCTCCTTCGACGAAGCGCGCGCCACGCTCGACGCCTTCCTGGCCGATGCGACGGCCATGAACGGCGTGCAGCAGTTCGCCAAGGCGGCCGCGCGCGCGCTCAAGGACGGCAAGAAGCTGATGTCCTGCGGCAACGGCGGCTCGATGTGCGATGCGATGCACTTCGCCGAGGAATGGACCGGGCGCTTCCGGCAGGACCGCGCCGCCCTGCCGGCGATCGCGTTCAGCGACCCGAGCCAGCTGACCTGCATCGCGAACGATTTCGGCTTCGACGAGATCTTCGCGCGCTCGGTCGAGGCCTACGGCCAGGCCGGCGACCTCTTGCTGGCGATCTCGACCAGCGGCAACTCGCCCAACATCCTGCGCGCGATCGAGGTCGCCAAGCACAACGGCATCACCGTCGTCGGCCTGCTCGGCAAGGGCGGCGGCAAGGCGAAGGCACTGGTCGACATCCCGATCATCGTGCCGCGCGCGGAGACCTCGGACCGGATCCAGGAGATCCACATCAAGGTCATCCACATCGTGATCGAGGCCGTCGAGCGCGAGCTGTTCCCGCGCAACTACGCCTGATCCCCAGGCGCGCTCAGCGGTCGAGGAAGAACAGCGCGCCCGCGGCCAGCACGCCGGCCAGCAGCATCGCCGCCTGGATCAGCAACCAGGCGCGGCTGCGCGCGACCGCCGCGCACACCACCGCGGTCACCCAAGCCAGCGCCACGACGACGACGATCAGCAGCAGGTGCCCGAAATCGAGTCCGTAGCGGCCGGGCCGGTCGAAGCCGATGTCGCCGAACAGCACCAGCGCGAGGCCCGCCAGCTGCAGCGCGGTCGCCGCACCGGGCACCAGACGGAGCAGAGGACGCGGCAGGCGTGCAGAAGGCGTCGTGGCTCGTGCTTCCGTGTTCATGCCGTCCTCAGAGCGTCCATCCACTGTGCCTGAGGCGGCGGACAACGCGGCTCAGTCGGCGAGGCATGCACGCATCCTGCGAGCACAGTCGGCCTGAAAGGCGTCGACACCCTGCGGCTCCCACTTCGTGAGCTGTCCGACCGTCGCAGTCCGGCCGGGACCGGTGTAGGCGTCGCCCAGCCCGGCGGCCCAGCCGGGTGCGGCGGTCGTCATCCAGGCGTGGGAAAAAAGCGTGGGCGGGATCGTGGGCGGCGCGTCCAGGGTCTCCGAGCCGCGACCGCTCAACAGCGTGCCGAACAGGTACCCGCGGAGCTCGGTGGCGATCTGCTGACAGCGCTCGCGCGTGCGGGCGTCGAGGTCTTCTGCCTGGCGTCGCGACGGATTGAACTGCGGATCGGCCAGGAGCGCGTCGAGCGTCGTGACGCGCTCGGCCAGCTCGCGCAGCTGAGCTTCGTACGAGCCGGACGCGTAGTCGGGACGGGTGATCTCGACGCGCGGCCAGGCGAGCGCCGCGACGGAGCCCATCAAGGCGACCGTCACGAGTGCAGCTCGTGCGGCGTGCTTGGTGTTCGCTTGCAAGCTCGTGCTCCTAGATCGAGTCGAGTCCCCACACGAACGGCTTGAGCGGCAACACCTCGCTCGTCACGCCCAGGCGTTCCGCCAGGTCGCGCGCGACGCCGCGTTCGCCGCGGGCGGCGAGGGCGAGGTCGAGGAGTTCTTCCTTCGCCAGCGGCGCGTGGCCGGCGGGGCCGGTGAACTCGAGCTGGTCCGCTTCGTTCTCGCGCACGCGCACCAGGCCGCGCGCGCCGAGCTGGCCGGCGCAGAACTGCGCTAGGCCGAGCGTGTCGAGCACCTTGGCGAGGCCGAGCACGCCGACGGAGGACGGGATGCCGGCCAGCGCGAGCTTGCCGTGCAGGGCGGTGTGCGCGCCGGGCGTCAGGACGAAGAGCGCCTCCTCGAGTCCCGACTCCATGCGGTGTTCCAGGTGCGCGCGCAGCAGCGCGAGGACCGAGCGCGGGTCGCCGCCCCATTCGTGGACGACGTTCGCCAGGTCGCGGCCGCGGCCGAGGCAGGCGTAGCTGTGGACGACGCCGCCGATCTCCTCGAGGAGGACGCGCATGCCGGGGCAGTTGAGCAGCTCGCGCGTCTCCTCGAGCGTGCGCTGCACGCGCTGCGGGTGGCGCAGGTAGTGCAGGTGGATCGCCTCGGCGTCGGCCGCGCGCGCGCGCCGCACGTTGGTCGAGAGCGGCAACGCCTCCAGGTTCTCCGGTCCGACGATGAAGTCGCGCTCGACGCCGACCTCGCGCCAGCCGCGCCGCGTGTAGAAGCCCGCGTCGTCGGCCCACAGGAGCGCGACCAGCGCGCCGTCGGCCGCCAAGGCGCTCTCCGCCGCCGTCATCAGCTGCGTGCCGAGCCCGCGCCGGCGGTACTCGGGGTCGGTGACCACCGAGCCGATCAGGCCGACGCGCAGCTTGACCGGTCCGCACAGGAGCTCGCGCGGCAGGATCGCGCAGGCCGCCAGCGCGCGCCCCTCGTCCTCGATCGTGACGAAGGAGCCCGCGCCCTCGGTGCGGAACACGGTCGGGTACTCGCCGGCCAAGGCGCCCTGCGCGCCGAGCACGCGCTCCATCAGGGCCAGCACCTGCCCGTCGTCCTTGCGTCGTGACGCCTGCATGCGCTCAGCCTCCGCCCGCGCCGCGCTCCGCCGTCGACGGCTGCAGCGCCGCCTGGCGGAAGGCCTCGAGCAGTCGATCGCCCAGCGACAGCGCGTCCTGCAGCGAGGCGTGCGCGCGGTCGACGGCTTGCGCCAGGCCCTCGGGGTCGTCGACGCGCTGCACCTGGTCGTCGAGGGCGCGCGCTTCCTTCTCGAGCCGTTCGAGCAGCGCGCGGAAGGCGACGCTGTCGCTGGCGCTCGATGAGGTCGCGCCGGGCGCGCGCGCGCTGGCAGGTGTCGCGCAGGCGATGGGCTTCAGGGGCGAGGAGTCGGTCATGGCGTCACTGGAGGTAGTTCAGGAGCGTGTTCTGCAACAGCCGCGCGCCGGTCGCCTGCGCCAGCTGCAGCGTCTGCTCGGCGCGCGACATGTCGAGGATCACGTCGGTCAGGTCCGCGTCCTCGATGTCCGAGCGCAGCGCCTGCAGGCTGACGTCGAAGTCGCCCAGCCGGCTTTCGGTCGCCGTCAGGCGCTGGCTGCGCGCCCCGAGCGTGCCCTGCGAGATCTGCAGGTTGTCGAAGTTGCGGTCGAGCTCGCCGATGCGCGCCGAGAGCCGCTGCTGCAGCGCCGCCGGGTCGAGGTTCTGCGCGTTCGCCAGGTCGTCGGCGATGCCTTGCAGCGCGTCGAAGGCGTTGACCGTGCCGCTGAAGGTCACGAGGTCGGTCCCCGCGCGCCGCAACCCGGTCGCGTCGACGTGCACCGTCGTGCCGTCGCGCGCGTCGGTCAGCTCGAGATCGGTCTCGCCCAGCGTCAAGGCCGTGAAGGTCGAGCCGTCGAAGGAGATCGAGGCCGAACCCGAGACGGTGGAGTTGGCGTCGAGCCCGGTCCAGCCGCTGAGGTCGAGGTGGATCTCCGCGCCGTGCTCGTCGAGCACGCGCAGGTCGGCCAGCTCGCTGCTGCCGGCGCCCGGGATCGCCTTGGGCGGCCCGGAACCCAGCCGCACCGTGCGCGCCGTCGCGTCGACCACCAGCGTGCGGTCGCCGACGAAGCTGTCGTTCGCGCCCGCTCCGGCCGAGGTGATGCCCGCGGGGAAGGTGCCGCTGGTCGCGACGTGCCGCACGGTGATGTAGCGGTAGCCGCTGCCCTCGTCGGCGGTCGTGCCCGCGCTCAGCCCGGTCAAGCCGCCGTAGACCGTGCCCTCGGAGACCGACTGCCCGAAGATCTGGTCGCCCGAGATGTTGACCGGCACCGACACGCCGGCGCCGATCGCCACCGCGCGCGTCGCGCCGTCGCCCTCGTAGACCACGCGCCGGCCGGCCGGCCCGCTGGTCTCGACGAAGGGCGAGGAGCCCGAGTGCGTGCCGCTGAACAGGTAGTGCTCGCCGAGCTTCGAGTTGCCGATCTCGACCAGGCGCGCCTTGAGCAGCTCGATCTGCTGGCCGATCGAGCGCCGGTCGTCGGCGTTGAGCGTGCCGTTGAGGCCCTGCATCAAGAGCTCGCGCGCCTCGGAGTACAGCGTGCCGGCCTCGTCGATCGCCGCGATGCCCGCGTCGATCAGGGGCTGCGCCGAGCCGACCGCGGAGCGGTAGCGGCCGACCTCGCCGATCTGGCGCGAGAGCGCCAGCGACGAGGAGGTGCCGACCGGATCGTCGGAGGGGCGCAGGATGCGCTTGCCGGACGAGACCTGCTCCTGCGCGCGCATCAACTTGACGAAGTTGAGGTACAGCCCGCGCCTGACATTGTCGTAGCTCGTGGCCTGGGTGGGTCGGAGGTCCATGGGGTCACAGCAGGTTGAGGATGTCGTCGTGGAGGCGGTTGACCACCTGGATGAACTGCGCGGCGGCGCCGTACGACTGCTGGAACTGCAGCATGTTGACCAGCTCCTCGTCGACGTTGACGCCCGCCACCGCCTGGCGGCGCTCGGTCAGGCTGTCGAACAGGAACTGGTCGACGTCGCGCGCGCTGGACGCGACGTCGATGTCGAAGCCCAGGCCGCCGACGAGGTCGCCGTAGTACTGGCCCAGCGACTTCTCGCCCAGGCCGTCGGTCTCGAGGTGTTGGACCCCGAGCATGTCGTTGAGCGTCGTGTTGTCGCCCTCGGCGCCGGTCATCGACGACGCGATCAGCGCCGGATCGCGCGCGAGCTCGGCGCGCAGCGCGATGTCGGAGGCGTCGGTGCCGCTCAGGAAGGAGTTGACGCCCAGCGCCACGAGCGCATCGGAGGTGTCGGAGTCGGAGAGCGCCTCCAGGACGAACTGGTCGCGATCGGTGGCGGAGATGTCGCCGAGGCCGAAGGAGACCTGCAGGCCGTTGGGCAAGTCGAGCTTGCGCCCCGGCGAGTAGCCGTCGCCGACCGAGAGCGTCGCGACCTGCGTGCCCTGCGCGTCGAACACGCCGACCGTCAGGCCCGGCGTCGTGCCGATCGTGCCGTCGGAGAGCGCGGCGAAGCGGTACTGCTCGTTGTTCGCGCCGCTGTAGGTGCCGGTGACCTCGACGTCGACCGAGTGCGCCTGGCCCGTCACCGTCGTCGCGGGCGACCAGCCCAGCGCCGCCAGCGCCGTGCCGCCGGTCAGCGTGAACGCGGCACTCGCGCCGCTGGCCAGCGACTGCAGGTGCAGGCGGCCGCCGCTCTCGACCGCGCGCATGCCCGCGGCACCGAAGGCCGGATCGGCGTTCAGCACTGCCGCCAGCTCGCGCGGCGTCGCCTGGTCGATGTCGGCGAAGTCCGCGGCGTCGAGCGTCACGGTGTACGGACCGCTCGGGCCGTTGAGCGTCAGCGTGTCGCCGTGCGCCAGGTTGAACGGACCTTCGTTCCCGCTGCCCAGCGAGGCCGCGCCGCCGCCGAAGGTCGCGCCGACGTCGGGCTGCGGGTTGACGCGCCGGCTGAAGTCGAAGGCGTAGCCGTCGTCGGCCGTGATCTGGATGCGCCCGGAGCTGTCGAGCGAGGCCGCGACGTGCGGGACCGCGCTGAGCGCGTCGAGCAGCTGGCCGACGGTCGTCCCCGCGCGCTCGATGTCGATGCGCCGCGTGCTGAAGGCGCCGGTCGCCTCGTCCTGGACGTTGACATAGAGCGCGCCGTCCTGCACCTCGAAGGGCAGGCCCGCGTTGGAGAGCAGCTCGTCGCGCAGTTCGCCGTCCTGGTCGACGTCGGCGATCGAGTGCTCGCCGCGCACCGAGTGGAAGCCGCCCGCCGGCGGCATGCCCGTGCTGTGGGCGCGGTTGAACTCCAGGATCATGTTGTGCGCGAGCTCGTCGACGCGCGCGCGCAGCGCGGGCACGAAGACCTGGCTCTGCTGGATCAGGCCGCCGATCGCGCCGCCGCGGATCGTCACCGGGTTGGGGTTGCCCTCGACGCGCACCGCCAGCGCGCCGTCCGACCGGACCTGGGCCTGCATTTCATAGGCCCGGCTGGCGCCGACGATCACGGCCCCGTTGGTCAGCACCGTCACCGAGCCGGAGCTGTTCTCGTTGTAGCTGATGTTGACCAGCTTCCCGAGCTCCGACAGCGCCAGGTCGCGCTGGTCGCGCAGGTCGTTGGCCGGCACGCCCGAGCCCTCGAAGGCGCCGATCTCGCGGTTGAGCTTGGCGATCTGGTCGGTCAGCGTGTTGACGCTGTCGACCTGCAGCTCGACCTGGCGCGCGCCGTCGGTGCGCGCCGTGCCGAGGCTCGCAGCCAGCTCCTGCACGCGCGAAGTCAGGCTCTGCGTCGACTGCACGAGGCCGGTGCGCAGCACGACGTCCTCGGGGCTGGCGGCCAGCGCCGACACGCTGGAGAAGAAGTTCTGCATCAGCGCGTTGAGCCCGCGCTCGCCGGGCTCGCCGAGCAGCGCCTCGACCTGCGACATGCCGTCGAGGCGCGCTTCGAGCTGCTGGATCGAGGCGGTCTGCGCGACGAGGCGGCGCGTCAGCAGGTCGTCGGCCGTGCGCAGCACCAGGTTGGCGTCGACGCCGTTGCCGACCGCCAGCCCGCGCAGGATCAGCGCGGGCGAGGCCGAGATCAGCAGGTTCTGGCGCGAGTAGCCGGGCGTGTTGGCGTTGGAGACGTTGTGGCCGACCGTGTCGAGCGCCGACTGGGCCGTCAACAGGGCCTTGAGGCCCACGTGGAGGGAGACGTTCGACATGTCAGGCTCGCGCGTCCACCAAGGCACCCTGTTGCAGGCCGGGCGTGCCGCCCTGGATGGCGATCAGGGCGCCGAGCAGCTCCTCGACGATCTTGTGGTGCGCGTTGAGCAGCGCCGAGATGCGCCGGTTCTTGCGCGCGACGGTCGCACTGGCTTCGGCCAGCTCGTCGCGCAGCTGCGCCAGGCGTGCGCCCGCCGGCGCGGCGCGCTCGACGATGCTGGTCAGCGTCAGGGTCTCGGGCGCGACGCCCCAGGCCTGGCCGAGCGCGGCGAAGAGGCGCGCGCGCTTGTCGTCGCGCCGCGTCTGGGCCGCGAGTTCGAGGTCGAGCTCGCCGACGATCGCCGCCAGCTCGCCGCCGCGCGCGTGCTTGACGCACTCTTCCTGGCGGCCGAGCAGCGCCAGCAGCTTGCGGCGCGCGAGCAGCTCTTCCTGCACCCAGGCTTCGAGACCGTTGATCAGGCTCTGAATCGATTTCACGGGCGTGTCTCCTGTGCGGTGGGTGCGGGTGATGCTGCGGTCGGTTCCGGCGCGGCGTCGAGGCTCGCGCGCGCGGTCTGCGCGTCGCGTGCCGCCTGCGCGCGCACGAGATCGCCTTCGAGGCGCTGGGCGAGCTTCAACCCGCCGTCGCGCGCGATCGCGTCGCCGACGAACTGGTCGAGCCAACCGGCGTAGACGTCGGCCTGCGGGCCCTCGCCGAAGAAGCCCTGCGAGAGCGTCTGGCGCATCTCCTTGACCAGCAGCGAGGCGAAGAGCGCCTCGAACTTGCGCGCCGCCTCGGCGGGCTTGGCGCCGCGCAGCGAGGTCTGCAGCGCCTCGATCGAACCGCCCTGCGCGTTCGTGACCGCCAGCGCGGCCTGTTGCTGGATGCCGCCGGAGTCCATCACATCCTCCGGATGTCGGCGACGAGCATGCCACCCTGCTGCATGGCCTGCAGGATGCTGATCAGGTCGCGCGGCGTCGTGCCGAGCACGTTGAGCACCTCGACCACCTCGGACAGCGTCGCCGCCCCGGGGATCAGCACCAGCGCGCGGTTCTCCTCCTGCACGTCGAGCTTGGTGCGCGGCACCTCGCGCGTCACGCCGTTGGAGAGCGGGCCGGGCTGGCTGACCTGCGGCGTCTCGGCGATCGTGACCGTGATGCTGCCCTGCGCGATCGCACCCGGGCGCAGGCGCACGTTGCCGCCCATCACGATCACGCCCGTGCGCTCGTTGAGGATCACGCGCGCGTAGTCGTCGGTCTCGATCTCGCGGCGCAGGATCGCGTTGACGTAGGCCACGTGCTGCGACTCGGGCAGGTCGTCGGGCACGCGCACGCGGACGGAGCGGCCGTCGGGCAGCGCCTCGGCCGCGGCGGGGAACATGGTGTTGACCGCCTCGACCAGGCGCACGACGTTGGACAGCGACTCCTGGCCGCTCTTGAGGTCGAGGTAGACGCAGTTGTGCTCGCTGGCCAGGCGCGTCGGCACCTCGCGCTCGCACTTGCCGCCCTGCGGCAGCGTGCCGACCGTGGTGTGGTTCTTCTTGGCCGAGGCGCCCGCGCCCTCGGCACTGAAGCCACCCAGCGTGATCGGCCCCGAGGCCGTGGCGTAGACGGTGCGGCCGGTGATGTCGAGCAGCTCGGTCAGCGTCAGCGTGCCGCCCTGCAGGCTGGCCGCGTCGCCGATGGCGGAGACCGTGACGTCGACGCGCTGGCCGGGCTTGATGCCGGCCGGCAGCACGGCCTCGACCTGCACGATCGCCACGTTCTTCGAGCTGATCTGCTGCAGGTCGACCTTGATGTTGCGCGTCAAGAGCAGGTTGGCGAGCAGCTGCCGCGCGGCGGTGATCGAATCGCCCGTGCCCGCCAGGCCGGTGATCAGGCCGATGCCCATCACCGTGTTGTCTTCCTGCCCGCGCACGCCCGCTACGGCGCCGATCGGCAGGTAGAGCGCGGGGCTGGCGGTCGTGCCCAGGCGCGGTTCGACGCGCGGATCGTGCGTCCAGGTCGAGCTCGAGCGGCCGACGGGCTGGCGCGGCGCTTCGATGGCGCCGGCGTGGATGCGCACGTCGGTGTCGACCGGCGAGACGGTCGGGTCTTGCGCGAGCGCGAGGAGCAGCAGGGTGGTGATCATGTTCGTCGGGGAGCTCAGAAGGGCCACAGCCACTGCAGCGCGTCGTGGATCCACTTGCCGAGACCGGTGCGGTTGGTCTCGTCCGTCAGCGGGCCGTTGCCGGTGTAGGCGACCTTGGCGTCGGCGACGAGCTCGGACGGGATCGTGTTGTCGGCGCGCACGTCCCAGCGCCGCACGACGCCGCTGAACTCGATCAGCTTGGTCTCCTGGTCGATGCGGATCTCGCGCCGGCCCTGCACGACCAGGTTGCCGTTGGGCAGCACGTCGACGACGACCGCCGTGACGCGCGCGGTGAACTTGCCCTTCTTCGAGTAGTTGGCGGTGCCCTTGAGCTCGTCCTCGGACTCGCCCGCGAAGGCCGGCAGGATGTCGAAGGCCCCCGGGCTGATGTCGAAGTTGGTCAGCTCCTGCCGCAGGCTGGTCTCCTTCTTCAGGTCGGACGACTCCTCGTTCTTGAGGTCCTGGTTCTCGTTGATCTCGACCGTCAACAGGTCGCCGGGCTGGCCGGCGGTCTTGTTGGCCACCAGGCCGAAGGGGCCGGCGCCGGCGTCGTAGATCGAGCCGGCGCGCGATTGCGGCTGCTGCGCCAGCACGACGCCGACCGCCAGCGCCGCGGCGCAGGCGACGCACAGGGAGGTCCGCCACAGGGTTGTCCGCCAGGTGAGCTGCATGGTTGTCTCCGTGTTCACAGTTCGATGCGCACCAGCGCGCGGCCGACGACCTGCGCCACGAGCTCGCGCGACTTGTCGCCGGTCTGGATCTTCACGCGGTCGCCGAGCGCGCCGTCCTGGCGGCACACGACCGTCGAGCGCGCGACGACCGCGCCCTTCTTGACCTCCAGCGTCACCGGCTCGCCCTGGGCGACGAGCTGTGCGCGGCGCACGTCGCGCGCCGTGATCGACGCGCCGCGGCCGAGGTCGCGCAGCGCCAGGGCACCGGCCAGCGCCGCGCCGTCGAGGCCCTGCACCGGGACGCCGGGTTGCACCTGCACGCGCCGGCGCTCGACGAACTCGGGCGCCAGGAGCTCGCCGCGCGCGACGTCGCGCACCAGCACGGGCGCCTCGGTCCAGAGTTCGACGGCGAAGCCGGTCCACACCGTCTGGTACAGGCTGCCGTCGATCCAGACCTGCACCGGCACCTGCCAGTCGCCCGCGCGCAGCTCGCGCTGGTCGAGGCGCGCGCGCAGCTCGAAGGTCTCGCGCTCGGCGGGCAGCTCCAGGTCGCGCAGCGCCGCCTTGGACGTGATGCGCGCGTCCTGGGCCTGGAAGAGCGCGCTCAGTTCGGTGTGCGCGCGCGTCTCGAGCTCGCGCCCTTCGACACGGCGCGTCTCGGGCAGCACGCGGCAGGTCGCGGCGGGCGCGACCTCGACGTCGAGGCCGGGGATCGCCGCCTCGAGCTCGCGCTCGAGCTGCGCGCCCGTGACCAGCCGCGAGTAGCCCGGCGCGGGCGACCAGCCCAGGCCGAAGCCCTCGACCTTGCGGCGCAGCGCCTCGTCGGCGCAGCGCACGCTCGCGACCTGGCCGAGCGTGAGCTCGGTGCCGCGCACGCGGACTTCCGCCGGCAGCGTGAGCGCTGCGCCGGCGACGATGTGGAGCAGTGTGAGCATGAGGGGCCTCAGCGGACGATCTGGTTGACCTGCTGCAGCATCTCGTCGCTGGCCTTGATCGCGCGGCTGTTCACTTCGTAGTTGCGCTGCGCCAGGATCAGCGCCACGAGCTCGTCGACGACCTCGACGTTCGAGCGCTCGCGGTAGCCCTGCTTGATGATGCCGGTGCCGGTCAGGCCGCCCGTGCTCTGCGTCGCGGTGCCGGACGAAGCCGACTCGCTGTACAGGTTGCCGCCCTGCGCCTTGAGGCCCGCGGGGTTGGGGAAGCGGTAGAGCGGCAGCGTCCCGATGGTCTGCGGCTGCGCGCCCTCGGCGTTCTGCGTCGAGATCGTGCCGTCCTCGCCGATCGAGACGTTGATCGCGTCGGGCGGGATGGTCGGCGCGCCGTCGAGGACGTATCCCTCGGTGGTGACCAGCGTGCCGTCCCCGTCGACGTGGAAGTTGCCGTCGCGCGTGTAGCGCTCCTCGTTGGAGGGCAGGCGCACGCGGAAGAAGCCCTCGCCCTGGATGCCGAGGTCGTAGCGGCCCGAGGTGGCCTCGAGCACGCCCTGGCCGAAGATCTTGCTCGAGCCGGCGACCTCGGAGCCGCTGCCGACCTGCAGGCCGATCGGATCGCGCTGCGTGGACGAAGTCGGCGCGCCGGGCTCGCGGTAGGTCTGGTAGAGCAGCGCGCGGAACGAGAGCTCGCTCTTCTTGAAGCCCGCCGTGTTGGCGTTGGCGATGTTGTTGGCGATCGTGTCGACCTGCGTCTGCTGGGCCTTCATGCCCGACGCAGCCGTCATCATGGCGCGGATCATGGGGAGGGGATTCCGGGGGAAGCGTGCGCGTCAGCGCGACTGGTTCAGGCGGCGGAAGGACTGGTCGATCGTGCGCAGGATGCTGGCCGAGGTGTCGTAGCTGCGCTGCGCCTTGATCAGCGCCACGAGCTCGTCGACCGACTCGGCGTTGGAGCGCTCGGTCGCGAATTGGTGCACCTCGGCGGTCGCGGGCTGGCGCTCGACCGTCTCGGGCATGCGGAAGTAGCCGTCGGCGTCGACCTGCAGCGCCTGCTTGTCGGCGAAGGTGACCAGCTTGAGCGCGCCGAGCGTGCTGGCGCCCTGGTGCACGCCGCCGCTGGCGTCGATGGTCAGGGCCTCGCCCGTCGGCTGCACGCGCCCGCGCGCGCCGCTCCAGGCCACCGGGAAGCCGTCGATCGTCAACAGGTCGCCCTGGTCGTTGAGCCGGAAGCCGCCGTTGCGCGTGTAGGCCTCGCCGGTCGGCGTCTCGACCGCGAAGAAGCCGTCGCCGTCGAGCGCCAGCGCGAAGGGATCGTCGCGCCGCTCGATCAGGCCCTGCGAGAAGTCGCGCACCGCGCGTGTCTGCAGCTCCTCGACGCGCTTCCCGCCGCGCTGCAGCGTGAAGACCTCCGTCGCCGAAGCCTGGCGCTTGTACGCCGGCGCCGAGAGGTTCGCGAGGTTCGCGGCGATGACCTCCAGGCGCGCTTCGGCAGCGCGCATGGCGGTGACACCCATCGTGAGGCCCTTGTCCATGGCCGCCGCGATGGCAAGCGCAGTGCCAAGGCAGGCGCGACGCGCTAAGTCGTGGATCGTCGGGCGCTTGACGAGTTCGCGCGCCGCGCAGGCGGCGGCCGGCTCCCGCGCGACCGGAAAGCGCAGCCCGCAGGCGGTTCCGGATCGCGAAGTTCTTTCCAGGGCGCGGCGAAGCCCGGCGACGGCCCCGTGGCGCGCTTGCGCGGGCGCGAGCGGCTGCGATGCTCTGGCGCCGTGGCCTCGCCTTCAGCTCGCTCGAAGCGCCGGCATCCCGACGCAGGCGCCCCCGCGCGTGCGGCGGCAGCGACGGTCGCGCCCGCAAGTCGTGCGCGCTGGCCGTGGCTCGCGGCGCTGTTGGCCTTGGCGGTGATCGTCGGGCGGCCGCTCCTGTGGCAGGCGGAAGTGCAGCAGCTCGCGCTGCACGCGCTCGGCTTCGGGCTGCTCGTCGTCGCGCCGGGTTGGGTGTTCGCGCGCTGGCTGTTCGGCGACGAAGAAGACGCGCTCGCGCTCGCCGGCTGGGCGTGCACGCTCGGCTTCGTGGTGCTCGTCGCGCTCTTCGCGGCGCTGCAGAGCCTCGGGCTCGGCTCCTGGGTTGTCGGACTGCCCGCCGTGGCCGCCGTGCTGCACTTCCGGCGTCGCGGTCGGCGCGCAGACGTGGCCCAGGCGCCCGTGCACGCCGCGCCGCCCGTCGATCGCCGCGTGCTCGGCGCGCTCGCGCTGCTCGCCGCTTTCGTCGCGCTGCGCTCGCCACTGGCCCTGCCCGGTGGCTGGAGCGGCTTCGTCGACCAGGATCTCTGGTTCCACGCCGGCAACGCCGCCGCCCTCGCGCGCGCGCTGCCCTTCGACGATCCGCGCCTCGCTGGCGAGCCGCTCTCGTACCACTTCTTCAGCTACGTGCCGTGGTCGGCGCTCAACCTCGTCGCGCGCGTCCCGGTCGAAGCGCTGGTGCTGCGCGTCGCGTCGAGCACGCTGCCGCTGATGCTCCTGTTCCTGGTCTTCAACGCCGGCCGCGCCCTCGGCCGCAGCCCTTGGGCCGGCATCCTGGCCGCGGCCTTCGTGATGCTGCAGGTCGACCCGGGCTTCAAGCTCGGCCAGCTCGCCGATCCTGCGTACCAGCGCTTCAGCTGCCACTCCTACCTCAAGGTCGGCATCTTCCACAGCCCGACGACCGGCCTCGGCCTGAGCGCGCTCGCCGCGCTCGCCTGGTCGCTGCAGCGCTGGTTCGAGCACGGGCGCGCGCGCGAGCTGGTCCTGGTCGCGCTGTGCGGTGTCCTTGCCTCGGGCGCCAAGGGCTCGGTGATGCCGGTCGTGCTCGCGGGGCTGGCACTCGCGGCGCTGTGGTGCGGCCGGAGTGCCGCGGCGCGACGGGCGTGGATCGCACTGGGCGTCCTCGCGCTCGCGGTCCTGCCGATGACGCTCTGGATCGCGGGCGGCGAGTCGAGCTACGCGCGCTCGATGTTTCGCTTCGAGCTCTTCTCCAGCGCGCGCACCGTCGGCTTCGTGCAGGAGTTCGCGCTCGTCGACGGGCAGCTCTCCCCCTGGCGCTTCGCGCTGATGGTCCCGCTCTGGCTGCTCGGCTACCTCGGACCCGCCGGCTGGTTCGGCCTCGCAGCGCTGTGGTTCCGCCGCCGGCAGCTCGAGCCGCTCGAACGCTTCCTCGCCGCCGTCGCGCTGTGCGGACTCGCTGCCGCCTGCCTCTTGAAGGCCCCGGGCGAGTCGCAGCTCTTCTTCGCCTACGACGCCGACCTGGCGCTGGCCCTGCTCGGCGCCGCCGCGCTCGCGCGCGTCCACGTTCCGCGCCGCGCCTGGCTCGCGATCGGCCTCGTGTGGTGCGTGCCGGTGCTCGCCGCGCTGGGCCACGAGTTCGCGCGCACCGTGCGCGACGATCTGCGCACTCGCCCCAGCGAGCCGCCGGAACAGCTCGACTACCGCGCCGCGCTCGAGTGGATCCGCGACCACGCGCCCCGCGACGCCGCGATCGTCGCCTGGCCGCGCGGCATGCACGCCTCGGTCCTGGCCGAACGCGCCGCGTACTACGAGACCGAGGCTTTCTCCTCCGCCCACTTCGCCCTGGCCTGGGAGAGCGGCCTCGACGCCGCCCGCCTGCGCCCCGGTGAAGGCCCGCAACACTTCGCCGCACGCCGCGACGCCCAGCGCGCGTTCTTCGCCAACCCCAGCCCCGGCACCGCGCGCGCGATGCGCGAGCAGGTCGGCGACCGCCCGCTGTGGATCGTCTTCGAACGCCTCGACGCCGCGCGCAAGGAGCGCCTCGAGCGCGCGGCGACACCGCCGAACCCGCTCCCGACCCTCGACCCCGCGAACTTCGAGCTGCAGCACGAGAACCGCACCGCGCGCATCTACCGCTTGATCCCCGACTGAGCGCGCGTGAGTACGGTGCCAGGCTCGACTCCGGACTTCTCAACAGACGGCGCGGTGCGCGTCGCCTGTTGAGAAGTCCGGAGTCGAGCCTGGCACCGTACTCACGTGCTCAGCGGCTGATGACGGCGGCGAGGTGCGGGACGGCGGCTTCGAGCAGTTTGCGGAAGCGCGTCGCGGTGGCGCGGCCGGTCTCCATCACCTCGTCGTGCGAGAGCTTGTCCGGCGAGAGGCCGGCCGCGAGGTTGGTGATGCAACTGACCGCGGCGACGCGCAGGCCGCTGGCGCGCGCGGCGAGCGCTTCGCACACGGTGCTCATGCCGACCGCGTCCGCGCCGGCCCACTGCAGCATGCGGATCTCGGCGGGCGTCTCGTACACGGGGCCGAGCAGCCCGGCGTAGACGCCGCGCAGCACGGCGACGTGCGCGTCCTTGGCGCCCTTCTCGAGCGCCAGGCCGAAGTCCTCGTCGTAGGGACACCCGCTCCCGCGCTCGATCGGCAGCAGCGGCACCGCGCCCTGGAGGTTCAAGTGATCCGTGATGCGCATCAGCGACCCCGGCGCCCAGTCGGCGTGCAGCGAACCCGCCGCGTTGGTCAACACGATCCCGCGCACGCCGACCGCCGCGAAGGCGCGCACCGCGCGCGTGACCTCGAACTCGCTCCAGCCCTCGTAGAGGTGCACGCGCCCCTGCTGCACGACCACGCGCTCGCCCGCGATCTCGCCGACCACCAGCTTGCCCGCGTGCCCCGGCACCGCCGAGTGCGGCATGCCCGCCAGCTCGCCGTAGGGCACCGCGCGCGCGTTCGACAAGGCTTCGACGAACACGCCGAGCCCCGAACCGAGCACGAAGGCGAGCTTGACGTCCTCGACCCCGTGCGCGCGCAACGACTGCGCCAGGCGCGACACGGCATCGGCGGCGGCGGGGGTCGGGTTGGGCGTCGGGTTGGGCGTCATGGTGCGCGGCAGCCGGCGGATGATGTTCGATCCGCCCGCACGAGTCCAGCCGCTCGGCGCCTGTTCACTCGATGAACAACCCCGCGATCACCGCGGTCATCCAGCACGCCAAGGCACCCCCGATCATCGCCTTGAGCGCCAGCTTCGAGAGATCCGCGCGGCGTTCGGGCGCCAGCGCCGAGATACCGCCGATCTGGATGCCGATCGACGAGAAGTTCGCGAAGCCGCACAGCGCGTAGGCCGCCATCTTGGCCGAGCGCGCGTGCTCGAAGACCTCGGGCGCGGGTCCGCCGGGGACGATCTGCTGCAACTGCGTGTAGGCCACGAACTCGTTGGTCGAGACCATCGTGCCCAGGAGGCCGCCGAAGAGCTGGCAGTCGCGCCAACCCTCGACGCCCATGAACCACGCGATCGGCGCCAGCACCCAGCCGAAGATGCGCGCCAGGCTGAGCTCGCCGTCGAAGCCCGCCAGCTCGTGCAGCTGCCCGCCGACCCACCCCAACGGCCAGTTGACCAGCGCCACCAGCGCCACGAACGCGATCAACATCGCGATCACGTTGAGATACAGCCTGAGGCCGTCGGTCGTGCCGTTGGCCGCCGCCTCGATCAGGTTGCCCGCCGTGCGCTCGATCTTGAGCTCGACCTTGCCCGAGGTCTCGGACACCTGGGTTTCCGGCCGGATCGTCTTCGCGATCACGAACGACGCCGGCGCCGACATCACCGAGGCCGTCATCAGGTGCGGCCCGTACTCCGGCCCGAGCACCTGCATGTACACCGCCATCACCGAGCCCGCGATGGTGGCGAAGCCGCCGGTCATCAGCGCGTTGAGCTCGCTCATCGTCATCTTCGAGACGTAGGGCTTGACGACCAGCGGCGCCTCGGTCTGCCCGACGAAGATGTTGGCCGCCGCCGCCATCGACTCGCCGCCCGAGAGTCGCATCGTCGCGCTCATCGCCTTGGCCAGCAGCCACACCAGGAGCTGCATCACACCCAGGTGGTAGAGCACCGACATCAACGCCGAGAAGAAGATGATCACGACCAGGCCCGTGCCCGCGAACGCGAAGATGAACCCCGCCGGACCGCTCGGGCTGCCGAGCGAACCGAAGACCATCTCCGCGCCCGGCTGCGCCAGCGACACCAGCTTCGACACGTACCCCGCCGCGCCCTCGAAGAAGCGCCGCCCCGGCCCGGTCTCGAGGATCACCCACGCGATCGCCAACTGCAGCGCGATCCCGCCGAGCACGACACGCCACTGGAAGCGCTTGCGATCCGACGAGAGCAGCCAGGCGACGCCGAGGAAGAAGAGGATGCCGAGCAGTGCGCGGAGGACGATCACGGGGGGGGCGCTCGGGGTCGCGAGCGGGGTGATCTGAGCGCGGACTCACGACTGACGCAAGGAGTGGAGGCTTGCGACAGCCTGAATGCTGCGATCCGAGCGGCGCCACTAGGCTATGGCGAGTAGTGCCATGCCAACCGGTGGTTCCAGGCCTGTGGCTCGCCTCGAGGCCCTGCGATCTCTGCGCGCAAGTCGAGTCGCGGCGTGCCTACGCGCTCACCCGTGGTCTCTCGTGGGTCCCGCAATTGTGTCGCAACTCAGCTCCGAGGGCCAGAGCACTTGAGCCGTTCGACCACCACCGGCTATGATCCGCGTCATTGTGGATTCAGTAGCCAGACGAGCCCTCCAAGTCGGGACCTTCCTTGGTGGGTTGGCTATCGCGATTCTTGGGGTAGAGTACGGGCGGTATCGAGATGGGAAAAGCGTTCTGGCAAATGACTTGATCAACCCTCGATCGGTTGATGTTCTCGACAACCAGCAAACCGCGACTTCGTACTGGATCTTTGGGACTGCCTACGCTCGCTCATTCTGGATTCGCCTCGACGGGGGTAGTCCTGGGTTTCCAGCCGGAACGGCGATCCGCCTTCAAACCAAGGTCGGAGGGCTGAGCTCAATTTCCTGCCCCGAGTTGCTCCAGCCGCGCTTCGGTGACGGTCAAGTCGCAATTCAGTGGAGTGACTGGACTTGGTCAGAATCGTCGCGGGTTCTAATTGTGAGCGGGCCCGGTCCGGGCCACTGTGAGTACATTCTGGTGGTGGTTGAATCGTACGGAGACCCCATTCCCAGCAATGCCCTCGAAGTGCTGGTCTCTCCGCCTGACTCTAGCCCGCTTAGGAAGCGTTGAGTCGTGCTGCGCTCTAGCGCTGCCGTCAGCGGCCTCGGTTCGAAGCTTTTCACTGATCCTGGCCGCATCTCTTGTCCCCAGGCATCCGCTAGTCGCAATCCGCTATCCGAGATAGGACCAAAGGCCGCTCCTCAACGCCGGGCCCGATTAGGACCGTCGAGCGCAGGCGCTCGCGGCAGCGCTCAAGCCCCTTCCCACCCTGGTGGTGGATCTCCGCGATCACGTCGCCCGGCTTGACGGTTTCGCCGGCCTGCACGCGGAACACCAGCCCCACGGCGCGGTCGACGTCCTGGTCCATGTCGTCGCGGCCGCCGCCGAGGTCCTTGACGGCGTAGCCGATCGCGCGCACGTCGGCGAAGGAGAGGACACCGGCGTCCCAGGCCTTGAAGGGCTCGACGTGGCTGGCGTGCTCCATCAACGAACGGTCCTTGAGGCAGCGCGGGTTCCCGCCCTGCTCCTCGATCACGCGCTCGAACACGCGCAGTGCGCGGCCGGACGACAGCGCCTCGGCGATCTGCTTCTTCCCCGCGTCGACGTCCTTCACCTTGCCCGCCAGGCGCAGCATCTCGCCGCCGAAGAGCAGCACCAGCTCGCGCAGGTCGGCTGGGCCCTCGCCGCACAGGCAGTCGATCGATTCCTCGATCTCGAGCGTGTGGCCGACCGCGCGTCCCAGCGGCCGGTCCATCGCGGTCTGGTAGGCGACGGTCTCGACGCCCATGCCGCGCGCCAGCGCGATCATCTTGCGCGCCAGCTCGGCACCCTCGCGCGGATCGGGCTTGAAGGCGCCCGAGCCGAACTTGACGTCGAGCACCAGGGCGTCGATGCCCTCGGCGAGCTTCTTCGACATGATCGAGCTGGCGATCAGCGGCACCGACTCGACCATGCCGATCGCGTCGCGCAGCCGGTAGAGCTTCTTGTCGGCCGGCACGAAGTCGTCGGTCTGCGCGCCGAAGGCGACGTTGGTGCGGTCTAGGCAGCGATGCATGTCGGCCTCGCTCAGCCGCACGTTGAACTTCGGGATCGACTCGAGCTTGTCGAGCGTGCCGCCGGTGTGACCGAGGCCGCGACCCGAGACCATCGGCACCGGCACGCCGCAGGCCGCGACCGCGGGCGCGAGCGGGATCGAGACCTTGTCGCCGACGCCCCCGGTCGAGTGCTTGTCGACTTTCTTGCCGGCCAGCTCGGGGAAGCTGAACCGGACGCCCGTGTCGATCATCGCGCGCGTCCAATCGGTCAGCTCCCGATCGGTCAGGCCGTTGAGGAAGATCGCGGTGACCAGCGCCGCCGCCTGGTGCTCGCTGATGCGGCCGGCGACGTAGGCGACGAGGAAGAAGCTCATCTCCTCGCGCGTCAGCTCGCCGCGGTCGCGCTTCTTCTGGATGATCGAGATGGCGTTCATGCACGCGCGCGCGGCGGCGCGGAGCGTCCGAAGCTAGCTGCACTCCGCGCATCGCACAACCGCGCGGCCGCGAGCGCGGCGCCGGGCCCCTGGACAGCGCTCGGTGCCGCTCCGGTACGGTGCCAGGCTCAACTCAGGACTTCTCCACAGCGCGAGCTCTGCTCACGCTGTGGAGAAGTCCTGAGTTGAGCCTGGCACCGTACCGGAGCGGTTGCGTGTCAGCCGGCTTGCGCCCAGCGCTGGCCCGCCGCTGCGCGGCGCACGCGCGCGGCGAGCACGCGGCCGATCGCCAGGAACACGAGGCAGGTGAGCGCCGACGCGGGCACGAGCCAGCCGAACTCGCGCGCCAGGACCAGCACGCCGATGAAGGGGCCCAGTGCGAGCAGCGCCAGGAAGCTGACCCACCAGCGCTCGTGGCGCCGGCCCAGGTTCGGGGCGCGCGCCAGCGGCACGTAGTCGCCCGCCAGGCCGGGCAGCTGCGACAGCGGCCCGATGGCGGCGAAGGCCGGCGCGAGCAACCACAGTTGGCCGAGGTCGGCGCGCGCGCCCCAGATGGCGAAGGCACTGGCGTAGAGCACGAGCGGCACCACGCAGCACGCGACGACGGCTTTGCGCGCGCCCTGGAACAGCGCGGAGCGATCGTGCAAGGGCGTCACGGCGAACACCTCGGCGGCCTCGGGGTGGCTCGAGGAGCGCAGGAAGAGCAGCGCGGCGTCGGCCGTGGTGCTCGCCAGGTAGGCCCAGACGAAAGACATCTCCGCGCCGGCGCGCCGCTGGAAGAGCGACATCAGCGGGAAGATCAGGAACATCGCGCAAGCCGAGGCGATCTGCACCTGCAGCGTGCGCTCGCGTGCCAGGTAGGCGCTGGCGAGCTTGAAGGACGCGCGTTCGACCGGATCGCGCAACCACCAGCGCAGCGGCCAGCGCTCGGCCCAGCTCCGGCGCGCGCGCAGCACGCGGCCGCTGCGCGGCGTCATCACCTCGGCGATCTCGGCCTCGGCCTGGTCGTCGGGGATGCGCGCCACGCCGAGGTAGACCAGGAGCAGCGTGATGCCGATGGCCGCCGCCGCCAGCGACCAGGTGCGCGCGTCGGCCGCGGCACCGCTCAGCGCGCGATCGAAGCCCGCGAACCACGTCGGGGGCAGAGCCAGCTTCCATCCCGACGGCGCGGTCGGCAGGGCTCCGTCCATGCTGCCCAGGAGGCGGGGCAGCAACTGCGATCCGCCGACCAGCGCCAAGACGAGCAGGATCTGCAGCGCGGTCATCACATGCTTGAAGCGCTGGCGACCGAGCACGCGCACCATCAGGCCGTAGCTGCACAGCGCGACGCCGCAGGCGAAGAGCGTGTTGAGCGCGGTCGAGGCCGCGTGCACCAACGGGAACCACGGCTGCGCGTCGGGACACAGGAGACCCAGGAACAGCGGCCCGAGGTTGAGCAGCCCGGCCAGCACCAGGCAGCTCGTCAACATCCCCAGCGCCTTGGCCGCCACGCGCGTCGACGGATGCACGGGCCGGTAGAGCAGCACGTCGCGGTCCTGCGGGTCGAAGAGCAGCCGGTCGGCCTCGCGCAGCGCGGTGATCAGCACGAAGAACAGCGTCAGCGAGTGCAAGAGCAGCGCGAAGCTCTCGACCGGCGGCCGCGTCAGGGCCACGAGCCCCATGCCGCAGCCGATCAACGCCAGGATCACGTAGCCGAAGACCTCGCCGAACTTGTGGCGCTGGGGCAGCAGCCCGCCGGAGGGCTGACGGCCGCCCATCGTGCGGTAGGCGCGCACCAGCGCGAAGAGCTGGCGCCGGTCGAGGCCCGCCGTGCGGCCCGCGCTCATTGGCCGAGCACGCGCGCCAGGTCCTCGGCGCGCTGCAACATGTTCTCGCTGCCGGTCATGCGGTTGAAGGCCTGCTCGAGCGAGTCCGCGCCGACGCGCGCGCGGATCTCGGTCGCGCTGCCGTCGCTCAGGATCCGGCCCTGGTGCAGGATCACGATGCGCGGGCACATGCGCTCGACGACGTCGAGGATGTGCGAGCAGTAGACGATCGTCTTGCCTTCGTGCGCGAGGTTCGTGACCAGCGTCTTGAACATCAACGCCGCGTTGGCGTCGAGCCCGTTGAGCGGCTCGTCGAACAGCACGACCTGCGGGTTGTGCAGCAGCGCCGCGCTGATCAGTACCTTCTGGCGCATGCCCTTCGAGAAGCTGCCGAGCTGCTGGCGCCGCACCTCGTCGCCCAGGTCGAAGAAGGACAGCATGCGCTCGATGCGCGCGTCCGCCTCGGCCTTGTCGATCCCGTGCAGCACCGCGACGAGGTCGAGGTACTCCTGGCAGGTCAGCGTCTCGAACAACCCGCCCGATTCGGGCACGTAGCCGAGGATGCGCTTGGCCTCGAGCGGCTGCGTGGCTACGTCGAAGGCGCCGACGCGCGCCGTGCCGCGCGTCGGCGCGACGATGCCGGTCAGCATCTTGATCAGCGTGCTCTTGCCCGCACCGTTGGGGCCGAGCAGGCCGACCAGCTGGCCGGCCGGGATGTCGAGGTCGAGGTCCTGCACGACCTCGCGCGCGCCGTAGCGCTTGGCCAGGCCGCGCAGCTCGATCACGTGGCCGCCATCTCGCCCCAGAAGGAGCGCGCCGGGCCCGTCGGCGCGAGCCCGAAGGCCTGTTCGACCGTCGCCCCGAGGTCGGCGAAGCTGCTGCGCGTGCCGAGCGCGACGCCCGGCTTGACGCCCGGGCCCGTCGCCAGCACGGGGACGTACTCGCGCGTGTGGTCGGTGGTCTCGTGCTTGGTCGGGTCGTTGCCGTGGTCGGCCGACATCAGCACCACGTCGCCCGGCCGCAGCACGCGCTCGAGCGCGCGCAGGTCGAGGTCGAACTCCTCGAGCGCCCGGCGGTAGCCGCGCGCGTCGCGCCGGTGGCCGTAGAGCATGTCGAAGTCGACCAGGTTGACGAACACGAAGCCCTGCGCGAGCTCGCGCGCCAGGCCGAGCGTGTGCTGCATGCCGTCGCGGTTGCCCTCGGTGTGCACCGACTGCGTCAGCCCGCGGCCGGCGAAGATGTCCTCGATCTTGCCCACGCCCACCACCGGGACGCCGGCGCGCTTCAGCCGGTCGAGCGTCGTGTCCTGCGGCGGCGGCATCGAGTAGTCGCGCCGGTTGTACGTGCGCCGGAAGGCACCGGGCTCGCCGACGAAGGGCCGCGCGATCACGCGGCCGACGCCGTAGGGATCGAGGATCTCGCGCGCGATGCGGCAGCATTCGTACAGCCGCTCCAGCCCGAAGTGCTGCTCGTGCGCCGCGACCTGGAAGACCGAGTCGGCGCTGGTGTAGACGATCGGCTTGCCGCTGGCGATGTGCTCGCTGCCCAGGCGCTCGAGCACCTCCGTGCCCGAGGCCGGCGCGTTGCACAGCACGCCGGGCAGGCGCGCGCGCTGCACGAAGGGCTCGAGGATCTCGGGCGGGAAGCCCGCGGGGTAGACCGGGAAGGCGGTCGCCAGCGGACAGCTCATCATCTCCCAGTGCCCGGTCGAGGTGTCCTTGCCCGGCGAGCGCTCCGCCAGCCGGCCGAACGCGCCCGCGGGACGCGCGACGCGCGGCACGGAAGCGACGCCTTCGATGTGGCCCAGGCCGAGCTCCGCCAGGCGCGGCACGTCGAGCCCGCCCGCCGCCGCGACCAGGTGGTCGAGCGTGTGCGCGCCCGCGTCGCCGAAGCTGGCCGCGTCCGGCAGGGCGCCGACGCCCAGCGAATCGAGCACCAGCAGGAACACGCGTCGCTGCCCCATGCTCAGGCCTTCTTGCGCGCCACCGCGCGCTGGATCGTGTCGCGCACCTGGCGGTCCATGTCCTCGACCCACTCGCTGCCGAAGTCGCGCTCGAGCAGGTCGCGCTCGCTGAACTCGTAGCGGCCCGAGCGCGGGTCGAAGTCGAACTGGTAGTCGTGCTCGCTGCCGTCGTCCTCGGTGACCATCACGAGCACGATGTTGTTCGGTTCGTCCAATTCGAGGCGGAAGCTGGCCATGGTTGCGCGGTGTCCTCGCCGGTTCGGGCGCGACATCCTACCCGGTGCGCTCCGTCCGCCGTGCGGCGGCGGCACCCGGCGCCGCGCGGAACGCCCGTCGGACGCGTCCGCCCCGTCCGCCCCGTCCGCCCCGTCCGCCCCTCCCGCCCCGCCTGCCCCGCCTGCGCGGTCCGAACGGCCCGGCGGTCGCTGCGCCGCGTTCCGTCGGCCGCGGCCCGAGGTTGGTGCTTGCCGCCTGTCGCCCGGCGGCCCAATCTACTCGTGGGGTCCGGTCTGCGCGCAGGCAGCGCGCGGCATGGGCAGCGACCATGACGAGCACCAGGCAGAACGGGCAGGCACCGGCGGCGCGCAGGGCGCTGCGCCTGTTCGTTGCGGCGCTGCTCGCGCTCGTTTCGGCCGCGTGCTCGAGCTGGCAGCCCTTCGCGCGCGGCGAGACCTGGACGCTGGTCGCCGAACGCGCGCTGCCCGACGCCGAGGTGCAGGCCTACCGCGCGGCGATCGAGCCCGCGATCGCCTCGGCGACGGAGCTGCTCGGGCCTCTCGAACAGCGCGTGACGATCCACGTGTGGGACGGCGAGGCGCCCGCCGGCCCGGGGCAGGTCTATGAAGGCGAGGGCGGCCCCGTGCAGGTCGTGCCCGGCATCGGTCCGGCGCGCGTGCGCGCCTTCCACGCGCGCGGCAGCAACTGGTTCGGGCCGGACGCGGGTGTGTACCTGAGCGCGCCGGAGACGGGCACGATCGCGCACGAACTCGTGCACGCGCGCATGGCGGAGGAGTCGGGGAGCCTGCCGCTGTGGCTCGAGGAAGGCCTCGCCAGCATCGTCGGCGACGGCTACCTCGACGGCGCGCGCTGGGTCGTCGACGGGCTCGCCTGCTGGCCGCTGCGCGAGCTGACCGAAGCGCGCATCGAGGACACGGAGCTCGCGCGGCTCCTGGCGCTGTCGGCCGAGGACCAGTCGGACGTGCGCGAGAACGTCCTGGCGCACTTCGTCGGCTGGGCGATCGTGTTCGACCTGTACCGCGAGGCCGGCCGGCTCGACTGGCAGGCCTGGATCGCGCGCTACGCCGCGCACATCGACCTGGCGGAAGCGCGGCAGCGGCTCGATCGCACGCTCGAGGCGAAGACGGTCGAGAGCTGGCTGGTGCGCCTCGACGATCCAGCGCCGGCGGTGCGCATCGCGACGGCCAAGGGGCTGTGGAAGCTGCGCTCGCTGCGCGCGGTCGAGGGCATGCTGGCGCGGCTCGCCAAGGAAGAGGACCCCTTGGTGCGCATCGTGCTCTCGCTCAACGTGCTCGCCTGCGCGGGCGAGATGAACCTGCCCGACGAGATCGAGGACCGCATGTGGCGCCGCGTGTGGCCCACGCTGCGGCGCGCCAAGCTCGAGGACCCGCGCGAGAGCAAGGCGCTGGAGCAGATCGTCACCGGCTTCCGCTGGGGCTCGCGCCAGAGCTCGCGCGCGGCGCTCGACGCGCTGCGGGCGTACTGGGCCGAGTGAGCGCGGAGGACGCCCTGCGATGACTCGGCGGACCACGCTCCTGCTGCCGAGTGCGCTGGTGCTGCTGGTGCTGGGCGGGCTGGCGTGGTGGTCGTTCCAGGGCGGAGATCGCGAGCGCGCGCCGACGGAGGCCGATGCGGCGGCAAGTGCGCGACACTCGGGCGACACGCCGCGCGCTCCGGTCGAGCTGGCGCGCGGAGCGAGCGAGACCGCGGCGCCGTTGCCGACGCCCGAGCGCGCGACGCCGACCGGACCGGAAGCTGTCGACGGGCACGCGACGCGCAGCGCGGCGGCGCCGCCGCAGCGCCTCGAAGTGCACGGGCGCACGCGCTCGGCCGAGAGCGGCACGCCGGTCGCGGGCGTGCGGCTGCAGTTCTTCGCCGGGGGCCGGCTGATCGGCGAGACGGTCAGCGAGCTGCGCACCGAGGTGTTCGGCCAGTTCGAGGTCGAGCTCGTGCTCGACGCGGGCGCGAGCTGCACCGTGCGCGCCGGCGCGGGCTGGCAGTTGGTCCACGAGGCGCGGCCCGGGACCGTGGCGCGCGAGCGCGAGCTGGCGCCGGAGGAGCTGTCGGGTGCGATCCCGCTCGAGATCGCCGTCGAGCCCTTCACGCCCGAGCCGGGGACGACCTTCGACGTGCGCGGCGAGCTCGTCTCGGAGCGCGGGCCGTGGACCGCGGAGACCTTGCCGCGCGCCGGTGCGGTGCTGCTCGACCTGGCGCGCAAGCACGATCCGAGCGACACGCGGCGCGCGCTGATGCGCCAGGAGCTGGACGAGCAGGGGACGGCGCGGCTCTTCTTCGAGCTCGCAGGGGTGCCGAACGGCGAGTGGCGGCTGACGCTGAGCGCGCTCGACGGCTACCGCTGGCATCCGCCGACGGTGGAGATCGCCGGCGCGACGGACCGGCTGACGTTCCTGCGCTACGACAAGGACGCGACGGTGCCGCTGGCCTTCGAGGTCGTCGACGGCGCGACGGGTGAGGCGATCGCGGCCTACACGGTGCGCCATCTCCAGACTTCGGTCTCGCAGGACGCCGGCGTGTTCCTCCACACCGGGCCCTTCGACCTCGAGCGCTTCCCCGTGCAGGGTGCGTTCGCGTGGTCCTTGTGGGCCGAGGGCCACGCGCCGGCCTTCGGCGACGAGACGAGTTTCGAGCTGCGCGGCGAGCGGCGCGTGGCGCGCGTCGTGCTGCAGGCCGGCTGGAGCACGAAGCTCTTCGCCCTGGCGCGCGATCCGCTGGCGCGCCCGCTGGCGGGTGCGGAGGTCTACGTCGACGAGCGCTTCGCCGGTGCCACGCGCTCCGACGGCACGCTCGTGCTGCGCGCGGCCCAGCGCCCAGCCAAGATCGAAGTCCGCGCGGCCGGGCTGCGCCTCGCCACCAACCCGCTCGAACCCTACGGCGGCCGCAGCGCCGAACAACGCGGCCACGTCTCGCTGGCCTTCCTCGAACCTGTGCGGTGACCGGTGCGTTGACCGGTACGGTCAGGGGATGGTGATCGAGACCGTCGTCGGTTGGGTGCCGACTTCGAAGGTCTGTTGGGCGAGGCGGGTGGCGCCGGTGCGCGCGGTGACGGTGTAGCGGCCGGGTGCGAGGGCCGTCGGGCGCGAGGCGGTCGCCGTCGCGACGGCCAGGCCGTGCTCGTCGACGAGGTCGAGGTCGATCGGGTCGGCGCGGCTGGTGCGCAGCTCGAAGCTGACCGGCGCCCCGGCGCTCGCGCGCAGCACGACGCCGGCGACCGAGCCGTTCGCGAGGTCGTGCACCTGCGGCGTCGTGACCCAGTCGCCCATGCGCTGGAGGCGCAGCACGTACGTGCCGCGCGCCAGCTCGCGGAAATGGAAGCCGCCGTTCGTCAGCACCGGTGCGCGCTCCGTGCGCGGCTCCACGGCGCTGCCGGCGAGCTGGATCAGCGTCGCCTCGACCATCAGCCCGTGCGGACCGCCGTCGACGCGCCCGCGGATCTCGAGCGGCATCTCGAGCGCCAGGACCCCGGCGTCCACGCGCGCACCCGCGGCGACCGACACCTTGCGCACGAGCTCCGTGTAGCCCTGCGCCTGCACCTTGAGCTCGAAGTCGCCGATCGGGAGCGCCGCCAGCTCGACCGCGCCCTGCGAGTCGCTGGTCGCGCGCGCGAGGAGCGTCGACTCGTCGATGCCCTGCTGGAGCTCGAGCAGGTGCAGCTCGACCGTCGCGTCCGCCACCGGCGCGCCGCTGCGGGCGTCGACGACGCGCGCGCCGAGGCTGCCCCAGCGCGTCAGGAACTCGCCGGCGTCGATCGAGAAGCGCTGCAGCTCGCCGGTGTTGTTGGTCGGCAGGCTCTCGATCACCTCGCCGGCGATGATCAGCGAGGCGAAAGCGTCGACCTGCTGGCCGAGTGGGACGCGCTGGTGGAAGACCCAGTCCGGCCCGACCACCTTGCGCACCCCGAACGGCCCGACGGACAGCGGCTGCTGGTCGGCCGGCAGGAACGGCGCGCGCCGCGCGGGCGGCAGGGCGGACACGAACAGCTCACAACTGCCGTAGATCCGGTCGAGCAGCGTGTCGGCGACCGCCGGATCGCGCGCGAGCAGCTCGGCGCCGCGCACGCTCAGCTCGGCCTCGACCACCGGCTCGCGCTCCAGCTTGAAGTCGAGCACGTGCTCGCGCTCCGCGCCGGTCAGCTCGATCGTCGCGCGCCCGACGAGGTGACCGTACGCCGAGGCCGTCACGGCCCAGGTCCCCTGGCCCAGGCCCTCGATGCGGTAGCGCCCCTCGCCGTCGACCTGTCCCTGCAGGACCTTGGTCGTGTCGCTGCGGCGCGCCCAGGCGATGAACGTCGGCTGCCTCGTGGCCGCCTGCGCCGGATCGGGCGGCGGCCGCACGATCGTCTGGCCCTGCGCGTCCTGGATCACGCCGACGAGCGCGACGCCGCCGGTGCCGCCGTTCGTCCGGTCCTGGGGGCGCGCACCGGAGACGCTGCCGCGCGAGCCGCCGTTCGTGTCGCCCTCGAGCGTCGTGCCGTTGCGCGGATCGCGCGGTCCGCCGATCTCGCCCGTGCCCTGCGGCAGCTCGTCGATCGGCCGCGGCCCGCCTTCGAAGTACAGGAACAGGCCGAGCGCGAGCGCCAAGAGCGCAGCGAGGACCAGGACGATGCGACCGCGACGGGGAGAGGACGACGACATGGGTTCCCGGGACGGGCCGGGCCGACCATTCTTCCGGTAGGAACTCCTTTTTGCGAGCCCTAGCCCGCCGCCGGCCACGACTTGCGCTCCTTCACCTGCGCGAAGGCCTCCAGCCGGCCGCTACTTGCGCTCTTTCGCCTGCGCGAAGGCCTCCAGCCAGCCGCGCACCGTCTCCAGCCCGGGCACGTCCGCCTGCTTGGCGTAGCGCGCCAGCTCGCGCGCGTACTTCTGCCCGGCGGCGTCCTTCTCGGCCGGGAAGGTCGCCGGGCGCGCGGCGGCGAGCGCGTACCACTCCGCCCAGCGCTTGCAGGCCGGCCCGCCGTCGTTCTGGATCGTCACGTACATCTCGAGCGACGAGGCGCGGTCCGCCGGCGGGCCCTTGGGGAAGGCGCGGCGCACGTGGAGCAACGCGCGCTGGAAACGCTCGGCGTCGCGCTCGCCGCCGGACTTCTCGAGCTCGTCGAGCAGCTCCTTGCGCGTGCGCTCGACCAGCGCGAGCAGCTTCTCCGCGTCGGCGCGGCGCGCGTCGTTCTCGGCGCCGGCCTTCGTGCCGAGCTTCTTGAGCAAGGCCTGCGCCCCCGCCTCGGCCTTGAGGAAGTCGCCGAGGACGTAGTCGCGCTGCGGCCCCGCGAGCTCGGCGCACAGCGGTGTCTCGGGCAGCGGCGCGCACGGCACGGCGCTCAGTGCATTCGTCACCGCCTGCACGTACTCCTCGCGCTTGCGGCTCGGGTCGCCCTTCCAGACGATCCCGCCGTGGCGGCCGACGACGAAGGCGTAGGTCAGGTTGCCGTTGGCCTCCATGTCGAGGTAGGGCGAGGTCTGGCCCTCGACGTCCGCCAGGCCGACCGTGCCGACCAGGCCGAGCTTCTCGCCCTCGCTGCGGATCAGCGCCGGCGTGTCCTCGCCGATGCCGGCGGTCAGCAGCACGAACTCGAGCTCGTCGCGGCTGTTCGAGGCGCGCAGCGCGTTGAGCAGCGGCACGCCGTGGCGGATGCAGCTGTCGCAGTAGTAGCCGTAGTCGGCGATCACGACCACCTTGCCGCGCAACGCCGCGAGCGAGGGCGCGCTCGCGCCGGCTCCGCCGAGGTCGATCCATTGCATCTCGCCGACGGGCGGCGCCAGCTGGCCGACCTCCGGAGCGCGCGCAGCAGCCTTCGACTGCGCCGCGGCGAGCGGCGTGACCGTGGAGAGCACGAGGACGAGCGCGGCACGGGACAGGACGGGCATGGGACACCTCCGCGTGCACGTTCGAGGCCCGCGCGCGCGGCGCTTCCCGCAAGCGTCGGGTAAGTGCCAGCACCACCGGCGTTCCCCTGCGCCGCTATAGTGTGCGCCCCGCACCCCGTCCCCCCCGCGCCCCATGCAGACCCTGACCAAGCCCACCCTCGCGAGCCTGTCCAAGAACTTCCACCACTGGCAGAAGATCGGCGACCTGATCGACCAGTGCATCGACCTGATGCTCAACCTGCGTCAGTCGGGCCACCCGGGCGGCTCGCGCTCGAAGGTGCCGCTCCTGGTCGCGTCGACGCTGGGTGCCGGCATGCGCTGGGACCTGCGCAACCCGCAGGCGGCCTTCGGCGATCGCTTCGTGCTGGTCGCGGGCCACTGCAACCCGGCGGTGTACGCGCTCTTGGCGGTCTACAACGAGGCGCTGCGCGCGCGCTTCAAGGCCACCGGCGACAAGCGCTTCCAGATCCACAACGAGCACGAGTACGCGCTGTACTGGGAGCACCTGCTCCACCTGCGGCACAACAAGGGCCTGCCGGGCCACGCCGAGATGGAGGGCAAGACGCTGTTCTTCAAGTTCAACACCGGGCCGAGCGGCCACGGCGCGCCGGCGGCGCTGGGTGCGGCGATGGCGCTGAAGCACGCGGGCGCGGGCGACGTGCGCGTGTTCGCCGTCGAGGGCGAGGGCGGCCACACCGCGGGCGCGCACCACGAGGTCAAGAACTCGGCCTGGGGCCTGGGGCTCGACAACCTGGTCTACCTCTTCGACTGGAACGACCACGGCATCGACCACCGCGCGCACAGCGAGGTCGTGCACGGCACGCCGACCGATTGGTTCGCGCCCTACGGCTGGCGCGTCGCGGGCACGGAGAAGGGCGAGGACTACGCCTCGATCACCAAGGCGCTGCTCGCGATCGTGCACGACGAGAACCCGCAGGGCCGGCCGGGTTGCGTGTGGGTCAAGACGCGCAAGGGCCGCGGCTACCACAAGTTCGACGCCCCGAGCCACGGCAAGGCGCACGCGCGCAACTCCGAGCTCTTCTGGCGCTGCCGCCAGGACTTCGCCGAGAAGTACGGCGTGAAGTTCGCCGGCGCCGGCGAGACCACGGATCCGGGCGAGAACGCCTGCCGCGACCAGTCGCGCGCCTGGTTCGAGACCGTGATGAAAGTGCTGCACGAGGACAAGGAGCTGCTCGAGTACCTGTCCGACACGCTGGTCGAGATCGGCGAGTCGGTGCCGAAGAAGCCCGAACACTTCCACCTCGCCGAGACGCCCAACCTGGCCGAGGACCGCAGCTGGCTGGCGCTCGACAAGCTGCCCAAGGAGCTCTTCGTCGCGCCCGGCACCAAGATCGCGAACAAGGAAGCGCTCGCGAAGTTCGGCGCGTGGGTCAACGAGCTGGCCCAGGAGAAGATGGGCCGCCCGCTGGTGCTGGCCTGCTCCGCCGACCTGGCCGAGTCGACCTCGATCCACGGCTTCGCGCTGGGCTTCAAGGACCCCAAGACCGGCTTCGGCTGGTACGAGCGCAACAAGAACCCGCGCGGTGCGCTCTTGCCGCAGCAGATCACGGAGTTCACGAACTCGGGCCTGATGGCCGGCATCGCGACGGTCAACATGTCGAACGACCCCGAGCGCCGCTACGTCGGCTTCTGGGGCGCACACTCGACCTACGGCTCGTTCAGCTACCTGCAGTACGGCCTGATGCGCCTCTTCAGCCAACTCGCGCAGGACTGCCCGCTGAAGCTGGGCAAAGTCCTGTGGGTCGCCGGCCACTCCGGCCCCGAGACCGCCGAGGACAGCCGCACGCACTTCGGCATCTACGAACCGGGCGTCGGCCAGCTCTTCCCCGACAACCACGTGATCAACCTGCACCCCTGGGAACACAACGAGGTCCCGGTGATGCTCGCCGCCGCCCTCGCGACCGAGATCCCGATCGTCGTGCTGCACCTGACCCGCCCCGCCGTCGCCATCCCCGACCGCGCCGCCCTCGGCTGCGCCCCGCACACCGACGCCGCCCGCGGCGCCTACGTGATCCGCGACTACGATTCGAAACGCCCCAAGCAGGGCTGCATCCTGGTGCAAGGCACGAGCACGACCGAGTCGGTCTTCCAACTGCTCCCGAAGTTCGCCGACGGCACCGCCCCCAACATCAAGCTCGTCGCCGCCACGAGCTGGGAACTCTTCCAGCGCCAGGACGCCGCCTACCGCGACCGCGTCCTCTCCCCCCGCGACTGGCTCGACTCGACCGTGATCTCGAACTGCGGCCGCCGGATGATGCACGACTGGTACTGCCACAAGGTCGCCGAGCAGTACGCGATGACCCCCGACTTCGACAACCGCTGGCGCACCGGCGGCAGCGTCGAGGAGCTGAAGGTGGAGGCGCACATCGACCCGCCGAGCCTGCTGGCCGGCATCGAGAAGTTCGCCCGCGACCGCGACGAGCGCTTGAAGCGCATCAGTTGGGGCGGGTGAGCCGCCGGCGGCCTTCGTAGCCTCGCGCGCCCTGCGTAGAATCACCTCGGCCGGGCAGGGCGCCCGGCCCACAGGGGGCGCGAATGAGAGCCACGACCAAAGACATCTACGGCGGCCGCGATCCGATCGAGCTGCCGGTCTGCTCGCTCTCGGAGGGCGCGGCCTGGCTGCAGCTCCCTGTCTCGACGGTGCGCGCCTGGGCGCTGGGCCAGGCCTCCGCAGCGGGTGCGAAGCGCTCGCCGCCCGTGATCGAGATCGCCGACGCAGCGCGGCGCGATCTCTCCTTCCAGAACCTGGTCGAGCTGCACGTCCTCGCCGCGATCCGCCGGCAGCACCGGATCTCGCTCCAGAACGTGCGCAAGGCCGTCGCCTTCCTGCGCAAGCGGCTGGGGACGCGCCATCCGCTGGCCGCGCGGGCGATGTTGACCGACGGCCGCGACCTGCTGGTCGAGATCGGACCCGATCTCGTCAATGCGTCGCGCGCGGGGCAGTTCGAGATGGCCATCGTCGACGCCTACCTCGAGCGCATCGAGTTCAACAAGCGCGGGGAGCTGCTGCGCCTCTACCCCTTCACGTCGCAGTCGCTCGCCACCGACCGGCGCTCCGTCGTGATCGACCCGCGCATCCAGTTCGGCCGACCCTGCCTGCGCGGCACGGGCGTCCCGACGGCTGTCGTGGCCGAGCGCTTCCTCGCCGGCGAGTCGATCGCGTCGCTGGTCGAGGACTACGGCATCGCCGCAGCGCAGATCGAAGAGGCCCTGCGCTACGAGCAGGCTGCTCGTGCGGCCTGAGGCCGAAGTCTTCTTCGTCGACCGCTCCCTCGGCCGCCGCTGGGTGCCGGAAGCGCTGGCGCGGGCCGGCCTGCGCGTGGAGCTCCACGACCAGCACTTCGCGCCGAGCGCGCCGGACGTCGAGTGGCTGCAGGAAGCCGGACGACGAGGCTGGATCGTCGTGACCCGCGACGACGCGATCCGGCGTCGCCCGCTCGAACGCCGCGCACTGCTCGAGGCGGGGGTACGCGTCTTCGTGGTGCGCGCACCGGGCGCCCCGGGGCCCGAGCTGGCGGAGCTCCTGTCACGGCGCGCCCAGGCGCTGGTCAGCTTCGCGCGCGCCCAACCGGCGCCGTTCGTGGCTGCCGTCTCGTATCGCGGTATCCGACTCTTGAGGCTGCGCGCCTGAGCACCGAAGCACGACTCTCCACGCTCACGTTCACCATTCGAGCCGATCCAAGAGCGTCTGTGCTTGCTGTCGCACCGCGCCGTCGACGTCGACCAGACGGCCGCGGACGGCCGCCCGGACGCGAGGGCTGTCGACGTCGTGCTCGTCGACAATGCGCAGCGCCCAGGCCCGGGCCTCGGCGGGACCGTAGTCGAGGACGGCTTCGAAGTAGTCGAGATCGCGCGCCGCGAACCGCGTGTAGCGCGCGAGCTCGTCGAGAGCCTTCACGTTGCCGACGTAAACGGCTCTGCGTATAGGCGGCACGTGCTGCAAGGAGACTATCCCGGAATTCCGGCCGTCGTAGCGCGCGTTGGCGGGGGTGAGTCCGCGCCAGCGCTCACCAGGCGGCCGGTACGGCTGATACTCGAAGAGCGCAACCTGGTGCGCGACCTTGAGGTCCGCCTCCTCCAGGAAGGCGAGCGCTTCCTCCGCATGGCGCCAGTAATAGTCGTCGCTGAGTTCGCGCCCGACGTGCCGGAGCACTTCCTCGACGAGTGCCTCCGAATGCAAGTGCAGCACCTGGGCTTGGTAGATGGCCCACTGAATGAAGTCGCCGTAGCCACCAGCCCCATCGGCCTCGTAGCGCAGCTGCATGACCTCGAGCAAGGCTCGCTCCTCGGCGCTGAAGTCCTCGCCGCGCGCTCTCCGTGTCGCGATCTCCATCGCCAGCGCATTCACCCGGCTCACGCGTGCCTGCATCGTCGAGGGATAGTCTTTGCTGTCCTTGCGCGATTGCCGCACGTGCGCGGGCATGACGAGCGGCTCGTTGACGCGACCGAGGAACCCATCCTTGGCCAGCCAGGCCAGACCCTCGCCATCGCCTGAGACGACGTTGAGAAACCACTTCGCCGCCGGCGAGCGATCGGCATTGGTCAAGCCGCAGAACTTGAGATGCACCAGGAATCCGTGAGGGCCTGGCGGCGACTTCATTGCTGCAAGCAGGGCGGCCTCGGTCTCTTCGTCGTGGAGCGGCCAGCAGGGGAACGAGGCGCCTGGTGCGCGTTCGCCCCTGCTCCACGCCCGCGCCGTCGACAACCACGCGCTGCGGACGCGCGGATCCGTGCTGCGACCATGCACAAGCACCAGCAGGGCGGTCGCACGGACGGAATCCCCGCCGTCGAGCAGCGGGAGGAAGGACGCCTCGACCGCCGCCGAGATCTGCGGGTAGCTCTGGAGGAGAGGGGCGATCTCAAGCCCCAAGCCCGCGACTGTATCGGGCACGCCACCAGCGATGCGCGCGCCGTAGTAACGCGCGAGCTCTGGGCCGAGAGTTGAGTCCTCGGGCCCGTTCCGGCGCCAAGGATGGAATGCGCCGTCAGTCAGCGGTCCTTCAGTCTTGTGGGCACCCCCCACCTTTCTCACGAGCGCTTCCGCCCGTCCTTGCCATGCTCCGCCGCTGAGGGCCACATCGACCAGCAGCCGCGCAGCTCCGGATGCTTGCTCCCCGCACGCATCGAGCTCGGTGAAGAGCCGGTCCACTCCGACCTGATCGACGGGTTCGGAGGAGATGGCACCCACGAGGCACTTCCCCACCGCAGCGCTCCACCCGCGTCCCGCCCGCGCCCGGAGCCACTTCTGCGAGACTTCGTCGAGCAGGCCGCCGGCTCGGACCAACTCGGCCAGTCGGTCGAGGACATGTGTCGTCGGCTCATGACGCGCAAGCAAGGCCAACCCGGCGGCTCGCACGGCCGCCGGGTCTGCAGAAGCGAAAGAGGTGCGCAGGGCCGCCAAGTCACCATCGGCGGCGCCCGGCGGCGGCGCGAACGGGCGCGCGGGAGTTGCGGCCTTGGCACCGCTCGTGAAGGCCTCCGGCGGGAGCTGCGCGAAGGGCACGCCCCAGTGCGTCAGGATCGTGTCGATGACCGTGTGCGCAGCAGGAGCCTCGGGAGTCTTGAGCGCCTTGCGCATCTCGTCGAGCACGGGGGTCGAGCGGTCGTTGGCGTAGTACAGGCACCAGGCCGCCTGCTCGGGCTGCTGGTCCGCGAGGTCGATGCGGCGCACCCATTCGGCGACGGGCTGCGTGCCGTGGTGCAGTGCGGGCCTGAAGTCCTTGGGCGACACCTGCGCGGCGAGGAGCACGAAGAAGTACACGGCGAGACCTCCGGGGGGGTCGACCCGTGGAGTCTAGCTGGGGTTCAGCCGTCTCGCGGCCTCACGCTGCCGGTCCGGCATCCAGCCAGCGTTCGAACTGCTGCCCCTCGAGCCCAGGCCACTGTTCCAGCGACGGCTGCATGGTGTGGTAGCGGCGGAAGGCGGTGGTGAAGGACTCCGGGTCGCGCTCGAACCACTCCGCGGCGCGGCGTGAGCCGTTCATCACGCGTTCGAAGCGCAGCTTGGCGACCAGGAGGCCACTGATGCGCAGGCCGTCCTCGTCGATCGCGGCGAGGTGCTCGCGCAGGTCCTGTGGGAGCGACGGGTCCGCGCGTGCGGAGATCAGCGTGCCCCACGGGTCGGCTGAGAGCAGCGCGCGGGCCAGAAGCGTTTCGAGCGTGTCGTGATGGTCAGGCATGCGCGAGCTCCGCGATGCGCCGCGCGCGGGCGAGCTCGGCGCGCACGTGCGGCACGTCGGCGGGTGCCACCGTGCCTTCCATGCGTTCCAGCGTGATGCCGCGGACGTTCGAGAGGCGCGGGAGCACGCGCTCGTAGAGTTGCCACACCGCCTCGGGCACCGCCTGGTCGTGGCTGTCGAGGCGCAGCACGCGGCGCGACGGGAGCCAGCCGGCCTCGCTCTCGGAGCCGCCCGAGAGGTGCACCTCGATCACGCGCTCGAGCGGCAGGTCGTCGACGTAGGCCAGCGGGTCGAAGCCAGCGTTGAGGGCGGTGGTGTAGACGTTGTGCAGGTCGAGCACGAGGTGCATGCCCGGCTCGCTCAGCGTCTCGCGCAGCCAGCGCGCCTCCCCCACAGGCGTGCCGAGGTGGAAGTAGAAGACCGAGTTCTCGACGCCGACGTCGCCGACGACCGTCTGCATCGCCCGCAAGCTCGCGCGCACGCGCTGCGACGCGGCTTCGGTGCGCGGCAGCGGCAGCGGGAGCCCGACTTCCTGCCCCGCGATCTCCGTCACGCCGAGGTGGTCGGTGTACCAGCGCAGCCGGAACTGCTCCGCGTCGCGCCGCATGCAGTCGAGCCAATGCGCTCGCCGCGCTGCGTCGGGCCGCGCACTGCCGACCGAGAAGCCGACGCCGTGCGCGACGAAGAAGGCGTTCGTCGACGACCCGATCTCGAGGTAGCGCGCGCGGTAGTCGTTCTCGACCAGCCCGCGCTCGAGCGTCGGGCGCCAGCAGGTCTCGGGGCAGACCTCGAGGTACTCGACGTCCTCGCGGAAGGCGGGCTCGAGCAGCTCGAGGTACTCCAGGTCGGGTTGCAGCGTCAGGCCGATCGGGATCATGAGTCGTTCCGTCGTTGCGTGTTCCGGTGCGCAACCCTGCCTGACTCGTCGGAGATCCTCGTCATGGGAAGCTGCTGGCCGGCGCGTCAGCGCGTGTAGAGATAGAGGAAGCGCTGCGCTGGCGCGGGGAGGAACGCGGTCCCACAGACCCCAACCGGACCGACCCGCTCGCCGCTGTCGAGGAGCACGTCTCCGCAGGCACCCACGTACGTTGCCCAGCGTGCGCCCCCGGGCGCCTGATGCGCGAGGCTCGCCCGGACTCGGGCCGCGAGACGTTCGTTCACTTCGTCGCGTGCGAGCTCCGGCTGCCCCAGCAGCGCTCGGCCACGCGCCAGGACCGCCTCGTCGTCGAGCGCCAGCACCCGTCGCAGATCCTGCGCGAGCGCATCGAACCACTTCGTAAGGGCCAGGGCTCCGTCTGACTGCTCGACGAGCCAAGGGTCTGGAGCGAGGGCCGTGCTCCCGACCTCGACTCGGCGGCCATCGCCAGGTTCGACCAGCCCCATGGGCATGAGGTCGGGGTCTCGCCCGATGAACCCGCTACTGCGGCGCGCGATCCAGACCGAGGTCGCGGCCAGGTCGCAGAATGCGAGCGGCGCCACACTGGCCGCCGGCGCCTCGTCGAGGAAGCGGCCCCACAGCATGCCGCGCTCCTCGGCTCGGCCCGTGCCGAGCAGCAGGATCAGACGGGGCCGCTCGGTGCGTTCACTCTCCGGCGTGGACTCGAGATCGCCGCTGGGACCCGGCGGCGAACCGGAACTGCGACAACCGACGACGCCGAGAGCTGCAGCGCCTGTCACGGCGAGCGTCAGGAAGCGCCGGCGATCGACGCTTGCTTCAGGCTGCGGATCGGTGCTGGAGGTCATCGGTGGTGCAATGTCTTTCGTGCCGGTTCCCGGAGTTCACCAAGGTACGCCGCCGCGCGCGCCTGCGATCGCCGTCGTGCTCGCGTCTTCACTTGGTGTAGAGGTACAGGAACCGCTTCGCCGGCACCGTCATCATCGCGATGCCGCACAGGTAGTGCGGGCCGGGCGTGCTGCCATCCTCGAGCACGATGCCCGCACAGCCGCCGCGGCGGATCGCCCACTTGGCTCCGCGAGGTGCCCGCTGGCGGTGTCGATCGCGGGCGCGGTGCGCGAGGTGGTTGATCGCCAGGTCGCGCGAGATCTCGGGCACCTCCAGCGTCGCGCGCGCCGCGGCGAGGAAGCGCTCCTCGCTCAGGTCGAGCGCCGTCGACAGCGCCGCCTCCATGGTCGCGAGCCAGGCCTTGTCCTGCTCCGCCTTCGCGGGGTCGTCGAAGGGGAGCCGGACGGGGAGCGGAGCCACGAGCGGCACCACGCGCTGGCCATCGTGCGTCAGCAGGCCGATCGGCAGCCTCGCGGGGTCGCTCGGCACTTCGTCCCAGCGCTCGTGAGCGCGCTCGCCCGACATCACCTCGAGGTCGCACAGCGCGAGCAGCGCCTGGGCCGAGTCCGGCGCGTCGTCGAGGAACGCGGCCCAGGCTTCGCCGCGCGGCCGGGGGTTGGCCTCGGGCAGCAACAGCACCAAGAGCGGCCGCGATCCCCTGCTGGTCGACGCACCGCTGCGCTCCCGGCTCCACACCGCCCAACCTGCCCCGGTGGCGGCCACGACCCCGGCGGCGCTGAGCGCGAGGAAGCGGCGCCTGCCGTTCGAGTTGGGTTGCTGATCCATGTCCCCCGTCGCGACTACTGCGCCGTCCCTCCCGGGTAACGCGCTCGGCGCCGTCCGACTCCCCGCTTCACCGCTTCTTCCTGGAGCTCGGCCCCGCAGGGCCATCCGTGGCCTCAGCGCGCGTAGCCGTCGAGGAACTTCCTCCCCCGCTCGTCGACGAACCCGCGGCCGCAGGCGGGGCACGGGTCCTTGCTCGGCCGGATCTCCAGCGGCGCGGGCGCGGCGGGCTCGGCGGTCGGGCCCGCTTCAGGTTCCGTCGGCGGGCAAGGCGTCAACTGCGCGTCACCGGACGGTTCGCCGCCGTCGAACGTGCCATCGCCGATGCAGCCGGGCGTCAGCGCCAGGGTGGTGCAGAGCAGGTTGCGCGCCAGGGTCCCGAAGCGTGTCGTCGAGCGCTTGTCCATCTTTTCCTTCCCGGCCGTGCGCGGCGCGGCGTGACTTCGTCGGCCCGAACGCCGGTCCGAGCGCGGCTCTTGGCCGGAAGCGTGCCCGCTGCCAATTCTTCCGACTCGTGGCAGCATGGGGCCCGCCCCAGACCGTGGCCCCAGGAGTCGTTCCATGTTCGATCGCTTCGACGATGACGCGCGCGCCTTGATGGACGATGCGCGGCGCGCGGCGCACAAGCATGGGCACGAGGTGGTGGCGCCCGAGCACGTGCTGCTCGCGATGCTCGAGCGGCCGCGCTGCGCTGCGCGGCGTCTCTTGGAGGACATGAACGTCTCGACGTTGGCGCTGCGGGCGGAGCTGGTCGAGCACCTGCGCCCGGGCACGTCGCAGGCGAACTCGGTCCCGCTGCCGTTCAGCTCGCGCACGAAGCAGGTGCTCGAGGCGACGCTCGAAGAGGCCTCGCTGCTCGGCCACGAGGGCATCGGGACGGGCGAGCTCCTGCTCGCGATCGCGCGCATCGACGGGCCGGCGCGCGAGGCGCTGCGCGCGACGGGCATCGAGGCCACGATGCTGCGCGCCCGCGCGGTCGAGCGCCTGGGCGGCAACGAGATCGCCGGCACGCGCGGCTCGAGGGAGGAGCTCGACGTCCTGCGCGCGGCGATCGACACGCTGCTGCGCCACGGCGAACAGGACCTGGCCCAGGCGCTGGTGAGCGTGCTCGCGCGTTTGCGGACGCAGGTGTAGAACGGATCGATGAGCACCGCGTGGGTCACGGTCCGCTACGGCTCGCTGGCGGAGGTCGGCGTGCTGCGCGCCGTGCTCGAGGCCAACGGCATCCCGACCAACGTGCCCGAGGAGACGCTCGGCACGATGGACCCGTTCATGCGCGGGCGCGGGACGGTGTTCGACTACACGCTGCAGGTCCCCGCGCCGTGCGTCGGCGAGGCGCGACCGCTGCTGGAGGCCGAGGAGCCGGGCGTCGAACCCGCGTACTCCGAGGAAGTCGGGCCGCGCGAGGTCGACTCGCCGGGTGAACCGTCGAGCGCGCGCGCCGAACCGGGCGAGCTCGGTGCCCGCCTGCGCCGCGCGCGTTGGGCCTCGCTCTACGGGCTCACCGCGCCCTACACACTGTGGGTCGTGCTCGGCGCGATCTGGCACGCGAGCTACTGGCAGCGCAGCCCGCGCGAGCGCGCGCTCGACGCTGGAGCGCTCGTGCTGGCGACGCTCGAGACCGCAGCGCTCCTGGCGCTGATCGGGGCCTACGTCGGGAGTCTGGTCCGGGCGTCGTGAGCCCCCGGTCGGCGCGAACGTCGAGGGCCGCCGAAGGCCGCCGCGGCGCGCGCTCGTCTGGTGGCGCTCGGCCGGCCGCGCTACGCTCCTCGCCCGTCCGTTTCGAAGTGCCACCCGCCCCCATGAGCACGACCCGCCGCGAATTCCTGGCTCATTCCGCTGCACTCGCCGCCGTGGCGACGAGCGCCTGCAGCTCGACGTCCAGCACGAGATCGAGCGCCGCCGCGGCCCCGGCGCCGGCTTTCCGCATCTCGCTGGCGCAGTGGTCGCTGCACGACGCACTGTTCAAGCAGCGCCTCGACCCGCTCGATTTCCCGCGCGCGTCGCAGCGCGAGTTCGGTATCGACACCGTCGAGTACGTCAACACCTTCTACAAGGAGCGCAAGGACGACGACGCGTACTTCGGGCAGCTGAAGCAGCGCTGCCGCGACGAGGGCGTCGCGAGCCGCCTGATCATGGTCGACGGCGAGGGCTCGCTGGGTGCGGCCTTGCAGGGCGAGCGCGACCGCGCCGTCTCGAACCACAAGCGCTGGCTCGAGGTCGCGCACCAGCTCGGCTGCATGGCGATCCGCGTCAACGCCTACGGCGACGGCACGCCGACCGAGCTGCGCGACCGCGTGGCGGAGTCGCTGCACCGCCTCGGCGCGCTGGCCGCGCCGCTCGAGCTGTACGTGATCGTCGAGAACCACGGCCATATGTCGTCGAACGGCGCCTGGATGGCGGGCCTGATGGCGCGCGCCGACCATCCGCGCGTCGGCACGCTGCCCGACTTCGGCAACTTCACGCTCGTCGAGGGCCAGTTCTACGACCGCTACCGCGGCGTCGCGGAGATGCTGCCCTGGGCGCGCGCGGTCAGCGCCAAGAGCTACGACTTCGATGCGCAGGGCGACGAGACGACGATCGACTACCGGCGCATGCTGGCGCTGGTCGCCCAGGCCGGCTACCGCGAGCATCTGGGCATCGAGTACGAGGGCTCGCGCCTGTCGGAGCACGACGGGATCCTGGCGACGAAGGCGTTGTTGGTGAAGATCCGGGACGAGCAGCGACCGGCCTGAGGCCGGAGCGAGGACACGAGGACGACGATGAAGACCGTGCGCGAAGCCGTGCTGCAGCTGTACCAGGCGCTCGAGGACCTCGCCGCCGACCACGAGGAGCTCTCCGACACCGACGTGCGCGAACAGCTGGCCGAGACGCTCGCCTGGTACTTCGTCTGGAACAAGCCGACCGACGTGCTGCCGCGCTCCTACGGCATGTTCACCGAGGAGGGCGACGAGGCCGTGCGGCGCGCGGTCGAGCGCTTCCTCAAGGCCGCCTTGCCCTTGGCGACCGCCGAGCGCCTGGCGCCCGGCCGCAAGCGCCATGACGTCCTGCAAGACAAGCAGCTCCTGACCCGTGGCAAGCAGCGCTACGACGCGTTCATCGGCCACGCCGCCGCACCCGCTGCGGCGCGCGAGCTGCCCGACTACCGCTTCGAGCCCGACGCGCACGGGGAGTTCGACGAGCTCGGCAGCGACTGATCGCGCGCGCGCCGAGGCCGTAGGATGTGCGCCGCATGGCGCACGCCCCCCTGCTCCTCCTGTGTTTGACGGCTCAGCATCCGACCGCCCGCGACCTCTCGCACGACCAGGCGCCGGCCTTCGCGCCGCGCATCGTGCCCGCTTCCGACGAGGGCCGCGCCGCCCTCGCGCGCTTCGAGCTCGCGCCGGGCCTGAAGGTCGAGCTGGCCGCGGCCGAACCCCTGTTCGCCAACCCGGTCGCGTTCTGGCCCGCGCGCGACGGGCGCGTGTACGTGGCCGAGACCTTCCGCCACCACCAGGGCGTCACGGACATCCGCGACCACATGGACTGGCTCGACGACGACCTCGCGGCGACGACGGTCGCGGAGCGCGTCGCGTACTTCCAGAAGCAGCTCGGCCCGCGCTTCCCCGAGTACGAGCGCGCCTACGACCGGGTCTCGCTGCTGGCCGATCGCGACGGCGACGGTGTGTTCGAGACCAGCTCGGTGTTCTCGCAGGCCTTCACCGGTGCCGCGGCCGGCATCGCGGCCGGCGTGCTCGAGCACCGCGGCGAGGTCTTCGTCACCTCGATCCCGAGCGTGTGGAAGCTGCGCGACCGCGACGGCGACGGCCGCGCCGACGAGCAGCTCGAGCTCTCGACCGGCTACGGCGTGCACGTCGCGCTGCTCGGCCACGACCTGCACGGCCTCGCGATCGGGCCCGACCAGCGGCTCTACTTCTCGATCGGCGACCGCGGCTTCAGCACGCCGACGCCCGCGGGCGAGATCCGCCACGCGCACACGGGGGCCGTGCTGCGCTGCGAGCTCGACGGTTCGGGCCTGGAGGTCTACGCCACCGGTCTGCGCAACCCGCAGGAGCTGGCCTTCGACGACCAGGGTGAGCTCTTCACCGGCGACAACAACTCCGACGGCGGCGACAAGGCGCGCCTGGTGCACGTGATCGCGGGCGGAGATTCGGGCTGGCGCCAGAGCTATCAATGGGTGACCGAGCCCAGCCTGCGCGGACCGTGGAACGACGAGCAGCTCTGGCATCCCGCGCACGCCGGCCAGCCCGCGTACATCGTGCCGCCGATCGCCAACTTCGCCGACGGGCCGTCGGGCCTGGCGATCGCGCCGGGCACGGGCTTCGGCGCCGAGTGGAACGGGCGGCTCTTCCTGTGCGACTTCCGCGGCGACGCGGCGACCAGCGGCGTGCACGCGCTCGAGCTGAAGCCCAAGGGCGCGTCGTTCGAGCTGGCGGGATCGAAGCACGTGATCTGGAAGGTGCTCGCGACCGACTGCGACTTCGGCCCGGACGGTGCGTTGTACGTCACGGACTGGACGCAGGGTTGGGCGCAGCCGGGCAAAGGCCGGCTGTACCGCGTCAGCGACCCGGCGGCGCGCGCCAGCGAGGCGACCCAGCGGACGCGCGAGCTGCTGTCGAAAGGCCTCGCCGGTCTCGACACCGGCGCGCTCGCTCCGCTGCTCGCCTGGCCCGACCGGCGCGTGCGCCAGGAGGCGCACTTCGAGCTCGCGGCGCGCGGCGCGGCCGGCACGGCGGTGTTGCTCCAGGCGGCGACGACACCCGGCGCCACGCTTCCGCGCGTGCACGCGATCTGGGGCCTCGGGATCCAGCTGAGGCGGGACCGTCGATCGGATCCCGGCGCGGTCCGCTCGCTGCTCGCCGCCGACCGGGACGCCGACGTGCGCGCCGCGGCCGCGCGGGTGCTGGGCGAGGCGCGGGCCGCGGAGGCCTTCGAGGCGCTGCACGGCGCGCTCGAGGACGCGTCGCCGCGCGTGCGCAGGGAGGCCGCCCTGGGCCTGGCGCGGGCGCGCGACGGACGCGCGGTGACGAAGCTCGTCGCCCTGGCGCGCGCCACCGGCGATGCGGATCCCGTGCTGCGCCACGCGGCGATCTTCGGCCTCGCGGGTTGCGCCACGCCCGACGCGCTGCGGGCGCTGGCGAGCGACCCCGACGTGCACGTGCGCCTGGCCGCGGTCGTCGCGCTGCGCATGCTCGACGGCTCGGTCGTGCCGTTCCTGGCCGATGCCGACGAGCGCGTGCGGGCCGAGGCAGCGCGCGCGATCGACGACGAGCACGCGCACTTCTTCTTCGGCCGCGCGGACGACCTGGCCCGCGACCGCGCCGCCGCGGAGCCCTTTGGCGCGCCGCACGGCTCGCAGGCGCTCGCGGCGCTGCTCTCGGGCCCGGCGATCGCGGACCGCGACCTCGGCCGGCGCGCGATCAATGCCGCGGTGCGCACCGGTGCCACGCAGCCGCTCTTCGCCTGCGCCGGGAACAAGGAGCAGGACGAGCGCCTGCGTCGCGAGGCCCTCGCGCGCCTGGCGCAGTGGCGCGATCCGCCGACGCGTGACCCGGTCTCGTCGGCCTGGCGGCCGCACTCCGCGGCGGCGCTGCAGGCGCGCCGCGCGGCGGACCTGCGCCCCGCGATCGCCGGCCTCGGCCGCGGCGGGATCCTCGAGGCTCCTCCGCGCGTGCTCGAAGGTTGGCTGGAGCTCGTCGCCCGCTTCGAGGTGGCCGAGTCGGCGGCGCTGCTCCAGCCGCTGTTGGCCTCGACGCGCCCGTCGAGCGTGCGCTGTGCGGCGCTCGAGGCGCTGTCCGCGCTGCGCACGCCCGGGCTGCGCGAAGCGGTGCAGGTCGCGCTGGCGGACGCCGACGGCGAGCTGCGCGCGGTGGCGCTCGACGCCTTGACGCGCATCGCCCCGGCCGAGGCCCGTCCGCTGGCCGAGCGCGTGCTCGCCACGGGTGAACTGCGCGAGCGGCGCGCCGCCTGCCGCATCCTGGGCGCCCTGGCCGACCCGGCCGCGTCGGCCGCGCTCGGCGCACAGCTCGAGCGCCTGGCCGCCGGGCTCTTCCCGGTCGAGCTGGGCTTCGACCTCGTCGCCGCCGCGCGCGCGCGCAAGGACCCCGCGCTCGACGTGCGGCTGCGCGAGCTCGAGGCGCGCCGCGCGCTCGACCCGGCGCTCGCGCCGCACCTCGACGCCCTGTTCGGCGGCGACCGCGAGGCCGGCAAGCAGGTCTTCCGCGAGAAGGCCGAGACCACCTGCCTGCGCTGCCACAAGATCGAATGGGACGAGGGCGGCAGCGTCGGGCCGGACCTGCGCGGGCTGGGGAAGCGGCTCTCGCGCCTGCAGGTGCTCGAGTCGATCGTACAGCCCAATCGACACGTGACCGCCGGCTACCGCAACACGATCTTCGCGCTGGCCGACGAGCGCGTCATCGAGGCGCGCATCCTGCTCGAGGACGAGACGAAGTACCGCGTGCTCGACGCCGAGGCGCGCACCTTCGACCTGCTCAAGTCGGAGGTCGAGGAGCGGCGCGACGGGGTCTCGGCCATGCCCGAAGGCCTCGAGCGCTTCCTGACGCCGCGCGAGCTGCGCGATCTGATCGAGTACATCTCGTCGATCTGAGAATGGGCTGACCGCGGGGCTGAAAAGGGCCCAGGCCGGGAAGACCTGGGCCCCCTCTCCACGATCGAGTCGTCGCGCGCTCAGGACCGCGCAGCGGCAGCTCTCTCAGGGTCAGCAGGGGCGGCCGCGCGCCGATCGAAGGCCCTGCGCCGCGCCGATGAAAACGCCGCGTGGTGCGCAAAGCGCAGCCACGCGGCGTCCGGTTTCGTCGCTCCGAATGGAACTACCAGACGATCCTGAGGCCGTTGGTCACGTTGGCCGTGGCCGGAGGGCAGAAGGTCGTCGACGCGTTGCGGTAGAAGCCCGCGTAGTAGCGCGTGGCGCCGCTGCCGACGATCACGCCGCCGCGCTGCGAGAGCGTCAGCGTCGAGTCGTTGGCGAAGTTCGAGTTGGGGAAGAAGGCCTGGCCGGCGACGGCGTTGCGGCCGCGCAGGCGCGTCAGCGTCCCGCCGGCGCACAAGACACCGTCGTGGAAGATCGTGTCCCCGGCCGCGTCGTGCTGCATGAACAGCGTGAAGGAGGTCGAGGGCGTGAAGTTCGTCTCGAGCACCACCGTGTCGGCGCTGACCTGCCCGGTCCAGCCGATCGAGGCGCCGCTGGGGTCGAAGCTGTGCGCACAGCCGCGGCCGGTGATGCCGTCGTTGGCGCACGGGCAGGCGGTGGTGTGGTCGACCAGCAGGCCGTCGCCGAAGCAGAAAGGCTCCGGTTGGACGCCGGCCGCCACGCGGATCATGCCGTCGCCGAGCGACGTGCCCGCACCGTTGCGCAGCGTGATCAGCGAGAAGATCTCGTCCGTGTCCGTGAAACGCAGGTCGAAGGCGTGGAACGTGGCCAGGAACGCGTCGTCGTCGAACAGGGAGTTTCCGTTGACGTCCAGCGGCTGGCCCTCGCGCAGCAGCACCGTGCCGTCGACGACCAGCACCTGGTTGGCCAGCGGGTCGACGTTGTCCGTGTCGCCGACCAGCGCCCAGCGGCCGTTCGAGTTGCCGGCGATGGACGCGAACACGGCACCCCAGTTCTCCGTCCCGCTGATCGGGTCACCGGACTTGGCCAGCAGCACGCCGTCCATCACCGCCCAGTCGTTGCTCGCCGCGTCGTCGCCGCGCGCCCACCAGCTGCCATTCGGAGCCATGCCGGCCTCGAAGAAGTCGACGATCGTCGGACCGCCCGCTCCGGCCGGCGAGCCCTCCTGGAGCACGATCACGTCGTCGACCGCCAGGATGTTGTCGATCGCCGTGTTCGCGTTCAGCGTGTCGCCCAGGGCGTACCAGTGCAGCCCGTCGGACGTGCCGCCGTGGTCGCCCAGGCTGATGTTGTCCCACAGCTCGGCGCCGACCGGCGACACGGCGCAGTACCGGAACGCGGTGTGCCCGCGGATGATCGCGGGATAGCGCGTCGAGGAGCAGTTGGTCAGCGGCGTCACGTAGTAGGCCGGGTCGCCGCCGTCGAGGAGGTACAGGCCGCTGATCGAGTTCCCGAGCAGCTCGTCACCGGAGACGGCGGGCGCCAGGTCGCTGATGCCGATCACCGCGTCGCCCATCTGCGCCACGATCGTGTGCACGCCGCCGACCACCTTGATCACCTTCTCGAAGACGGAGGCCACGCCGCCCTTGACCCGCGCGCTGAACACCATGTTGCCCGCCGAGTCCCAGGCGACCGGACGGTCCGTGTCGAAGAAGTCGTAGAGCTCGCCCGCCGCGCCGCCCTGTACGGCCTGGCCGTCCTGGGCCAGGGCCGTAGCTCCGCCGGGGCCGACGTGGACCAGGATCTGGTCGAGCGTGGACCCCAGGCCGCTCGTGCCCTTCAGGATGTACTCCGTGGCGTTCGGTCGGACGGCGAGGTCCGTCAGCGTGAGGAAGTTCGTCACCACCGGATTGCCGCCGGCGTCGCGTGCGCCGGGGACGATCGAGGTGGGCGAGGTCGGGATTTCGGTGAAGAGCACCGTCGGGTTGCCGGTCTGGGCCAGGGCCTGGGCGGCGAGGAACGGTGTGGAGAGCAGGATCAGGGGACGCAATTGCATGTTCGATAGGCCGCGCCGGGAAAGAGCCAGGTGGAGACCGGCGCGGCTCCACCCAATCTACCCAGGCCGGTGGATCCGGGTTCCCGCCGAGGGCAAGAACGAGGTCAGAGCTGGCTGCCTCATGGGGCAGTCAACCGACGCGGCGGCCCTCGACCACGATCTCGCGCGCCTTGCCGCCGGCCCCACCACGCGGGCCGCCCCCCGCGCCCGGCGGCTGACGCCGGCGGGCGCTCGAACCCAAGAGGCCGAGGTCGATCAGGAGCGCCGTGACCACCATCGCCACGCCGACCGGCGTCCAGGCCCGGTCGCCATAGTGCATCGCCCCCGCGTAGGCCAGCGTCGTCAGCGGCAGGAAGACGAAGCCGAGCACGGGCCAGATCTTCGTGTCGTAGGCGGCCTCCAGCCAGTCGCTGAAGAGCCACACCACGAGCAGCACGAAGCGCGGCGCGGAGAGCGCCAGACAGCCGAGCAGGCAGGGCACGGTTTGAGTTTGGAACCGCCGCGGGCGGATGACAAGCTCCGCGCGACATCCGCGCGCGCTCGTCACGAGGTCCCGTTCCACTGCGCGCCCCCCGCACCATGAAGCACATCCTCCTCGCCGCCCTGCTCCTCCTGGCCGCCTGCAAGACCGCCCCGGACTACTCGCGTCCGCTGCCCGAGGGCGCGCCGGCGCTGATCCCCTTGGCCCCCGGTGAGGCGCCGCCCGACTTCGGCCAGCAGTGGAACGTGCGGCGCGAGATCCTGCCGGCGCTCGACCATTCGATCGCCTGGACGAAGCGCGCGACGTCGCAGCGCCACTTCCCGATCGAGGGCGTGTCGCACGCGCGCGCCCTGGCGAGCCTGGAGCGCTTCCGCGCGCTGCTGACGGGCGCCGCGAGCGCGGAGGAGTTCCGCGCCGGGGTCGAGCGCGAGTTCCAGATCTACAAGAGCGCCGGCTGGAACGGCGAGGGCGGCGGGGTGCTGTTCACCGGCTACTGCACGCCGATCCTGCGCGGCTCGCTGACGGCGGACGCCCAGTACACGCATCCGCTCTACGGCCTGCCGCCGGACCTGGGCAAGACCCCGACCGGCGAGATCCTCGGGCGCAAGACGGCCGACGGCTACGAGCCCTACCCGACGCGGCGCGCGATCGAGGCCGGCGCGCTGCTCGAGGGCCGCGGGCTCGAGCTGGTCTGGCTCGCCGATCCGCTCGACGCCTACATCGCGCACGTCAACGGCTCGGCCTTCGTCGAGCTGCCGGACGGCTCGCAGCTCAAGCTCGGCTACTCGGGCAAGAACGGCCGGACCTACACCTCGCTGGGGAACGAGCTGGTCAAGGACAAGCAGCTCCCCAAGGACCAGGTGTCGCTGGCCGCGATCCGGCGCTGGGCCCAGCAGCACCCCGGCGAGATCGCCGAGTACCTCGAGCGCAACGACTCCTATGTCTTCTTCACGCGCATCGACCACGACCCGCACGGCTCGCTCGACGTGCCGGTGACGGCCTGGCGCTCGGTCGCGACCGACAAGCGGCTCTTCCCGCGCGGCGCGATCACGTACGTGACGACGCGCCTCGACCAGGCCCCGGCGCGCGGCGCGGTGGTCGACGCCTTCCTGTTCGACCAGGACACCGGCGGCGCGATCCGCACCGCCGGTCGCGCCGACCTGTACCTCGGCGTCGGGCCCGAAGCCGAGGCGGTCGCCGGCGCGACGCGCGCCGAGGGCCAGCTCTACTACTTCTTCTTGAAGGACTGAGCGGCGCGCGATGGCTGGCGACGAGCGCGAGCTCGCGGGCCGCGTGGTCGCGGTGTGCCTCGGGCCCGGGGGCATCCCCAAGCTGCCGGTCGCGGAGGCGCGCGTCGGCGCGCTGGGCCTGGAGGGCGACGCGCATCGCTTCGCGTTCCACGGCGGGGAGCACCGCGCGGTGTGCCTGTTCGCGGTCGAGGACTACGCCGCGCTGGCGCGCGACGGGGTGCAGGCCCAGGCACCGGGCGCCTTCGGCGAGAACCTGCTGACCGAGGGCCTGGACTACGCCGCGCTGGCGGCCGGCGACGAACTGGCCGTCGGCGACGAGGTGCGGCTCGCGATCCACGACGTGCGCGAGCCGTGCAAGACGCTCAAGCCGCTCGACGCGCGCTTCCCCAACCTGCTGCTCGGCCGCAGCGGGTACTTGTGTCGCGTGCTGCGCGGCGGCCTGGTGCGGCCGGGCCAGGCGATCCGGCGAGTGCGGCCGGCTTGACCCGCGCGTCGCGCTGGGCTCGACCCGCGCTGCGCGCTGGGGCCGGCCGCGTTTCCTGGTCGGTGCGCGCGCCCACGGGTAGGCTGCACTGCGACGACCATGGTGGACGACGCACGCTCCGACTCCGACGCCGCGCAGCCTGCGGACGACGCGAACCTGGCCTACCACGAGGCGCAGGACCGCATGGCGCTCTTGCCCAACTACTACGCCTGGATCGCGTCGCGCTTCCGCGAGCACGTGCGCGGCACGGTGCTCGAGCTCGGCTGCGGTGCGGGCCTGGTCGTGCAGCACTACGTCGAGCGCGTCGAACGCGTCGTCGGCGTCGACGTCAACCCCGAGCTGCTGCAGCGCCTCGAGCGCGCGTACCCGGGCGGCAAGGTGCGCGGGCGCATCGCCGACCTGCGCGGCGACTGGCGCGAGCTCGCCGACTGCCGCGCGGACGTGGTCGTCGCGCTCGACGTGCTGGAGCACTTCGAGGACGACGCCGCCTTCCTGCGCAAGGCGCGCGCGCGCCTCGCGCCGCACGGGCGGCTGGTGCTCAAGGTGCCGGCGCAGACGCGGCTCTTCGGGCCGATGGACCGCGCCTCCGGCCACTTCCGGCGTTACGACGAGCCCGGCCTGCGCGTGCTGGTCGAGCGCGAGGGCTTCCGCACGCTGGCCGTGCGCCACATGAACCCGGCCGGCGCCTGGGGCTACCGTTTCAAGCGCGAGCGCGAGACGAACTTCTCGAAGAGCATCTCGCCCGGCAAGCTGCGCGCGGTCAACGCCTTCATGCCGCTGCTGGCGGCGCTCGATCGCGTGCCGGGGCTCAAGGGCCTGTCGCTGATCGGCATCTTCGAGCGCGTCGACTGAGGCCGCGGCGTCGATCGCGGACCCGCCCGCCGGCGCGCGGAACTTGCGCGGCGCGCGCCCGCGAGGGACAGTGCCCGTCTGGAGAGCCCGCCATGCCGTCCGCCACCCTGCTCCCCCGCGCCTTCTTCGCGCTGTGCACGCTGCTCGCCGCAGCCGCCTGCCGCTCGAACGCCCCCGACCCCGCGCCGCACGCCTACGGCGACGTGCGCCAGGAAGGACCGGCGCTGCTGCGCGACGGCACACGCCCGGCGCCGGCGCTCGCGCAACAGGAGCCCGCGGATCCCCAGCCCGTGGCGGCGCCGCGCGGCGAACCCGCGCCGACGCCCGGTGCGGCCGCGACCCAAGAGCCCGCACGGCCGGCGAACCGCGACCCCAAGGGCCAGCGCGACGTCGAGGCGTACATCGCGCACCTCGAGCGGCCCGAGCGCGTGCAGGAACTCAAGATCGAGGTCGTGCTCGACAAGCTCGACCTGCCGCGCGATGCCGTGATCGGCGACCTCGGCTGCGGTCCGGGGCTCTTCGCGCTGCCCTTCGCGCGCGTCTGCTCCGAGGGCCTGGTCTACGCCAGCGACGTCGAGCCGGTGCAGGTCGACCGCGTGCGCGAGCGCGCCGAGGCCGCCGGCCTGCGCAACGTGATCCCGGTGATCGCGGGCCTGCACGACCCGCACTTCCCGCTGCGCAGCCTCGACTACGTGTTCATCGCCGACACCTACCACCACCTCGAGGATCGCGTGGCCTACATGCGCCGCCTCAAGGACGTGCTGCGCCCCGGCGGCCGCGTGGTGCTCTTCGACTACAAGCCGGGCCCGCTGCCGGTCGGCCCGCCCGCCGAGCACAAGCTCGCCCCGGGCGTGATGGGCCGCGAGATGCAGGCCGCGGGCTTCGTGCTGATCGACCGTTTCAACACGCACGCCTACCACGATTTCGAGGTCTGGCGCGTCAAGCAGACCTGGGAGCCGCAGGATTCCTGAGCCGGGCGCGCGCGACCCGGCCGTAGAATTCTCCGCCCATGTCGAGCTACCAGGTCAAGAGCTACACCGTGCACGCCGTCCAGGGCGACGACCAGATCGAGGTCGTGATCCACGCCTCCGACGGCAGCAAGTGGGAGTACGGCATCCCCTTCAGCCGCGCGACCGGCCGCTACATGTTCGAGGAGATCGACGTGCTGGCCAACGACTTCGGCGACGACTTCGCCGCGGAGCTGACCGGCAAGATCGACGCGCTGGTCGCGACGCTGACTCGCTGAGTACGGTGCCAGGCACTTATTCACCCTGTCGGGCGGCGATGGAGTTG
>Ga0315910_10000062_pt1 | contig 165215 bp, 121 predicted proteins | sample EdamamesoilMG_FD_204470 | JGI IMG/M metagenome (GOLD analysis project Ga0315910, IMG submission 204470) | Garden soil microbial communities collected in Santa Monica, California, United States - Edamame soil | ecosystem: Environmental > Terrestrial > Soil > Garden | place: USA: California...
ACGTTCATCTTCCGTTGGTCTGGCGCCCCTGCGCGCGGGCGAGGGTCCCGGTCCGCTGGGCGCGAGGTGACGAGTGAGCATGACGAAGATCAATCGGGGAGGGTGCGAACGAGGCGGAAGCCGGTTCGTTGGCCACGTCCATCCCAAGTTGCGTTGAAAAGGTTCGCGCTTCGGACCAGGTAGTTCTTGACGTCGTACTGCCCTCCAAAAACGAAGCGCCTGGTCAGCGTGCCCGTCTCTCCACCGGGGTCATTCCCGCCAGAGATCGGTGCAAAACTGTCGCCCGTCTGGTTCCATTCCCCGATGTTCCCAATTGCGTCGTAGAGCCCAAAACCGTTGGGCTCGAGTTCGCCGCCCACGTGCGCGCGGTCCCCCGAATTGAAGCAGTACCAGGCGATCTTCTCGAGAGCCGGGTCGACGAGGCAGCTCGCGGAATCGTCGTACTCGGTGATGTCTCCCGAGTAGAAGGTGGACCACGTGCCGGCGCGGGCTGCGTATTCAGCCTCGGCGCGTGTCGGTAGGCGGTAGCCTTCGCACTCGTAGATCGACTTGTCGGGGTCGGCGACGCCGGTGCAGGTGAGATCCTGTCCTAGGGTGCCGGTGCAGCCGACGGGCTCGTAGCATGGCTCAAGATCCTTTTGTTCCGAGAGCAGGTTGGCGGCGTGGACCGCGTCCCACCACGACACCATCGATGCCGGGCAGTTAGGATCCGTGCAGGACTCGGGGCCTCGCGCGTCGAGTCCTGTGATGTCCTTCCACTGAGCGCGAGTCAGCTCCTTCTGTTGGATCTCGACCGAATGGGTGATCGTCACCGTCATTTGATCCTCGTCTTCAGCCGCCCGGTGCCACTCTCCCTCTGGTGACCCCATGACGAAGCAGCTCGACGGCAGCTCGCACCAGGCGTCGGCACAATCAGCTTTCACTTCGGCGTGGCGGCAAGACTCGAAGCCCGGGACCGGGTAGTACTTGGGCATCGGCACAGCCAATGCAGCGCCGCCGTTCCCAGCCACGCTCGCGCTGCCCCCTGTGGCACTTCCGCCGGTCGCACCCCCTCCCCCGGTCAGTGCGCCTCCTACGCTTGCGACTAGCCCGCCGGCTCCGCTCAAGTCCGTTGGGCCCGGCGGCGGCGACTTGCACGCGACTGAAACGGTCGACAGAACCAGCATGGCGATATGTCGCCGGCTACTCGACATTCTGATCGACCCCGTGATCCCGGCCGACATTGAGGACGCCCACTGTCTTCGGGTCGTCAATTCCCCATTTTCGCTCCGCCCCGCTCAAGAACCCACCCCGGTCGAACACCGGCGCGCCTGGCCAGGCGGGGTTTTCGACAGGGTCGTATGCGGCGAGTCGATCCAGCCAGTACGTGGGAAGGTCTCGCACCGGGTTGCCGTCGTCGTCCAAGTACCCAATCCAGTCGCCACACAGGAGAGTCGGAGCGTAGCAGCCAGTGTCCGGCGATTGGCCAGGGGCGCAAATCGGCAACGCCGTGCCACCCGCATCGAACTGCTGGTTTTCCGGGTGGCAGGCGTGATTGTATGGGAGGGCTCCCCTGCGACTGCGCGCCAGAGTGAGGCCCGGTCGTGCTCGCTGTGGCTGCGCGCGTCCGGGGGCCCTCTTGCTCCGTGCTCGGGGCGCTCCGAGGCTTGGCCAGGGTCTCATCGAGAGTTCACGTTCATCTTCCGTTGGTCTGGCGCCCCTCCGCGCGGGCGAGGGTCCCGCGGGTATCTTGGGAGCCGAAGTGCGACCTGGAGAGAGTCATGGGACAGGCTCAATGCTCCATCGGCATGGGTCAATCGGGGAGGGTGCGAACGAGGCGGAAGCCTGTACTGTATGCGCGTGCGGTCCAGGAGCCCGACAGGAGGGACGCAGTCCGCATGATCCAAGGCTTATCATCGTACTGCGGCGAGAACCGGAGTCTTCGATCACCCGTCGCCACCATTGGACGTGGATCCTCCCCGCCCGGGCTCGAGTCGCCGTGCTGCCACTCGTTGTTCCACTCGCCGAGGTTGCCGATCAGGTCGTAAATACCGAAGCCGTTGGGCTGCAGTTCGCCGCCGACGTGGGCCCGACTACCAGAGTTGAAGCAGTACCAAGCGATCTTCTCGAGCGCGGGATCGACGAGGCAGCTGGCCGAATCGTCGTATTCCGTGATGTCGCCGGCGTAGAAGGTCGACCACGTGCCGGCGCGGGCTGCGTATTCAGCCTCGGCGCGCGTGGGCAAGCGGTAGCCTTCGCACTCGTAGACGGACTTGTCCGGGTCCGCGACACCGGTGCAGGTGAGATCCTGTCCTAGGGTGCCGGTGCAGCCGACGGGCTCGTAGCAGGGCTCAAGATCCTGTTGTTCCGAGAGCAGGTTGGCGGCGTGGACTGCGTCCCACCAGGAGACCATGGAGACTGGGCAGGCTGGATCCGTGCAGGAGTCGGGGCCCCGCGCGTCGAGTCCTGTGATGTCCTTCCACTGAGCGCGCGTCAGCTCCTTCTGCTGGACTTCTATCCAGTGTGTGAGCGTGACTGCCGTCTGGTTTTCACTGTCGCGCCCACGGTGCCATTCGCCCTCTGGCGATCCCATCACGAAGCAGCTGGGCGGGAGTTTGCACCAGCCGCCCGCGCAGGCCTCCGAGACAGGCGCGTGCACGCACGACTCGAAGCCGGGCACCGGGTACAGCATGGGCTCTGGTTCGGGCAGCGCACCACCCGCGGCTGAGCCGCCGCCTGCAGTCCCGCCCCCCGCGGCACTACCGCCAACGGAACCTCCGCTGCCAGCCGTGGTGCTTCCGGAGCCAACTGCCACGCCACCACCTCCGGCCAAGTCAATTCCGGCGGGCGGCGTCGACCTGCAGCCGGCTGATACGGCCAACGCTGCGAGGACGGTGGCTAGGTTTCTACGGCGCAACATTCTCGTCGACTCCGTGATCGAAGCCTAGGCTCTCCACCGCATTCGCAAGCGGGGTGTTCTCCCCCCACTTCCGCTCCGCCCCGCTCAAGAACCCACCCCGGTCGAACACCGGCGCGCCTGGCCAGGCGGGGTTTTCGACAGGGTCGTATGCGGCGAGTCGGTCCAGCCAGTACGTGGGAAGGTCTCGCACCGGGTTGCCGTCGTCGTCCAAGTACCCAATCCAGTCGCCACACAGGAGAGTCGGAGCGTAGCAGCCAGTGTCCGGCGATTGGCCAGGGGCGCAAATCGGCAATGCCGTGCCACCAGCATCGAACTGCTGGTTCTCCGGATGGCAGGCGTGATTGTATGGGAGGGCTCCCCTTTGGCTGCGCGCCAGAGTGAGGCCCGGCCGTGCTCGCTGTTGCTCCGCGCGTCCGGGGGCTCTCTTGCTCCGTGCTCGGGGCGCTCGAAGGCTTGGCCAGGGTCTCATCGAGAGTTCACGTTCATCTTCCGTTGGTCTGGCGCCCCTGCGCGCGGGCGAGGGTCCCGGTCCGCTGGGCGCGAGGTGACGAGTGAGCATGACGAAGATCAATCGGGGAGGGTGCGAACGAGGCGGAAGCCTCCTTGCTGACCGCGGGCTGTCCAGGTAGCCGACGCCAAAGCCGCCGTGCGGACAATCCAACTCTTCGCATCGTACTGGGGAGAAAACCTCAATCGGTTCGGATTGCTCTCGACATTCCCGCGCGGGTTCTCGCCACCTGGGCTGGAGCTGTAGTGCGCCTCCTCGTTGGTCCATTCTCCGAGATTGCCAATCATGTCGTAGAGCCCAAAACCGTTGGGCTCGAGTTCACCGCCCACGTGCGCGCGGCCCCCCGAATTGAAGCAGTACCAGGCGATCTTCTCGAGAGCCGGGTCGACCAGGCAGCTGGCCGAATCGTCGTATTCCGTGATGTCGCCGGAGTAGAAGGTCGACCACGTGCCGGCGCGGGCTGCGTATTCAGCTTCGGCGCGCGTGGGCAAGCGGTAGCCTTCGCACTCGTAGACGGACTTGTCGGGATCGGCGACGCCGGTGCAGGTGAGATCCTGTCCTAGGGTACCGGTGCAGCCGACAGGCTCGTAGCAGGGCTCAAGATCCTGTTGTTCCGAGAGCAGGTTGGCGGCGTGGACTGCGTCCCACCAGGAGACCATGGAGACTGGGCAGGCTGGATCCGTGCAGGAGTCGGGGCCCCGCGCGTCGAGTCCTGTGATGTCCTTCCACTGAGCGCGCGTCAGCTCCTTCCGCTGCACTTCTATGGGGTGGGTAAGTATGACGGCCTTTTGTTCCTGGCTGTCTTGCCCGCGATACCATTCCCCCTCAGGTGCACCCATTACGAAGCAGCTGGGCGGGAGCGTGCACCAGGCGTCCGAGCAATCGGGCGTCACTTCCGCGTGGATGCAGGATTCGAAGCCGGGCGGGGGATGATAACGCGGTGTTGCCTCCGGGAGGTTGCCTTGGCCACCGTCGGCTGCCCCTGAGACCGCGCCTCCGGCACCCCCGCTTGCGGAAGGCGCTCCCCCATTGGAGGTCGTGCCGCCGGCGATCGTCCCGGCCCCGCCGGTTTCCGACGAGATACCTTGGGACTTGCACGCGCTCCCGAAGATCACCAGTGCCAAGAAGAAGTAGTGCCGCATGGATGCCATCCGTTAGGGAGTGACGTCTTCGCTCACCCCGTGCGCGTCACCAGCGACGTCGACGCCAACGGTTCGTGGATCTAGCTCCCCCCACTTCCTCCGCGCCCCGTCGAGAAACCCACCGCGGTCGAACACCGGCGCGCCTGGCCAGGCGGGGTTTTCTACGGGGTCGTATGCGGCGAGTCGGTCGAGCCAGTACGTGGGAAGATCTCGGACCGGGTTGCCGTCATCGTCCAAGTACCCAATCCAGTCGCCACACAGGAGGGTCGGAGCGTAGCAGCCAGTGTCCGGCGATTGGCCAGCGGCGCAAATCGGCAATGCCGTGCCACCAGCATCGAACTGCTGGTTCTCGGGATGGCAGGCGTGATTGTAGATGCTCATCATGTCGTGGAAGGCGATGCCGCCTTGCTCGAGGCCGCGGAGGAAGGTCATCCAATCGTACTCCGTTCCGACGCCCTGGGCGAAGGTGTTCGGCATTGCTGTCGGGTTCAACGGGTCGACGCCGCAGCCATGGGCGTTGCGCCACTTCCGAGGCGCGTTGCAATCGAAGGGGATCGGGACCTCGTTCACGTGAAACTGGCGCGTGTCACCCAGGGGCGCAGCGAAAGGACGGCAGGCAGCGCCGCGGCATGGACTGTCCGTCGTCTCCAAGAACTCCTTGTAGTAGTTGAACAAACACTGAGTTCCGGGCGTGCCGTTCCACACTTTGGCGGCGAAGTATTGGCCGTAGCCCTCGGTCTGGGCCATGTGAGTCCGCTCCACCGACTGCAAGCAGTGCCGGGAGTTGGTGCCGGGCACGTGCTGGCAGCCACACAGAGGATCCATGCCCGCTGGGTCGATCAAGCGGCCTCCATCGAGGCGTCCCAAGAGCGCGCAATCCGGGGGCGGAACGTTGGGGTCGTCGCTCTCGGGACAGTCGAACAGGTAGCCCTCGGACGTTCTGCCTCCGAGAAAGGCTTGCTGCACGACGTGGCCTAGCTCATGAGCCGTGACGTATTTGAAGGTGCCTTGTCCGGGGTAGGCGCAGAAGCAGGCCCCGCCGCCGGAACAGCCGAGATCGTGGTCGTTCCCGTCGGCGCAATGCTGACCGCCGGGGCAATCGCCATCCTGCACGCAGGACTTGCGACACTCGGTCGCCGTCGACGGGAGGGAACAGATGTGATTGCTGCAAACGCCCAGACCGAGCTGCGCGCACCCGTCATTGGTGGTGCAGGTCTGTGTACAGGCGCGCGGCGTGCCGGCCACATCGCAGGGGAAATGACCAGGACCGACGAGTAGGTCCAGGCCGCTCGCAGCAGAACTCGGTACGTGCTGACAGAGGTGGTCCCGATCTCCAGTCGTTGTGGAACCTTCGTCCACCTTGACCGCGTACACCCCGATCTGCGGAATGTTGTTCTCGGGGTAGGGCTGCGGATCCGGAGCGGGCGGCATGAACGTGCCGGATCGTTCCATCTCCTGGAGGCCGCGCGAGATCGTCGCGGCGACGGTCGTTTTGTGATCGAATTGCGTACCGGCGACATCGATGCGCGCGGGCGGAACGCGGAGACCGTCCTGCAGGGTGAAGGCAGCCGTTCCCTGATCGAACTCGTTGAATCCGAACTCCGTCACCGGTCTGGTTCCGTCGGGATCGGTGATATCGAAGTTCACCGGTCCCTGTGGCGTGGGTTGCTCCAAGTCACCTTCGAGCGTGACTTGGAGGACAACGCCTCCCGCCGACCCGCGCGGGACTCCCTCCTGGTAAGTGAGCGCGACGCTCGGCACCGTGGTGCAGCCATCTACGTCGAGAAAGCCGAGCGTGGCGAAGGTCGCGTAGGCGCCCCGCGCACGCAGTTGGAACTTGGCATAGGCAGCATCGTGGGCGCGGAGACGCGGCTGCATTGCGTCGACGGTTTCTCCCGTGAACACCTCACGCAGCGTTTGGCTCGCTACCGTCGCGTCCACGAAGTATCCCGTCCAATCGACACAGACCAGGGTGTCCCCCGTCGGTAGCGGCGTCGGGGGTGGCGTCAAGTCCGTCACGGTGATGAACACTTCGTTCGACGCGTAGTCGATGAACTGTACGGTCTGATCGAAACCGGTGTTCACGGCCATGGAGTTCTGGATGCTCGACATGCTGCCGAACACATTGTTTTCTGTGGGGCCAGACTCTGCCTCGATGTGGACGGCACCATTCAAGCCGACTCTCACCGCAATGAGGTCGGCCTCCGTGTCGCTGGCCCCGTTCTGCTCGAGGATCCACAGGTCGACTTGACCTGCCTGATCTGCCGGCAAGTCGAACTCCTTCTCGTAGGTGAGGTTGATGGGGGAGGCGCAGCACTCGATGCCCGGAAGGCACAGAATGGGGCAGCAGGCGCAGCCTGCAGACTCTTCGACAACGACCTCGGTGGGAAAGGTTTGTGATGGGCCGCGACTCTCCACCTTCACGATGATGCGCTCGGGCGGAGGATCGTTTTGCGGGTTCATGGTCACGTGGACCCTCACCTTGCGCGGCGGCGGTGGTGGTGGAGTGACGACGAGCCCGTTCGGGATCGCGATTGGCGCTGTCGGCGTCAGCGGTACCTCCGGTGGAACTGGCGTCGTTCCCCAGCCGGCCTCCGGAGTCGTTGGGTCGACGAACGTCCCAGGACCGATCCGGTTCGCAGCGTTCGGCGCAAGGTTGAAGCTCGGCGCGTGGGGCAACGACCGACTGGGCAAGGACGCACCCGCAGGCCCTGGCCCCTCAGCGACCGGGCCCTCCTGTTCTGGCAGCTCGCACGCCGGCGAGTTCAAGTCGGCCGTAGCGGTGTGTCCCATCAGCTCCCAGGTGACTCCCGTGGCGGGCATGTCCACCCAGACGGCCTGTTCGTGCAGGCCGGACGCGAGGGTGGTTGGCGGAAAGAGGCCACGTGCGCTCGCTGGGACGAATCGATTGCGCGGTCCATGTGGGGTCGTCAGCGGGATGCCCCGACCGTTCTGGTAGCCGAACGCGGCCATGTACTTGCCGATGCCCGCGGGCATGACGCAGCCCGGTAGCGGCTTGGCCGGCAGGACCCAGTCCCAGTACGAGAACGGCAGGTACGTCAGCCGCACGTCGGGGTCGAGGACGAGGCCCTGAGCGAACACCGAGCCTTGATAGATCGTCCCCCCCGTGCCGAACTCGACGCGCGCCGCGGGAGCAACCACGGCCATGTTGGCCGTGCGCTCGAATCGCAGGACGGTCGTGCCACGATAGACGAAGAGCACGCTTTTGGAGGTCGGGTGCGTGGCATTCGTCGTCTCGAGGGTGCCGCGCATCCAGGTGACCTTGTCCACGTAGAGCGCAACGGGACCATTCGCTGGGTTGATGTCGAAGCGCAGCTTGGCGTCCGGCTCGACCTGCATATCGGAGAAGGCGTACACACCCGAAGACAAGTTGACCCGCCCCCGTGAGTACACGGTGAGCTTGCCGTAGGCTCCCGGCGCGAGAGTGAGGACCGCGTCTGGGTTGACGGTCTTCGGATTGCCGGGATTTCCCGCGAGAGGAACGTCCCAAACGAACTCTGCGGGGGGTGGGATGGTCGCGTTCTGCGTGATTTGACCGGTGACCGTCACGTTCGACTGACTGGTTACGGTGCCTGCACTCGTGACATTGCCCTGCACGATGGTGCCGCTGCGGAGCAGGACCGGTGCACCCGAGGTGATGCTGCCGCTCGTCACGGTCAGGCCGACCTGTGTACCCGCCGTACCCAAGTTGGTGAGCGGGAGCGCCACGTTGCTGGTCGAACGTATCGACGACCGATCCTTCAGGTTCATGAACGCAGTCGTCGTGGGCGGCGCCGTGCTGAGGTCGCTACCGGCGGGCACGAGAACCCGGACTTGTGCCACTGCGGCCTGAGATCGTGTTGCCAGCGCAGGATCGACCGTCTTCTCCGACGCGCATCCCGTCTGCATCGAAGCCGACATCAAACCAAGCGCAGCCATGATGGTGCGCGCCCACCCCGATCGTGTCCCCATACGGCACCCTTAGAGCCGATCTCGAAACCTCGAGATCGGCCAACGAGCAACGAGGAACGGCGAACAGAGCTGACCAAAGCACGGGGAAAAACGACCCGCTCTCGCCAGAGCTGGCGGGCGTTTTTTCCTGACTGCGTCGGTTTTGAGACCGGCTCTTAGGCTCGCGGCGCGAAGAGTGTCAACGTGCTGGTAACGCGGAGCAGGCCGAGCGTGAGTAATCTGACAGAGTAGTGGGCGGCAAAAGAGCGGTGAAGTATTTCAAGGCGCCGTTTCGGCGGGAGATGTCAGTGGCATCTCCGGACTGAGCGTTTGAAATATTTCGCTCAGCGTTCGGCTGCGACGCGGCTGCAGGCGAGCGCGCGGCGGATGCGCGTCGCTGGATCGGCGAGGAGAGGTGCGAGCTCTCGATCGCGACCGAGTCGGATGAACGCTTGACCGGCGAGCAGGCGGAACTCGACCTGTGGTGCGCGCGCTTGCTCGATCAAGAAGGGTAGGACCGCTGCGGAGCCGCCGGCGGCCAGAGCCGAGCGCGCTTGGTAGGCGACCCGATCGCTGGCGTTCGCCAGCTCCAGGAGCGCTGCCTCCGCCTTCTTTCGCGAGGCATCGCGGCCGAGCAGGCGCGCCCAGGCGATGACCTGCACCTCCGGATTCGCGTGCTCGGTTGCTGCGAGCAGTAGCGCCTCGGCCCGTGGTTCTTGCGCCGGCAAAAGGCGCAGCGCGAGACGCTGCTCTTCTTCGCTGCCGTGCTCGGCGAAGGTGAGCAGGCGCGCGACGCCGTGCTGCGCTGCGTCGCCGGCTTGAGGAATGCGACTGAGCAAGTAGGCGGCATGGAGCGCGGGGATGCCTTCGCCACGGTCGACGACGCTCTGGAGCGCCGCGTAGTGGTCGACTTCGGCCACTTCGGGCTGCGCGAGTGCATCGAGCACGCTGAGCTGCACCTCGGGATCGGTGCTGGTCAGGCGATCCACCAGAGCATGATGCACGCGTTCTCCGCCGAGCTGTCCGAGGGCATAGAGGGCGCGGCTGCGGATGTAGGGGCTTGGATCGAGGCGGGACGCTTCGAGCAGGGCAGGCAAGTCGCGCTCGTCCTTCGCGTCGACGGATGCTTCGAGCGCGGCCTGACGAACGCGCTCGTCGTCGTCGACGAAGTAGGCCACGCGTTGAGCGTGATCGGACACGGTGGCGCGCGCCGCAAGAGCACGGAATGCACCCTCGGAGCTGCTCTGAAAGCGGGCTGGACGTGGACCGCGGTAGCGATCGATTTCGTAGAGGACGAGCGCAGCCTCGCCACCGACGGCGTCGCGTTTCTTGGAGCGCTGGAAGAGCGCGCGATCGATCTCGGCGGCGCACGGCCCCAAGGACGCGATGAACCTGCGGTCATCGATGGTGCTTGCGCTGCGCACCTCGTAGGCGAGCACTTCCTCGGCGAGCTCGAACGTGTCGACCTTCTTGCCCTCGGGTCCGCGCACCGTCTCGCGCAAAGCCGCGAAATCGCCCGCGCGCGCTTGCCGCTGCACGGGGCTCGGCGCGCAAGCACTCGCAGCCATGAGCAAGACCAGAACCAGCGCGCGACCGAGCACGCCGCCCGCAACCCCCCCGCGCTCGCGCGCGGGCTCAGTGAACGCCCCGCGCTCGCGCGCGCGCTCAGTGAACGCCCCGCGCTCGCGCGCGGGCCTAATTAACAGAGTGCGCGCCCTTGTCTTCTTGGGAGTGACGCCCGCGGCCGGTGCTCTCTCGGCGCGCGATGGCTGCCCGAATGAAGGTGGCGAAGAGCGGGTGCGGATCATGCGGGCGACTCTTGAACTCGGGGTGGAACTGGCAGCCGATGAAGTGGGGATGATCCTTGAGCTCGACGATCTCCACCAGGCGCTCATCGGGGCTCGTCCCGCTGAACGTCAGCCCCAGGCTTGAAAGCTGCTCGCGGTAGTCGTTGTTGAACTCGAAGCGATGACGGTGGCGTTCGCTGATTTCGGCCTTGCCGTAGATCTCGGCCGCGCGGCTGCCCTGCGCGAGCTTGCAGGGGTACGCGCCGAGGCGCATCGTACCGCCCTTGGTCTCGATGCCGCGCTGATCGGGCATGAGGTCGATGACCGGGTGCTTCGGGCGCTCGCCGAACTCCGCCGAGCTGGCGCCCTCGAGGCCGGCCACGTTGCGCGCGTACTCGATCACTGCCAGCTGCATGCCGAGGCAAATGCCGAAGAACGGGATGCGATTTTCGCGAGCGTAGCGAATGGCGGCAATCTTGCCTTCGACGCCGCGATCGCCGAAGCCGCCCGGCACCAGGATGGCATCGAGATGCTCGAGGTGCGACGACAGCGAGTCACCGCGTTCGAGGTGGCCCGAGTCGATGTATTCGAGCTGCACGGACACGCCCGAGCCGATGCCGGCGTGGACCAGCGCCTCGTGCAAGGACTTGTAGCTGTCCTTCAGATGGACGTACTTGCCGACGACGCCGACCTTCACCTTACCCTTCGCGGGATTTTTGAAGCGATCGACCGCGTTCTCCCAAGCGGAAATGTCGGGCTGGCGTGACCAGATGTTGAGGTGCTCGACGATCTGCGTGTCGATGCCCTCCATGTGAAGGGCGATGGGCAGCTCGTAAATGCAAGAAACGTCGACGGCGGGGATGACGCGGTCGACGCGGACGTTGGAGAAGAGTGCGATCTTTTCCTTGAGGGCCTGGGTGATGTTGCGATCACAGCGGCACACCAAAAGGTCCGGCTGGATGCCGATTTCGCGCATCTCACGCACGGAGTGCTGCGTCGGCTTCGTCTTCATCTCGCCGGCGGTGGGGATGTGCGGAACGAGCGTGACGTGCACGCTCATGCAGTTCTGCGGGCCAGCTTCGACCTTGAGCTGGCGGATGGCTTCCAAGAACGGCAAGGACTCGATGTCGCCAACCGTGCCGCCGATCTCGATGATGGCGATGTCGGCATCCTTGGTCGCGAGGAAGATGCGCTGCTTGATCTCGTCGGTGATGTGGGGAATCACCTGCACGGTGGCGCCCAGATACTCGCCGCGGCGTTCCTTGGAAATCACGGCCTCGTAGATGCGTCCCGTGGTGACGTTGTGGAGGCGGGTGAGCTGACAGGTGGTGAAGCGCTCGTAATGGCCGAGATCCAGGTCCGTCTCCGCGCCGTCATCCGTCACGTACACTTCGCCGTGCTGGTACGGTGACATCGTGCCCGGATCGACGTTGATGTACGGATCCAGCTTCATGTGCGTGACGGTGAGACCACGCGCTTCCATCAGCGCGCCGATCGACGCGGCAGTGAGACCCTTGCCGATGGACGAGACGACCCCGCCCGTCACCAAGACGAACTTGGTTCGGCGGCTCACGGTGACGGCTCCGAGTGAGGCATGACGCTAGAGACCATATTTGAGGCTTCGACTCAACCGCTCTTTGTTGACTTCTCCGGACCGCTTGCGCAAGCAGCCACTTGCGATCCAGCCTTGACAGACTGCAGAAAAGGACCCGCCGTCGCCCGCGTGTGGGGCGCGAAACCACGGAAGTTCCTTGGACTAAAACGTGCCCGTGACGAATGCGCCCAGGCTGCTCGGTGTGAGCACGGGGACGACCGCAAATGAGGGCGCGTGCGAATAGCGACCGTCGCGACCGGCGCCGCCGAAACGCAAGTGCCGACCGGCGTTCGGATCCCAGCTTGCGTTCGCAGTGGATCCCGGCGCGCGCGTGCGCATGAACGTGCCTTCGAGGAGCAGCGCAAGCCCACCGACTTGGCCGATACCACTGACGACCGAAAGTACGGCGCCGACGACCTGGAGTGGGTCGCTGCAGGGAATGTCCGACTCGGGTAGGTCGGCGCAGAGCGTCGTTTGGCCTACCTTCAGCCAGGGGCCGACGAACGGGATGCGCAGATCTTCCGCGCCAGGATCCTGGCTCCAGCCGTACGATGCAGCGACGGCGCCGCCGTAGAAGCCACCGAAGACCAGCGTACCGAGGAGCAGGGTGTTCACGCGCGCGGAGGGGGGCGGCAGGTCGTCGGTGATCTCGAGAGTCGGGACCGGCTCTTCCGCGTGGGCCGCGGTGGGGCCCAGGAGCCCTGCTACGCCGAGCCCCAGCGCGCACAGCGCGGACGAGCAGTGCCGGGAGAGGCGGGGCGCCAGGGGTCGCTTCACGGGCCGACTCATCCCAAGCCTCGGCCGCCAGCGCAAGACCGCACGGCTTCGGCCGAGGGATGCACTTGAGCTCTCCCGCCCAGTTTGGTTGGCTGGGGCCCGGCTCCTTCATGCGCGTGCGCCGCCCTTTCCCCCAAGCCGTCCCCCTGACGGCCCTGCTGCTTTTGGCGTGCGACACGACGGCGCGGCGGCCGCCCGGTCCAGGCGAGGCCGTCCTGCCACCCCCCGCGACCAGCGCGCAGGTTCCCGCGCCGGAAGCGGCGGAGAACCCCGGCTTTGCGGGCGAGCTCGTGCCGCCACCGAATCAGCCCCCGGGCAAGCCGAGCGGCCGCTCCTCGATTGGACGTTTCGCGCAGCAGGAGCACGCTGCTGCCCAGGCCATTTTCGAGCGCCTGCGTGCAGCCATCACGCGCCGCTCCGGCAAGCTGCACGCAGTCGTGCTCGATCTGGAGCTCGGCCAAGCAGTAGTCCTGCACCGCCCGAGCGAGGCCGTGAATCCGGCCTCCAACATGAAGCTCCTCACTGCCGCCGCCGCGCTCGACCTGCTGGGGCCGGCCTACACGTTTCGGACGGAGCTCTTCGCACGAATCGACGAGCAGGGTCGCGCGGCACGCCTCGTCGTACGGGGTGGCGGAGATCCAGCACTCACGTCGAGCGATCTCTTCCGGCTCGCGGAGAGCGCTGCGCTGCAAGGTCTGCGCGAGGTGCAAGAGCTCGAGGTCGACCAGTCGCTGTTCGACACGCCGTACGTCCCGCCCGCGTTCGAGTCTCAACCCGGCGAGTGGGCCGCATTTCGTGCACCCATCAGCGCCCTCGCGGTCGAGGCGAACACGGTGACGCTCAACGTGCTGCCCTCCCGGGCCGATGCTCCCGCGCGCACTTGGTACGAGCCACCGGGCGTCGTGCTCGCGGAGGGCGTGGTGGCCACTCGTCCGAACGGCGCCGGTGACCGCGTCGCCTGGACGCTCGATGTCAGCGTCGATCCGATGTTGCCGACGTCCAAGCTCGGCGGCAGCATTGCCGAGGATCTGGGTCGTCAGCGTTACACGCGACGTCTCGAGGATCCCCGGCGCGCTCCAGGCCTCGTGCTCCAGCACTGGTTGTCGCTCTTGGGCGTGAAAGTCACCGGACATGCTCGCGTGAGCTCGAGCGCCGAGGCTCGACCTGCCCGGCTGACCTACGTGACTTCGCCGCCGCTCGGGGAGCTCCTGCTGCCGCTCGGCAAGGACAGCGACAACTTCACCGCAGAGATGCTGCTCGTGGCTCTGTCGAGCAGCCTGCCGGAGGCTTCAGATGGAAAGTGGTCGAGTGCACGGGGCGGAGCAGCACTCCGCAAGTGGCTCGAGTCGGGCGGGATCCCACTCGAAGGCGTGACCCTGAAGAACGGGTCTGGCCTTTTCGACGCCAACCGCGTCACGGCCGAGGTCATTGCGCTCGTGCTGGCACGGATGGAGGCCCGGCCCGAAGTGTTCGCTGAGTACCTGGCGCAGCTGTCCGTCTATGGCACCGATGGCACCCTGCGAAACCGGATGGCAAAGAGCGAAGATCGCAGTCGCGTGCGTGCCAAGACGGGCACGCTCGCGGACGTCGACGCCGTGTCGGGCTACGTGCTGCGAACGGGCGGCGCTCGTCCCGTCGTTTTCAGCTTGGTGGTGACGGGCGCTCGTGGCGGGCACGCGCCGGTGCGTCAGGCGCTCGACCAAGCGGTGTTCGAGTGGGCGACGGCGCTGGCCCAGCCTTGATGCGTGATGCACCCCGGCCGAGTAGGGGCCGCCCTCATAGGGCGCGGTGCGTCTTGAGCTCGAGGTAGCGGTTGACGACCTCGGTCGACAGCCCGCCGGCGCGGCTCTCGAGGACCAGTGACCCCGAACGCCTGAGTGTTTCCAGCGCGCTCGAACGAAAGCCGACGAGGTCGGCTGCGGCCGAGCGTTGATAGAGGTCGCCTTCGAGAGTGGCCGCCGTCTGCTCGCCTAGCATCATGCGCTCGAGGTCTGGATTCTGGAGCACCACCACCAAGGGCAAGTGCTTGCGTCGCAGCTGCCTGAGACACGAGGCGATTTCTTCGACCGCTGTTTCGTCGAACAGCTCCGTGAAGAGCACGACCAGGCAGCGTTGCTTCACGCGCGCGTCGAAGCTTTGCAGCGCCGCACGGAACGATGGCTCCACCAGGCGCGGATGGACGTCGAAGCTGGCGCGCACCAAGTTGCCGATCGCAGCCGGTCCTCCGAGTGGCGGCACGAACCGTTGCACGTCGCTGTCGAAACAAGAGATGCCGACCCGGTCGCCACCGCGGGTCGCGACGTAGGCCAAGAGCAATGCCGCGCTCAGGGCATGGTCGAACTGGGTGATGCCCCCGACTTCTGCGGTCATCAGGCGGCCGGCGTCGACGAGCAGCATGATGTTCTGGTCGCTCTCGAGTTGGTACTCACGCGACGTGAGGACGCCTCGGCGAGCGGTCGCCTTCCAGTCCACGGAGCGATACTCGTCGTCTGGAGTGTAGTCGCGCAGGCGCGAAAATTCCGATTCGCCGCCCTTCAGCCGGCTGGCACGGACCAGGGCTGCCTGGCGATGCTCGCGGGAGAGCAAGTCGTAGCTGCGGACGGGCGCGAGATTCGGATAGACGCGTACGGCCTCATGACAGGGCAGCCGGAGCTCTTGGACGAACAGGCCGAGTCGCGTCGAGAGTCGCACGAAAACCGGGCCCAGCGTGTGCGCTCCGCGTCTCCGCGGGACGACGTGGAAGCGAGCGCGTGCCTGCCCGGCTTCGGCCAATGTCACGCGCAGGGGTAGGTCGGGGGCGGCCATGGTGTCGGGCAAGTCTACGCGCGCGGCCAGCTCGACCGTGCGGCCAGCTCTCGCTCGTTCGAGCTCGAGCCAGACCGGATTTTCCACGCCGACGGACAAGACATCGCGCGTCCGCAGCCGCGCGTGCAGGTTGGGTCGTCGACTCCACACCAAGTCCACGGCGGCGACGAGCACGAGCACGGCATCGAGCGCCAAGACGGGCCAAAGGAGTGCTCGCTCCGCGAGCGTCGCCAAAGACAGCAGCGCTGGCAGCGCTGCTGCCCAAACCAAGCGAGGCGCGGGGACGAGCTCTGGCAGGGCGACGCGCCCCTCCTTCAAGCGCCCACTCCCGGCACGCTCGTTTCAGCCAAAATAGAGGTCACGACGTCGTCGGGGGTGATGCCCTCGATGCCGCTGTCCGGGAAGAGCACGATGCGATGGCGCAGCACTGCTCGGGCGAAACTCTTGACATCGTCGGGGACCACGAAGCTGCGGCCATCGGCCGCCGCTGCTGCGCGCGCGACCCGCAGGAGGCCGATCGAGGCGCGCGGAGACGCACCGACCTCGATCGCGCGGTGGGTTCGTGTCGCCGCCACGATGCGGGCGATGTAGTCGATGATGGACGGACCCACCTCGACCGTCTCCGGAACGTGCTGCATCTCGAGGAGGGTGGCTCGATCGATGACGGGCTCCAGGTTCAGATGTTCGGAGTCGAAGCCAGCGGCGCAGGCGGCCAAGAGACTCTTCTCCACGTCGAGCGAGGGGTACGAAACGTTCACTTTCAGCAGGAAGCGGTCGAGCTGCGCTTCCGGCAGGGGGTAAGTCCCTTGTGATTCGATGGGGTTTTGCGTGGCCAAAACCAGGAAGGGACGCGGCAGAGGACGGGTCTTGCCGTCGATGGTGACGGCGCGTTCCTGCATGGCTTCGAGCAGCGCCGATTGAGTCTTCGCGGGAGCGCGGTTGACCTCGTCGGCCAGCAAGAGCTCGGAGAACACGGGGCCAGGATGGAAATCGAAGCTGCCCGTCTGAGCGTTCCAGACATTGCCGCCGGTGACGTCGCTCGGCATCAAATCGGGGGTGAACTGGATGCGACGAAACTCTGCTCCCAGCACGCGCGAGAGGACGCGTACGAGTAGAGTCTTGCCGAGGCCGGGTACGCCTTCGATCAGAATGTGACCTCCGGCTAGGAGTGCGGCCAATGCATGCAGGCTGACCTCCTCTTGGCCGAGGAGCACGCTCGAGATGCGGCCGAGAAGGCGCTGGTGAATGTCTTGGTAGTCTCGCAATTCCACGCGTGGAGCCCTCTGGGTTTTCTGGCCTTTTACCTGCGATTCGAGCGCTGGGCGGTGTGACCGGCGACCTCGTCCACCATCGTGCGGAGGACTTGGAATGCTCGCAGTAATTTCGCTTTGTCGCCACCGAGCTCCGCGCCAGCGCGCGCACGGAGCAGGAGCTGATGGACCTCGTCTTTGCTCATGCCGATGCTCACCTTGCGTGAACCGTGCAGTGATTCGGCCAATGCTCGCAGATCGCGATTGCTGCTGCCCGAGCGTCGACCGAGGACCGCGATGGCCCAGGTCGCATAGCGCGCGACGGCCCCACCGAGGTCACCACTCCTTCGGTAGTGGCCAGCCAGTGCCTCGACGTGCTCCGCCAGTGTGCGACGAGGCTGGGCGGCGGTCTTGCGTGGAGAACCGAAGCGCCGTCCGCGCGACCACGCCAAGAGCGTCAGTGCAGCCAAGAGGTGCAAGAGCCAGGGTCCGACTCCGGCATTGGTGACGCTTTCGAGCGGATGGAGGGCGCCGGGACCCGTCCACGGCCCGATGAACTCCACGTGCCCCACTGGGCTCTTGATGAGATCGAGCGCAAAGCTCGCGTTGTCCGAGAACGCGAGCGATGTGTTGTCGAGGAAGCTCGCATCGGCAACCAGCGTGACCCACCCATTTCCATGGCGATGAACGCGCGCGAAATGGAGGGCGCCACAACTGCCGAGCACCGCATCGGCTCCTGTCGGGACGAGTCCGACGAGGGGTGCTCGTGCGCTGCCCGGAGACACGAGCTCGAGCGCGGGAGCCGTCAGGGGAGCCGGGCACGGTTCGAGCTCGAGCTTCTGGCCGAAGGCTTCCTCGAATCCAGCAGCAGTCCCCGCCACCAGCAGATGGCCACCGGTTGCGACGTACCCCGCCAAGATCTGCCACTCCAGGGGGCGGAGATGGGCTTCCACCACGATGGCCGTCGTCGTGGCCACGGGCACGTCGGTGACGCGCTTCAGTCGGCGCGTGAAGCTCGGCGCCCGGGCTCTGGCCAGCTCTTCGAAGAGGCCCAGGCCGCGCGGGCCACCTGGGCTCCCGACGGGCTCGTTCCCGCCTGAATGGGCGCAGCCGGAGAGGACCGTATTGCCCGACAGGAACGCAAGGACGGTGATGACCGAAATCAGCTCGCGGACGCGGAGCAGGAGACGACGTGCCCCCTCGCCGTCCACGCTGCGCTGGAATCGTGCCCAATCGAGGTCCCAGAGCAGGCTACCTGCCCGACTCTCCGGCTGAGCGCGAGCGAGGGCGCGACGGTAGTCACCGGTCGTGAGCGCGCGGTGCACCCGCACGTGCCCGGCCTGGCCGAGGGCAGCCAAGAGCGCCGCGTAGGCGAGGTGCAGGGCGCGGATCGGATCGCGGTCGAGTTCTGCTTGCGCTCGATCCAAGAGAACGGGGGCAGGCTGAGTGGACCACTCTTCCTCCGTCGGCGAAGCCGCTACGGTAGCGACCGGCTGCGGTGAGGCGTCGCTTTTGCTCCTCCGCATCGAGCGAACGAGCGCGCGCCCGAGGTAGAGGACACCCAGGCCGAGGGCCGCCCAATAGAGAACGCGGAAAGCCGTCCCACCCGACTCGCCGAGCAGCTGCGCGAGCTCCCAGAGCCAATCGGGCGATGTCGGCTCCGAGCTGGCCTCGTCCCAGGAGGGACGCTGACACGCGGCGGCAAGGCCCGGACAATCGGCATCGAGCTCGGCTCGACGCTCGCACAGCCGGTCTTTGTCTGCCTGCCACAAGCGATAGCTGTCTTCACTGCAGAAGGGATAGCGCCCCGAGGTCAGCCGAGCCTCGACTTCACGTCTGACGGTGGGCTGGGCAGTGGGCGTCTGGGGTGGCTCGCTCCCGAGAGCGAGTCCCGTCACCACGCAAGCCAGCAGTGTGGCGCGCGCGAGCGGCGGGCGCAGCCTCATGGCGCCTCCGGCGAAGCGGGAGCACGTGCTTGGGGGACGGTCGGTGGTGACGCGTCCGAGACGCCGCCACCCGCTCCCGTCTCGACATCGCCGGCTACCGCCAGCAGGGCCACCTGCACGTCCCAGCCGTCCTGCAACGTACGCTCGTTCACGTACGCCAGGAAGCGGAACGTCGCCATCAGGGGGACCGAAAGCAGGAGCCCTGCCAAGGCGAACGGCGAGCCCCCGTCGGCCGTCAGTCGTTCCATTTCGACGTGCACGTCGAGCAGCACACCGAGCGCTGCATGTCCGAGTTCATCGACCAACAGAACGAAGGCGCCGAGGAGGACGAAGCGCACCGTCAGGGTGGCAATCCCAGTGCCGCTACGTCCGAGCAAGAACCCGCGCGCACGGCGCAATGCTGGTAGACCACTCGCGCCCTCGAGCACGAGGATCTCGGGTACGAAACAGTACAAGGTGGCGATGAACCACGGTCCCACCAGCGTGACCGAGCTCACGACCAGCAAGCCGAGGACGAGTGCCCCCGTACCGAGATAGGCCGGCAACCGTCGCCAGCTGGCCTTGAGCGCAGGCAGGACTCGCTGCTCCGGCTCGAAGAGCAAGCGTCCAGCGAGCGTGAGAAACGGCAGCTCGAGCACAGCGTGCAAGCCGATGGCGGCCGTCCAGATGAACGGCCAGCCGACGCCTGCGAAGTGGCGCAAGGCGAGCAGCGCAAGGAAGCAAGGCACGAGGAGGAGTGCGGCCAAGCGCACGTACCCTCGCCCACCCGAGCGCATGGCGAAGAGGACGGACAAATCGAGCACGTCCAGGATCGTCCGTTCGCGCAGGACGATGGTGGCGCCACTGACGTTCACGGTACCCTGGCGCCTCGTCCGCCGATGAGAAGAAAGGCCGAGACGACGAGCAGGATGACGGCGCTCACCGCCCACTTCGTCGGCGCAGGCGCCGCGGATGGCGACCAGAATGCCTCGACTGCGGCGGCGACGAGCAGCATGAAGGTGGCCCCGAGGACTTGCGCGAGGATGGGCACGCGCTCGTGCCAGACGGACTCGAGTCGGCCGATGCCCCGGGTGTCCAGGAGGGCAGATCCGAGCTGCATCCCCGCCGCCCCGGCGATGACGATCGCAGTGAGCTCGAGGGGAGCGTGGCCACAGACGAAAGTGAGGATGTTGGCGCCGGAACCATTCGCGGTGACGTAGCCCAAAACTGCGCCCATGACCGCGCCGTTGTAGACCAAGAAGAAGGCACTCCCGAGGCCGAACAGGATGCCGGCCGCGAAGCAGCGGAAGGCGATGCCGACGTTGTTGTAGACGTAGAAGCCAGCCATTGCAGCGTTCGTGTCCGTCGATCTGCCGTCGGCGAGGTCGCCAGAGTAGGCCTCGGCCATGCCCTCCAAGAGGTCGATGGGGAGCACCTGTGCGGCGAAGGTCGCCGACTGGGAGCTTTTGATGAGTGTGACGAGCAGCGGCACGAAGAACAGCAAGGTCGCCAGGCAGACGGCACGAAAATTCGCCCGAAACTCTCGTGGAAACTGCACGAACAAGAGCGTCGGCCACTTTCGCCAGAGAACGCCCGTGTGCTGATAGAACGCGCTGTGTGCACGCGAGACGAGCGAGTCCAAGTACGCGATGACGTCTGGAGCCAGGCCGAGTCGGTGGGCGCGGGACAGGTCTCGGCAGACCTGACGGTAGAGCGCCCCAGTGCGAGAAATCTCGGCCAACGTGCCGCTTCGGATGCGACCACGCAGAAGGAGCAGATCCAGCTCGTGCCATGCCGACTCTCGCTCTTCGAGGGGTCCTGGCCCGGGCTGGTCCGCATTCATGGTCGGGCCGCCCGTTTCAGCAGGCCAACGAGCAAGTCCGTGGCAGGGGCGCGAGGGACTCCAAAGCGGACGCGCAGGCGTGGCGCCCAGAGCTCCGCCAGCTCAGCCGCGCGGCTCTGCCCAAGCTCGGCGGCACGACGCTCGAACAGCGCCAGGGCTGCGAGCTCGTCGCGTGTCAGCCGCGGGCGCGCTGGCAGTCCGGCCACCTCGCGATGCTCTGCTGGGGTGGTTCGCCGCCGCAGGCGTACGCGGGGCTCACGAACCACGACGGTCCCCGCGACGAGGTCTCCCAGGCGCCGGAACTTGCGGTCGAAGCACATCGTGCCGAGGCCAAGCGCGTAGAGAGATGGGAGCAGGTCGGCGGCGCGGAGCAGATTGCGGAGCACGCTTTCGGCTGCCGTGAGGGGACGGCCGCTCTCGTGCATGACTCGCAAGCCGAAGACACGCTTGCCGGGGCTCGAACCGGAGAGCACGAGCTCGAAGAAGACGAAGTATCCCCACTCCAGAGCGAAGAACAGAACGAGCAGGAGGCCCGTTTCGAACCCGTGCAGGCGACTGGTAGCGATGGCGCCGATCGACAGACCCAAAAGGACGGCGACGACGAAGACCAGGCGCAGCAAGAGGTCCAGCAGGTAGGCCGCTGTCCGGAGTGCCGGGCCTGCCAAGAGGTAGTTGAAGACCACCCGTTCCGGCGTCTCGATGGCGAGAGTGGTGTCGAGCTTCGACGGTACCGGGCTCGGCTGCCCACGAGCGGCGCCGTCCGTCCTCAAGTTGTACCCGAGCGCGCTCTCCGCCACCGGAGCCGCATCATCCGAGGCAACGAGAGCCCTGACAAGCCGGCTCCCGGCGTCCGCGCGAGAACCCGGCCTGTTGCTTCCGGCTGCGTGCTTCTCCGCGCGGGGCAGGCGAGCGAGATCGGTGCGAAGAACCCCCTCTTGGTGAGGGGTTTTCGCACCTTCGCGATCCACCGATGCGCGCGGGCACGGTTGTTTTGGTTGGCAGGGTGCTGTTCAGCACCCTGCGTGCTTCTCCGCGCGGGGCAGGCGAGCGAGATCGGTGCGAAGAACCCCCTCTTGGTGGGTAGTGGCCGGATTTGAATTTGGCTCCGGCGGTTCGCCGGTCCGCGCTACTGTTGGCTCCATGGATCCAGCCGGACTACCAGCCCTCCTAGAAGCTATCCGCCACCTTCACGGGCTAGAGGCGACCTGGGTCGAATCGGTCCCTGTCCGAGAGGGGCACCAGGGGCAGGTGGTGTGGGACGGGGAGGTCCAGGTGTTTGCCGTGGAGCACTCCAAGGCGAGCCGGGTCTATGCGTGGAGCCATGAGGGCAGCGCGGGCGGCAAACGTAGATTCCACGCGGTGCTTGGGGCTGCCCCGGTGACAGGCGCCGCTGAAGCCGTGCGGGTGGCGATTGTCGGGGACTTTCGGCGGACTCAGAACTAGCTCGTTCGATCTCCCAACCATTGGCGCAGCTGGTCAATGGCCATGGACCCGTTGGCCACAGCGCCAAACGCGAAGCCCATTTCCGTCCGATCACACTTGAAGCACTTCCCGCGACTTTGGGTCGCTTGGACAATGAGAGCAAACGCGAGAAAGATCGCAACTGGACCAATGCGCACGGCGTCCTTTGCAATCCCGTAGAAGAGGGCCACCTCCTCAAGGTCGCCCTTGGTGACCAAGACCTCCGCATTGCGGAGGGCGGACCCCAGCGCGAGCTGGTCCCGTACCAGCTCGACGCCGTAACGTCTCGCCACAAAGACCGAGAACGAGGCTAGATTCTCGGTCGTGGGCAGGGTCACTTCTGCAGTGAATCCAGCACTTCCCGGTGTTCGGGAGTCAAGCTCAGGTAGGCCGCGAAAAGCGGGTTGTGTTCCGCGTGGAGGCGCGCGCCAACGTCCAAGTCGAACTCGGTGAGGTGGCGCGTGGCGTCATCGGTACCAAGGGCCAGCGCACACGCGGCAGCATGAGCACGGATGACATCCGCTGCGTTGCGACGAGCAACGTTCATCGGTTCAACCAGTTCTGGCGCAAACATCTCCACCGGTCGCATGAACGCCGAACCTAGCTCGGTGCATAGAAACACAAGAAAGGCTTGGGCGTGCGCGAACGTCGAAGCGAACTCCTCGCGCGTGCAGCTCGGATCAAATGGCAGTCCACTTCCAAGCTCCGCGAGCGTGGAAATTACTTCCTCGGTGGCAGAGCGGAATCCCGAGGTGTTCCCCAGCAAGCCGGCAGTCGTCGCGTCAATCTGGTGGCGCACGACCGGCTCGTAATCCAGGCGTTCAGCGGCTGACATCTATTCTGTACAGTAGTCGGGAAAGGTCCGGAGGCAAAAAGACCTGGATCTGGAGTCGTTCAGTTGCAAATGTGCAATGGTCGAGCGACCTACACTGGTCAAGATCGAAGTCCAGTCGCCACAAGGGTTTTTCGGTCCCGGGATCAGCTGGTGAACAAGAATCGTTCGGAAAAGTTTCGAGGCCGAGGTCAGCCTAACCGGCGGCCGCGAGCAATGCCTTTCGCGCCCACTCCGATAGCCTGAGCCCTGCTCGCTCTGCGGCACGGTCCAGGGCCTTGCGTTCGCTATCCGAGAAGCGGACCGACAGCAGCGCACCCTTGGCCAGCTTCTTCGGGACTGGTGGTCGTCCACAGGGTGCCGCTCGAGGCACCCTGTTACAGCTTGGAGCGCTCCGCGGAGCGCGCGTGCCACTCTTGAATCGAACGTACGGCCGGCACGAGCCCAGGCGGCAGAATGGCGCTCGCTTCCATGGCGTCGACCGCGGCGACGCCGGCTGCGATGGTGGTGAAGTAAGGAACGCCCATTTGCAGCGCGTTGCGACGGATCGAGTAGCTGTCGCGGATGGCCTGCGCGCCATGGGTCGTATTGATGACCAGGTGGATCGATCCGTCACGCAGGGCGTCGACGACGTGCGGTGGTCCCTCCAGCACCTTGTTGATGGGGTCGGCCGGGATGCGCGCGGCCGAGAGCGCAGCTCGCGTGCCTCGGGTGGCGACGATCGAGAAGCCCAGATTGCGCAGGCGGCGCGCCAGGTCGCAGGCGATGTCCTTGTCCTCCGCTTGCACACTGATGAACGCGCGGCCGGTCTTGGGGAGGGCGGCATTCGTCGACGCGATCGCTTTGCCGAAGGCCAGCGCCGTATTGAGCGAAACTCCCATGACCTCTCCGGTCGAGCGCATCTCTGGCCCGAGGATGGTGTCCACGCCCGGGAACTTGTTGAAGGGGAAGACGGACTCCTTCACAGCGACGTGCGTCGGGATTGCTTGATCCATGACGCCGAGCTCGTCGAGCGTCTTGCCGACCATGACCTGGGCCGCCACTTTCGCGAGCGGTCGTCCGGTGGCCTTCGACACGAAGGGCACGGTGCGCGAGGCGCGCGGGTTGACCTCGATCACGTACACATCGCGCCCCTTGATGGCGAACTGCGTGTTCATCAGGCCCACCACGCCGAGCTCGACCGCCAGGCGACGCGCGCTCTCTTCGATCTCTGCGACGACGTCGGGGGGCAGTGAATGCGGGGGCAAGACACTGGTCGAGTCGCCGGAGTGCACGCCGGCTTCTTCGATATGCTGCATGACGCCACCGATCACGGCGCGCTTGCCGTCGGAGACGCAGTCGACGTCGACTTCGATGGCGCCCTTCAAGTACTGGTCGACGAGCAGAACGGGCTCGAGGCCTTCGTCTCGCGCCGAATCTACGGCGATTCCGACGTAGTCGGCGAGTTCGCTGGCGTTCTCACAGATCATCATCGCGCGCCCGCCCAGCACGTACGACGGACGTACGAGTACCGGGTAGCCGATGCTGTCGGCGATGCGCTTGGCTTCCGCTGGATCCTTGGCGATGCCAGCCGCCGGCTTGCGCAGGCCGAGCTTGACCAGGAGCTCGTCGAAGCGCTTGCGGTCCTCGGCACGGTCGATGGCGTCTGCGCTGGTACCCAAGAGCGGCACACCGCGCTGCTCGAGCGCCACGGCGAGCTTCAGCGGCGTCTGACCGCCGAACTGCACGATCACGCCGAGCAGTTCGCCCTTCTGCCGCTCCTCGTCGACGATGGACAGCACGTCTTCGAGCGTCAACGGCTCGAAGTACAAGCGGTCGGCCGTGTCGTAGTCCGTGGACACGGTTTCCGGATTGCAGTTGACCATGATGGTCTCGATGCCCAGGTCTTGCAGGGCGAAGACCGCATGACAGCAGCAGTAGTCGAACTCGATGCCTTGGCCGATGCGGTTGGGGCCGCCGCCGAGGATGATCACCTTGCGCTTTTCGGTGACGGCAGACTCCGACTCCGTCTCGTAGGTCGAGTAAAGGTACGGTGTGTCGGCCGGGAATTCCGCGGCGCAGGTATCGACGCGCCCGTAGACGGCCTTGATTCCGTACTGCTTGCGCAGCGCGCGTACCTCGTCGTGTCCAGTGTTGCGCAGCTGCGCGATTTGAGCGTCACCGAAGCCGAGTCGCTTGGACTCGAGCAAGAGCTCCGCTCCGAGCTCGGGAGCAGACTGGATGACGCGCTCTTGGTCGACGATGCGCTGGAGCTGGGCGAGCCACCACGGGTCGATGCCGGTGAGCTGATGGACCTCTTCGACCGAGATCCCGTGCCTCAGCGCGTCGCCGACGTAAAATAGGCGATCGGCCGTGGGGCGCTGGATCACCTTGCGCAGGGCCACACCGAGCTCGCCGTCCTCCGCCTTGGGCAGATTGGGTCGCGGCTTGTTGGCGGGCGGAGCCTCGTTGGTGAGGTCGCGAATCACGTCCTGCTTTTGCGCCAAGACGCGGTAGTCGACGCGATCGGTGAGCGACTGGAAGCCGGTCTTGCCGGTTTCCAGCGAGCGAGCTGCCTTCTGCAAAGCCTCCGGGAACGTGCGAGCGATGCTCATCACCTCGCCCACGCTCTTCATCTGCGTGCCCAGCCGGTCTTCGGCGCCTGGGAACTTCTCGAACGCGAAGCGCGGCCATTTGACGACGACGTAGTCGATCGTCGGTTCGAAGGCAGCTGAGGTGCCGGTGATGTCGTTCTGGAGCTCGTCGAGCGTCATGCCCACGGCGAGCTTGGCTGCGATCTTGGCGATCGGGTAGCCAGTCGCCTTCGATGCCAGCGCGCTCGAGCGCGAAACGCGCGGGTTCATTTCGATCACGATCACGCGGCCGTCCGCCGGATTGATCGCAAACTGCACGTTCGATCCGCCCGTCTCGACACCGATCTCGAGCATCACGGTGCGCGCCATGTCGCGCAGCCTTTGGTACTCGCGGTCGGTCAGCGTCATGGCGGGCGCCACGGTGATCGAGTCACCGGTGTGCACGCCCATCGGGTCGACGTTCTCGATCGAGCAGACGACGATGAAATTGTCCTTGCGGTCGCGAATGACCTCGAGCTCGTACTCCTTCCAGCCGAGCAGACTCTCCTCGACGAGCACCTCGTGCGTGGGCGACTGGCTGAGCGCCCACAGCACCTTTTCGTCGAACTCGGCGGGGGTCTCCACGACGCCGCCGCCTTGCCCACCGAGCGTGAAGCTGGGCCGCAGGATGACGGGAAAGCCCGTCATCTTGGCCACCTCGCGCGCTTCCTCGAGGCTCTTGGCGTAGCCGCTGCGGGCGCTACCCAAGCCGACCTTGGTCATGGCGTCCTTGAACAGCAGCCGATCCTCCGCCTTGCGGATGGCGTCGACCTGGGCGCCAATGAGCTTCACCCCGTGCTTGGACAGCACCCCGCGCTCGTGAAGTTCGAGTGCGAGATTGAGGGCCGTTTGGCCGCCGAGCGTCGGCAAGATCGCGTCCGGACGCTCTCGTTCGATGATGGCCGTGAGATGCGCGACATCGAGTGGCTCGATGTAGGTCCGACGCACCAGCTCCGGGTCGGTCATGATGGTGGCTGGGTTCGAGTTGACCAGCACCACCTCGTAGCCGAGTTCCCGTAGTGCCTTGGCACCCTGGGTCCCGGAGTAGTCGAACTCGCAGGCCTGTCCGATGACGATGGGGCCCGAGCCGATGAGGAGGATTTTCTTGATGTCGTCGCGCGCCGGCACGCGGCGCCCTTAGCACGGTTAGCTCCGGGCCCGCTCCGAAAAACCCGCCGCCCTCGGGCGTTCTCGGCGGGGCCAGGGAAAGGCTACGAGGCCGCTTTCAGCCAGGAGTGAAACCGCGGCGCCGCCCGGGTCCCGACGCCGCCGGCCTCGGGCTCGGGGCGTGGCTTGACCCTGCAGGGGTCGTCCGTCATAAAGCGCGTCCCGGTCGCCGGCCCCCCCAGGGCCGCCTGTCGGGATAGGAGAGCGGCGTACGGTTAGAGCAGTACCGGCGTCGCCAAAGTCAGGAGAAACGCTCATGCCGAAAATGAAGACGAACCGGGCTGCGGCCAAGCGGTTCAAAGTGACGGGCAAGGGAAAGGTGCGTCGCCCCAAGATGGGTGGACAGCACTGCTTCATGGGAAAGAGCCGCAAGCGCCGGCGCCGCCTGCGGGACAACGATCTGGTTGCTCCCGAAATCGCACCGCGCATCAAGATCCTGCTTCCCTACGCGCGCTGAAGCGGACCGATCGGCCGGAGCGTCATCCGCCGATCCAGGGGGCGAGACCCAGACGGGTTAGCCCGAGCGCAAGACTTTTTCCCGAGGAGTATCGACCATGTCACGTGTAAAGAGGGGCCCACTGCCCCGTCGCCGCCACAAGCGGGTATTCAAGCAAAACAAGGGTTTCGTGGGCGGTCGTCGGACGCGTTTCCGCCAGGCCATCAACTGCCTCTACAAGAGCTGGCTCTACGCATACGTCGGCCGCAAGCTCCGCAAGCGTGATTTCCGCCGCCTGTGGATCACGCGCATCAATGCCGCCTGCCGCGAGAACGGCACCAGCTACTCCAAGTTCATCGGCAACCTGAAGAAGGCGGGCATCGAGCTCGATCGCAAGGTTCTGTCCGCGATCGCGCAGAACGACGCCGCCGCGTTCAAGAAGCTGACCGAGCTGGCCCTCCAGGCCGGCGCTGCCGAGTGAAGTGTCAGCGGATGGCGCGCGGGCTCGCACGCAAGCCCGCGCGCAGGCGATCCGGGCACGCCCTGCTAGCTCGAAGGCACTAGGTCCATGGCACCAGAGTTCCGATCCGGCATCCTGCACGACCTTGCTTCGCTCCAGAGCCGCTTCGAAGAGAAGCTGGCTCTCGAGTCGGACGAGACCCGCTTGCGTGCGTTGAAGGCGGAGCTCCTGGGCAAGAAGGGCGAGCTCACGGCCGTGCTGCGGGGGATGGCGGCCGTCCCCGCGGACGAACGCAAGAGCGTGGGCGAGGCCGTGAACCAAGCGCGCGAGGCGATCGAGGCGGCGTTCGCGGCGCGCCTCGCTGCCCTCCACGCCGAGGCACGGGCGCGCGAACTCGCCGGCCCCCCGCTCGACCTGACGATGCCCGGTCGGCCGGTCCCGCGCGGACACCGGCATCCCGTGATGCAGGTCAAGGACGAGATCCTCGACATCTTCAAGCAGCTCGGTTTCCAGATCGCCTGGGGGCCCGAGGTCGAATTCGAGTCCAACAACTTCGAGAAGCTAGCCTTTCCTCCCGATCATCCGGCGACGGACATGCAAGACACCTTCTGGGTGGACGTGCAGGGCGGGCCTTCCCACCTGCGCACGCTGCTCCGGACCCACACGAGTCCGGTTCAGGTGCGCGAGATGACCAAGCACGCACCGCCTCTGGCGATCGTGAGTGGGGGAGCCGTCTACCGTCGTGACGACGACGTGACCCACTCGCCGATGTTCCATCAGGTCGAGGGCTTCTACGTCGCCCGCAACGTATCGTTCGCCGAGCTCAAAGGAGTGCTGACGGCGTTCGTGCACCGCCTCTACGGCGAAGACGTGCCCGTGCGCTTCCGGCCGAGCTACTTCCCCTTCGTGGAGCCGGGCGCCGAGGTCGACGTCGGCTGCGTGTTTTGCTCCGACGCCGACGGGACCCGCGAGGCTTGCCGCGTCTGCAAGGGGACGGGGTTCCTCGAGGTGCTCGGCTGCGGCATGATTCATCCCGAGGTATTCCGTCACTGCCGCATCGATCCGGAGATTTACACCGGGTTCGCATTCGGACTCGGCGTGGAGCGCGTCGCGATGTTGCGCTACGGCATCCCGGACATTCGGCTCTTGTTCGAGAACGATCCGCGCTTCCTGGAGCAATTCTGACCCGCTGGGTACGAGCGCACCGCACCCCCGCACCCCCGCGATCATGACGTGTCGGTCATGGCCCGTGGCACGCTCCGACAGCCTTGCCGGACAGCCGAGCCCCGCAGCGACACAAAAATGATACTTTTTGCGGTCTGCCGCGTCTTCTGACCGGAGCACTGTCCGGACGGATGTCCGTCCGCTGGACAGACCGGGGCCCCCGGATGTCCGCAGAAAGCCGGGGCTGGGTCGGCCCGGCCTCGGTAGTACTGGGGAAACTTAGCTTGGCCAAGAGGCCGGCGCCACCACATCCCGTTCCTGGAACGCTTCCTGCATTGTTCCAGGGTGCGAGCTTGGCGGCGCGCAACCGGGGATTTTCCCGGGGCCGGTGGAATGAACATGACCAGCGGCCGGTTTCTGTCGTGCCCCCGAAGATCGCTCTAGCCCAGGAGTCCTACCATGACTGACCAGCGAAAGCCCCTCAGGAAGTCCACCGCCCAGGCGCGCCATGCGGCAGCAGCGCCCGCCCTCCGCCCTCTCGGTCGCGGAGAGTCGGTGAGCGGACGAGTGGTGACTCGTGAACTCGGCGGTCGTGCGTCCAGCGTGGTGCCGTCGCGCCGCGAAGAGGAAGGCGGCGACTCGGTACTGTCACGCTACTTCCGCGAGATGGCCACTCACCAGGTCATGGGCGCCGAAGAGGAGTTGCAGGCGGCCGAGCGGGTCGAGCAGACGGAAGTGCGGATGTGGCAGGAGCTGCTCGGCTACATGCCGGCGGCCGTGTACCTCGTGCCTCAGCTGGTTTCGCAGGTGACTGCTCTTCCGGAAGAGGAACGCCCCCCCGCAGACATCCTCGCTGGTCTCGAGAAGTTCGTCGGCGTCTTTGGCGCGAAAGGCGCCCTGAGCGAGGCTCACCGCGCCGAGTACACGGAGCTCTGTGCTCGCCTGGGTCGTGAGCTGCGGATGCCGGATGCGGATCGCGTGTGGATGACCACCGCAGTCGAATCGGCGCGCAAGCTCACCTACGAGTTGCCCGGGAGCGATCTCGATTCGGCCTGCCTGGACGATTCAGAGGACTACCGCGACTACATGAGGAAGGTGGAGCGCGCCGATCGCAAGCAGCGGCTGGCGAAGAATCGCTTCGTGAAGGCCAACCTACGGCTCGTCGTCAGCATCGCCCGTCGTTACAACCGCGGCCGGCTGCCGCTGATCGACCTGATCCAAGAGGGCAACATCGGCCTCATGAAGGCGGTGGAGCGCTTCGATCACACCCGAGGTTACCGCTTCAGCACCTACGCTTCGTGGTGGATTCGGCATGCGATCTCCCGCGCGCTGGCGGACAAGGGGCGCGCCGTGCGCATCCCGGTCCACATGCTCGACACCTACAATCGCGTGACCCGTGCCAAGCAGACCATCTCTGCGCGCACTGGTCGCGAAGCGACGCCCGAGGAGCTGGAGAAGGAAACCGGCATTCCGAAGGACAAGCTCGAGAAGGTGAAGGACCTGTACGCGGACACGCCGTTCTCTTTGGATCGCCCGGTGGGCGACGAAGACGGGCGCCGTTTCATCGACTTCCTCGAAGCCGACGGCACCCCCTCGCCCCACGAGGAGCTCTCCTCGGTGCGCTGGTCGGATGAAGTCCGGCGCTTGCTCTCGACCCTCACGCCGATCGAATCGAGCATCATTCGCTGGCGTTTTGGCCTCGATAACGAGGACGAGCTGACGCTCAAAGAGATTGGCGACAAGTACAACCTCTCGCGCGAGCGCATTCGTCAGCTGCAAGAGCAGGCGATCGGCAAGATTCGTCGGCAGATGCGCGACTTCTAAATCGCTCACGAGTTCCCCCGGCGTTGCGCCGGGGACGTGCGCATGCTCGGCCGGCTAGCCGCTGGCGAGCGTGCGCGCTCACGCGTGAGAGACACGTCGCTTCAGACAAACGGCTCATGCGGGCGTACGCGCGCTTGAGCCGGGTGCGCCGGTGCATCTGGTCCTTTGGCAAGGAGCCGCCGAGCGCTGACACGGCCCCGCGCGCGGCGTTGGCGAGACGCCGCGCCGGAGTTTTCCGGGATGTGTCAGAGGTCGCTGCGCGCGCAGTCTGCAAGGCCGCGCGCTTTTCGCTTGAGTTTCGACCGCCTGCACAAGAGCGATTCGCGCTGCGGCGCCTGTGTCGGCCGCTGGTCCGAGCGTGCGCCGAAACAGGCCACCTCGAACGCTTGGTCGCGTCGTTTCGCTAATAGTTTCAGCTGGTTGAGTCTGTAGGCCGCTCCAACATTTACATTTGCGTGCCGGACCAGCATAACCCCGCGCGCAAGACGCGGCTTAGGAACCGGGCTCAAGCGCCCGGTCTGCTTCTTCACCACGGCGACAGCGCCCTCGCGAGTGGAACCGCGCCCTGCAGGGTTCGCCAGGCTGGACCCTTGGAAAGAAGAGTCCTGGCCCGCACTTGGCCACCCGAAGAGCAAAGAACCGGTCCCCACGATGAAGGTGTTCGTCTTCCCACGCTGGACCAACAAGATCCGGCAGTTTGCGGGAGCTGCGCTCGGCGGAGCTCCCATCTACCTGACTGCATTCGTCTGGTACGGGTTCTCCCCCAAGACGACGGATGTGGGCTACCAACCCAAACAGCCGGTGCCGTACAGCCATGCGCTGCACGCGGGCGAGCTCGGGATCGACTGCCGCTACTGTCACAACACGGTCGACCAGTCGAGCCACGCAGCAATCCCGCCCACCGAGACGTGCATGAACTGTCACCGGCTCGTGCGCAAAGATAGCCCCAAGCTGCTGCCGATTCGGGAGAGCCACGCGACCGGGACGCCCGTCGAGTGGGTCAAGGTTCACAACCTTCCGGACTACGTCTTCTTCAACCACAGCGCTCACGTGACGCGCGGCGTCGGCTGCGTTTCTTGCCACGGACGCGTCGACCGTATGGCGGAAGTCCAGCAGCAGGAGACGCTCAGCATGGGCTGGTGCTTGGACTGCCACCGCGCTCCCGAACGCCACCTTCGCCCACCGGCGGAGGTCACGAACATGAATTGGACGGCTCCGGGCGATCCAGTCGCCTACGGCGCCCAGCTGCGCGAACAGGGCAGCATCAATCCTCCGACCCACTGCTCCACATGTCATCGATGAAGACCCGGCCCAAGTACTGGCGAAGCCTCGCCGAGCTAGAAGGCGATCCAGAGTTTCAGGAGTACGTGGAGCGCGAGTTCCGCTCTCCCACGGAGCAAGAGGAGCTGAGTGCGCCTGGGCGCCGTCGCTTCATGCAGCTCATGGGTGCTTCGTTTGCGCTCAGCGCCTGCTACCCCCAAGAGAAGCTGGCGCCGCACGCCAAGCGTACCGACGGTGCAGTGCCTGGCGTGCCCCGCCACTTCGCCACCGTGATGGACGTCGCCGGCGCCGCGACGGGCCTCCTGGTCAAGAGCTTCGACGGTCGGCCCATCAAGGTCGAGGGGAATCCGAAGGATCCCCAGTCGGGCGGCGGCACTGGCCCGCTCCAGCAAGCGGCGGTGCTCGGCCTCTACGATCCCGATCGCAGTCGCCAGGTGGTGCAGGGCAACACGCCTTCAACTTACAAGCAGTACGCGGCCGCATTGCTCGCCGCCTACGCGGCGGCCAAGCGCAACGCTGGCGCCGGCTTTGCGGTGCTCTCACAGGGGAGCTCTTCGCCCACGTTGACCGCGCTTCGCGACAAGCTCCTGGCCGAGCTGCCCGACGCCAAGTGGGTCGCCTACGAGGCACTCGATGCCGTCGGCACGCGTGAAGGCGCGAAGCTCGCCTTTGGGCAGCCGGTCACCACGCTCCTCAGCCCCGAGCTGGCCGACGTGCTCGTCGCCCTCGACTCGGATCTGCTCTCGACCCAGCTTCCTGGCGGGGTTGGCTACAGTCGCGCTCTGGCCAGTCGTCGCGACGTCGAAGCTGGTCCGATGAGTCGCCTCTACGCCTTCGAGACGACCGTGACGGAGCTCGGATCCATTGCGGACCACCGCGTGACCGTGCGGCCGAGCTCGGTGCTGCCGATCCTTTCCTACCTGGATGCCAAGGTCAGCGCTGCCAAGAGTGAAGCGGGCGGACAGGCCGCCCCTGCGGCGGACGTACTTGGCGGCGCAGCGGTGACGGCCGTGCTCGATGCAGCAGTCCAGGACCTGCTGGCCAGCGCGGGTAAAGGCCTCGTGACCGTCGGCTCGCATCATGGGCCCGAGGCGCACGCGCTCGCTCATCGCTTGAACGTCATCCTCGGCAACGCCCGCGCCACGCGCGTGGGCGACGCCCCCGTGGCGCCCCCCAAGAAGGACGAGAAGCTGCCGACGCTGCCGGTGTCGTACCTCGAGCCCGCCGCCGCTCTGACCGGCGGGGCCGATGAGCTCGCTGGGTTGGTGGCCGAGATGGAGGGCGGCCGAGTCAACGCGCTGCTCATCCTCGGTGCGAATCCCGCGTACGACGCGCCGGTCGACGTCGATTTCGCTGGCGCTCTGGGCAAGGTGAAAGAGACGTTCCACCTCGGTCTCTACCGCGACGAGACGGCTGCTCTTTGCAGCTGGCACGCGCCCGAGGCGCACTTCCTCGAGAGCTGGGGTGACGCGCGCAGCCTCGACGGCTCGGTGCGCATCGCTCAGCCGCTGATCGAGCCGCTGCTCGGTGGAAAATCGGCGATCGAGGTGCTCGCTCAGCTCTTGGGCATGCCCAAGACGGACGGCGATGCTCTCGTGCGCGAGACGCACGGCCTCGACAGCGAGAAGGCCTGGCGGAAGGCAATCCATGACGGTGGCCTCTTCAAGAAGGCCAAGAGCGTGGTGCCGGAGCTGCGCGGCTTGAGTGCCGTGGCAGCACCTCAGGTGAGCGGGCTCGAGCTGGTGTTCGAGCCGTCGCCTTCGCTGTTCGATGGACGCTACGCCAATAACGCCTGGCTGCAGGAGTTGCCGCATCCGCTGTCCAAGCTGTGCTGGGGCAACGCGGCCTTGGTGTCGCCGGCCACGGCGCGCGAGCACGGCATCAAGGACGGCTACCTGGCCACCGTGGCAGTCGACGGACGGAGCTTGGCGATTCCGGCGCTCATCGCGCCAGGCCAGGCCGACGGCGTGATCGTCGTCAGCTTGGGCTACGGTCGAAAGTCGGCCGGCGTGGTCGGCGGCTACACGACGGGTGACGCTGAGGTCGTGGGGTCCGATACCTACCGGCTGCGCACGGCCAAGGCGCCGTTCTTCGCGGCTGGAGCGTCCATCGCGACGACGGGTCCCCGGCAAGATCTCGCCATCACGCAAGACCTTTGGGCCATCGACGCGATCGGCAAGTCTGGTCAGAAGGCCCGCGAGGACATCCTCGTGCGCGAGTCGACGCTTTCTGCGTACAAGAAGCACCCCGACGCCATCGAGCACGCCGTCCACCATCCCAAGCTCCTCAACTTGTGGACGGGCCCCGTGTCGTACGACGGGCACAAGTGGGGTCTCGCCATCGACCTCAACAAGTGCACGGGCTGCGGCACGTGCATGGTGGCCTGCCAGGCCGAAAACAACATCCCCGTCGTTGGGCGACACGAGGTGGCTCGCGGCCGCGAGATGACCTGGATCCGCGTCGAGCGCTACTACAAGGGCGACGAGAACGCGGCCACGGTTCGGCAGCAGCCGGTCATGTGCCAGCACTGCGAGAACGCTCCGTGCGAGCAGGTCTGCCCAGTGGGTGCGACCATGCACTCGCCCGAAGGCCTGAACGACATGGTCTACAACCGCTGCATCGGCACGCGGTATTGCTCCAACAACTGCCCGTACAAGGTGCGTCGTTTCAACTACAGAAACTACAACCTCGAGACGATTGGCATGACGCCGTACACGCCCACGACGGAGCCGAAGGCCAAGTTGAAGGCCATGGTCTTCAATCCCGACGTCACCGTCCGTGGCCGCGGCGTGATGGAGAAGTGCACCTTCTGCGTCCAGCGCATCCAGGGCGTGAAGATCAGCGCCAAGAACGAGAAGCGGCCGATCAAGGACGGCGATATCCAGATGGCGTGCGAGCAGGCTTGCCCGAGCGCCGCGATGGTGTTCGGCGACCTGAACGACAAGAAGAGCCGCGTGGCAGCCGCCAACGACGTGCCGCGAGGCTACGAGCTCTTGCAGGAGCTCAACAACCGGCCGCGCGTGAACTACCTGGCGCGCATCTCGAATCCTCACCCCGATCTGGCGCCCGCCGAATCGACCGACGCTCATCACTCTGCTCACGGCCCCGCGCCCGGAACGAAGACGCACGATGTCCACAGCGAGCACTAATCCCTACAACGTCCCGCTGCGCGGGGATAACGCCTTTGCGCGCATCACGGACAACGTGTCGCGCATCATGGAGACACCCCGTCCGCCGCTGGCGTGGTACATCGCCATGGCCTTCGCGCTGGGCCTGCTCACGGTGTTCGGGGCCAGCCTCGGCTACGTCGTGTGGGAAGGTATCGGCGCCTGGGGTCACATCCACCCGGTCGCGTGGGGCTTCCCCATCGTCAACTTCGTGTTCTGGGTCGGTATCGGCCACGCCGGCACGCTGATCAGCGCCATTCTGTTTCTCCTCCGTCAGAACTGGCGGACGGCCATCAATCGCTTCGCCGAGGCGATGACGATCTTCGCCGTCATCTGTGCGGCGGTGTTCCCCGGCGTGCACATCGGTCGCCCCTGGCTGCCGTACTGGATGTTCCCCATCCCGAACCAGATGGACATGTGGCCGCAGTTCCGCTCGCCGCTCGAGTGGGACATCTTCGCGGTCGGCACCTACGCCACGACGTCGGTCCTGTTCTGGTACATGGGGATGATCCCCGACTTTGCCACGTTCCGTGATCGGGCGACGGGTACCGTGCGGCGCTTCGTCTACGGCCTCTTGGCCATGGGCTGGCGCGGTTCGTCCCGCCAGTGGCACCGCTACGAGCGCGCCTACCTCATCCTCGCAGCTCTGTGCACGCCGCTCGTGCTCTCGGTGCACTCGGTGGTGTCGTTCGACTTCGCCACGTCGCAGCTGCCCGGCTGGCACACCACCATCTTCCCGCCCTACTTCGTCGCCGGCGCCATCTTCGGCGGCTTCGCGATGGTGGTCGTCTTGGCTGTTCCGGCACGTCAGTTCTTCGGCCTGAAGCGCATCATCACGATGAAGCACCTCGAGCTGATGTCCAAGGTCATCCTCGGAACGGGCATGCTGGTCGGGTACGCCTACGCGATGGAGATGTTCGTCGCTTGGTACTCCGGCGCGATGTTCGAGCAGTTCGCGTTCGTGAACCGCGCGTTCGGCAACTTCGCTTGGTCGTACTGGACGATGATCTTCTGCAACGTCATGGCGCCGCAGGTCTTCTGGTTCAAGGCCATGCGCACCAACGTCTGGGTCATCTGGATCGTCGGCATCATCGTGAACGTCGGCATGTGGTTCGAGCGCTTCGTCATCATCTGTACGTCGCTCACCCGCGACTTCTTGCCGGCGAACTGGGGTGCGTTCATCCCGAGCCCGGTCGACTACGCGACGTTGGCTGGCTCGTTCGGCCTCTTCTTCACCCTGTTTTTGCTGTTTTGCCGCTACCTGCCGATGGTGGCCATGTCCGAGATGAAGGCCTTCATTCCGGAAGGTCACGCTCATCCGGACGGCGACCATCATGGCGATGCCCATCACGGGCATGCGCACCACGGTGGCCATGGACACGCCCACTGAACGCGGAATCTCCAGTATGAGCGACCCTACTACTAGCCCCCAAGAAGCGGCTCCTCTGCACGGGATTCTGGCAGAGTACGACACGCCGACCGCGCTCGTCCTGGCCTCGCGCAAGGTGCGTGACGCAGGCTTCTCGCGCTGGGATACCTACACACCCTTCCCCATTCACGGCATCGAGAAGGCGATGGGCATCAAGATGACGATCCTGCCGTGGATCGTCATGTGCGCGGCGCTGATTGGTCTCGGCACGGCGGTGTGGCTCCAGTGGTGGACCAATGCCGTCAATTACCCGTGGATCGTCTCGGGTAAGCCGATGTGGAGCTGGCCGGCCAACGTGCCGATCATGTTCGAGCTGACGGTGCTATTCAGTGGCTTTGCGGCGCTGGCCGGCATGTTGGCTCTGAACAACCTGCCCTTGCCCTCGCACCCGCTGGACCTGAAGGAGCGCTTCGCACGCGCGTCGGACGACAAGTTCTTCCTGCTCATTCAGGCCAACGACCCGAAGTTCGACGAGGCCGACGTCCGCCAGCTCCTGGCACAGACCAGCCCGTCGATCATCGAGGACGTGCCCGAGGATCGCGTCACGTCGGACAAGATCCCGCCGGCCTTGATCTACATCGGTGCCTTTGCAGCCATCGCCAGCCTGGTGCCGTTCGCCTTCTTCGCCATGGCGCGCGCCAACACCTCCGAGACGGGCCGCTTTCATCTGATTTGGGACATGGACTTCTCGCCGGCCTACAAGGCGCAGGAGACGAACCCGGTCTTCGAGGACCAGCGGGCCATGCGTCACGCGCCCCCAGGCACCGTGGCGGTGGGCAATCTGCAGGCTGACGACCACCTGTACCAAGGCAAGAACAAGAGCGGCGCGTACGTGAGCGCGATGCCCAAGGGCATCGTCGTCGATGCTGACTTGATGGAGCTCGGCAAGGCCCAGTTCGGCATCTACTGCGCCCCGTGCCACGGCTTGCTCGGCGACGGGAACGGTATGGTCCACAAGCGCGCCGAATCCATCGGCGGCGGCTGGGTTCCACCGAGCAATCTACATCAGGAATACATCCGTCAGATGCCCGCCGGACAGCTCTTCGACGTGATCACCAACGGTGTCCGCAACATGCCGAGCTATGCCGCTCAAATCGAGCCGGAAGAGCGCTGGGCCATCATCCTCTACGTGCGTGCTCTCCAGAAGAGCCAGGGGGCGAGCGTCTCCGATCTTTCCGAGGCCGACCGCGCCCAGCTGAAGTGAGTTCTCCCATGGCGTCAGAAGAGAAAAAGACGAGCAACAAGCCGGCGGCTCGAGCCGACGTGCCGAAGCTGCCGAATGGCGATTCGATTCGCCTCGGCAAAGAAGCCGACGGTCTACGCAACGGTGCCTTCGCCGTGGGCGTTTTGGGCTTGGGCGCCGCCGTCATGACGGGCGGCGGCCCGCTCGGCAAGCAGTTCCAGCACTCGTATCTCACCGCGTACATGTGGGGCCTGTCGATCGCAGTCGGCGCCTTGTGGTGGGTGGCGATGCAGCATCTGTTCGGCGCACGCTGGAGCGTGGTCGTCCGGCGCGTCGGCGAGCTCCTGGCACAGCTCGTAGTGGTCATGGCCGTCTTGGCCTTGCCGCTCCTGGCACCCATCTTCATGGGCAACGACGTGCTCTACCCCTGGGCCGAGCACCACTACTTCGAGCATCACTCGTACATCGCGAGCAAGGCGCCGTGGTTCGCGCCTGGCTTCGTCGCGGTCCGTATGGTGTTCTACTTCGGCTTCTGGGCCCTGCTCGCCAAGTACTACCTCGGCCAGAGTCGGCGCCAGGACTCGACGACGGGCGATGTCGCGCTGACCAAGAAGCTCCAGGGCGCCAGCGCGCCCGGAATGATCCTGTTCGCGATCTCGCTGACCTTCTGCGCCATCGACTTCTTGATGACGCTGGACCCGGTGTGGTTCTCGACGATCTTCGGCGTCTACTACTTCGCCACCTGCGTGCTGACCTTCAACAGCACGCTCGTGCTCGCGCTCTTGTGGCTCCAGTCGCGCGGCCATCTCAAGGCCAGCGTTACGGTGGAGCACTATCACGACATCGGCAAGCTGATGTTCGCGTTCATCTGCTTTTGGACGTACATCGGCTTCTCCCAGTACATGCTGATCTGGTACGCGAACATTCCGGAAGAGACGCACTGGTTCCACGACCGCTTCGAAGGCAACTGGCTCCAAGCGACGTACTTCCTCGCCGTCACGCACTTCTTCATCCCGTTCTTCGGCATGATGTCGCGCTGGATGAAGCGGGTCACGGGTCGCCTGCGCTTCTGGGCCATCTACATCCTGGCCGTCTGCTGGTTCGACATGTACTGGCTGGTCGCCCCGAACTTGCACAAGCACGGTCTGGCCCTCGGCGCGTCGGACTTCTTGGCCTGGGCTGGCATTGCCGGCCTCCTCATCGGCTTTGCGCTGCTGCGTGCGCGTGACGTCAACCTCGTGCCGACTGGCGACCCTCGCCTGTCGCGCTCGCTTGCCTTCGAGAACATCTGAGCATGTCCAACGCCAACGAACCGGATCGCGTCAATACGGGCGCCCTCGCGACGACGACGGGCATCGTCGGCTGCGCGGCGCTGGGGATCGCTCTTTTCGTCACCTCGCTCGTGCGCGAGGAAACGCGAGTCGTCGGCGACGCTCGCCAGGGCACCCAGGAGCGTTCGGTGCGCGAGCTTCGCGCCGAACAGCTTGGCGTGCTCGACGCGTCACCCACCTGGAAAGATCGCGCAGCAGGCGTAGTCACGCTGCCGATCGGCCGCGCCATGGACTGGATGCTCGAGTCCGTGCGGAAAGATCCAAAGGCGCTGAGCCCCTGGCAGCCCCCAGCGCCGGAAGCGCTGGGCGGGGCGGGTCCCGAAGGGGCCAGCTCCGACGCATCCGAGGTACCGTCGGGCACCGGTGGTGCTAGTGGAAGCTCTGCGGCGGCGAGCGCTGAAGCACCGAGTGCTGCTCCGACCGGTACCGCACCGGCCCGGACTGCACCGGCTCCTCAGGCCCCAGGCGCCCCTGCCGCTCCCAAGGCGGCGGCCTCGGGCGCGTCTCCTGCCGCGCCCGGCGCAGCTCCTGCTGCTCCCTGATCCGAGCCTGGTCCCGATGAACCTCTCGCTGCGCACGCTCTGCTTCCGACTGCTGGTCGCGACTTCGTTCGCGTTCGGCACGGTCGCGCTCGGTGCGCCGGCGGTTGCCTGGGGAGCGCCCGTCGATCCAGCCGAGATCAAGTCGCGCACCGAGCCGTTGCCCAAGCGCTTGGAAGGCGTCGACGTGGCCGAGCATTTGGATACGCGCGTTCCTGCAGCCCTGTCGTTCAGCGACGATCAGGGGAAGGCCGTGCTCTACGACGAAGTCGTGCGGAATCCTCTGCCGACCATCCTGACGCTCAACTATTCGGACTGTCCGATGCTGTGCAGTTTGCAGCTGAACGGCCTCGTCGACGCCATGAAGCAGGTCGACCTCACCTTGGGCCAGGACTACCGCATCGTCACGGTTTCCATCGACCCGAAGGAAACTGCCGAGTCGGCTCGGCGCACGAAGCTACGTTACCTCGCGCAGTACGGACGCGCCGAAGGTGCGGAGCAGGCGAGTGGTTGGACATTTCTTCACGGCAGCGAGGGCAACATCCGCGCGGTCGCCCGGGCGCTCGGCTTTTCCTACAACTACAACGAGGCGCGTGACGAGTACGCGCACCCCGCCGCCTTCGTCGTGACGACGCCCGACGGCGTGCTCTCTCGTTACTTGTACGGCTTGGAGATTCATCCAAACACGCTCCGCTTGAGCCTCATCGAAGCCTCGCAGGGCAAAATTGGCAGCAGCCTGGATCGGCTGATCCTGTACTGCTTCCACTATGACGCCAGCGAAGGGCGCTATGCCCCGGTGGCGATGAACATCATGCGACTGCTCGGCGGTGCGTTCGCGCTCGCCCTTCTGGCCCTGTTGCTTTTCCTGTGGAGAGGCGAGCGCAGGAAGAAGCTAGGAGCCCTTGACCCCAATCACCTCGCGCCCCGCGCCAGCTAATCGAGCCAAGTTATGACCTCGTCCCTCCTCTCCAGCCTTGCCACGGAGCTGCCCAAGAGCCCTCCTTCGAACGATTTCTGGATGCCGCTCGACGCCTCCACGTTCGCCGGAGAAATCGACGGGCTCTACGACTTCTTGTTCTGGGTCTCGGCCGTTTCGACGATCCTGATCATGGCGGTGATGTTCTACTTCATCGCCAAGTATCGGGCGAAAGGTCGCGAGGCCAACGAACTGGCGGACGAGACGTCCCATCACAATACGGCGCTCGAGATCACCTGGTCGGTGATTCCACTCTTCTTCTGCATCGGCATCTTCGTTGCTGGTTTTCGCGGCTACGTCGATCTGCGCACGTCGCCGCGCGACGCGCTGGAGATCCACGTGCAAGGGCAGAAGTGGAAGTGGCTCTTCACTTATCCCAATGGCCACGTGGACAGCGACCTGCATGTCCCGGTGGACCGTGACGTCCGCATCATCATTCAGTCCGTCGACGTGCTGCACAGCCTGTTCATTCCGGCTTTCCGTACGAAGATGGACGCCGTCCCGGGCCGCTACACGGACCTCTGGTTCCACGCCACGAAGACCGGCGACTTTCCCATCTTCTGCACGGAGTACTGCGGCACGTCCCACTCCGACATGCTGGCCCATGCCATCGTTCACGAGCCCGGTGGGTACGAGAAGTGGATGGAAGAGATCAGGGCCAAGCTCGACAACATGGACCCAGTGGCGCTCGGTGGCCTGCTCTACGAGCAGCAGGGCTGCAAGACGTGTCACTCCACCGACGGCTCGACGTTGGTCGGACCGTCGTGGAAGGGCCTTTTCGGTAGCTCGAGGAAGTTTGCAGACGGCACCAGCGCCGCTGCCGACGAGAACTACATCAAGAACTCGATCTTGAATCCGGCCGGCCAGGTCGTGCAGGGCTTCGCGCCCGCCATGCCCACCTATCAGGGCAAGCTGAATGACAAGCAGCTCAATGGCATCATCGAGTACATCAAGACGCTGAAGTGAGGAGCTGAGACATGTCTGCTACCACGACCATCAATCCTGCGGACCTCGGCGTCGTCGAAAGTACTCCCGAGGACAACTACCTGACCCACGACAAGGGCATCTTGTCTTGGATCTTCACGCTCGATCACAAGCGCATCGGGCTCATGTACCTGATCAGCGTGCTCTGCGCGTTCGCCTTGGGCGGGTTCTTCGCCCTCCTCGTGCGGACGGAGCTCTTCTTCCCCGGACCGGGCATCCTGACCCACGATCAGTACAACCAAGCGATGACGCTCCACGGAGCGGTCATGGTCTTCCTGGTGATCATTCCGGGCATTCCCGCGGCGCTCGGAAACATCATCATGCCGCTCCAGCTCGGCGCCAAGGACGTGGCGTTCCCGCGCTTGAACCTGATGAGCTACCACCTCTGGGTGCTCGGTGCGCTGTTCTTCATCAGCTCGCTCGTCATCAGCGCAGCGGACACTGGCTGGACGTTCTATGTGCCCTACAGCACCACGACGCCGACGGCGGTCATTCCGGCAGCGTTCGGCGCGTTCATCCTGGGCTTCAGCTCCATCTTCACCGGCCTGAACTTCATCGTCACGGTGCACAAGCTGCGCCCGCCAGGCATGACCTGGTTCCGTCTGCCCCTCTTCGTCTGGGCGCTCTATTCGACGGCAGTCATCCAGGTGCTCGCCACGCCGGTCATCGGCATCACGCTCTTGATGCTCATCGTCGAGCGTGCCTTCGGCCTCGGTATCTTCGATCCGGCGCTCGGCGGTGACCCGGTGCTCTTCCAGCACTTCTTCTGGTTCTACTCGCACCCGGCCGTCTACATCATGATCGTGCCGGCCTTCGGGGTGGTGAGCGAGCTCATCGCAGCTTTCTCGCGCAAGGAGATCTTCGGCTACAAGTTCATCGCCATGAGCTCGGTGGCCATCGCGCTCCTCGGCTTCTTGGTGTGGGGCCACCACATGTTCACCAGCGGCCAGTCGGTCTTGGCGGGCACGATCTTCAGCGCCATCACCTTCTTGATCGCCATCCCGACCGCGATCAAAATCTTCAATTGGGTCGCGACCATGTACAAGGCCCGCATCCACCTGGATACGCCGATGCTCTATGCCATCGCGTTCCTGTGGGTCTTCACCATCGGTGGCGTCACCGGTGTGTTCCTCTCGACGATGAGCGTGGATGTGCACCTGCACGATACGTATTTCGTCGTGGCGCACTTCCACTACGTGATGATGGGCGGCGCCATCACCGCTTTCATGGGCGGCCTGCACTACTGGTGGCCCAAGTTCTCGGGCAAGGTCTATCCGGAAGGGCAAGGTCGCATCGGCGCCGTTCTGGTGTTCGTCGGCCTGAACCTCACCTTCTTCCCCCAGTTCATCATGGGCACCCGCGGTATGCCGCGGCGCTACTACAACTACCTGCCCGAGTTCGAAGGCCTGCATCAGCTATCGACGATCGGCGCTTTCACGCTCGGCATCGGCTTCATGCTCACGGCCTTCTACCTCTACATGAGCTGGACCAAGGGCAAGAAGGCGGCTCCGAACCCCTGGGGCGCCACGACGCTCGAGTGGACGTGCGCCTCGCCCCCTCCCTATTACAACTTCCACGATACGCCGGAGATCAACCGTGGCCCCTACGAAGGCTATGCGCAGCTCCGATTCGACAAGGACATTCAGGGCTACGTGCCCGTGAAGTGAACCCGCAGCCCTGTTGATCCAGGAAAACGAGTCATGAGTGACACATCCACAGCGCAGGGTGGCCACGGCCACGGCCACGGCGAAGCGGTCTATCCGTACACGCCGCACCACTTCTACGGCGCCAAGCAGCACTTCGAGTCGGGCAAGCTCGGCGTCTGGCTGTTCTTGGTCACGGAGATTTTGTTCTTCGCCGGCCTATTTTGCGCCTACACCATCTACCGCGCCCAGCACCCAGAGGTCTTTTACTGGGCGCACTTCTACCTCGACACCAAGTGGGGTGCGGTCAACACGATCGTGCTCATCCTCTCGAGCTTCACGGCCGCGTGGGCGGTTCGCAATGCACAGCTCGGTCAAACCAAGCTGCTGCGCGCGAACATCGTGATCACGATCCTGTGCGCGTGCGCCTTCATGTGCGTCAAGTACGTCGAGTACTCGCACAAGTTCCACGACGGTCTTTTGCCGGCGCGTCACTTCGCTCCCACGCATGAGGTGTGGGAGACGCCGACGTTCGTGCACAAGCACCCCGCGGCTGCGAAGGCGGCACAGCGCATCGTAGCGGGTCTCGAGGCACGCGCTGCGGCGGGCGGCAAAACGGCTCTAGACACGGTCGAGCCGCAGCACGGCGCGCTCCAGCTGGTTCCGGTGTCCGAGGGTGGGCATGGCGCGGCACACGACGCGGGTCCGACGGACCCCGAGGTGCTGGCGGCCGCAGCTCGCGCCAAGGAGTCGACTCTCCCCGACGACGTTTGGCTGGAGTCCGAGGTCAAGAAGCTGACCGCAGAAGAACGCCATCCGCTCGAGATGGCGGGTGTCATTCGTGATCCCGCCGACGGTCCGATTGCCTTTGCGCGCCCCGCCAAGGCCGGCATCTTCTTCAGCATCTATTTCTTCATGACGGGGCTCCACGGCATTCACGTGGCCGTGGGTATTGGCCTCTGGATTTGGATGCTCACGATCGCCGCTCGCCGCAAGTTCGGTGAGAAGTACTTCGGTCCGATCGACTTCACCGCGCTCTATTGGCACTTGGTGGACCTGATCTGGATCTACCTGTTCCCCATGCTCTACCTCATCCACTGAGGCGCGCCCCGGTTCAAAGGAACGAACATGTCAGACGAAGAAACGCGCGAAGGCGCAGCCGAGACCACGGGCGACTCTCCAGCCGCCCTGCCGCACGTGTCGACCGAGGCCGGATCGTCCGAAGCTGCATCGTCCGAGGCATCCGAAGGCGTCGCCGAAGCGGCTGCGGTGGGGGCTTCCGCCGGAGAAGGAACCCATGAGCCCGTGCAGGGCGAGCCGGTCGAGCACGCTGCGTTCGCTGCCACCGTCCTCGGCGATACGTTGCCCTCCGCAGTGCGCGCTGCCATTGCAGCCAGCGGCTCGGGCGCGGCGGTCGCTCATGTCGGCTCCGGTCACGGCGGCGATGGTCACGGTCATGACGACCACGGTGACGAGCACTTCTCTCACCCACTCTCGATGACGATTCTGGGCGGCGTGCTCGGTGCCCTCATCGTGCTGACGGTGCTCACCGTTGCGGTGACGTCGATCGACCTTGGCAGTCAAGGCAACTTCATCGTCGCCATGATCATCGCCACCATCAAGGCAGCGCTGGTCATGGGTTACTTCATGCACCTCGTCTGGGACAGTAAGTTCAACGTCCTGGTGTTCTTGAGCTCATTCCTCTTCGTGCTCTTGTTCCTCTCGATGGCGCTGCTCGATCGCGGTGAGTATCAGCTGGGCATCGACACCTTCGAGGCGGACCAGAAGGCCACGGCAAAGTAGAATCGATCGGTCGACCGGTCGTCGTCGACCGAAGGAACAGCGCACCGGCCTTAGGGCCGCTGCGCTGTTCTGCATTGAGCCGGTGCGCGTTGACGACATCCGTCTTGGGTGGTCGCGTGCCGTCCCATGATGTTTGTTCATTCATTCAAAAGATCAGGTGCATCTCTTTCGACTCTGCTCATCGCCACTCTAGCGACGGCCTGTGTCGGTGACCCGGAGGGGGAGGGCGCGTTCGACGACGATCACATCGGGCAGGCCGACTTCGAGATCAAGCAGGTGCCCTCCGGCGTGACGTGCATTCGCGTCTCCGTTGCCGGCACGACGACCGTGACCAAGGATTTCGGGCAGCTGGCGACCGGCGCGAGCACCTCGAGCCTGAACATGGACCGCCTGCCGCTCGGCAACGTGTCGATCAGCGCGATGGCCTTCGCCACGAGCGCCTCCGCGACCTCGTGCACGGCCAACCAAACGCCGCTCTGGGTGGCGGACGCTGCCACGGCGCTGCTCGAGCCCGGTGTCGTCAGCAAGCTCGACCTGACGTTCCGTAAGAACAATCCGGTCACGGCCTCTGTCAACTTCGTAGGGAACATTCAGGCGCTTTCGGCTGGCTCCTTCCACAACGCGCTACTCGTGGATGGCCAGGTCTATGTATGGGGCAACGCCGGCACGGGGGATCTAGCGGTGCCGACGCTGGTGAGCGGGCTCAGCAACGTCGTTCAGATCTCTGCGTCGCTCTTCTATACGTGTGCGCTCAAGAGCGATGGCACCATCTGGTGCTGGGGCGATCACGTTGGTGTTGGCGTCGGCTCCACGACGCCAACTCAACTTGCGTCGGGACGCACGTACTCGCAGGTCGAGAGCGCCGACAATCACATCTGCGGTCTCTCGGGTACGGCCGCGTACTGCTGGGGTTTCAACCAGTACGGCGAGCTCGGAGTCAATCCAGCCACCACGGCGAGCGCTCCGCACACGAGCCCGATCACGACGGTGAGCTCGGGGGCGGTGGTCCTCGAAGCCAGCGCCTACGGAACGTGCCAGATTGCGACCGACCTCGACGTGAGGTGTATTGGGCACAATGGCACCGGTGAGCTTGGACGGACGACGCCGGCGGCCGAGGTGTACACCTGGGCAGACACACCGGGCAGCTCGCCTGCCGTGAGCATCAGCACCGGGGAAACCGGCTTTCTGGCTCTCGCCATGGGCGACGGCACGGTCAGCACTGCCGGAAACAACCTCTACGGTCAGCTGGGACTGGGAACGATCGGCGGCGGGGGTAGCAACACGAGCACGCAGCTCAATCCGATTCCTGGTCTCACTTCTGTCACCGCCGTAGCAGCCGGTAGTGCCCATGTGCTCGCGCTCCGTGAAGATGGCTCGGTGGTCGCCTGGGGCATCAACGGTGGCGGCGAACTGGGCGACGCGACGAACGTCACGCGCTCGAGCCCGACGCCAGTGGTCGACTTGCCCCCCGCGCGTCTGATTGCCGCTGGTGGCGGTCACAGCTGCGCCGTCACGCAGGATGACGGGGTGTATTGCTGGGGCGCGGGGACTGCGAATCAGCTCGGGACAGGCAAGAAGGTCCACTCGGCCGTGCCGGTGCGAGTGGTTCTGCCCTGATAGTTGCCCGAAGTGCTCGAATAGGATGCCGCCGCACGGTCGCCCGTCCGGCGGCATTCTTTTTGCTGGTTCTCGTGCAGCGCCGCCAAACATAGCGCACCTTTCATCGCCGGTTGTTTGGTCAAGCGAACGTGTCCAGCGGATGGCGCGACCGCATCCGATGCGACCCACCACGCTCGCACCTTTGGCACATTCGGTTCATTGCTAGCGCTGACCATGGCAGCCCTGACTGCGGGCTGCGTCGCCCGGCGCCGAAGGAAGGCGGCCCGAGTAGCCGCAAGATCGCACGTGGCGCGGGGGGGACCGAATCAAGCGCGCTGCTATACAGCGCCGTGCGCGCCGGACTCCGCCGGGAGGGGCGGTTCATTGCTGGGTCCGACCCCGCTCAGTACCTGAGCTCGACCGGCATCGTGCGGGCGCTGGCGAGATCGAATGAGGTCTCGCCGAAGCTCGGCACTCGGAGTGGCGTGCGGCGGCTGAAGCCGAAGCCTTCTGCGGGCAGGCCGAGGAAGTTGCGGTCGACGGTGCCGTTGTTGTTCTCGTCGTGGAACACGGCCACGCTGTAGCGGCCGGGGCGCACCGAATTGAAGCGGGCCACCACCGTGCCGCGGTGCGCGGGCACCAGGCGCAGCGCGACGAAGCGCCCGGGCTTGAGCCAGTTGTTCTGATCGTAGAGGGCCACGTAGAGGCGACCGTTGCCGCTGCGCACGGTGGAGACCGGGACCGACAGGCTCGGGCCGGAATCGGCGGCAGCGGCGCCGATCGGCAGGACGCCGCACAGAGCCAAAACGACAGCCGCGAGCCGCATCCAGCGGGTCCTCGGGGTGTGAGTTTGGATCCTGTACGCCATCTTCGAGTCTAGCACGTTCGCTTTTCTTACGCCGGAGGAGGCCCGGGCGTTCCCGGCGTCCTCGTCCGGGCGCTTGGCTAGCATGGCTCATCGTAGCTGCGCAGCATGTTTTCCCACGGTTTCAGAGAGGGTTCTCCGTAGGGCGGCGCGCTTTCGAGCGAGTATTTTCGAACTCGGCCGCAGGCGCGCTAAGTTGAAGGATCGGTGCACCGGCGCGGCTCACTTTCCATTCTTTGTGGCTTCCTCGCGGTCGCGTGTGCTCCGAAGTCGGACTTTTCCCGACCTGTATCTGGCAGCGCTTCCACAAAATCGGTGCGCTCACACTCGCCTCCGGGTCAGTCGTCGTCCCACGCGGCGACTGCCGCAGCGGAAGGCGCGCGCTGGGACCTCGAACAGTTCCGGCCCGTCCTGGCTGAGCCGGAGCTCGAACCGGTGCGAGTCTTGGTTTGGGAAGGGAAGCCTGCAGAAGCAGCCCAGGCGCTGGGTGCGTTCCTTGCGGAGCACCCCGGCGAGAGCGTCGAGCGTGCCCGCCAGCTCTACACGCTCGCGCTCCTGCAGCGACAAGCGGGTGAAGTGGCGGGCGCAGTCGTCACGCTGGAGAAGCTGCGCAGCCAGCCCCCGGCGTTGACCTGGATCTTGAGACGTGATGCCGACTTGCTGCTGGCCGAGACGCTGCTCGATGCCGGGCGCGCGGCGGATGCCCTCGCCGTGCTCGAGGGACAGAACGTCAGCGTCAGTCCGGATGAGCAGCAGCGTCGGAGCGTGCTTCTGGCGCGCGCTCACTCGGCGATCGGCGACGAGAGTGCGGGGCCGGCTTGGCGCGAGGTGCTGCGCCACGATCCGAGCTCATTCGAGGCCAAGGTGGGCCTGGCGGAGAGCCTACTCCTGCCGGTTGGGACATCCGTCCCGGTCGCGGGCCCCGCGGGCACATCGAGCGCGGTGCTGGGCGCCGTCCTGCCCACCGATCTGCAGGCGAGGGCCAACGAGGCATTCGAGCTGGCGGAGCCGGTAGCGCTGGGTCTTCCCGCCGATGATCCGTGGGCAGCCCGCGCCAGCACCGTACTCGATCGGGCGCGGTCGCTCGGAGCGCAGCCGACGCTGGCGCCTCGCGCGGCATTGCTGCTGCGTCTGGAGGGCCTCGTCGATCGCCGCGAGTTCGAGGCAGCTGGGGCACTGCTCCGGGAGCTCCGCCCCAAGGAGCTCGAGCTCGGAGCGCGCTGTCAGTTCTACTACCTGCGCGCGCGCGTGCAGGCAGGCCAGAGCGAATGGGGCGCTGCAGCCGATGGCCTGGCCGAGGCAGTGAGCAGCTGCGACAGCCAGCCCGAGCTGCACGCGAAGATCCTGTTCAATGCCGGAAAGTTCGCTGCAGCGGACGGACGTGATCCGACGGCCGTGCGTCACTTCGCGGAGCTCGAGCGCCTCTATCCGCAGAATTCGCTCGCGGACGACGCGCGAGTCCGGCGCGCGCGCTCGTATCTGGAAATGGGGTCGGTCGCTCGCTTCACCGAGCTCCTGCTCGCGCTACCGCTCGACTATCCGGACGGTGACTTGACCATGGAGGGGGTGCTCGATTTGGCCCTCTATCGGATCGAGCGGCGCGACTGGGCCGGCGCCGCGGCCGTGCTCGAGCGGGGCACGCGCGCCGTTGCGCCCCGCGATCGCAATCGCGGCCCGGAGGAGTCGGGTCGCGAGCGCTATTTCTGGGCGCGCAGCCTGGCCGAGCTCGGAGATTCGAGCGCTGCGCTCGATCAGTACGAGGGCATCGTGCTCGATTTACCGCTCTCGTACTACATGCTCCACGCCTACTCGCGTTTGCGTGCGGCCGATCCAGCGCGTGCCGAGCGCGCGCTGGCACGAGGGCTCGAGAATGCCGAGCGGGCGCCCTTCTCCTTTCCGCACCGTCCAGAGTACGACACGCCGGAGTTTCGGCGGGGCATGGAACTCCTGCGCGTCGGCGATGGGGTCCGGGGGCGCAGTGTGCTCGATCGGGTTGGTCTGACCGACGCTGCCGACGACACTCTGCTTTGGGGCCTGGCTCTGCTCTACGATCGAGCGGGCGAGGTTCAGGTGGCACACGGCATCGCGCGCGGTCGCCTGTCGGATTGGCTCGGTCACTATCCCGGCGGCGATTGGCAGCGCCCCTGGCAGATTGGCTTTCCGCGGCCGTACGAGCAGATCGTGCGCAAGGAGAGCCAAAAGAGCGGCGTTCCGGAGTGGTTCATCTACGGCATCATGCGTGAGGAGTCGACCTTCGATGCCAGCGTCAAGAGCCACGCGGATGCCTACGGGCTCATGCAACTCATCGTGCCGACGGCCCGGGCGATCGGCGCGAAGTATGGTTTGCCCAGCTCACCCGATGCTCTCAGGCGACCGGCCATCAACATCGCACTCGGCAGTCGTGTGCTCGAATCGCTCGGTCGCCAGTTCAAGGAGAACCCGGCACTCGCCATACCCGGCTACAACGCCGGTCCCGGTCGTCCACGGCGCTGGCTCCGCGAGCGGCCCGACACCGACTTCGATCTGTGGGTGGAGCTCATCCCCATTCGCGAGACGCGGCGCTACACCAAGCGGGTGCTCGCCAGTCGCGCAGCCTATGCGTTTCTCTATTACCGCGATCAGGCCGACGATGCGCTCCGCCTGCCGTTGCGACTCACTCCGCCATGAGGCTTGAACGGCGCCTTTTTTGGCCGCTCGGCGTGCTCGCGGCGCTGGCCGCCGGCGCCGTGCATTTGGGCGCCGCCCCCCCCAAAGCCCAAGCAGCGTCAGGCTTCGAAGCGAGTCGCCTCATCCCCGTGATCGACCTGCACGTCGACCTCTCGTACCAGGTTGGGTACAAAGGCCGCACCTTTGCGCTCGGCTCGGGTGAGTTCCGCGCCAGCGATCTCACGGCGGGCGGGCTCGCGGGCGTCGTGCTGCCGCTGTTCGTGCCGCGGCAGGCAATGCCCGACGGGCGGACGAAGCGCGAGTTCGAGCAGTCCTACGGGCGGGTCTTCAGTGGCATTCTCGCGACGCCTCCCTACGCGCTGCCGGGGTGCGGTGTGCGGAGAGCGGGGGGAGAGTCGCGCACGGTCGAGACTTGGCTGGCCTTCGAGGGTGCCGAGCCGCTCCCCGCCGACGAGCAGGCGCTGCGCACGTGGGTCGTGCGCGGAGTGAAGGTTTTTGGCCTAGTTCACGCGCAGCACAACGATCTCAGCGAGAGCTCGGGCGAGGCGGAGAGTGGCGTCGGACTCACGGCACGTGGGGAACGCTTCGTGCGGGCCGTGTACGCGGTGGGCGGGGTCGTCGACGTGTCGCACGCGTCGGATGCGGCGACCAGTGAGGTGCTGGAACTCGCGCGCGAGCTTGGAAAGCCCGTGATCGCCACACACTCCAATGCGCGCGCGCTGGCTCCGCATCCGCGCAACTTGAAGGATGAACACATTCGAGCCATCGGCGAAAGCGGAGGCGTGATCGGAGTCAACTTCCACCAGCGCTTTCTCGATCCTGGCACCGGGCAGGTGGGGCTCGATACCGTCGTCGGCATGATCGCGCACTTCGTCAAAGTGGGAGGGAGGGGCGTGGTCGCGATCGGCTCGGACTTCGAAGGCGGCATTCGACCGGTACCGGGGCTCGAGGGCGCACACCGGTATCAGGCTCTGGCAGGCGCCTTGGCGAAGGCTGGCTACGCCCGACCCGACATCGAAGCCTTCCTTGCGGGCAACGCGCGGCGCGTCCTCTGCGGCTCGCGCTCCGAGCCCCTTTGAGCGGGCGACCCGCTCTGTGTTATGCCCCGGTTTCGCGAGCGAGCACTGGTTCGCTCCGGGAGTCGATGATGAGCGATTTGGATGCCCGCGCCCTCGAAGCCTTTGCCCGCTACCTCTCCACCTTGCCGGAAGACGCTCGGAAGCTCGGCCGTGCGGTGGCTGACGCGAACGTCGATGCTGACGCACGTGCACCGCTCGTGGGCGCACTCAACTATCTCTTCAAGTCACTCGACTTGATCGACGATGGCATCGAGGCCCTCGGATTTCTGGATGACGCGCTGATCTTGCGCGTCGCGGTGGCAGAAGCCGCCAAGCTGGGGGCGCTCCCCGATTCTCTCGTGTCGCTCGCCGCCGACGCAGTGTTCGTGCAGGAGTTCCTGGGCGAGCTCGCGCCTCGTTTCGAGACCTACGTGCGCGGTCTCACCGAAGGTGAGGTGCGGGGCCGTTCCGTGGAGACGATCCTGGCGGACTCGTCGGTACAGGAAGAGTTCTTGGGCGAGGTGAGCGGCTGGGCTCACCGCTACGAGCCGCCGACGTTCCTCAGCGAGCCGAAAAATCTCGTGAAGCTTCGGGCGTTCCTCGGCGCCAAGCTGCCCGCCTGAGCTTCAGCTCGCCTTACGCGCAGCGTCTTCGGGCGGAGCGGGCAATGGTGGGACTTCCTCGCCGATTTCGGCGAGCAGGTCGCGAACCTCGGGTCGTGCGCGCAGGTGCTCGATCAGCAGCTGCGAAGCCTCGACGAATCGTCGCTCATAGGCGAGCCCCTCACGGCTCTTCTTGGCCACTTTCTCGCGGCCGACATTGAGATCTTCTTCGACGGCTTCCGCGTAGCGACTCAGCTGCGCGCGGAGCTCTTCGATTTGGCGGCGTAGGTCGCCAGCCGCCGACTCACGGGCTTCGCGCCGCCGCTTGCGGTTGTCGGACCAGGCCGTCTTGGCATCGACGAGGGCGCGGGCCGCGCCAGCACGCTCGAACAGCGTGCGCGAGCCTTGCCCCAGCTTCTCGGCATGGTCGGCGGCGGCAATGTGGTCCTTCGCCGCGCGGCGTACCTCGGAGAGCTCACGCAGGGCCTGCTCTTCTTCCTCGCCGTAGCTCTGCGCCTCGCGCAGTGCCTTGGACTCTTCCTGCGCCAGCTCCTCGACCTTGCGGCCAATCTCCGCCCGCAGGGCGCGTCCACGCTTTTCCAGAGCTTCCAGCTTGCGGGTGTGGCTGGAAATCTCGCCTTCGAGGCCGTTGGCCTTGGCAGAAACCTCCCAGATCGCCGCCAGCGCGCTGGCCACTTCGTCGGGTACGGTCGCGCCGGGGTACGCACGGCTGACCATGCGTGAGAACAAGCCCGCACGGCCGGCCCACTCGGTCACGCTGAGTGTCTTCTGCGTCGGAGCAGGGGGAAGCTGCGCCGACTCCGTGCCGGGGCCGCCCTTCTTTGCGTCCCAACCCGGGCCGTTCGGCAGCGAACGCTGCAGGCGCTTGAGCTCCTCGAGCAAATGATGGCCGTCGCGATAGCGCTTCTTGGCGTCCTTCTCGAGCAAGCGCAAAACGATGCGGCGAGCATCCTCGTTGCAGTCTTTGCGGATCGTCACCGGGTCAGGTGCGACGGCGGTGCGCTGCATCTCGAGCAAAGCCTCGCGGTCGCCCGCGCGGAACGGCAGCTGCCCGGTGAGCATCTCGAAGAACAGCACGCCGAGAGCGTAGAGGTCCGACTGCGGGCTCGCTTGCTCTCCGCGCGCCTGCTCGGGCGACATGTATTCGGGCGTTCCGAATACTGCCCCCTTGGGAGCGAGCCGCGGGTCGTGGGCCAGGGCTGCCAAGCCGAAATCCAGGATCTTGACGAAATCGGGACGGCCGCCACGCGCGGTGAGCAAGATGTTGTCGCTCTTCAGATCGCGGTGGACGACGCCGAGGTCGTGCGCGCGCGAGAGTGCGGCGCCCATCTGTTCGATGATGTCCACGGCCCGGTGGATGGGCATGGGGCCTTTGGCCAGCTCGTTCGAGAGCGGAGTGCCAATCAAGTACTCCATCACGAGGTAGAGTTCGCCGTCATCGGTCTCGCCGATGTCGTGAATGTCGATGATGTGAGCGTGGTCGACGCGATTCGCAGCTCGTGCTTCGCGCAGCATCCAGGCGCGGAGGTGCGTCTCGCCGCGGAGGTCGGGGCGAATCAACTTCACCGCCACCACGCGGTCGATGAGCACGTGCCTGGCGCGGTACACGATGCCCATGCCACCCTCGCCGATGCGAGCTTCCAGTCGATAGCGTCCGGCAATCACGCGCCCGAGAGCGGGGTCGTCCTTCTTGGGCTTCTTGCGAAGTGTCTGCTGATTCATGTCGACTTTCAGAAGGTGGCCGAGAAGATGGGAACGACTACGCGCAGGCCCGCCTCCACTCCAGCTCGCTTGAGGCTCGCCCTTGGCGACAAACCCGAGATTTCCACGGCTGGTACCCCGAGCGCCAGCGATTCTCGGTGGTATTGTGCCAGCGCCGGGGTGCGCGGAAGTCCTACCTCGGCGATGGGAGCCCTTTTCGATAAGGATTCCAAAGGCCCCGAGCCAATCTGCGGCGGCTGATAGCTGGTGGCATTGAGCACGACGATCGTGGTGGGCACAGCCAAGAGCAATCCGGCCACGAGGAGCGTCATGCTGGCCGGCGTGTTGCCTGCGTCATCGAGGAAGTACCCGCCGATGCCACCGGCGACTGCACCGAGACCGCCCCCGAGGGCGTACGCCCACACCGGTCGCACCTTGAGCGCACCTTCGATCAGCATGGTCGTTTCGGCGCCCACGAAAGCGCCGCCAATCGTGCCGCGCACTCCGGACTGAGCGACATCCGTGCCCACTTGGGCCGCCGCGGGGCCGGTCCGCAGCAGCGCCAGCAGGCAGGCGAGCGCCAGCACCCGGAGCCGGGGCCAGCGCCCGAAAGCTCGGGGCTGGGAAAGCTCGGGATGGCGGCTGGGGAGCCGGGGGAGGGCGGCCATCGGTCGAAAAGGATAGCCCGGGGGCAGCCAGCTAGGGAAAATCCATGGTGATCTTCGCGTCTTCTGGCCCGGAAAGGCGGCTTGCTGGCCCCGACCCTGCGTGGTAGCTGGCCCTCACCATGTCGGTCAGTCATTGGCTGCTCGTCGCGCTGGTCGTGCTGATCCTCTTCGGAGGCAGTCGCCTGGGCGACATCGGCAAGGGCCTCGGAGAAGGCATCAAGAACTTCAAGAAGGGCCTCACCGAGGACGACAAGCCGGGCGGCCCTCCAGCGACGACCGACGCCAAGGTCATCGACGAGAAGCAGGACAAGTCCTGAGCATGTCCCCATCGGGTTCCGAAATCTCCGGGTGCTCCCTCGCGGAGGCTGGATCGGCTCACCTCGGCTGGCCGCCTCGTGAGTCGACGGCAAGTGTGCCTGCGACCCCCGTGGGCCTACTCGCCCAGCTTCGAACCTATTGGGAGCTCTGCAAGCCGCGCGTCACCCGACTCGTCTTGGTCACCACCTTTCTCGGGACGGTGGCAGCGCCTGGTCCGATCGACTGGGTCGCGGCCTTGGGTGCACTGATCGGCACCGCGCTCGTCGTGGCCGGCGCCAACGCGCTCAACATGATGCTCGAGAAGGACAGCGATGCGCTCATGACGCGTACGCGGTCGCGCCCATTGCCGAGCGGACGCATGGCCGTCGACTCGGCGCTCATCTTCGGCGTGCTCGTGTCGCTCGCGGGTCTTTCCGCATTGGCCCTGTGGACGACCGCTCTCGCCGTCGGCATTGCGGCGCTGGCGCTGGTTTCCTACGTCCTGGTCTACACACCGCTCAAGCGCATCAGCTCGCTGTCGCTGTTGGTCGGCGCTGTACCTGGAGCTTTGCCCCCGGCGATCGGGTACGCGGCGCTGACGGGCGCGGTCGACGGCATCGGCCTCTGGCTGTTCTTGATTCTCTTCGTGTGGCAGGTGCCGCACTTCCTCGCCATCAGCATCTTCCGTCGGGACGAGTATGCGCGCGCGGGGCTTCGCGTCTTGCCCATGGAATGTGGCGTCGGCTTCGCCCGCCGGACCGCGCTCGTGATGTCGCTGGCGCTGCTCTTGACGAGCCTGATGCCGACGCTGCTCGGGCTGGCCTCGCTCGGCTACGGCTTGGTGGCGCTCACGAGCGGCGCGATCTTTGCGTTCTTGGCAGCGCGTGACCTCGGGCGAGATGCGACGGATGCCTCGGCGCGCCGCCTCTTCTTCGCGTCCATGCCGCACCTGGTCGTCCTGCTCGGCACGCTGGCTTTCGGCGCGGCGTGAGCCGGGCGGAAAGCGCGGCAGGCCGTGCGGAAGCTGCAAGAGCCGTGCGGAAGCTGCCTGCTCAGCCGAGCTTCGGCTCACGGGCACTGGTTGGGAGAGCCGCAGCACCGAGCAACGTGAGCGCGGCAATCGAGAGCGGAGTGATGGGCACGGCGAGCGCGAGCGCACAGAGGGCGGTCAAGAGCGGCGTGACGCTCTGCGTTCCTTTGGGCCAGAGGCGCTCGAGAACGGCCCAGCCGACGGCCATCAGCGCGAGACAAACTTGAAGTGATGGCATCCAGGCACCGAGCGCCCACGGCGCGTCGGGCGTCATGCTCTGCACGGTGCGACCGACCACGAGCATCCACGTGGTGGCTTCGGGTTCACTCGCGCGCGCGGCCGTGACGAAAAGAAGCAGGCATGTGCCGGCGACGAAGGGGAGGAGCAAGTGTCCGCGTGGGCTTCGGCGTGTTTGCAGAACGAGCGCAATGCCAGCGGCACCCAGGCCGAGCACCGTCCGCAGGCGAGGCAGGACTTCCAGGCCGTGTTCGGCCCAGACGGCGGTCGTAATGAAGGCGAGCTCGAGGGCCAGACTCGAGCCCGCACAGAGCAATACGAAGGCCAGCCACGGTCGGGTGCGGCGCGCCGCACTTGCGGCCAGCACACTGGCGGCTGCCGTGGCTCCGATGGCACCGAGCCAAAACTGAGCCGGCAGCGGTGCACGCTGAGCGCCCATCAAGGCGACGATGGGCCAAACTCCGAGGAGGGCGAGCACGGCCGCGAGTGCGCGCTGCCCTCGCGTGCGGAAGCCAGCGAGTAGGAGCTGAATCGTGAGCAGCCAGGTCGCCATGGCCGCGAACTGTCCGCCGACGCCTGCGATCAGGTCGACGCGGTCGATCCACCAGTCGAGGCCGGCCAGACTGCCCTTCAGCGCAGGCGACAAACCGGCGCCGACCACCAACCCGAAGAGCAGCGCTGCTGCCCACAGGTCGAGTAGTTCACCCAGGACTGGGTGGCGCCGCTCCGTCTCGCTCCAATCGGCCGCTTCGCTCATCGGCAGGTTTCGCATCGTAGTCTCGAGGCGGCGGCGGCTCAACGCGCGGGGCAGCGGGGGTTTGCCCGAGGTTCAGGATGAAGGGGCGCGCGAAGTAGGTCGAACACGCCCACTCCGGATTGCGATGGAATTCCCAATGCAGGTACACGTTACCGTCGCTCGATACGATCGAGCCGGGTGGCACGCCGTAGGGCGCGGACTTCGACACCGCCTCCAAGGCGCCTACGTCGAACATGGTGACGCCGGAGCTCTTGGTGATGCCGATGCGGACGATGCGCCCGTCCTCCTTGCTCAACGCGATCTCGAGGTGCGTACTCATGTCGCGGCGATTGAGCGGATGATCGGGTGGTAGCCCGCTGAGGGACGCCAAGAAGTCGTCTGCAAACGTGAGATGCAGGCGGTTATGGACCTGATTGAGGTAGGCGGCGAAGGGGACCCGCGCCGCGTTGAGAGCCGTTTGGTTGCCGGGCTTCACCGTGGCGACGTAGTTCTCGAGCGAGGCTCGCCAGCGCTCGATGCCCAGGGTGGTCCAAGAACCGCGGTGCTCGCTGAGGCGTTTCTCGCCGGCGCGTCTCCGCATGCGCGCGAGCTCGTCCCGGCCCATCATCGCCGTGGCTGAGGCGTGGGTCAGGTTCAGGTTGACGCCATTTTTCGTGACGCCAGTGGCGCCGTAGCCCAAGAGGTCCGTCGGCCTGGGCGACGGCTTCGGCTTGTAGGCGGGCTGCGCCGCCTGCGCCTTTTGCGCTCGCGCCACACCGTCGTGGCCGCCGTCCGCAGTGACGATGTCGGGCGCGGCAGCCGTGGCGGGGGCTGGTGGACGAGCCGGTGGCTCTGGTCGCTGCGCTGCGGCTCGAGCAGCCGCCTCCGCCCGGGCCACCTCTTGCTGCGCTGCGCGCGCTGCTTGCGCTTCCTGATCCTTGGCGTCGTCGCCTGATTCGGAGCCAGGCGCCAGTCGGTCGTCGCCGCGGACCTCTTCGCTCTGTGCAACCTTGGCCGATTCGGAGTTGCCCGGGTCTGGTTGGCTGCCGGCGAAATGCCCGCCCGGCGTCGGGTTGGGGTCGTTCTGATCGCTCGAGGTGATGCGCGCCTGCGTCTCCTCATCGACGTGGTTCGCGTGTTCCCCGGCAAACTGGGCGTTCGGGTTGTCTTCTTGGTCAGGCCGCACGTGCTGCTGAACGGCGACGCGTCGGTTGTCGAGCTGGACCACCATCGGCTTTTGCACCGTATCGGCCGGCTTCTCGGGCTCCTGCTTCTCCTCGGGCTTTTCTTCGCGCTTCTTCTCCGGCTCCGGCTCTGCGCGCTTCTCTTCTTCTGGCAGCTGCGGCTTCTCGAGCTCCGGCTCCGGCTCCGGGGCGGCTGGTTGCTCTTGCTCGGCTGGAGGCGCCTCCTCGCTCGGGTCCTGTTCGGGCGCGGCTTCGGGCTCGGGCTCCAGCAGGGACACCTCGGTGGGGCCGAAGGCGAGGCGCGCGGAGCGACCGACCGCCTGCGCGAAGTCGCGAATGCCCGCCTTCTCCTCCAGAACACGCGCCACCTCCGTGGCCGAGCCGCCTCCGATCGCATGCACGACCAAAGCGGTGGCCACCCAGAGGAAGAGCGGAATTGTCGGGTCGCGGCGCATCGAGGGGCCCCGGTCGGCTCGAAGGCCGGCCGTCTGGAATCTGGCGTTCAAGGTAGCAGGGCGCGGCTTCGACGGCCCAGCTCGAAAAGCACCTATTTGCGCGCAATGGAGGTGAAATGCGCAGCGATTTCCGCCGCCGTCCAGGGCCCGTCGGCGTCGTCCTTGAGCCTCCCCGAGCTCTCGGTCAGCGAAATCGTGGCAATCCGCCCGCCAGCGACACTCAAAACGACCCCGCTGATGCCGTCGGACAGCTCGCTGGCGAGGAAAACGACGGCTGGAGCCACGTGCTCCGGCTCGAGACTGCTGCGGACCTTCTCGAACATGGGCAGGTCTTCGGTCAGCCGCGTGCGGGCGATGGCCGCGACTGCGTTCACTGAGATGCCGTACTTCTGAAGTTCGATCGCGGCGGTGCGCGTGAAGCCGTAAACCCCGGCCTTGGCCGCGGACTCCCCCACCTGGCCGACGTTGCCGAGCAGACCCGAGAGGCTCGTCATGTTGACGATGTGGCCTCGTCGACGCGCCCGCCGCAGATCCGCGGCAACTGCCTGGGTCACGAGCAGCGTCCCGACGAGGTCGGTGCGGAGCATCGCACTGAAGTCGCCCTCGGCCTGGTCGAACAAGCTCGTATTTTTCAGGATGCCGGCGCAGTTGACCAGGATGTCGATGGGCTCGCCGTAGCGCGCCGACAGTCCGACCATCTCGGTGACCTCGGCCTTCTGCGTCACGTCGTGATGGCTGGCCACGGCCGCGAAACCGTCGGCTTCCAGCTCGCTCACGACGGCATCCGCGACGCTCGGATCGCGACCTTGGCCGTCGCGAGTGCATCCGAGGTCATTGACGATGAGACGGGCACCCTCCGCCGCCAGCGCGTGCGCCACAGCACGACCAATGCCTCGGCCGGCGCCCGTCACGAGCGCGACGCGTCCGTGCAAGATCTGCTTTCGTTCGTCCGATTGGCCGCTGTTCATCGGGCGTCCCTTACACCGGCCTGCGCCGCTGGAGAAACCGTTTTGGCCCCCCGCCGATTCGCGCTAGGAGCAAACGCCTCGCGATGCCGTCCCCGAGCCCATCCTCCCGGCGCATGCTGGTCACCAGCGCGCTCCCCTATGCGAATGGCCCCATCCATCTCGGGCACCTGGTCGAGTACCTGCAGACCGACATTTGGGTGCGATTTCAGAGGTCTCGCGGCAACCGGGCCATCTACGTTTGTGCCGACGATACGCACGGCACCGCGATCATGATGCGCGCCAAGCGCGAAGGCAAAAGCGAGGTCGAGCTGATCGCCGCCATGCGCGAAGAACACATGGCGGATTTCGCCGCCATGGGCATTGCCTTCGATCACTACGGCAGCACCAACTCCGAGGCCAATCGTGAGCTCTGCGCCACCTTCTGGGAGCGGCTGTCCGCTGCCGGCCTAGTGGTCAAGCGTGACGTGAGCCAGCTCTACGATCCAGAGGCTGGCGTCTTTCTGGCAGACCGGTTCGTCAAGGGAAAGTGCCCTCGTTGCGGCACGGCTGACCAGTACGGAGACAACTGTGAGAGCTGTGGTGCGGCCTATGCAGCCACGGACTTGATCGAGCCGCGCAGCGTCTACAGCGGCGCGACACCAGAGCTCGGCGTGTCGCCTCACTACTTCGTGCAAATCGAGCAGCTGCATCAGTTTCTCACCGAGTACACGCAGGGCACGCGAACGTCGGAAGACGGCCGTGCTCTGCCTGCTCCTCTGCAGCCGGAGATTGCCAACTACATCCAGGGTCACTTTTTGGCGGAACCGCTGCGCGACTGGGATGTCTCGCGCCCAGCGCCCTACTTCGGATTCGAGATTCCCGGAGCGCCGGGGAACTATTGGTACGTCTGGTTCGACGCGCCCATCGGCTACGTCGCCGCCACGCGCGAGTGGTGCGAGGCGCACGGGGAACGGCTCGCCGATTGGTGGGAAGACGACCGGGCCGAGATTCACCATTTCATCGGCAAGGACATCACCTATTTCCACACTCTGTTCTGGCCTGCGATGCTCAAGAGCGCACGCCTGAGCCTGCCGACGCGTGTGCAGGTGCATGGCTTCCTCACCGTCAATGGTGAGAAGATGAGCAAGTCGCGCGGAACGTTCGTGCGCGCGCGCACCTATCTGGACCACCTCGATCCGGCTTACCTTCGCTACTACTACGCGAGCAAGCTCGGCGGTTCCGTCGACGATCTCGACCTGAATCTCGACGAGTTCCAGGCCAAAGTGAACGCGGACTTGGTGGGCAAAGTCGTCAACCTGGCGAGCCGGACCGCGCGCTTCGTGAGTCGGCTCTCGGCGACCTATCCCGACGATGGCGGCCTGTTCGAGCGAGGGCGAGCTGCCGGGCAGGACATCGCGGCTGCCTACGAGGCCTGCGATTTCGCACGCGCCATGCGCCTCGTGATGGCGCTGGCCGACCGCGCGAACGAATACCTCGACCGCGCCGAGCCCTGGAAGGTCAAGAAAGACCCGAGTCGAGCGCAAGACCTGACGGACATCTGCACCATTGCTCTCAATCTCTACCGCCAGATCATGGTGTACCTCGGCCCGGTTCTGCCGACGCTGGCCGCCAAGAGCGAAGCGTTGCTCGGCGGCTCGCTCAGTCGCTGGACGGACGCAGATGCACCCCTTTTGGCCACGACACTCGGCACGTTCGAGCACCTGATGCAGCGCGTCGACCCCAACCAAGTGAGCAAGATGATTGAAGAGAGCAAAGAGGCCGCTCCAGTGACCGCAACTCCCGTCACGGCTGCCCCATCGGTCGACGATGGCGCTGCCCTCGCCAAAGAGCCTTTGGCTGGCATTTGCAGCATCGACGATTTCGGCAAGATCGATCTGCGGGTTGCCCGCGTCCTGAATGCGGAGCACGTGCCCGAAGCCAAGAAGCTCTTGAAGCTCACGGTGACGCTCGGCGGCGACGATCGCCGCACCATCTTCGCCGGCATCAAGGCCGCCTACGCGCCCGAGGCGCTCGTCGGCAGGCTGGTGGTCGTGGTGGCAAACCTCGCCCCGCGACAGATGAAGTTCGGCCTGAGCGAAGGTATGGTGTTGTGTGCTGGCGAGGGAGGGGAGGATCTTTATGTCCTCCCTCCGGACGAACGTTCCGGTCTGACTGGCGCAAAGCCCGGCCAACGGGTGCGCTAGCGCCTTTTGCGCCAGGAGTGGCACACGGTTTTTGCTAGGGTGCTTCGCAATGAGCACCTGGCGTCGCACCATCGTGGAGGGAGTTTCGCTTTCGGTCGTGGGTCTTACCCTCGCCTGCGGCAGCTCCATGTCTCCGGGAGGCGGAAGCGGCGGTGGTTCCGGCGTGGGCGGCACCATCGGGGCGAGCGGCGGCGCGCCTGCGGGCTCGGGCGGCGGCCTGGTTTCTGCCACGGGCGGCGGCTTCGACATCGACATTCCCGGGAGCGGCGGAATGAACCTCGGCGGCATGCCCGCGATGATCATCGAGACGCTGCCCGCGGGATTCACGGCCGCCGAGGGCGCGCTCGACGGAAGCGATGCGGCCGACCTTCGCGGCGGCTTCCAGTTCATCGGCGCATTGGCCGAGGTCCCCGACACCGGGACGGCCGCGTGTGCCAACGTGCTGCGCGTGCTCGTGCGTGACTTCGTGACGTTCGACCATCCCGATTTCGGCGGCTTGAAGATGCCGTCGACGGCGACGGGCATGCTGGAAGCCATGCTCCCGGACGATCGAAAGCCGCTTCGTACCGCGGAGTATCCGGCGGTCGCCGAGCAGTTCGAGGATTGGTATCAGAACGTCGAGGGCATCAACGTTCCGTACGTCGTCGACCTCTGGCTCGAGCCCGACGCCGGCCGCTTCGTCTTCGATTCGAGCCGCTTCTTCCCCATCGAAGGAGCGACGACGACGGAAGAGAAGCAGGAAGACATGGACGAGGTCCTGCGCAACTTCGGCTTCACGACGGAGCTCCACACGTCTTTCGAGTATCAGGGCGGCGAGATCTTCACGTTCCGCGGTGACGACGACGTATTCGTCTACGTGGACGGTTCACTGGTGGTCGACCTGGGCGGTGTTCACAACCCGGTGGAAGGAACGGTGGAGATCGATGGGCTCGGTTTGACGCTGGGCGAGGTCTACGACCTCGACTTGTTCCAAGCCGAGAGAAACCCCGTCGGCTCCAATTTCCGGCTCGAAACCAGCCTGGACTTCACCGAGTGCGGCGTGATCTTGCCGGACGACATCGTGAAGTAGGCGACCCCGAAGCGGGCTGTGCAAGGCACGGCGCGCTCGTGGTAGAAGCGCCGCTCGATGTCTCGGGTTGGTCGCCCAGCGGGTAAGTTCACCCAGCACCGCAGGATGGATCGTCTGCGCGACATTCTGACGCGGCAGCCCGGCGGCATGACGCTCTACGAGATGGCGGAGGTGCTGCAGGTGACCCCTCGCACCATGCGCCGCTACATGAAGGAGCTCCTGCGCGAGTTCGAGCTGACGAGCGTGCAGACGCGCGGCGGCGGCCCTCTGCGTTGGCGTATTCCGCAGAGCGAGCTGCCGCGTAAAGTGGAGCTTCGCCGCACGCAGGCCTACGCGCTCCTGGCGGCGCGTCGCTTGTTCGAACCGATGGCGGGTTCCACGCTCTACGAGGAGATCGATCTCGCCATCAACAAGCTCTTGGTCATCTCGCGTCGCCCGGGGCGGGGGCCCAATGCCGGCCGCGCGGATGCTCGACTCGAGGAGCGGTTTCTTTACCTGCCGTACGCGCCCAAGAACTACAAAGATCACACCGAAGAGCTGGATGACCTGTTCCAGGCGACGGCGGACCTACGGCCGCTCAGCCTCCGCTACAGGGGACGCGCCGTCGACGCCGCTGCCTCGGACAAGGCGCCAGAGAAGGGTTCTTCCCGCGACCACGCGGCACGAGAGCAGAACGAGCGCATCACCATCCACCCCTACGCATTGGTTCTGCATCGAGACTCGATCTATTGCGTCGGCTTCCACGTCGCCAAGCAGGCTGTGCGGACTTTCGTGCTCGATCGCATGGCCGATACACAGATTCATCATACCGAGCACTTCGACCTGCCGGACGACTTCGCCATCGACGAATACTTCCAGGGTGAACTCGGGATGTTCAAGAGTGGGGAGCGGCACAAGGTCGTGGTCGACTTCGATGCTCAGGGCGCCGAGTACGCTCGTATGCGTACCGTCCATCCGACGCAGAAGCTCAGCCCGCTGCCTGGTGGCGGAGTCCGCCTCACCATGACGGTTGGCAGCCTACTGCCCGTCACCAGCTGGGTGCTCGAGTGGGGGCAGCGAGCCAAGGTGGTGGGGCCGCCCGAGCTCGTCAGTCGTGTCGAAGCGGAGCTCCGCGCGGCGCTGGACCAGTATGGCGGCGGTCGCCGCACGACGAAGAAGACCGCGCCGAAGTAGTCCCCCCGGGGCGGCGACTCGAGCCTTCACACAAAACGAAGAGGACCCGACGCTGACGCGCCGGGCCCTGTTCTTGCCGCTGTGGACTCGAAGCGGCGACCCAATGGGTCGCCGCACTCGTGCCCAGCCGACTCATGCGTGGTGGTAGCCGCGCTCGCCGTGGCCGGTGATGTCGAGGCCGGTCTCCTCGTCTTCCTCGGTGGGGCGGAGGCCGATGGTGAACTTCAGCGCGTAGCCGAGCACCGCGGTGACCACGATCGACAGGGCCAGCGTGAGGCCGATGGCCTTGAGCTGCTCGAGCCAGAGGGTCGTGCCCACGACGTCCTTCAGATTGATGAGGAGGTTGGGGTTGGCGTCGGGGGTTGCGAGGAAGCCCGTGAGCAGGGCGCCCAGGGTGCCGCCCACGGCATGAACGCCGAACGTGTCCAGCGCGTCGTCGTAGCCGAGCATCGACTTGAGGGTGGTGCAGGCGAAGAAGGGCACGACACCAGCCAGAACGCCGATGATGACCGCGCCGCCTGCCGACACGAAGCCAGCTGCGGGCGTGATGACCACGAGGCCGCCTACGATGCCGGAACAGAATCCGAGCACCGTCGGCTTGCCGCGGGTGATCCACTCGATGGCGGCCCAAGCACCACCAGCGATGGCAGCTGCGAGCGTCGTCGTCATGAAGGCCTGTGCGGCAACGCCGTCGGCAGCCACTGCGCTACCTGCGTTGAAGCCGTACCAGCCGACCCAGAGCATGCCCGTGCCAATCATGGTGAGGACCAAGCTGTGAGGAGCGAAGTTCTCCTTACCGAAGCCTTTGCGATGCCCGACGATGAACGCGAGCACCAGTGCCGACCAGCCCGAGGACATGTGCACCACGGTGCCACCTGCGAAGTCGATGGCCTTGATCGAAGCGTTGGCGTTCCAGACGCCGTTCATGAAGCCGTCAGCGCCCCACACCATGTGAGCGAGCGGGAAGTAGACGGTGACCATCCACACGACGACGAACAGCATGAGAGCGCTGAATTTGATGCGTTCTGCGATGGCGCCGATGATCAGACCCGGCGTGATGATGGCGAACATCAGCTGATACATCGAGAAGACGTTCTGGGAGACCCACACCGAGTAGGAGGTGTTGGGGGCCGCGGTGACGCCCTTGAGCATCGCCATGTCGAAGCCGCCGATGAACGGGTTACCCGGCGCAAACGCGATGCTGTAGCCGAACGCCCACCACATCACGGCCACGATGGCCGCGATGCCCATGCACTGGGCCATGATGGAGAGCACGTTCTTGCTGCGCACGAGGCCGCCATAGAAAAGTGCCAAGCCCGGCATGGTCATGAAGAGCACGAGAGCCGCGCACACCATCATGAAGCCGTTGTGGCCGGGACCCGCGCCCGCAACCTTGGAGGTCGCGTCGTCGCCGCGGGCTCCGTTGTTGACGTACGCTTCTAGGTCCGCGATGCGCTTTTCGAGCGCTGCGGCGTCCGGGGGAGGGGCCGCCGCAGCCTCTTCGGCGAAGGCGAGCGTGGGCACAGCAAGCAGGCTCACGCACAGGGCCATGAATAGGAGCAAAGTGGAGACGAGTGATTTCATGGAGTCCTTGGCGGCCCGACTGCCGGAGGCGACAATGCCTGAACGGTGCCGAACCGGTCTAACCGGCGCTGACTCTGCCTGGCGGAATGTTTCGGCCGCATATCGGCTACTGGTCCGGAGACGGAAATGTTTCGGATGAGTCAGCCGCGTCGCGTTTTGCTAACAGTTCCGGTGTACAAGAAGGGCGCAGCTGCGAGATGGCCGAAAATTCCAGTATCGACGCGAGCCTATGGGACCAGGGCGCCGCATTTCGGACCGCCGCCCAGCGCGGACTGCGCGCCGATGTGCTCGAGCCCGCAGTCGTTCGCATCCGCGCGCTCGCACTCACGGCAGCAGTCGGCGCCCTGATCTTGCTCGGCATGACGAGCCTGGACCCGGCCGCATTCGTGCGCGGAGCTGCGCTTGGCCCTCTGGCCGCCGCGACATTGCTGTCGCTCGGCATGCTCGGTTTGACCTGGATCAAGCGTCTCGGCGCCGCTGCCGTCACGACGCTGGCCTACGTCTATTTGTTGGGCCTTTGTTTGGCCCTGGGATTCCTGCGGCATGCGGTGGTGTTCGGACCGACTGACCCGTTGCGCGTCAGCTTCCTCGGCGTCGTGCCGATTCTGACGTTTGCGGCGCTGGTGCCGGCGGTCCCCCAGAAGGTGTTCTTCATTTCCCTCGGAGCGGCCCTGATGGATCCGCTCGCGCTCTTGCTCAGCGCGCGCACGGTGGAGCAGGTTCAGGTGTTGGGTTCCAGCATCATTGCCGTGGGCGTCGCTTGGATCTCGCGCCAGATCTCCGGCGCGGTCCACAAGCTCACCGAAGGCATTCGTGAGGCTCAGCGAGTGGGCAGCTACCGCTTGGTCAAGCGGCTCGGAGTTGGCGGGATGGCCGAGGTCTGGCGAGCCGAGCACAAGATGCTCGCGCGGCCGGCTGCCATCAAGCTCATTCGTCCGGAGGTGCTGGTTCGACACGGGCCGGTCGAGGCCGAGCGCTTGCTACGCTTGTTTGCGCGTGAGGCGCGCACCACGGCGCAATTGAGCTCGCCACACACCATCGCGCTCTACGACTTCGGCATCAATCGCGAAGGTGCGTTCTACTACGTGATGGAGCTCCTCGATGGCATCGACCTGCAAACGCTGGTCGAACGCTTCGGCCCGCAGCCGAGCGAGCGCGTCGCGCATCTACTCTCGCAGGTCTGCCATTCGTTACGCGAAGCGCACCTGCAAAACTTCGTGCACCGCGACGTCAAGCCGGCCAACATTTTCACCTGCGCGCTCGGCGGCGAGCTCGACTTCGCAAAGGTGCTCGACTTCGGTCTCGTGCTCGATCGCCATCCCACGTTCGACGAGCTCGAAGACGAGCAGCGCTTCGTTGGCACGCCGGCGGTGATGGCTCCGGAGATGCTGCGCTTCCAAGCACCGGTCGACGCGCGGGCCGACATCTATGCCGTCGGATGCGTGGGCTACTGGCTCTTGACAGGGCACCGGGTGTTCGAGGCCACGACGCGCGCCGACATGCTCGTGATGCACGCGCACCAGCGGCCGATCGTCCCATCGAAACGTGCCGAGCAGCCGATCGCACTGGGTCTAGAAGAGCTCATCATGAGCTGTCTCGAGAAGAACCCGAACAAGCGCCCGCAGTCGGCCGGCGAAGTGGTCGAGCGGCTTTCTGCGCTCACTTTTGCGACACCGTGGACGGAAGAGCGGCGTGCACTTTGGTGGAAGACTCACATCACCGTGAAGTCCGAGAACCCGGATGGGGGGCCCTTGGGCGAAGCCTGGCTCGAGCCGGCGTCCTAGCGGGATGCTGAAAGAGTCTTTTCAGCACCCTGCTCTATCCTTCTCCGCGCGGGAAAGGCGAGCGAGAGCGGTCCTGTCAGCTCCGTCGCAAGAATCCAGGCTTCAAGCGCAGCACCACGGCTGGCAAAAACGCGATGGTGGCCGCGCTACAGGTGATCATCGTGAGCGCCACGAGAACGCCGAGCAGCACGTGCACCTTGAAGAAGGAAAGGGTGAGACAGAGGTAGCCGCCTGCCACCGCCGACGCCACGTACGCAATCGCCTTGCCGGACGTCGTGAGGGCGCGTGCCGTTGCCTCGCGCAGGTCCACGTTGCCCGCGCGCAGCTGCTCGCGCACGCGGAACACGAAGTAGATCGCGTAGTCGGCGCCGATGCCCACCGCCATGGCCGAGATGGCGGCCGTGCCCATGGTGAGCGGGATGCCGAACCAGCCCATGACGCCGAGGTTGACCAAGGCCGAGATCGCGAGCGGCAAGAGCACGAGCAGGCCGCCGATGAGTGAACGGAGCGCGATGCTCGTGATCACGAAGACGAGGGCCGAGATCTGGATCAGGTTGTTGATCTTGCCTTTGACCATCGTCTCGTTGAGGGCGACTGCGTTGGTCACGCCGCCGCCAACCGAGACTTTGACGGGCATGCCGGCGAACAGGCGCTTGGCCTCGCCGTCGACGGCCGTCACCAGCTTCTTGATGTCTTTGTGGTCGTCCGTCTTCAGGTAGATGGTGATGACGGCGCGCTGGTACGAAGAATCGACCAAGCGGCGCAGATCGTCGTCGTCACCGGACATCGAGTAGAGGAGCAGGTACTGGGCCGCAGCTTCAGGGCTATCTGGTAGCTTTTCGCTGCCCGGTTTGCCCTCTTCGATGACGCGATTCATCACCTTGAGCACGTCGACCAACGAGACCACCTTGCCCACTGGCAATTTCAGCTGGCTGGCGAAGGTCCCCAGCTGGTCCATGCGCTTCAGGACTTCCGGGTTCTTGATCGCGTCGACCGCCGGTCCCTCGACCAGAACCTGGACGACGCGCGTGCCGGCCGTGCGCTGATCCGCAAGGCGGAAGCCGGGCATGGGCCCCTCGAGCAGCTTGCCGATGACCGGCAACTTCGTATCCCCGTCGAAGAACTGCGCGCCGAGACTATTGCGCGTCTCCAGTCGCAGCACACCGGCCGCGGAGATGGCGATGATGACCAGCGACACCCAAAGGAAGGGGGCTTCCTTGCCAGCGCGGACTACGTCGGCAATTTTTTCGATGATGGGATCGAAGACTTCCTTCTTCTGCTCACGCTCCGTTTGGTGAGCGCTGGGAGCTGGCAAGAGCACCCGGATGGCAGGAATGAACGTGAGCTCGATGGCGAGCGCCGCCATGATGCCGAACGACGTACAAAGCCCGAAGTTCTGCATGGACGGGACTTTCATCGCGAGGAGCGAAAGAAAGCTGAGTGAGGCAATGGTCCCAGCCGCGAGCATCACCGAGCCCATCTTGGTGGTGGCTTCGACGACGGCCTCGTGATTGACGAGGGTGAGCGGAAGCTCCGGTCGCTCGGTCCGGATGCGCCCGAACTCTTCGTAGTAGCGCTTCAGAATCTGGACCGAGTGTCCGGCGCCGATCGCGAGGAGCAAGATGGGCGTCATCATGTTCCAGGGATCCATCGGCACGCCGAGCAACCCCACCAGACCGAGCGCCCACACCACACCGAGGAGCGCCGTCACGAGGGGAATGAACATGCCCTGCAGCGTGCGGAACGCGCGGTAGTGCAGGTAGCCAATCATCGCGAGCGTGAGCAGAAAGAGCCCAGCCACTCGGAGCGTGTAGCGACTGAGCCAATAGACGACCGTCGGCGCGCCAGCGGCCACAATCTCGAGCTTTGGCGTACGTTCTGGCCCGAGGATCTTCTCGAGCGCCGGATAAAAGCCACGCGCGCCCCCGGCCTTCTCGAAGTCGTCGAAGTCGACCATGACCGTCGTGGCCTTGCCGTCGTCGGACACGAGTAGGCTCGTGATGGCTCGATTGCTCTCTACACGCTGCTTGAAGGCGGCAATGTCCTCCGGCGTTTGCGGTACGTCGGTGGCGAGGGGCTTCACCTCGATGGCGTAGTCCGTCGACCGAATGTCCTTCACCTGGCGCGACATCAGCGAGATGACGCTGGTGCGCTTGACGCCCGGCATCTGCTCCATCGCCTCGGTCACGCGCTTGACCTTCGCGAGCACCTCCGGCGTGAACACGGTGCCTTCGGTCGGGTAGAAGCCGATGACCGTGAGATACTTGCCACCGAACAAGGACTCGAGTCGCTTGCCGATCATGACCAGCGGGTGGCCTTGTGGGATTTGCTTGTCCACATCGAGCTCCACGCGGAGCTGCGAGATGGAAGCGCCCAAAGTCAGGCTGATCAGAGCGACCAGGGCGATGATGGACTTGGGGTAGCGGACGACGAACTCGACGTAACGACGGATCATGGGCTCTCGGGAGGGGCGGACGACATGCCCGAATCGGGCGCGTCAGTACCATCCCGCTGGCTCAGGGCCCAGCGCGCTTCGTCGTGCCTTTTGGCTGGGCGGAATAGTCCGCGGCTATCACAACCGAGAATCGGCTCAACTAACGTTCGGCAATTGCGGTGCGTGGCGACTGAGCTCCCACGTCTCCGTGGGCCAGGCGCGCCAAGCCTCTCGATGGAGCCAACGCAGGCTGCTCGGGTCGCCCAGCAAGGTGCGGCGCTCGTCTTCCGTGAGGCCTGCCGGTCCCACCCGCAGGGCTCGCTCCCGGAGATCCGGGTCGGCGCTCGCGTGCTGGTCGTCGCCGGTCAGGCGTTCGATGTGCGCGGCGACGAGGACCGCATCGAGCACGACGTCGCGGAAGCGGCCCGAGCTGTCGCCCTCGGTCAGCGCGCGCAGCTCCTCCGCTCGCGCAATCAGCGGGTCCGGCTGCGTCTCACTGGGCACCAGGAAAAGGCCCGCTCGCTCGAGTGCTCGGCCGAGGCGCGCACTTCCGAGCAGCATCGACGTGAGGGCTGCGAGCACGAGCGGGACCCACACTGGCGCAAGCCAGAGCGCTTGCGCAGTCGGGAGCAGCGACGCAGCCGCGGCGAGCCCGAACCCGAGCACCGTGTGCGCAGACTCCGTGGACCACCGCGCGCGCGCAGCACTCGTCGTGCGCCGCCGTGCCGCACCCCAGGTCACGGCTCGTCCGAGGACGATCGCCGCCACCATGCGCGTGTGGTGGAGCATCAGGATGGGCCCAAGCAATGCCGAAAGCGTGAGCTCGGCGCCGAGCGTGAGGAGCAAGCGAACCGCGCCACCGTGGGCCAAGCGCATGCTCTTGCTTCCGAGGGCGGCCAGCGTTCCGAGCAGGCGGGGGCCGACGAGCAGGCAGAGTGCGAGAGCAAGCCCCGTCGTCATGTGGTCCGCCTGCAGGCGTCCCTCGAGCGTGAGGACCACGCCGAGCAGCGTGAAGCCCACCCACGCCGGACCCGCGAGGTACGCCGCCGCGCCCAGAAAGAGGTGCAGGCGACTCATGGCAGGCAGGCCGGGCGCGCCCATCACGCGCAGGTGCTGAAGATTGCCCTGGCACCAGCGCCTGTCGCGCGCAACGTACTGCGCCAGAGTGGGGGGGAGCTCTTCGTAGCTTCCGCCGAGGTCGGGGGCGAGGCGCACTTGCCAGCCGCCGCGGCAAAGGAGAGCCGCTTCGACGAAGTCGTGACTGAGCAGCGGCCCACCGAGAGGTGGTCGCCCGCGGAGCTTCGGTAGTGCACAGCAGTCGACGAAAGCCTGCGTGCGCAGGATGGCGTTGTGCCCGTAGTAGTTGCCGTGTGCGCCCGACCAGCGCACCAGTCCGCGCATGAAGAGTGGCCCCGCGATGGACGACGACCACTGGAGCGCGCGAGCGAGCAGCGTTTGCCCGCGGACAGGGACGATCGGAGCTTGCAAAAGCGCCACGCGCGGCGCGCCATGGATCCGAGCAATGAGCTCGACCATCGTCCTCCCTTGCATCAAGCTGTCGGCGTCGAGGACGATCACGTAGCCATAGCGGCTGCCAAAGCGCTGGAAGAACTCGGCGAGGTTCCCGGACTTCTGGCCCACGTTCTGGCTGCGACGGCGGTAGAAGACGGGCACCGCGGGCTTCGGTTGAGCCGTGATCCGTCGGAGCGCGCGCTCTTCTTCGGCCGCGATGAGAGGGTCCTGTGAGTCGCTGAGGACGAAGAACTCGATGTCGGGCAGCGCAGGCAGTGCGAGCAGGGACTCGCGCATCGCCGCAATGCCCGCGAAGACGTCAGTGGCGCTCTCGTGATAGATGGGAATGATCACTGCCGTTCGCGGCAGCGTCGTCCATTCGACCTCTGTCGCCGACGCGCGGCGGGTGAGCTCCGCGTCCCGAAGCGGGCGGAGACCACGGAGCGCAGTGCAGCATCCGAGCGCGGCATGTGCGAACAGCGCGGCAAAGATGACCACCCAGAGGGCCTCGAGCGGACTCGATGCCGAAGAAAGCACCTTGCCACCCACCACCGCCGTTGCCAGCGCGGTCAGCAGTGCAGGCAAGAGCAGACCACGGAGCCAGCTCGGCAAACGGGGCCGGCCGAGCGCTTGCTCTTTGAAGGGTGTCGTCAGAGGCGGAGCGCCCGAGCTCGGATCACCGAAAGTGTCGGCGAGGGCGCGAGCGTGCTGAGCATCGGCTAGAAGCGCCTGGGGGTGGGCGGCGAGAAAAGCGCGAAGCCAAGCCGGATTGGGCGGTCGCTGCAAATCGGCGAACGTCGCGGATTGCCAGACGTCCACGCGCTGTTGCAGCGTTTCGACCGCGCGTCGTGCATGTTCCTCGCTGTCGTCGGTGCGCGTGGATGACGTGATGTCCTCGGCGAGTGCACGCACGCGTTCTTCGTCGCCGAGACCGAGCATCTTCAAATACTCCGCCACCCGCCTCGTGGCGCGACATTCGTCCGAGTGCTGCTTCGGCCGAACGTGGCTCGAGCTCTGGCCCGCCAAGCCCGACCGAGCAGCGCTCGATGAAGCAAGGGGGTTCAGAGGTTCGGCTGCCACAGATAGCTCCACGTTTCGCTGATGGTGTCGGGACCTCGACGCAAGAACGCGCGAAGCTCCACGTCCGATTCCGCGTTCGCGTGCACGAGCTCGAATGAGGCCCGATGGCCGGCGATGCGAGCGTGCTCTTCGACGTGCTGTTCGGCGATCTCGGCGCCATTGGCCGTCAGCACGAGCTCGACGGGTCGTCCTGCGTCTGCAGTCGTCGTAGCCCGGCGACTGGAAAAGTCGACGATGAAGCGGGTGCCTGCCTTCGACTGAGCGACCCGAGTCGCATGCACCGTCGCTGCGGGCGGCGTCATGGGGCTCTCGAGACCGACGTGCAGGCGGTATTGCAAAGACATCTGCTGGCGCTCCTCCGGCGTGAACGTTACGGCGATGTTGTCGTCCGTTTCCTGCGTGGTCGCGATTTCCAGGAGGCGGACCGAGCCGGCGTCGAAGCCAGAAATCGGCTCGATCCAGATGCTCGGACGCGCCTCCTGGCGCGCCTCCAGATCCTGATAGTTCGCGAACTCCCGGTCGCGCTGCAGCAGGCCAAACCCACGGAGACGATCGGCTCGGAACGTGCACACGGTCGTGCGTGGGGGATTCCTGAGGGGGCGGTACAGCCACTCACCGCTGTCGAGCCAAACCGACAGACCATCGGAATCGTGCACTTCGGGTCGGAAGTCGCCGTAGCGTGCAGGGCCTTCTTCGCCGAACAAGTACATGCTGGAAAGAGGCGCCAGACCGAGCTGTTCGCTGCCCGGGCGCGGAAAGATCCGAGCGGTGACGCTGACCACGGTGGTTGCGCCTGGGAGCACGTGAAAGGCGTACGCGCCCGTGACGCTGCGACTCTCGAGCAGCGCGAGCACCCAGACGGCCTGGTCGCCGGCGCTCGGCCGCACCAGGTAAAACTCGCTGAAGCGCGGGAACTCCTCGACGGGTTCCCCCAAATTGACCGCCAAGCCGCGGGCGGACAATCCGTACACGTTTCCACGTCCGAGTGGGCGAAAGTAGCTCGCCCCTTGGAACACGATCACCTCGTCCTTGTAGTCGGTTCGATTGAGCGGCGTGTGCAATCGGAAACCAGTGAACGTGAGCGGAGTCTCTGCGCTCGGTGTCGGCACGCGATCGTAACTGAACCAGTCCGTCGAGAACGGGATCTCGCGGACCTCACCCGAAGCGATCTCGAACAGAGAGAGGGCTTCTTGGTAGTAGAAGCCAGGATGAAAGAACTGCGCCTCGAACTCGCTCTCACTGCCATGCCACAGGCTCTTCTCAGGGCGGAAGCGAATGCTGCGGTAGGCGTCGTAGCGCAAGTCCGAGAGCGAGCTCGGTAGCGCGATTTTCTGCGGATCGCTGGGATTTTGCGCTGAAAGCGCTCGAGCGCGGTCGCTCAGCTCGGTGAAGAACGGCGGAGGCGCGAGCGCCTCTTGGGTGCCTCCCGCCGGACGCGGGACTGTCACGCGTTCGGACTGGGGAGGCTCCGTCGGATCGAGCGCGGTGCTGCGCGGCGGCGTCGTGGCGGAGCAGGCGAAGCTCGCAATGCCGAGAGCGCCGACGAAGAGTAGGGGGGTGCCTTGCGGTCGAAGGGACAATCGGTGCCGGGGGTCCGCCATGGGCGCCCCCTCCCTATGTGCTATCGTCGCGTCCACAGCAAGGAGCGTCTGCGATGATCTGCACCGATGATGCACCGGGTTCCTCGGCAGCCGTGCTGCGCAGCTGGGTGCGCGGCTCGCAGCGATCCTTCGACATCGCTGCACGGTCACTTTCCGAGAGCCAAGTCGCTCACGGCAGCGCGCCTGCCGACGGCGTGCTGCATCATCACTGGAGCGGATTGTTTCAGTTCGCGGCGATTCGGGTCGGAGCGGAATCGGCAGCGGAACTTCTGGAAAGGATCCGCGTTTGGGCCGAGCACGAGCTCTCCGTCGTGAGCGAAGGCCGACCGAGCGCGCGACTGTATCGGCAGCTCGATCTGTGGCTGCGCGAGCTACCGCCCCGGCGGCTCGAGGCGGACGCGGAGGAGTGGTGGGTGCCGCCCGATGAAGGGCTCACTCTGCTGGTTCAGCGACTGCGTCGAGCCCTCTCTCCCGATCAGATGACGGCACTCGAGATCTGCCACTGTCGAGGTCTCGACCCGGTCGAAGCAGCGTTTGCACTGGGCCTCACCATGGCGGAGCTCGAACAACGACTGCTGAGCGGGCTTGGTGTGCTCGAGCGCCTGCTTGATCGCCATGACGGTGAAGGCATCGCCACGCGCGAGCGCGTCTTGCTGCAAGCGTTCGCGCTCGAGCCGTCGCGTGTGCGCACGCCAGCTCGACCCCGGCGAGCGCCCGTCTTGGCAGTCGGTTCCGTCGTCCACGACCGCTACGAAATCGAAGCGCCGCTCGGGGCGGGCGCGTTTGCCGACGTCTACCGCGCTCGCGATCGAGACGTGACGGGTCACGTCGTGGCGCTCAAGATCCTGCGTCGTCCTGCGGGCGACCCTCAGGCGGTGCGTGCCGCGCTGCGCGAACTCCAGCTCATCGCGAGCGTCTTTCATCCATCCGTCGTGCAGCTGAAGGATCACGGCTGGCATCACGGCCACCTTTGGTTCGTGATGCCGCTCTATCGCGGCGAGACGCTGGCGCAGCGTCTGGCGCGGGCGCCGTTGTCGCGTCCTGAGGCGCGCGAAATTTTCGAGGTGCTCGCCGAGGCGCTCTCCGCCATGCATCGAGCGGGCGTTCGCCATCAGGACATCAAGCCCGAGAACGTATTTTTGGCCAGCATTGGGCCGGAAGGTCAAAGTCCTGTGCGCACGCTGCCCGTCTTGCTCGACTTGGGCGTGGCCGCCAAGGACGTGGAACTCGTCCTCGCCGGGACCCCGGCCTACTTCGCACCGGAGGTTGCTGCGCGCTACAGCGGGATGCCAGATCCGCCGGCAGTGGGGCCCAAGGCGGACGTGTTCTCCCTCGCACTCACGCTTCGCGATGCGCTCGATCCCACGCGCGGCGACTACATCGCCGCTGCTGCCGTCGATGCGTTCGTGTCGTTTCGGGCGCGCCATGCGCCGCGACCCCCGGCGCGCATGGACCTACTCGACCTTGCGCCCGCATTCGCGCGCTGGCTCAACCGTCACCCGGATCAGCGCCCTGACGCCGAGCAGTTCCGGCAAGAGCTCGCTTTGCTCACTCGGCCCGAGGAGCGTCGTCGCCGCCGCCATCGGCTCCTCCGCTGGCTCATTCCCACCGTTCTCGCCACGGTCGCTCTCTTCGCCGCCGTCGTGCTCGTGCTCTCCAAGGAAGCATCGGAACAAAGGATCGAGGCGGAGGTCGAGCGCACACGTGCCAGCCGAGCGGCGCGCGCCGTGGCGAGCATGCATGCCGATTTGGAGCTTCAAGAAGCGATGCGCCAGCGGCTCGAGGCCGAAGTCGCGGAGCTCGAGGTGCGCTACCAGAACAGTCGCTTCACGCGCGAGGAACTTGCTGCGCGCTTGGCGGCGAGCGAGGGCGAGTCCAAGCTCCTCGAGAGTCGGCGCCAGAAGCAGCTGGCTCAACTGCGCAAGGAGGCCGAGGAGCAAAAGGTGCTCGTCGGGCGTCAGCGGGCAGCGCTGGCGGCTTTCGAGGCGCTCGAGGAGCGGCAAGCCGACCTCATGCGTGAGCTGGATCGCACGCGTTCGTCGTTCGATCAGGAGCATGCGCTCAGGGTCGAGGCCGAGGCGCTCAGCGCCGCTTTGGCTCAACGCCTGGAGGCTACGCAAGCGCTCGTGGATCGGGCGCGAGCACGCATGAGCGAGATTCTCGCGGCACCGAGCGCGTCTCCATCGGTTCCGTAGCAGGCAGAGTCCGTGTGGCCATCAAGGGGCGCGCTGCGCACCCAGCGCCTCATTCGTTCTCGTCGGCCCGGTAGCGCTCGTAGTTTTCGAGCACCTTCACGACGTAGCCTTGCGTTTCCTCATACGGCGGGATGCCGCCGTAGCGAATGACGGCGTGCTCGCCGGCGTTGTAGGCCGCCGTGGTGAGGTGGATGTCGCCGTTGAACTGGTTGGCCAGGATGCGCAAGTAGCGCGCCCCGCCCAGAATGTTCTGCCTGGGATCGTAGATGTCCTCGACCAGCATGCGTTCGGCGGTGAAGGGCATCAGTTGCATGAGCCCGATGGCGCCAGCCGGCGACACTGCGCGCGGATCGTAGTTGGACTCGGTTTGTAGGACGGCGCGAATGTAGGCGGCGGGCAAGCGGTAGAGCGTGGCTGCTTCGCGGATGTAGGCGTCGTAGCGTGTCAGCCGGTCCGCGGAGGTGTCGCTCGGCATGTGGACGGCCGGGGCCCCCTCGGCCTTGGCTCGTCCGTCGCCACCGCCTTTGCGGCGCCCCCCGCTGATGGAAATGACGCCGTCCGCTCCGACGCTGCGCTCGATCTGTCCCAGGGCTGCGCGCCCCCCGAGCGCTCCGGTCCCCAGTAGGGCGGCCAGCAGCGCGGCCACCACACCCGGCGACACTCGTCGCAGGCGGCGCGAAGCAGGCGACCCGACGTCCGCCCCCCGGTGGAGCCGTCGCCTTCCGAAGAAGGGGCGCGGGAACAGTCGCGGGAACACAGCGAAGAGTCGCATCGTAGATCAGGGAAATCGCAAATCAGGAAGAATCAGGCAGGCAGAAGCGTCAGGCAGAAGAGCGCGCGCGGGAAAGCGCACGGAGCCGAACGCACGAGCGCAGAGAGAGGAACGCACAGGATAGCCCGCCCCTTCCCGAAACACTCACGCATCGCATCCGATCGTAAAATGACCTAACCTAGAAGAACGTGGGAGGTCTTGTCCCACACCGGGTGACCTCCCCGTGGGGCTCGATTTCGAGCTTCCCCTGGCCGGAGACACTCATGAAGCAGCCCTTCGACTCGCACCTCGCCGAATCTGCCTTTCAGCTGGATCACGATCTCGGCTCCTACCTTCGCACCGTCGTGGAGGAAACGCTCGAGCACCACGCCGCGCGACCAGAGCCACTCGTGCAAGAATACCTGCTCGGCCTCTTGCAGGACGCTGGGTCGACGCCTGATTCCGTGGCGCGGGCAGTGGACCGTCCGCTCGGCATCCAGCTCGCCGAAGCACTGGGCTCGCACCCTGCGGCACGCTTCGAACGCCTGCGGCAGGTGGGTGACGGAGTGCTCCTGATCGGTGGGCTCTACCGCGGCTACCTCGAACGTCATGGCCTCGAGGACGGCTACGTCGTTGCCGTGGGACGACGCGCCTACGGAGCGGCCGCGGCGCTCCTCGACGCACCACTCTTCAGTGGCGAGAAAGCAGGCGCGCTGGACGTTCTCTCAGAGCTCGCTCACGGATTCCGCGAGCTCATGGTGCTTCTTCGCGACGTAGCCATGACCCTGGCTGCACGCGCTGCGCACTCGGCCAAGGATCTCGCTCGCCTCTGCGAAATGTGGCTACGCGAACGGTCGGAGCATCTCGAGCGGCTGCTCAGGGCACGTGGCATCGCACCCGGTGGCGTGTTGGTCCCGAGCTGAGCTCTTCGAGCAACCAAGCCCCGACCCCCGAGGCGGACGCGAGCCATGAGCGCGGCGCGTCGGGGGCTGATTCACGCATCGAAAGAGGCCGGGCGGGCCGGGCTATCTCTCGACGTTGTCAATGAATTTCCCCGCGAGCAGGGGGGCCAGGGGTTCGCCGACGGAGGCCACGAGAAAGGGCCGGGCCGGCCTCTGCCAGGCGGCCCGCCGAGGTCAAAGATGTCCCCTTTGCCTCAGCGGGCCCATGGAGGCATCGTGCCACTCATGGCGCGCGTCTTGGTTCCCCTGGCCCCCGGTGTGGAGGAGCTCGAAGCGGTCACCATCATCGATCTCCTGCGGCGCGCCGGTGTGGAGGTGGTGGTCGCTGGCATCGAACCCGGCCCGATCCGGGGTTCGCGCGGCGTCGTCCTGGTTCCTGACGTCCTTTTGACGGACGTGGCGACGGAGGCATTCGATCTGGTGGCTTTGCCCGGAGGTCTCGAGGGGAGCCGTCGGCTGGCAGAGAGCACCTGGGTGCGGGAGGCGCTGCGGCGGGCCGTGGATGCCGGTCGGCGCGTCGCCGCCATTTGTGCCGCCCCGGAGGTGCTGCGTCGCGCGGGCCTCTTGCAAGGTCGGCGCGTCACGAGCTACCCCGGAGTCCTGCCGATGGACGACGAGAGCTACACCTACGTGGACGACTGTGTGGTCGTCGACGGACCCGTGACCACGTCCCGTGGGCCAGGTACGGCCATGGACTTTGCGCTCTGCTTGATTGAGCAGCTGAGCGGCGGGGAGCTGCGTGCTCGCGTGGAGTCGGGGCTGGTGCGGCCGTTGGAGAAAGCCGCGGAATGAAGCAGTACCAGGAGCTCTTGCGCCTCGTTTTGGAGCGAGGTCAGGACAAGAGCGACCGCACGGGGACCGGGACGCGCAGTCTGTTCGGCCATCAAATGCGCTTCGATCTGGCGGCCGGCTTCCCGGCGCTGACCACGAAGAAGCTCCATTTGCGCTCGATCATCGTAGAGCTCCTGTGGTTCCTGCGAGGTGAAACCAACGTGCGCTACCTGCACGAGCACAACGTCACCATCTGGGACGAATGGGCGCGCGCCGACGGCGAGCTCGGTCCCGTCTACGGTAAGCAGTGGCGCTCATGGCAGACCAAGAGCGGCGAAACCGTCGATCAGATCAGCCAAGTCGTCGAACAGATCCGGAAGAACCCCGATTCGCGACGGCTTCTCGTCAGCGCGTGGAACGTCGGCGAGATCGCCGACATGGCGCTCCCGCCCTGCCACTGCCTCTTTCAGTTTTACGTGGCTGGGGGTCGCCTGAGCTGCCAGCTCTACCAGCGCAGCGCGGACGTCTTTTTGGGCGTCCCGTTCAACATTGCCAGCTACGCTCTCTTGACGATGATGATGGCGCAAGTCACTGGGCTCGAGCCGGGCGACTTCGTGCACACTTTCGGTGACGTCCACCTCTACAAGAACCACTTCGAGCAAGCAGCTTTGCAGCTCGAGCGTGAGCCTCGGCCGTTGCCGACCATGAAGATGAACCCCGCCGTCCGCGATCTGTTTGCGTTCGTTCCTGGCGACTTCGAGCTCGTGGGTTACGATCCCCATCCCCACATCAAAGCGCCTGTCGCCGTCTGAGGACGCGCCGGCCCGGAGCACCCCCATGCGCGTCAGTCTGATCGCCGCTGTAGCCAAAAATGGCGTCATTGGCCGCAACAATGACCTGCCTTGGCGCATCAAGGACGACATGCGTTTCTTCGTGCAGAAGACGAAGGGGCACGCCGTCATCACTGGGCGCAAGAACTTCGACGCCATGGGCGGTCCGCTCGGCAAGCGGGAGAACTACGTCGTCACTCGCCACGTGGGCCACTTCGAAGGTGCGCATACGGTGCGAAGCGTGGAGGAGGCGCTCTCGATGATCGAAGCGGCGAACGAGACCGAGGCCATGGTCATCGGCGGTGCGGAGATTTTTGCTCTGGCGCTGCCGTATGCGACGACGTTCTACCGCACCCGCGTGCTGGCGGAGGTGCCGGGGGACGTGTTCTTCCCGCCGTACGACGAAAGCGAATGGACGGTGAGCGAAATCTCCCGTGGTGAAGTCAGCGACCAGAACGAGCACGCCTTCGTGATCGAGGAGCTAGCGCGGCGGACGCCGCCCAGACCTTACCGCTGAATGCCCGCGGTCTCCCGTGCGGAGAAGCCGCCGTGCGACTGCCTGTCGCGCGCGGCGCGGGCCAAGCGTCACTATTTGCCGAAAGCGAAGCCGCCGAAGAGGCCTACGAAGCCCTGCGTGCCTCTCATCACGACGGTCTCGGTCAAGGCGCCTTGCAGCGGATCGCCCGCGTCGCCCAGCGCGCTGAGGTCCGGCGTGATGGTCACGGTGTTGGCAAACTCCAGCCAGCCCATGACACCAATCGTGACCACGTTGACCAGCACGATGCCCACGTCTGCGCGCAGGACGGGGGCTACGTAGTTCTCCGAAGAGCCGTCGAGGCTGCTCACGTTGGTGAAGAGCGCTCGGACCAAGAAGCCACCACCGGCACCCGCGCTGAGGCGGAAGCTACCGGGTGCCGTCTTGAAACGGACGTGTCCGCCGCCGCCGATGCCGATGCGGCCGACGTGCATTTGTGTTGCGTAGTCTGGAACGCCAGGCAGGGGCGGCAGCCCGTCGAGGCGCGCGTTCACGTAGTCCGAGGCGATCTGGCCGTAGAGCTCGAAGCCGATGAAGTTGATCATGTAGCCGAAGCGACCCTCGGCGCTGATCCCTCCGGCCGGCGAAGCGGTGCAACCGGGCGCATAGATGATGGGCGGCTGCCCCATGCCCGGATCGATGCTGGCCACGGGGCAGTTGCCAGCCGCCCAGGCGTGGCCGGACTCTGGACTGAACGTGATGGCGCCCACCATGGCCATGCCGAAGCCCTGCGGGTCCTTGGCGGGCATGGCTTCGAGCGGCTCGTCGCTGAGATCGGGCGGCGGCGGCGGCGTGGTGCTGGGGCTGGCCTCGGCTGCCGCGATGGCCGCCGTCGGATCGTTCCAGGTGCGCGGCTCGCTTTCAGCGGCGGGATCGACGGCGTCGCCGGAGCTCGACGACGCATCCGGGAACGTGGCGACTCCGGCATCCGGGGGTGGATCCGTCGTCTCGGGCGGAGTGGAGGGGGCGGCTTCGCCTTCAGCCGGCGCATCCGGAGCGGCAGGCGGAGCGGGCTCGGTTGCGTCAGCGGGCGGTGATTCGGGGGTCGGTGATTCGGCGGGCGGTGACTCGGGAGCAGGCGGATCCGGTGCCTCTGCTTCCGCCGCTTCTTGCAAGGGCGTGGCACTCGGTGGGGTGCTCGAGGAATCCGAGGCTTGGTCCGGCGGCGCGGTCGCTGCGCCGATCGAGAACGCCAAGGACAGCAAGGAGGCGCTTTGCCACATAGCCGTCAGGGTAGCATCGGGCCCGGGCGAGAAGCGACCCCGCTCTCCCTCTCATGTGCGCTTGGACTCATGTGCGCTTGGACAAGAGCGAATGGTGACGGCTGTACCCGAAGTACACGCCAAAGCCTACGGCGAGCCATACGAACAAACGGACCCAGGTGTCGGGTGGCAGACCGATCATCACGAAGAGGCAGGCGGCGGCCCCGAGGCTGCCCACGAGCCACGGTGCGCGCACCCTGAAAGCACGCGGTACGTCGGGATCGGTCCGGCGCAAGATGGGCACGGCAGCGCACACGATGACGAAAGCCAGGAGGGTGCCGATGGACACGAGCTCGCCGACGAGGGCCATGGGCAGGAAGCCGCCTGCGAGCGCCACGAAGCTGGCGGTCACCACCGTGGCGATGTGGGGCGACTGGAAGCGCGGATGAGTCTTGCGAAACCAGGGCAAGAGGCCGTCCGTGCTCATTGCATAGAAGATGCGGGTCTGCCCCAGCATCAAGACCAGGATGACGCTCGTCAGACCGGCGAGGGCGCCCAGCTTCACGCTGGCGGTGAACGCGGCACGTCCCGCCGCGTCGAAGTGGCGTAGCTCTGCGATGCGGTCGATGCCGAGCGCAATCGGCGCCGGGACGCCGAGCTCGGAGTAGTGCACCACTCCGGTCAGCGTGAGCGAGACGAGAATGTAGAGGACGGTGCAGACGGCGAGCGAGCCGAGGATGCCGATGGGCAGATCTCGCTGAGGCCGCTTGGTTTCCTGGGCCATCGTGCTCACTGCGTCGAAGCCGATGTAAGCGAAAAAAACGACGCCTGCTCCCGTCAGGACGCCGCCCCAGCCCCAGCCGAAGCGCGTCGGTTCATAGTCGAACCAGCCGTAGAGGAGGCGGTCGAGGAACGTCCACTTCTCGGGAGCGAGGGGGGCGACGGCGGGAACGAGGCGTGACAAACCCGAGGCCTCTGGGTTGACCAGGAGGTTGTCGGCGTTCACGACACCGACGCCGAGAGCAATGAAGGTGCACACGATGGACACCTTCACGAGCACGATCAGGTTGTTGACCCAAGCGCTCTCCCGAATGCCTCGATAGAGCACCCAGCCGCAGCCAATGGCTACGAGCGCCGCGGGAAGGTTGAAGTGCCCGGCGACCTGTTCCCCGCCGGCCAGGGTGACGGTTTCGTAGGGACCTTTCGTCCACAAGAGCGCGCCGTCGGAGAGCTGAATGCCGAGCGATTGGAACAGCTGGAGCAGGTAGCCGCTCCAAGCGATCGACACGACCACCGAGCCGAAGGCGTACTCGAGGATCAAATCCCAGCCGATGATCCAGGCGAAGAGCTCGCCCATCGTCGTGTACGCGTAGCTATAGGCAGAGCCTGCGACTGGCAGCATCGCGGCCAGTTCGGCGTAGCAGACGCCCGCCAAGGCGCAGAGCACACCGCCCAGCACGAACGACAACGCGATGCCCGGCCCCGCGTAGCCGTGTGCGGCGCCGCCGGTCAGAGAGAAGATGCCGGCGCCGATGATGCCGCCGATGCCCAGCATCGTCAGGTGGAACGCTCCGAGCGTGCGCTTCAGGTGACCCGTGCCTTCTTGCAGGTTGGGGTCGGTCGCCTCGCGGATGACGGCCTTCAGGGATTTCTTGGCGAACAGGCGCGAGCGCGACATGGCTCGGGACGGTGCGAGGCAACCTCGGATCCGTCAAGCGCCGCAAATTGCGGCGCGAATCCTCGTGCTAGCGCGTCCAGAAACATCCGCGCATGGGGTCAGAAGCTGCCCTGGAGTCCGATGGTCGTCGTGCCCACGTACGGCGTGATGTGGGCGCTTTGGGGGCTTTTGCGCGGGATGAGCAGCAGCGTGATGCCGCCCGCCGCGAGCACGCCGCCTGCGATGAAGGCGACGGTCGAGATCGTGCGCAGCTCGTTGATCGAGGCGACGGTATCGGGATTCGCGCCGGGACACGCGCCGCTACTTTCGCACTCGATGGAGTTGAACTGATCGGTGGCCACGAGGCCCGTGGCGATCCCGGCGCCGATCCCACCAGCGCCGAGTCCGAGCAAGCTCCAGCCCAAGATGGGGCGGAATGTTCCGTGCTTCTCGGGGCCAGCATCGGTCGAGGCAGCCGTCGTGCCTGCCGCGGCGGCCGTTCGGGGAGGCGGTTCGCCGGCGAGTTCACCGGAGAAGCGGAGGACCACGGTTTCCGTTTGCCCTTCGGTGAGGGACACCTCTTCTTCGACTCGTCGCTCACCCAGCGTCCCTTCGACGCGTGTGCGGCCTGGGTTTGCGGGGAACGCCGTCCCCAAGAGAGCGCTTTGAATGCTCACCCCAGCGACCGTGACCGCCACGTCGCTCGCGTCCGCGCCCTCGATCTGAATGAGAAGGTTGGGGATGCGTGGAACCAGCGCTTCGTGCTCCCGGGCAGCGTCCTTCTTCGCTTGCTCCTGAACGGGAATGTCACCAGCACGGTCCAGAGGAAGGCGCGTCGTCTGCAGGTAGCGCTCTGCCGCCTCGACCCAGTGACCGCTCTTCTCGAGCGCGCGAGCGGACCAGAGTCCCAAGGAGGGAACGGGGAGAACTTCGAAGGCTCGCTCCAGCCGATCGGTTGCAACGTCGTAGCGACCGTCCTCGTAGGCGGCGACACCTTCGGAACCCAGCTTGCGCGCAGCGCTTCGAGTTGCATTTCCGGCCCCTTGGCCCAACGCCGGGCTCGGCGCCAGCAAGCTGACGCACAGGCCAAGCGCCAATAATCGTGCTGCCGACGCGCGAAGGACCGAACGAGCGTGCCTCACCAAAGCCTCCCGCGGCACTCTACACTTCATCATATGCGGTGGAAACGGCGTAGCGGTGGAGGGCGCCGCAAGCGCCATGACAGGAGGGAGCCGTCGTCCTAGCCTCGAAGAGCACGTCTGCCCTTTGCGGCCCAGCTCCGATGATTCGTCGATCGCACCGCACCCTGCTCGTTCTCCTGCTGCTGGTCGCCTCCACGGGTCCGTCGGCCTGCACGCTGCCGTTTGCTTACATTCCCGACGATGGCTCGGGCGGACAGGATGCGAGCGGCGGACTCGGCGGCGAGGGCTCGGGGGGCGAGCTGAGCTCGAACGGTGGTTCGGACGGCTCGGGGGCCGCGGTCTCGGGCGGAGGATCCGGCGGCGGGCCTGAAGCAGGCGGCACAGGAAATGGCGGCAGTGGGGGCGGCGGCAGCGGCGGTGGCGACAGTGGGGGCGGCGGCAGCGGCGGAGGCACGCCGGACGGCATCGTCGTCGCACTGGACGCGACTCACCAAACCATCCAGGGCTTCGGCCTCAGTACCGCGAGAGCGCCGAGCAGCGAATCCCTGCCGCTGGACGACCTGTTCGGAACGACCGGACCGAACGCGATCGGACTGTCGATCTTGCGGATCGGGATGAACTCCGATGGGAGCCTATCCGGCAGCTACATCGACGAAGCAAAGGAGAGGGGCGCTCGAGTCATCGGAACTGTGTGGAGCCCCCCGGCAGCATGGAAAGACGGCTTCTCTACGGACGACGGACATTTGTCCGCCGAAAACTATAACTCGTGGGCGACGACCATCGCCCAGTTCGCAGACGCACATGGCCTCCACGCCATGTCGATCGGCAACGCTCCCGATTTCGCGTCCTGTCCCGAGCTCCCCATTTGCCAGGACGCCGCTCCTGCGACCGTGTTCTCCGCCAACGAGATGGTGGCTTGGGTGAAGGTAGCCGCGCCGATCTTCAGCGAGCTCGCTCCGACCGTCCAGCTCATCGCTCCAGAGGTCATGGAGTGGAACCACCTGTGGAGCAACCTGTCGGCCACCGGCTCGCTAGTGACCGGTCACCCGCACAGCAGCGATCCGCTCGCGTGCGGCTGTTACGGTAACGAGATTACCTCGGAAGCCGAGGCGGACTGCGCTCAAGATTGTCTCGACGGCGAAGGCTACGACTACGGCCATTTCCTCTGGGATGAGCAGGTCGCGTGGGAGTCTTTCGATATCGTGGGCGTGCAGCAGTACGACTCGCAGATGGCCTACGCCTGGCCCGCGGACGTCAATGCTGGCGGGAGAGACAAAGAGGTCTGGGTCACGGAAATGGCTGGCGTGCCTCATTGGCCCGAAGCGGGCCCTTCGATTGATATCGACAATGGGATCGCGGTCGCCGGCTGGATCCACTCTGCGCTCACCGTGGGCGAGGCTTCGGCCTGGCTCTACGGGTGGTACGAGGCGTACTCTGCCGACGGAAACGTGGGCTTGGCGCTGACCAATAGCGAGCCGTCCACCATCGCCAAGCGCTATTTCGCGCTCGGCAACTACAGCAGATTCGTGCGCCCGGGGTACGTCCAGGTGGAAGTCCAAGGCCCCATTCCGAGCGACGTCCTCTTGAGTGCGTTCAAAGGTCCCGAGGGCCAGCTCGTCATCATCGCCATCAATCAGGCCGACGCTCCGGTGCAGGTGTCCATCGGTGCGACCGGTGGAGCTCTCCCTGCCGCATTCACGCCGCACGAGACCTCCGCCGCGCACAACCTGGCGGCGCAGGCGGTCATCGACGTCGTGGACGAGGTGCTGACGGTCACGCTCCCGGCGACGACCATCACCAGCTTCGTCGGTCTCGCGAGCGACTGAGCGAGCTCGTGAGAGCGCGAGTGTGGTCGACGGCACGCGCAGACTGTCGCCCGCGTCGCGCCGCCGCCCGCTCAATCCGTCAGGTACGTGTAGCCGCCGAGCGAGTCTTCGTAGTGGCGCATCAGCGTGCGCATCTGCTCGTTGTCGAGGCGTCCCGTGCGCACGGCTCGTTCGGCCTGGCGCCGCACGTTCTCGACCATGCTCTCCGGGTTGTACTGCACGTACTTGAGCACCTCCGACACGCTGTCGCCCTTCACGACGTGCGTAATCTCGTAGCCATCGTCGACCAGGCGGACGTGCGCGGCGTTCGTGTCACCGAAGAGGTTGTGCAGGTCGCCCAAGATCTCCTGGTAGGCGCCATTCAAGAACATGCCCAGGTAGTAAGGCGTCTTGCCGTCCCAAGTGTGCACGTCCAAGATCTCGCGCTCGTCTTCGACGTCGATGAAGCGATCCACGACGCCGTCGCTGTCGCAGGTGAGGTCAGCGAGCGTGCACGTCTCCGTCGGCTCCTCCTCCAGGCGATGCAGCGGGATGATGGGGAAGAGCTGGTCGATGGCCCAGATGTCGGGCGCCGACTGGAAGACCGAGAAATTGCAGTAGTAGATGCTCGAGAGCGTGCGTTCCAGGTCGAGCAGCTCTTCGGGCACGCGCTTCAGTCGGCCCAGGGTGATGCGAATCTTCTCGCAGCAATGCCAGTAGAGGCGCTCGGCGTGCGCGCGGGAGCGCAGGTCGAGGTAGCCGTACTTGAAGAGGCTCTGCGCTTCTTCCTTGGCCTGGCTTGCGTCGTGGAAGCTCTCCTGCACGTTCTTCGGCACGATGGCTTCGTACGTGTGGAAGAGGTCGTGGAGCACACGGTGCGTCCCCGGCTCGGGTCGTACGACCTCGCCGTAGCGTACTTGGTTCACGCCGACGACCTCGAAGGCGAGCACCGAATGGTGCGCTGCCACTGCGCGCCCGCTTTCGCTGACGAGCGTCGGATGGGCGACGCCGGCCTTGTCGCAAGCGGCCATCACCGCGTCCACGATGTCGGTGGCGTACTCGGCCAGGTGGTAGTTCTTGCTGGCGTGGAAGTCGGTCTGTGAGCCGTCGTAGTCGATGGCGAGGCCGCCACCCACGTCGAGGTACTTCATCGCCGCGCCCATCTTGGCGAGCTCGGTGTAGATGTTCGACGCTTCTTGCAGCGCATTCTTGATGGGAATGATGCTCGAGATCTGGCTGCCGATGTGGAAGTGCAGAAGCTGCAGCGTGTCGAGCATGTCGTTGGCCGCGAGCTTGTCCACGAGCTCGACCATTTCCGCCGTCGACAGGCCGAACTTCGCCCGATCGCCGGCCGACTTTGCCCAGCGGCCGACGCCCTTGCTGGCGAGCTTGGCTCGCACGCCGAGCTGCGGACGAATGCCGAGCGAGCGCGCTGCCTCGATGGCCACGTCTACCTCTTCCAGGCGCTCGAGCACGACGATGACCGTCTTGTCGAGGCGCTGCGCCAGGAGCGCCGTCTCGATGTACGCGCGATCCTTGTAGCCGTTGCAGATGATGAGCCCGCCATTTTTGTGCATGGCGGAGAGCGCAATCAGGAGCTCCGGCTTCGAGCCGGCCTCGAGTCCGTACTCGTACTCGCGGCCGAAGTCGACGATGTCCTCGATGAGGTGACTTTGTTGGTTCACCTTGACCGGGAATACACCTTGGTAGCGTCCTTGGTACTTGTACTCGGCGATCGCAGTTTGGAACGCTTCGTTCAGGCGCTTGATGCGGTGGTTCAGGATGTCCGCGAAGCGCAGGAGCAGCGGCATGCTGAGGCCGCGTGCCTTGAGCGAGCAGATGAGCTCGTGCAGATCGATGTCGATGCTCTTGTCTGGATCGGGCGTGACGTGCACGTGCCCGTCATCGCCGACGTAGAAGTACGGTCGGCCCCAGCCTTCAATCTGATAGAGCGCGGCGCTCTTCTTGGTGGTCCAAGGTTCGTCGGGTCCGGTCGACTGGCGCAGATCGTTGCGCCAAGATTCGTCCTTGGGCTTGAGCACTTCATTCATGGCGAGCGGCGGCGAGTGTACAGCGCTTGGCGCGCTCCGCCCGTGAAAAAACGCTGGGCCGCGCTCGGCGTCCGGTCTGGTGTCAGGGCGGCCAGAACCGCCCTGGCAGTCCGTGAACCTCGACCAGCGCCAGGAAGTCCATGGCGCCGGCCACGGCGATGTGGACGAGGAAGCCGGCGTAGATGCTGCTGGTTCTGGCTGCGAGCGAGCCCAAGACCACGCCGGCGATGATGGCGCCGTGGGCCTCCAAGTAGGGCTTGCCGTAGTGGATCATGCAGTAGGGCACCGCCAGGATGAAGATGGCGAGCGCACCCGCGCGGCGCTTGAGCACGCCGAGCAAAAAGCCACGGAAATAGAACTCCAGCGCGAAAAACTGCACGAAATAGATGCATTCCCAGGCCAGGAAGTCGAACCAGCTTCGCGACGCCGTCTTATAGAATGGGTAGTAGCTGAGGAAGTCGGGTTGCCGAGCCACCACGGCCATCACTGCCAGCACGGCGCCCAAGCAGAGCGCGTAGAGTCCGACGTGCGAGCTGATGCCTTTGAGGCGGAGGCCGAAGTCGAGCACCCGCGCCTTGGGGAAGAGCACCTTCCAGAGCGCGATGGGCACGACCACGTAGCCGAGGACGCGGGCAAAGACCCACCAACCGAACCCGTAGAGGCTCGCGTACTTCTCGAGCTGGAGGTAGCTGTGCCCCGCCGCCTCGAGGCGCTTGAGCGGCTCCCGCAGCACCTCGTCGAAGAAGGGCCGGCCTCCGTAATAGTCGTGTAAGGTCAGTGTGACGGCCAGGAGAAGCAGGGCGACCGGGCCTTGGTAATCCGGGCCGGGCTCACGCTCGATCTCCTCCCGCGCCTCCCGGTCGAGCTCCACCCAGGTGGCGCGGAACATCCAATAGAGGACGGGCGCAACCGCCGCGATGACGAGCACCGGGATGAGCGCTTTGACCAGTGGCTGCTCCAGCCAGAGGCTCAGCGCCGACGCCGCCCGAAATTCGGGCAGCGTCACGTCGATCGGGGGGTATTCGCCGGGCTTCAAGCGGCCTCACACATGCGGGCTATGCTGCTCCGAGGCACAGCAGGCGAGCGGCTTCGAGGCGCGCGAGGCTGCGCTCTCGACCCAGCACCTCGAGGACGTCGTAGAGTCCGGGGCTCGCGCTGCGCCCGGTCAACGCCACGCGGAGGGGCTGGGCGACGACCTTCATCTCGACGCCAGCCTCGGTCACATAGTCCGCCACTGCCGTCTCCAGAGGGGCCGCCTGCCAGTCGGCCACGGCCGAGAGGCGCTCGGCGACGCCAGCCAAGACGGGAGCAGCGCTCGGTACGAGGAACTTGCTCTTGGCCTTGTCGTCGAACGTCGGGGGCTCGCGGAAGTAGAAATCGAGGTGATGCGCGGCATCTGCCAGGTCGCGGGCCCGCTCGCGGATGAGCGGCAGGGCTCGGCTGAGGCGCGCCTCGTCCGGCTGCGGGATGCCGGCAGCTGCCAGGAAAGGCACGACGAGCTTCTGGTAGCGCTCGTCGGACGTGAGGGCCGGCTGCTTCAGGTGCTCGAAGGCGACGTCCGCGAACTTCTTCTCGTCGAACTTGCCGTCGCTCTTGCCGACGTGATCCCAGCTGAAGGCCTCGATGAGCTCCGTGCGCGAGAAGATCTCACGATCGCCGGATGACCAGCCGAAGCGCACGAGGTAGTTCAGCACCGCTTCTGGCGTGTAGCCTTTGTCGCGGTACTCCGAGACGCTGACGGCGGCGTGGCGCTTGGACAACTTCTCGCCCTTGGGAGAGAGCATCATCGGCAGGTGGGCGAGCTCGGGCACCTCCCAGTCCATGGCCTGATAGAGCAGCACCTGCTGCGGCGTATTGCCGATGTGGTCGCGGCCGCGCGCCACCAGCGTGATCTGCATGTCGTGATCGTCGACGACGGCGCCCAGGTTGTAGAGAGGCAAGCCATTTTGGCGCAGGATGACGAAGTCCTGCTGCTGGGAGTTCGGCGTCGCGATGGTGCCGAACACGAGGTCGTCGAACGCGGTCACCCCGTCCTTGGGGCTCTTGAAGCGGACGACGTACGGTAGGTCAGGCTGGTCGGTGCGCTCGCGGCAGGTGCCCGGGTAGACGAACTGCGCCTTGGGATCGCGCGCCTTCAGGGCCTCGCGCTCACGGTCGAGGTCTTCCTTGGTGCAGTAGCAGCGGTACGCCTGACCGCGGCGCACCAGCTCGCTCGCCACCTCCGCGTAGCGAGCCTTGCGTTCGCTCTGGAAGTACGGCTCATGGGGGCCCCCCACTTCCGGACCCTCGTCCCAGTCGAGTCCGAGCCAGCGCAGCGCGTCCAAGATGGCGCGCACGCTGTCCAGGCTGCTCCGCTCTTGATCGGTGTCCTCGATGCGCAGCAAGAACTGTCCGCCGAGCTTTCTGGCCCAGAGCCAATTGAAGAGGGCCGTCCGGGCGCCCCCAATGTGGAGGTAGCCGCTCGGGGAGGGCGCAAAACGGACGCGGGGGACGCGAGCGGGGGCAGGGTCGGGCATCGGGGCGCGGCGGTAGCACGCCCTCCTCGCCGCCGACAGCCCTTCGATCCCCTGGATCGCTTGCGTAGAGCGCCCGCCGTTGCTAGCCCCACGCCCCCTGCGCGTGCGCCCTCGGGCCGCGCGAGCGGCGCGGCTGTCCCGGCTGCGATTGTTCTCAAAGGGTGCCGGATGGGTTCCACGGAACCTAGGGACGATGGCGCCACGGAGAAACCCATGAAAAAAACGCCCCTTTCCAAGCAAAAGGAGCTCTTCGGCAGCAAAGAGAAGCTCGTCGCTGCGGTGAAGAAGCTCGCCACGAAGGACCTCTGGCTCGACCGCGTGAGCGAAGCCAAGGGCCTCGACGGCATCTCGAACGCCAAGCTCCTGCGTCTCCACGCCGCGCTCGAGGACACCAAGACCCGCTTCGGGTCGCGTGACAAGCTGATCGCTGCCATTGCCGAGCTCGAGAAGCGCGCCAAGGACGACGGCTTCAAGGCGGGCCTCGGCACCTATCCGCTGCCGCGTCTGCTCGACCTGCACGCCGCCGCCGAGAAGCGCGCCAAGAAGGCGCCGAAGGCTGCACCGAAGGCCGCCAAGAAGAAGCCCGTGCGCAGCAAGAAGGCCCAGGCGAAGGCCGCGGCCGGCGCGCCCGCCAAGAAGGCCAAGACGAAGTAACTCCGGCGGCCGCCTGACGCCGCGCCCTTCGGCAGCTCGGCTCAGGCGCTGCTGTAGGTTCGCCTGCAGACTTCGTACAGTCGGAGCGGCCCGCCGCCTCCGACTGTCGTCTTTTGTACGGCATCCGCACGGAATCTTACGCTCCGGGCGATCGATGTTGCTCGCGAGCCCATGAGTATTCGGGTAACCTGGGACCGCTCTTTCTTGAGGCCACCAACGGGCGGGGCTGGCCTGGGCGAAGGACTCGATGCCTATGACGACGAAACTGGTTTGGCCGGCGACCTTCTTGGCTTCTTTTGTACTGGCTGCGGCGTGTGGCGGGGGGTCGACGGATTCCGATGGCACTGGCGGCGAAGGCGGCGAGGACGGCTCCGGCGGCGACACGGTCTCGTCCGGCGGGTCGACCGGTGGCCAGAACGTCGGTGGCGAAGGGGGCGAGGGCGGTCTCGGTGGCGGCGGCCCGATCGTCATCGTGCCCGAGACCTGCAGCGACAGTCAGCAGAACGAAGGCGAGACCGACGTCGACTGTGGCGGCCCCGACTGTAACCCCTGCGCCGACGACGCCAGCTGTAACGACCCCAGCGACTGCGAGAGCGGCGTCTGCAGGGACGGCGCCTGCATAGCTCCCGATTGCGGCGACGAGGTCGTCAACGGCGACGAAGAGTGTGACCCTGGTCGCGAGACGGAAGGCTGCAACGTGGACTGCACGTTCACCGTGTGCGGTGACGGCTACGTGAACGAAGCTGGGGAGGATTGCGAGCGCGATGAGGACCTCGGCCCGTGGCAACGCTGCGGTCGCAAGTGCCTCTACGGCGTGGATCTCGACGGTACCTGGCGCACGCAGGACCTGGTCGAGTCGAACAGTCCTTGGGAGATTCTGGCGCCGTCCCCTGGAAGATACAGCCAAGATGAAGCCGGCACCGGTGCGGTAATTGGGTTGCCGAGCTTCCACTATGCGGAACAGCCCAGCATTTACGATGTGTACTCGGCGCACCGCTACGAAATCGAGACCGACACGTGGATTCCGTTCTCGGCCCTTTCCGGTGTGACGGTGGAATGGGCAAACGGCGCCGTCGATAGCGAGTTCATCTGGATTCCACGCGCCGGCACGGTGTACCGCCTGACTCTCAGCGACGAGATTTGGGAGCCACTGGAGGTCGCAGTTCCCGATGCGAACGGTACCCTTTCGGCCGCCGTGTACGACGGGGAAGGCTTCATCTGGTACGTGGGCCTCGATTCGACCCTAGAGGCGCCGGACACCGTTCTGGTTCGCTTCGATCCCGCAACCGCCACCTATCAAGGGTTTGCGTATAGCAGTGGTTTCCCCGGCTTCGATATGTATGAGACGCGCGTCGCCTACGACCCCGTTTCCAACAAAGTGCTTCTAGCTGGCTATGGCAGTTCCACGTTTCTCATCTTCGACATCGCGACAGAGGAGTTCAGCCAAAGTAGCGAGCACCCGGACGGCCCCGTCAAGGACTACACCTGTCAAGATCGCGCGGGTGGCGTGTATGTAGGAGGTAGTGCCTATCTCCGGATGTATCGCTACGACATAGGAACCGACGAATTCACGCCACTCCCGGATCTTCCGTCGCCTCAGGACAACTGGTCATCCTGCGTCGTGTCGGAGACTGGGTACCTCTACACCGGCAGCGAAGCGTGGACAGGCTCCAACTCCAGTGCTGCATTCCGGCGCCTTCGCCTAAACCACCGCTGATCGAGCGCAAAGAGCAAGCATGACTTACAAGAATTTCGGACGCGCGCTTACTCTGCTGGCCGGTTTCGGCTTCGCTGCTTGTGGAGGTTCCACCACCATCAACTTCGTGGGGGAAGAAGATGGCAGCGGAGGTGAAGGTGGCGAAGGGACCGGCGGCAACGACGGTGACGGCGGTGGCGATGGCGACGGCGGCATGGGCGGCGATGCTGCCGGCGGCACGGGAACGGGCGGAGGCAGCGGCGGCCAGGTCATCGTGGTGGGCTACTGCGGCGACGGCAGCATCGACGACACCACCGAAGATTGCGACGACGGCAACGAGCGTAGCCGTGACGGCTGCAGCTCTACGTGCGTCGTCGAGGATGGATTCAACTGCGACGGCGAGCCCAGCGAGTGCACGCCGACGCTGATCGGAAACGGCGTCATAGACCCCGGCGAAGAATGCGATGATGGCAACGTGCAGAACGACGACGGTTGCTCGTCGTCTGGCGCGATCGAAGGCACTTGCGAGGAGCCGGAGGGTCTCGAGTTCGTCGACAATGGCGCAGGCACAGCCAGAGCCACGGTGACCGCCAACACATCCGCTGGCGGCGGCACCGCTATCGAACAGGCGTGCGGTGGCTTCTTACGGGGGGCCGCAAACGACCGCACGTACCACGTGCAGTTCGACCGCGATCATGATCTGACGATTGAGGTCGAGTCCGACTTTGACGCGGTCGTCCGCATCTATGGCTCGTACGGAGGTTCCACGTGCGATCCGAACCTGGAGGCTTTCTGCATCGACGACGTTGGCGCAGGAGAAGTGGAGACTTTCCACTACCGACGCATGCCAGCCGAAGGGGAAATCGTCATCACGGTGGACGGCGCCGAAGAGGCTGAAGAGGGCGAGTTCACCTTGACGGTGACGCAGGGCTGCGACGTGGAACACATGAAGCTGCATCGGCTGACGCCCTTCCAGTCCGGTGGGAACACATCGGTGGTCTCGCTGAAGAATTTGTCGGACTATTGCACGGTCGACCTCGACAGAGTCGGTTTGACGCTGACGGACGACTTCAGCCTGACTAGCGTCGACCTGCCAGAGCAGGGCTTGCCGCCGCACGAGGTCTTTCGCGGGTCGTTCGATGTCGTTCCTTCGGTGAATCCAAACTCGTTCGACTTTGCTGAGACGCCTGGAGCCTTTGATCACGTCGCGGCGGGCGCATATCTGTGTAACGGTCCTTGCGACCACACCGGCGGCACCAACGTGCTCGACGGGCTCCTGACTGGAACGCTTGCGAACGTCGAGATTCCAGGAACCACCTTCTCGCCGGGGCCGCAGGACGTGGGGTCGTCCCCGTACGAGAGCCACGTGCGCGTCGCATACGATGGCGTGGCGCCCACCTTCCTGGCATCGGACTGGTCGCCGGCATTTCTGATCGATCCGGACGACTACACGTTCGATTGGTTCGGCTACTATAACGATGCCACTGGCGCATTGCCGCCCCTCGAGTTCCAGACCGACGCGGCGGAAGGTACGATCGTCTCCATACCAGAGAACGCTGGCACCTCGACTGAAACGACCTATGCAACCTTTTCGACGTATGCGGCAGCCATCCCTGCAGTCGTTGGGACAGCCACGTACATTAGCTATAAGGTCCGAACGGGAAATCCGGTGTCTGCTGCGTGCTACACCTCATTCGGTGTCGATAATGGCGGATTGGGCACCTCAACGGGATGGGGCGACAACTTCGATCTCAGTCTTGGATACGACATCGGTTCAGGCGGATGGTACTTCCAGACTGGTGGTCCAAGCTACGGGGCCACGGACGTGTGGCACACGGTTGAACTCGAGAACATCAACTGGACCAATCACACCCTTGACATCCGCTATGACGGCGAGGTCTTTGCGTTGGCCGTGAGTATGAACGATACAGCGCTAGCCGCAGTCACCTTGTTCTCCGTTATGCCGCACCAACCGCCCGCTTGCTACTACTCCGACATCATCGTCCGCAACGGTCCCCCCGGACGCATTTGGGAGTCGCCGCCGGTGCTGATTGCGCCGGACTGAGATTGCACCGGCAGGCGGCGACGAGAGGCTGCGCGCGGGAGCGCGCAGCCCGAAGCGCGGAACGCGCGTGGGTACGAGGAGGCGCGGAGCGCCCGGGCTGCGTGCTTCTCCGCGCGGACAAGTCGAGCGAGATCGGTGCGAAGAACCCCCTCCTTGTGAGAGGTTTTCGCACCTTCGCTCTCCACTTCTCCGCGCGGGCACGGTTGTTCTCGTCGGCAGGGTGCTTTCTTCAGCACCCTGCTTGCGGCAGTGTTGGGCGGCGCGGAGCGCCGGGAGCTACGGTCGTTTCGCTGGATGCGGGGCGAGCAGGACGGTGGGCGCGGCGGACCGCCGGTGGCGGCAGGTGGTTGCGCTCCGCCCAAGCCAGGTCGACGGCGCGCGGCCGGATCAGCTGAGGCCGTGCTTCTTCACGTAGTCGTTCGTGAAGTCGGCGCCGGTGTCGTAGGACTTGGAGAGGTCGGCGATGATGCGGCGCTCGATGAGACCGCCGACGCCGAAGATGTGGACGCCGACGTTGGCGAGGAAGATGCGGCGGCAGCGCTTGCCGTCGTCGAGCGGCTCCGTGTACTGCTCGCACTCGACGCTGAACTTGTCGGCCAGGCGTGAGGGCACGACCTTCACGTAGTAGCGCTGTTTCTGACGGTCCAGGTAGCCCACCTCGCGATAGCTGAACGAGTCGCCGACGATCTTCTTGATGGGCCCCGGTAGCTCGCCGACGTAGGGCTCGACTTCGACGACGCGGTGGAGCTCGCTATTGCGCTCTTTGCGCTCGAGCACCTCCCAGCGCGGAAACTTCAGGAACCCCTGGAAGAGAGCCTGGTTGTAGGCGTCGTCCAGGAAGAGGTCCCAGAAAGTGGCCTCCGTGCAGTCGAAATCGTGCTGAATCCTCGCGCGCTCGGTCATGGGGGCGCGTGTCTAGCGCAAGTCGCCACCATCGAGAAAGCAAAGGTCCGCCGGGCGCGCTTTTTCGGCGGCGGCGGACCCGGTATCGTGGGCTCCCATGCGTGAGCGGCCGAGTTTCGCAGGGCAAGTCCTGATTGTCGCCAAGAAGGACCTGCTGCTCGAGTCGCGGAGCGGCGAGGTGACCCTCACCAGCACGTTCTTCGCGCTGCTCGTCGTGGTGATGTCGTCCATGTCGTTCCACGGCGGACCACGCACGGGACGCATCGTGCTCTCGGGAGTGCTCTGGGTGGCGGTGGCCTTTGCGGCCGTGCTGGCGCTCGGACGCAGCTGGGCGCGTGAGCGGGAAGGGGGCGCCCTCACCGGCCTCCTGACGACGCCGCTTGCGCCGGGTGCCCTCTTCTTGGCCAAAGCGCTGGTGCTGTCCTTGTTCTTGGTGGCGATCGAGTGTGTGGTGTTTCCGGTGGCGGCCGTCTTCTTCTCGGTCGACCTGCCGGACTACGCGCTCGGTCTCGGCTGCCTGGCCTGCTTGGCGACGCCCGGCATCGCAGCGGCCGGCACGCTGTTCGGTGTCATGACGGTGCGCACCTCCGCGCGCGACCTGCTCCTGTCGATCGTGCTCTTTCCGCTCCTCCTCCCCGTCTTGCTGACGGCGGTCGCGGCCACGCGCGCGCTCTTCGAAGGGGCGGCATTGAGCGAGCTCGGCATGCACTTTCGCCTGATCTTCGTGTTCGACGTCGTCTTCTTTGCAGCCGGACTATCCCTGTTCGGAACCTTGGTCGAAGATTAGACTTTTCGCTGGGGGTAGCGGGCGCCTGGTCCTGACTCCTATAATCTTTCGCTATGCGACTGGGGCTTTTGGGCCCGTGTGGTGGGCACGAATCGGAGCTGGAAGCAGCAGCGCGCGGCTTGCGTGAGCGGCTGGGGGCGGAGCGTGTCGTCTACCTGGGGGCGGATCGCGCGCTCGATTTGGTGGTAGGGCGTTGGGCGGTCGATCTGGTGGGCGGTCAAGGCACCGACGACACCCTGATGGCGCGCGCGACGGCGGTCTGCTTGACCGCCGATGCGAAGGGGATCGACCTTTTCATCCAGCACGAGAACGAACGCGAAGAGCTGCGCATGTTCGAGTCACTCGCCGGTAGCGCCACGCGCTCGGTCGAGCTCATCGCTGGCAAGGTGGTCGTGCTCGTGCACGACAAGGCCTACCTGGAAGAGGAGGACATCCTGCCCGCGTCGGCGCTGATCTTCGGCAAGAGTCGCGAGCCGCTGATCAAGCAGATTGGTCGGCGTTGGTTCTTGTCACCGGGTTCGTTTCCGCGTCACGGCGTCATGCTGCTCGACGACGAGAGTGGCGAGCTGCGCGCCAGTGTGCTGTCGGCCCAGCTCGAGCCTGGGGAGAGCCGCATTCTCGAGGCGCCGAAGGCGCTGCGCATGCGCGCCTTGGGAGCCAGCTGACGCGTGGCGATTCGCGCCATCTTTGGCGGTAGCTTCGACCCGCCTCACATCGGCCACGTGCTGGCCGTCACCTACGTGCTCATGACCGAGATGGTCGAGCAAGTGACCGTTGTGCCCGTCTTTCGCCATGCCTTCGACAAGGAAATGGCCGACTACGAGCACCGGCTCGCGCTCGCGCGCGCAGCGTTCGGTCATTTGGCGGAGGTCGACGTCAGTGACGTCGAGCGCGGCCTGCCGACGCCGAGCTACACGATTCGCACACTGGAAGCGCTGGCGGAGCGCTACCCCAAGGACGAGTTCCGCCTCCTGATCGGGGCCGATCTGCTGGCCGATGCCGCCCGCTGGGTTCGGTTCGACGAGGTGTGTCGGCTGGCCCCGCCGCTCGTGCTGGGACGCGTGGGGGTGGAGGCGGACGGCGCGCCGAGCGTGCTGCCGGACGTTTCCTCCAGCCGTGTGCGCGGATGGCTGCGCTTGCGCTCGGAGCCAGAGGCCCTGCGGCAGCTGCGCTGGACGCTGCCAGCCCGCGTTTTGCGCGAGATTGAGCTGCGCCGCTTGTACGTATGACCCACACGGATTGGGTTCGCTTGGGCCGAGCGCGCGCCGACTGCTAGAAGAGGGCAGGGTTCCCCGTGGATCTTCGCACACGCACTTCGCTCTTCTGCGGCGCGCTGGCCATCGCCATCGCGGCGTCCATCCTGCTGCGCAAGCGGCCGGGCATGCCGCAGATCTGGTTTGCGTTCTTCGCCGCCGATACGGGCCTCTGGTACCTGGCGCAGTGGCTGTACCTGTTCGTCCTCGCGGACGTGTGGGCGCGTTTCACCGCCATTTTGGCCGTCCTCCTGCCGCAGTTCGCGCTCCGTCTGTTCGAGGCGCTGATGCCCGAGAAGGAACGCCGCTCCACGTTGCCGCGCGTGGCGCTCATCTTGCTCGGGCCGGTGGCGCTCCTGGCCCTGCTCGGGCCCCTGTCGCATTGGTGGGTGCGCGGCACCGTCTTCCTCTACGTGTTCGGCTTGCTCGTGGCGGGCCTCTACTCGCTCTGGGCGCGCAGTCGCGACTCGAAGTCCCGCGGCACCCAGCGCCGCGTGCGCTTCTTGGTGATGGTGGGCGCCCTGGCCGTGGCTGCCAGCTTGGCCGACTTCCTCTGGTTCCTGGATCTCAAGATCCCGCCCATCGGCGCAGCCTTCTCCATCTTGTTCCTGTTCGTGCTCAGCGAGTCGCTCATTCGTCAGCGCTTCGTCGACATCTACGACGTCTTGGGGCAAGTGATGCTGTCGGCCGCGCTCTCGAGCTGCTTGGCGGCCATTTTCTACGTGTTCGTCGGCCTCTTCGGCGGCTTCGACACCATGTATCTGGCTGCATTTCTGGCCACGATCGTCATCTTGGTGGTGTTCGAGCCCCTGCGCGAGAAGGCAAACTTCGCCATTCAGCGTCTCTTCTTTCGCGAGCGGGCCGTCTTGGAGCGCGCGGTCACCAAGACGAGGCGTGAGCTCGTGCACGTGCTGCAGGTGCAGGACATGGGGCGCGTCATCATGACGTCGCTCGAGGAGTCGCGCCGCGCCACGGGCGCAGCGCTCTACGTTCGGGACGCACTCGCTCCGCGCTTCGAGCTGGTCTCGAGCTTTGGTCCTGGTGCTCCCGAGCAGATCAGCCGCGCCAATGCGCAACCGCTGTTCGAGCGGCTCGAGCAGCAGCACACCATCGTGCTCGATGCTCTGGAGCTCGAGGTGGACGAGGCGCGCGGGCAAGGGCGCAGCGAAGAGGCAGACGCGGGCGCTCGCGCGCTCGCCGCAGCCGAAGTGCTCGGACCGTTTCGCCGCGGCGTGGTGCTGACGCTGCGGGGGCATCGTCTCGGCCTCGGTGGCCTGCTCTTGATCGCCGACGATCGCGCGACCGATGCCTATTCACTCGATGAGCTGGCGCTCCTCGAGGAGCTGGCCATTCAGGCCAGTGTCGTCTTGGAAAACTCGCGCCAGTACCGTCAGCTGCAGGCCCGTGACCGTCTGGCCGTGCTCGGTCAGATGGCAGCCGGCCTTGCCCACGAGGTGAAGAATCCCCTTGGCGCCATCAAAGGCGCGGCGCAGCTCTTGGACGGCGGCCGCAAGCTCGAAAGCGGCGATCACGAGTTCGTCTCCATCATTCTCGAGGAGGTCGATCGCCTGGATCGGGTGGTGGACTCGGTGCTCGATTACGCGCGCCCAGCCCCCGGAAAGCTGGGGGAAGTGGAGGTCGCGGAGGTGATCCAGCGCACGGTGAGGTTCCTGGACGCGGAGCGTTCGGGTTGCGAGCTCGTGGTCCAGCTCGACCCGCCTTTGCCCAAGGTGCGAGCCGATGCCGAACAGCTGCGGCAGGTTCTCATCAACTTGGTGCGCAACGCCGTGCAAGCGATGGGCGACAAGGGGACGGTGCGCATTGGCGCGAGCTTCGTGGCCAGCGGGCGCGGCGGCCCGACGCGCAGCGAGGGCGAGGAAGGCTGGATGGTCGTGACGGTCAAGGATGATGGCCCTGGCATTCCGGCAGAGGTGCGCGACAGCTTGTTCATGCCGTTCGTCACCACCAAGCAAAAGGGCACGGGCCTCGGCTTGGCGATCAGCGCACGCATCGTCGAAGAAATGGGCGGGCGCATCGAGGTCAGCTCGCGGCCGGGTGAAGGCACGACGTTCTCCATCGTGCTACCGGTGGGGACATCGGGTCCGGAGGTCAGCATGCGTCCGCCCGGGGGCGCGGGGAGTGCTTCACTAAGTCTTGGGCAGGGTGAGGCCCAGGTGACCCCCGCGAACCCGTAAGTTCTGGTTTTCAAGGCGCTTTCGTTGACCGAGCCAGCCCCTGCCGACTATCGTTCGTCCGAGCCCGCTTCTTTTTGGGCTCCTTCGTCCATCGGGTGACGGACACTCGAACGGCGATACAATGTCCCGACATTGAGGTCTTCCTGCCAGGCTGAAGGGCCGGCTGGCGGGAAGGGCCGCAGCAACCACCATGGATTCGCCCCAGCAAGAACCGCGACGCTCAGCGCTGGCCCCCGGGCAACAGTTGGCTCTGCGGTTCATTTCGGGCAAGTACCAAGGCGGCGAGTTTCCGCTGACCGAGGGCGTGCCCATCATCGTCGGTCGATCGAGCGATCTGGACATGGTCCTGGTCGAAGAGATGGTGTCGCGTCGCCACGCGCGGATCGAGCTCAGACAAGGCGTGGTGCGCGTCGAGGATCTCGGCTCGACCAACGGGACCTTCGTCAACGGCGAGCGCATCAATCACGGAGCACTGGCGGAGGGCGACCGACTGCTGATCGGGACGAGCATTCTGAAACTCGTGGTGGTGGATGAGCAGCAATCTGGCGCATTTAGCCATCGCGCACCGGGGTCCATTCGCGCGACGCCCGGCAAGGAACCGCTGGCGCGGCCAACGGGCCAAAACACGGCCGTGCGCATGACCGGCAATTTGGACGAGATCCCGCTGCCCGACCTGATGCAGCTCCTGGGGACGTCCAAGAAGAGCGGCACGCTCGTCCTGCATTCCGAGAAGATGGGCCAGCTCCATCTCCGCAACGGCGAGATCATTCACGCTTCGATCGGCGACCTCAAATTGCCTGCGCTCAAGGCTGCCTACCGCATGCTGGCCTGGACGCGGGGCACCTTCGCGCTCGAGCGCGAAGACGACAAGGTCCCCGTGTCGGTGCACCTGACTGCGCAGGCCTTCCTGATGGAAGGCATTCGTCAGATGGACGAGCTCCACAATTTGCTGTCGAAGCTGCCCAGCATGGATGCACGCTTGGGCCTGTCGACGCCGCTTCGTTCCCCGCTGCAGAACCTCGCTCAGCCTCAGCTCGAGGTGCTGCAAGCCGTGATCAGCGCGCCGGATTTGCGATCGGCGCTCGATCGTTCGCCGCGCACGGATCTCGAGAGTGCGCAGGACGTTCTCGTCCTCTTGAAGAACGGCTATCTCGAGATCATGTGAGACCGGCGCCCCGCTCGTACGGCGGGGCGGCGGCGCACGTACACGGCGCACACGTAGACGGCGCGCGGCTCAGCGGCGCAGGGCTCAGCGGCGGAGCCGCACTTCGACGGCGCGGGCGTGGGCTTCGAGTCCCTCGGCGCGAGCGAAGCAGGTGATGGCCTCGGCTTGCGCCGCCAGCGCTGGGCGCTGATAGCTGATCAGGCTGCTGCGCGAGACGAAGTCGTACACGCCGAGCGGAGCGCCGTAGCGGGCGGCGCCACCGGTCGGCAGCACGTGAGACGGCCCCGCCAAGTAGTCGCCTGCTGCCTCCGGCGTGTCGTGCCCGATGAAGAGCGCGCCAGCCTTGGTAATGCGGTCGGCGATCTGTCGCGCATCTCGCATCTGCACCGAGACGTGCTCGGCAGCGAGCTCGTTGGCGATGGCGACCAGCTCGTCCAGGCTCTGCGCGGTGAGGGCTGCGCCGTGACGCGCAACCGAGGCCTCGGCGATGGCACGGCGGGTGCGGCCGCGCGCGTCCTTTTCGGGAAGTGCGGCCAGCTGGAGCTCGACCTCGCGCGAGACCTTGGCAGCCGTTTCGGCACCGAGGCAGACGAGCAGCGGATAGGCATCCTCGTCGTGCTCCGCCTGCGAGAGCAGATCGGCCGCGACGACGGCAGGGTCGGCGCTCTCGTCCGCCAGTACGAGGATTTCGCTCGGTCCCGCGATGCTGTCGATGTCGACCTGACCGAAGACCAGGCGCTTGGCTGCGGCGACGTAGATGTTGCCAGGCCCCACGATCTTGTCGACTCGGGGCACCGACTCGGTGCCATACGCCATCGCTGCGATGGCCTGCGCCCCGCCCGCGTCGACGACGGCGGTCACTCCGGCCAAATGGCAGGCTGCCAGCACTTCTGCGCTGGTATCGGGGCTGGCCAGCACGATGTCCTTCACCCCGGCCACCCGAGCGGGGATGGCGGTCATCAGTACGCTCGACGGGTAGCAAGCCTTGCCACCGGGCGCGTAGATGCCGGCGCGCTCGACGGGGGTCACGCGGCTCGAGAGCGTGACGCCTTCCTCTTCGTACTCGAAGGTCGTCAGCTGCTCGGCTTGCCGTGCGTGGTAGCTGGCGATGCGGCGCGCAGCCGTCTCGAGTGCTTGCCTGAGGCCGGGTTCGAGCGAGCGGAGCGCCTGCTCGCCATCGTAGTCGCGGCGCAGCAAGACTTCGGGGCGACGCCCCTCGAACTCTGCGACGTAGGCCAGCACGGCTCGGTCGCCGCCCTGCTTCACGCCAGCCAGAATGGTGCGCACGGCGCCTTCGACGCGTTCGAGATCCGTCTCGCCGCGGCGGGCAAGCTCGGCCAACTTGCGCGAAAATGCCTCGGTTCCAGCGATGCTGAGGGTAAGTCCAGGGCTAGTCACGTCCAATGGCCTGCTTTCAACGCTGCGGGGTCGTAGTCTCGGATGCGCGGGCCCAGTGCTTCGCGGAAAACGAACTCGTCGTCGTAGTCGACCTTCGATTCGCTGAAGCCGTCGGCGACCTCCATGGTGACCGCGAGCACGCGCAAGAACAGAGCGAAGCTCGACGCGCAAAGGCGAGGCTGCCAAGCGTCGGTGCCGCCCATCGCCGAGTACACTGGGCAGTCACCTTCGGCGTCGCGTTCAGCCACGTCGAGGAAGTACGGGTCGCCGAGCAGCGTCGAGTGGCCGATGATGATCCACGATGGCTTCCAGCCGCTCGGTCGAGGTCGGGCGATCAGCCGACCGTCTTCCAGGGCGTGCCCAGCTTGTTCGGGGAGGACGGACTCCGCGGCGAAGAGCCGGACCCGCTCGGAAGGCGTGCGCGTCTCGCAGTCGACGGGGTTTCGTTCGAGCAGAAAGTCGCGGTATCGCCTGGGGATCCCGAGCTTGGCTTTCAGTTCTTCGACGAGCGCCGGGTCGGCGCGGCCGAGTTGAATGGGGACGTGGCGGCGGTCGAACGCTTGCTTCAGCGCATCGACCGATTCTGCGAGATCGGAGTCCAAACCGTAGCTCCCGGAGGCACTGGGGTATCTAGTTCTAGTTCGGGCGGAAACGTTGGCAAGCTCGCCAGGATCCACCGCTGTTTTCAATGCCGATTGCGCCCGCCGCGATGCTCACGGGCCAGGGCTAGGTAGTCGAGAGCTGGCGGCAGTTCCGAGCGGCTCCGCGCCGTGCCCACCGTGCCGAGGGCCGCGTGAATCCGCTCCGGCAGCGCTCGGAGTTCGGGCGCCACCGTCGCAGCTGCACCCTCGAGGGCCTCGAGCGCTACGTGGCCGACGTGGCTGCGGCGCACGAGGTCCACGTACGAGCGGGCCATCGCGTCGAGGTCGAAGCGGTAGAGGGCGAGCATTTCTGCGCAGAGCGCCAAGACCGCCTCGGCCTCGAGGTAGCCCCACTCGCACAGAAGGACGCTGGCCTGCACATAGTTGTGGAACGGCACTAGCCGGGGGCCGAAGCTGGCGAAGCGCGACGGTGGGCTCTGCCTTTCCAGGTGTACGAGGATGCGTACGGGACCGCCGGGCGCATACGCAGCGATACGGGTGGCGAGCGTGAGCGTGCGCTCGACCACGTCTCGGTAGGTGTGACCTGTCGTCAGGATTTGCTCGAGCAGCTGCGCGTCCACCAGGCCTCCGCACACGTCTGCGTAGAGCGAGTAGACGAAGGCATCCCCTTCCGAATCGTCCCCCAAGAGCACCTCGGGCACCGACGTTCCGAACTCCTCGAGATCACGCGCGCGCGCCTCGAGCAGCGCGGAGAGCTTGTATCCGAGCTGATCCTTGAGGGCGCGGAAGCGCAGGCGAAAGAGGTTCGACGCATTGGGCTTGAGCGTGAGCTCGTCGACGCGCACGCCATCCATGGCAAAGCGCTGCAGAATCGCGCGGCGCATTTGGCGCGGGCTACCGCTCAGTACGTGGACTCGTACGGGGCCGTTGCCCAAGAGGCGCAGCAGACTGGCTGCCCCGGGCACGGCGCGCTTCTGGTCTGGTCGCTCGAGCAAGCTGCGGGCCAGGTCGCCGATGCGATCGAAGTCGCTGCGCAGGTACGTCTTGTCGAGGTCCCAGCGTGTGACCAGGCGGGGCGTCTGTGCAGCCACCCGAGGGCCGGCTGCATCGAGCTGGTTCACGGCCCCCAGGCGCTCTTGGTCTCTTCCAGACTGAGCGCCAGGTCCTCGGCCTTGGCGGCGCGCGCCGAGGTGATCGCCAGATCCAACCGCTTGATGGCCTCGTCGTAGCGACGGCGGCCGAAGCTCACCTGGGCCATGGCGCCCAGGATCTTGGCCCGGTCTGCGCCGGCCGGCCCGGCCAAGTCCAGAGATTCGCGCAGAATGCCGTCGGCATCGGCGAAATCGCCAGCGCGCGTCAGCGACGCGCCCAGCTTGCGTCCGAAGATCAGCACGGCCTTGATGGGATCGTCGAGCTCGCCGCGCGAAATCTCACGCCTGGCAATCTCGAGACCGCGGCGAAGCGCCAGCACCTCGCTCTGCGCATCGCCGATGGACGTTGCGCGGTCGGCTACCTGCTCGAGCAGCAGGAGCGCTTGGAACGCTTCCTGACATTGGTAGGCATGATCTGCCCGGACTTCGAGCGGTGCGCGCCGCTTGTCCTGCATGCGCAGAGCGCGCTTGTGAAGCTCGCGTCGAGCACCCACCGGGATGCCGGAGAGGACCACGGCGCGAATGAGCGGGTGGCTGATGCGGGCGACGCCACCCGAGACCGTGACCATGCCTTTCGAGAGCAACGCATTGATGGCGTCCTCGATGCCATCGAGCGCAGCCAGCTCGGCGACGTCCGAGATGGGAGCCGAGAAGCCGAGGATGGAGAGCCCCTGGAGCACGCGCCGGGCTTCGGCACCGACGGTATCGATGCGCTGAGCGATCAGGTCGCCGAGGCGGGCAGGTGGGGCGCCGCCGCCCTCGAAATGCAGGCGCAGTGCCTGATCGAGGTAGAGCGGCAAGATTGTGTCCATGGGCGGCAGCTGAGCGCTGCCGCTGAACGCTTGCACGTCGCGGCGGTCGAGACCGGGCAGCATCAAGACGGCAGTGCGCTCGGCGCCCCAGCCGACGTCCACTCCCGGTGTATGCGCGCCAACGAACAGCCCGGCGACCTGCGGCGGATCGCCCATGACGTCCGCGAAGGCGTGGAGCGAAGGTCCGTCCATCCGATCCATGCCGTCCAGGAGGACGACCGGCATGCCGGCGTTGCGCCGTCCCGCTCGCATGAGGGCCCAGCGCAAGGCTGCTGCGAGGCCGTGGCGTCGCTCCATCGGCGAGCGGTGGTCGGAACGAGGGACACCTTCGAACAGGTCCTTCAGGCCTTTGATCGCATCCGGCGTAGCGTCCGGATAGAGGCCCGTCTCGGAGGTGGCGCGATCCAGGCGAGCGAGCGTGCGAATGCACGAGGCCACGCAGTGCCCGGACACGCGGCAGCCATACGGATCGGGCTCGACCAGCACGACTTGGTCGCCCTGAGCGCTGACCATTTGCGAGAATTCCTCGAGCAGGCGGGTCTTGCCCACTCCGGGCTCGCCCACGATGCGCGCGCCGAGCAAGGTCGCGCTCGTCGGGCGTCGCGAGGAGAGCCACGACATGGCTTCGCCGCGGCCGATGAACGGCACTGGGAACTGCGCCGAGCGATCTTGAGGCAAGGGCGCCGCGCACTCGCAGCAGAAGCGTGCGAGGGGCACCTCGTAGCCGCACGCCTCGCAGGCGATGGTCTCGCCGTTGACGTAGGTTGGGCTACTGCGCTCCACGGTCGCTTGGATGAACGCAGGTTGGTCGAGCTCCTTGAGCGCTCGGCCGAGCGCCTCCGAAAATTCGTGCGCATCCTGGTAGCGCTCGGCCGCGCTCTTCGAGAGCGACCGCTTCACCACCTCCACGATGGGCAAGGGGATGTCGCGCTTGGGGGCGACCTGCCGCGGATCGGGAGCGGGCGTCGTCAGATGCATCATCACGACTTGCGTCGGAGATTCCCCCTCGAATGGTAGGCGGCCGGTGAGCAGCTGAAACAGCATGACGCCCACGGAATAGAGGTCGGCACGGCCGTCGATGGGGTCGCCCCGTCCCTGCTCGGGCGCCATGTAGTCGGGCGTGCCACAAACGATGCCGGGATTGGTGACGCCGCTACCGGGTGCGTCCGCCTTCAGCTTGGCGAGCCCGAAGTCGAGGACCTTGACCAAGTCGCCGCCGCGTCGCAGCGGCTGGAGCACGATGTTCTCGGGCTTGAGGTCGCGGTGCACGATGCCAAGGTCGTGCGCTTCGCCGAGGGCTGCGAGTACCTGGCGCAGGATGTCCACGATGCGCGCGAGCGGCAAAGGGCCTTCCTCGTGCGCGATGAGGCCGAGGTCTTTGCCTCGGAGGAGCTCCATGACGAGGTAAGGCTGCCCGTCATCGGTGCGACCGAAGTCGAACACCGAAATGCTGTTCGGGTGATTGAGCTGACTCGCGGCACGCGCCTCCGTCAAAAAGCGCAGGGCCGAGTTTTCCTCGGCCAGGAGGTGCGGGTGAATGATTTTCACCGCCACCGTGCGCCCGAGCACGGCCTGCTCCGCGCGGTAGACGCGCCCCATGCCGCCCACACCGATCAGGTCGACGATGTGGTACCCGGCCGGGAGCGTGGTTCCGATGAACCGGTCCCCGGTTTGTGCCTGGACGGACCCCACCGGAAACCCACACGAAGGGCAGTAGCGACTGTCCGGCGTGCACGGCTTGTTGCAGTGTGGGCACGAGCGCGCCGGGCTGCCGCCTTGGCCGGAGGTGATCGCGGAATTCATGGACGGAGCCGCGGGTGGGGACATGACCACCCTACGCCATTGGGTGATTCTTGCCGAGGTTTGGCAAGACGGCAATTGTCCAGCCGTTCAGCAGGAACCAGCGGAGCTCGCCGCTCGGAGGCGCGGACCCGGCGGCTGGGACCGGCGGGCGCCGCGCGAGTGCCTTCCCCTGCGCCCCGCCGCCGGAGGCATGGGCTGAAGGCCCCGCGGTTGCCCGCATGCGCGGGCCGAGGCTCGCCTGGGCCACGATCGTGTAAGCTCGCTCTTCATGAACGAGCGTCTCAAGCTGGGTGAGCTCTTGGTCGAGACCGGCTTAATCACCAAAGACGACCTCACACGCGCGCTCGAGCAGCAGCAAACCGATCCGCGGCGCCTCGGGGAACTTCTGGTGGATGGCGGCGCACTGACCGAGTCACAGGTGACCCAAGTGCTCAGTCAGCAGCTCAGCGTGCCCTGGGTATCGCTCCAGCACATCGACTTTTCCCGTCAGCTCCTCAACTTGGTGCCCAAGGAGATCGCCGAAAAGTACGGCATCGTTCCCATCTACGTGCGGCGGGCGCGCCACAGACAGGAGACGCTCTACGTGGCCATGGAGGACCCGAGCGACCTCACCCCGCTGCGCGAGGTGGAAGCGCACTCCGGCGTGCCCGTGCGCCCCATGATTGCGCCAGCGACCGACATTCGTGCGGCGATCCGTGCCTACTACTTGGGCCTGCCGCCGGAGGAGGAGGTCGCGGTCGAGTCGGTGCCCGAGCCACCGGTGGCGCCGCGCCCCGTGAGCATCGCCCCAGCGCCGCAGAGCCTGCGACCCGCCGCCCCTGCTGCTGGGGGTCAGGCGCCCGCACCCCGGGTGTCGATCCCGGTGCCGCCTCCTCCCGGCGAGTCGTTACCCTCCCGGGGCGCGGCCATGCCCAAGCCACGCAAAGGCCCCGCCATGGTGACCCTCACCATGCTCGACGGCACGCAAATCGCGCTGCCCCGGGTGCCGCTCAAGCGGGGACCAGCCGCTCCTGGTCCTGCCGTGGCCGATGATCTCACGGCGCGCGACCTGATCGACGCACTCCGCGCACAAGCGAGCGGTGCGGACACCTCGGAGGTCCTCGGCAAAGACATCAACTGGGAACGCATGTTTGCTGCCTTGCTCTCGCTGCTCCTCAAGAAACACCTGATCGTCGACTGGGAGTTCGTGCGCGAGCTCAGGCGCTAGTCACCATGAACGGCGGTGAGGAGAGGGTCCTCAGCGTATTCGAGCTCACCCGTGAGCTGCGTCTGACGCTCGAGGAGATGACGGCTGGTCTCTGGGTCGAGGGCGAAGTCGGCTCGGTGAGCCGGCCGCAGAGTGGCCACGTGTATTTTTCCCTCAAGGACGAAGGGAAGGACGCGATGCTGTCGGCCGTGATGTATCGCCGTGAGGCGCTCCGGTTCGGGCGGCACCTCGCCGAAGGCGCGAGGATCCAGGTTCGTGGGCGTGCCAGTTTGTATGCAGCGCGCGGCAGCCTGCAGTGGATTGCCGATGCGGTCCGCCCCGCCGGACAGGGCGCACTGCTCGAGGCGCTGGCCCGACTCCGCGCGCAGCTGATCGCCGAAGGCCTCACGGATCCGAGCCGGAAACGCCCGCTTCCCACCGATCCACGGACGATCGGCGTCGTCACGAGCCGCGACGGAGCCGCCTTCTTCGACATCGTCAAGGTCGCATTGCGTCGCTCCAACGTGCGCGTCTTGCTCGCGCCAGCGCTCGTTCAAGGCGACGAAGCTCCGGCCAGCATCGTCCTGGCGCTCGACCTGATCGAACGGGTCAGCGGCGTCGATGCGATCATCGTGGGGCGGGGTGGAGGCTCTCAGGAAGACTTGATGGCGTTCAACCATGAACGCGTGGTGCGACGCATCGCAGCCTGCCGGGTGCCCGTGGTGAGCGCCGTCGGGCACGAAGTGGACGTCTCGCTTGCGGACCTGGTCGCCGACGTACGGGCGGCAACTCCGTCCCAGGCAGCGGAGCTCTTGGTCCCGGATGGAGCCGCCCGACGGGAGCAGATGCGGCGGCTGCTCGGTCACCTGGGTCAGGCGATGGGCGCGCGCTTGGCGCGCGAGCTGGCGCGCCTCGGAAAGCTGCAGCGGCGCATGGGCGATCCGCGCGCGGTGCTCCTCTTCCACGAGCAACGACGAGAAGAGGCGTTGCGCCGGATGACACGCGCCCTCGAGAAGGGACTCGGACAGCGCCGGCAGAGCCTCTCGGTCACGCAGCGCAAGCTCGAAGGCAGCCACCCGAAGGTGGTGCTGGCCCGCGCTCGAAGCCGGCTTTTGCCATTGCTCGGGCGTCTGAAGCAAGGCGGGCTCGCTGCGATCGATCGGCGTCGAGCCCATTTGCGCGAGGTGAGCCGTGCGATCGACACCCTGTCACCGGTCGCGATTCTCGGGCGTGGCTACGCGCTCGTCCGCGACTCTTCGGGGACTTTGGTGCGTGATGCGTCGACCGTCACGCCGGGCCAACTCTTGTCCGTGCGGGTGCATCGAGGGACTTTTCCGGTCACTGCGGGGAGTCCGGAGCCAGGCGTTGAAAAGCGCGCGGCTTTCGACGAAGAGTCCTTCGGCGGAAAGAGGGTTCCTTGAAGCGCTTCATCTTGATCGGTCACCCCGTCGGCCACTCGGTTTCGCCGGCGATTCACGGCGCGGCCTACGCTCACTTGGGCGCTCGAGCCGAGTACGCCCTTCGCGACGCGCCGACGGAAGAGCAGGTCCTGGCCGAGGTCGAACGGCTGCGGCGTGGCGAGATCCACGGAGCGAACGTCACTGTCCCGTGGAAGCAAGTGGCGCTGCGCGCTGCCGATGTGCTGGATGAGTCGGCCCGGTCTGCGCATGCAGCCAACGTCCTCGCTCTCGATCGCTCGGGTCGGGTGGTGGCGTACAACACCGATGTGCTCGGGCTGGCCGATGAGCTCGAGCTCGCCCGCCAGGAGCTGGGCCCGGTCGGCGGAGAGCGCGACACGGCCCTCGTCATCGGCAACGGGGGCGCCTCGCTGGCGGCAGTGCTGGCTTGTCGCCACGCTGGCTTCGCTCGCGTCATCGTCGCGGCGCGCAAGTGGCAGCCTGACGTACCGCGCTCGGAGTGGCCGCTCTACCAGGAGTTCGAGAGCTTGGGGGCAGAGTGCCTGCCGCTCGCCCCGTCCGCTTGGGCGCCCTTTCGTCGGCACGTGCTGGCCATCGTCCAAGCCACCTCAGCGGGCATGAAGGGAGCGCCCGGAGGCCAAGAGCTCGCCGATGCGCTCGACCTCGCAGCATTGCCCAGGTCGATCGCGTACGACCTCGTCTATAACCCGCGAAGGACGCCTTTTCTGGCCGCTGCCGAGGCAGCTGGTCACCTTTCGCGCGGCGGCCTGGGCATGCTCGTGGGCCAAGCGGCGCGCGCGCTCGAAATCTGGTTCGGCCAGCGGCCCCCTCGCGAGCCACTGCTTGCAGCCGCCGAGAGCGCACTAGGATCATGAAGGTCGAGTCCGCCTTCAATTGGGGAAGCCCGCTGGACGGTCCATGGCCGGTCGCCTACGTGGGTGGCGACCTCGAACGAGCCGAATCCGAGTGGCTCATCGCCAACGATGTCGGAACGTACGCCATGAGCACGCTCGCGCTCATGCACACGCGGCGCCAGCACGGCCTTCTCGTGACCTACGTCGCGGGCCAGACCAAGCGCCATGTCATCCTCAGCCACTTGGAGATGACGCTGGAGACCGGCGGGCGTACCCACCATCTGTCGACCCACCAGTTCCCCAACGTCGCGCCGACACTCGGCTACCGCGCGCTCGAGTCGTTCACCGAGGACCCTCTGCCCCGCTGGGTGTATCGCTTCCCGTCGGGCACCGTGGAACGCACGATCAGCCTGGTGCGTGGTCATCAGGCGGTGGTCATGGCGCTGACGTGGACGGGCAAGCAACCTGCCCGTCTGACCCTGCGTCCGCTCTTGCCCATGCGACCTTCCGACGAGCTTTGTCGCGAACACGGCGGGATGGTGCAGCGCGTCGTTCTGCGGGGGGGCGAGGTCGAAGTGCAGCCTGCGCCACACTTGCCGCCGGTGGTCTTGCGGCACAGCGGCATCTTCATGGGTTTCCCCGATTGGTGGCGCAAGTTCGAGTACCTGGCCGACCGCGGGCGCTACCTCGACTTCCAAGAGGATATGTGGTCGCCGGGCGTGCTCGAGCTCTCGCTCGACTCGCGCCAGACGACCTATTTGGTGGCGTACGTGGGCAAGGCGCCGCCGTCGGACGCGAAGGCGCTCGTTCAGGCGGCGGCGGAGGAGCGACTGGCGCTCGATGCAAACCCTCGCTTGGCACCCGAGGTGCGCTCGCTCACGGTGGGGGTGGAGACGTTCGTGCTCGGCGACGGCGACGCGTTGGTCGCGGGGTATCCGTGGCTCGACGCTTGGTCGCGCGACACCCTGCTCGCACTCCGCGGCACGTATCTGGCGCGCGGACAGGTCGAACGGGCCAAGCGCACGCTGCTCGGCGTGCTCGCCGCGCTCGAAGACGGCCTCTTGCCGCAGCGCATGAACGTGGCTCCCGCTGGCCGGTTGGACTCGGCCGATGCGAGCCTCTGGCTCTTCGACGTGGGCAAATCGGTGCTCGATGCCGACCCGACCGACACGGCCTTTCGTGCGCGCCTGCTCGAGGGACTGCTGCTCGTGTTCGAGCGCGTCGTCCGTTCACCCGGAAAAGTCCTGTGGGTCACGACAGACGGATTCATCGAGAACGCGGCAGCCTATCCGCTGACCTGGATGGACTCGCGTGCCGCAGGCGAGGCTTTGACCCCGCGTTGGGGTTTGGCCGTGGAGCTGCAAGCACTGTGGTTTCGGGCCACCAGCATCCTGTCGGAGCTCTGTGAGCAAGAAGGGAGCCTGGACGTGGCCGATCGTGCTCGCGCCCACCGGGATCGGCTCGCTTCCGCATTTGCTCGGCGTTTCTGGTCGCACGAGCATGGCTACCCATTCGATTGCATCGCGGGGCGTTCGGATGCCGCCGAGAGCTGGACCGATGCGTCGGTGCGGCCCAACGCGCTCATCGCACTCGCCGTTGCGCCGGAGCTCTTCGAGCCCTGGCAGCGCCAGGAAATCCTCGCGCGAGTGGACGAGCGCCTGCTGACACCGCGTGGCCTGCGCACGCTCGATCCGGCCGATCCGCGCTACATGGGACACGCCGGCGGCACGATTGCCGAGCGCATTCGCGCGAGCCACCTCGGCGCCGTGTGGCCGCACCTCCTCCTCTATTACGTGCGCGCGGTCAAACACGAAGGCGGCGATCCGGAGGCACTGCGCGAGGTCATTCGGCAGGCGCTCCCGGGAGGGTCGGCTCTTGGCTACGTGGCGCAGTCGGCCGACGGGGACACCCCACACAAGGGGCGCGGGAGCCCCGCCTACGCCATTGCTACCGCCATGCTGCTGGAAGCACTCGTGCTCGAGCTGGGCGTCGGCGACGAAGGTCGCACACTCTGGTGAGCGACGCTCGCGAGCGCAGCGCCCAGCGCGCAGCGCCGAACGCCCAGCGCCCAGCGCCCAGCGCCCAGCTCCCAGCTCCCAGCGCCCAGCTCCGGAGCGTTACTTCGGTGACTCGAGGTAGCGCAAGAGCTCGCTGGCCGTAGACAGCACCATGTGCGTCTTGGGGTCGAGGGCAGCTTCGTACACCTCGAGGCTGCGCACCAAGGCATAGAAATCGGCGTCTTTACCGTAGGCGGCGGCGTACACGGCCACGCTCTGGGCGTCGCCTTCACCGATCATGGCTTGTGCCTTCTCGTACGCCTTGGCCAGCAGAATGGCGCGTTCCTTGTCGGTTTGTGCGCGGATCTTCTGCGCTTCTTCTTCGCCCTCCGATCGGTACCGCTTGGCGATGCGGTCGCGCTCGGCCCGCATGCGCAGAAACACGCTCTCCTGCACCTCATTGGGCAAGTCAGCGCGCTTGATCTGCACGTCGACGAGCTCGATCCCGAACTCGGCCACCTTGACGCGCGCGCGCTTGGCTACGTTGTCCATCAGCGGCTGCCGACGGTTGCCGATGATCTCACCGAAATCGTGGCTGGCCAGCTCAGCGCGGAGCTCACTGTTGACGATGTCGTCGATGCGCGCTTTCGCGCCCGACTCGTCCCGCACGGTCTTGTAGTAGGTGATAGGCTTGGTGATCCGCCAACGAGTGATGGGATCGGCGACGAGCTTCTTCTTGTCGAGCGTCAGGTACTCGGCGGGCGGGGTGTCGCTCACCAGGATGCGGCGCTGCATGCGCACGACCGTGTCGGCCATGGGGGCCTTCGGATAGGGACCGGGTGCCAGGCGGCTGACCTGGTACTCGCCGAAGCGGGTCACGATGGCCAAGGTGCCTTCCTCGACTACGTAGAAGCTGTCCCAGCCGATCCAGAGGGCGACGACGGCAAGGAGCATCATGCGAGTGCGGCTCATGGGTTCACCCCCGTCGCGCCGGCAGCAACGGCCTTTGGTCCGATCTGGAGCACGGGCAAGGTCGAGCCGGGGAGGCGGGAGTCGACCACGGTCTTGTTCTCGATGCGCTCGAGCAGGCGCTCCATCGTTTCCAGATAGAGGCGCTTGCGCGTGACGTCCCGCGCTTTTGCATACTCCTCGTACACTTGATTGAAGCGTTTGGCGTCACCTTGGGCCCTGAGCAGGCGCTGTTCTTGATAGGCCTCGGCTTCTCGCAGCTGCTTTTCGGCCTCGCCGCGGGCACGTGGTATCACGTCTTCGCTGTAGCCCATGGCCTGGTTGATGAGCTGCTCCTTCTCTTCGCGAGCGCGCACCACCTCGTGAAACGAATCCTTCACTTCTGCCGGCGGACCCACGCTCTGCAGCTTGACCTCGGTCACCGAGAGTCCGCTCTCGTACACGTTCATCAGCTCTTGCAGGAGCTGGCGCGTTTCTTCCTGAATCTTTCCGCGACCGGTGGTGATGGCATCGTCGATGCTGGTGCGGCCGATGACGGCGCGCACGGCTACCTCGGCCGTCGCCAACATCGTGTCGTCGGGGTTGGCCAGGCGAAAGAGGTACTTGGACGGGTCCGCCACGCGGTACTGCACGATCAGCTGCGCTTCGACGATGTTGGCATCGCCCGTCAGCATCTGCGCTTCATCCGGCATCGGCTGGTCTCCACGAAAGCCGACCTCGAGACGCCGAATCTGCGAGGTGTTCACGATGTCTTTGCGTTGCACGAAGGGCACCCGAAAGTGGAGGCCTGGACCGGCGCGCCCGGTTTCGCGCCCGAGCGTGCGGATGACGGACACTTCCCCCGGACCCACCTGATAAAATCCGCTGCTCGCGAGCAAGAGGAGGAGCGCCACCACCAAGATGGGGCCGAGCCGCTGGGAACGACGGCCGAGGTCGTCGAGAATGTCCTTTGCGATGTCCTGAGGGTCGCGTGGGCGCCCACCGTTGTACTTGCTCATGCTGTCATCGCCCTTCGGCGCCCGTTTCCCGGGCTCATTGTCTGGTGCGCCAGTTGCCAGGGAAGGTGCGACCGATCTCGTCGCACGTCGGATCGGTGACGATCAGCTCAGGCCGGCCGCCATCGCACACGACGATGGTGTTCTGCCGGAACGTGCGGCCGAAGTCGATGGCTTCGGCGCGATCGATGCCATGCACGACCCAAGCAGGCTCACGCCAGGAAGCGTCGTCCTCGTCGTCGAAGCCGACGCAGTGCTCGACGCGGTAGCAGCCGAGGATCAGGAGATCCCTCAGTACTTGATGTCTGGTTTCGTTGACCTTGCGGGGGAGGAGCATCGACCGGGGGTTATAGGCGGTCAGAATGGCGAAGGGTGTGCGCAGGAGCTCCGGCAAGTCGGACTCGTCGCGGACGACTTCGCCGTCCAGGGAAGCTCGGATGGTGCCGCCTTGAACGGGCAGTTCGTACACCGTGGCCATGTAAGAGCGGAGGAGATTCTGATCCATGCCGTTTCTCGAGGAACGAGCCGAGCAGAGCCCGGAAAAGGCTTTCTACAGCAGCTACCGGCCGAAGCGGTACCCCACACCCCGCACGGTGAGCAAGTGCCGCGGGGAACTAGGGTCGTCCTCCAGCTTGGAGCGGAGCTGCAGGAGGAAGTTGTCGATCGTGCGCAGAGTTCCATGGTGGCCGGGGCCCCAGACCTGGGACTGGATTTCCTCGCGGCTGAGTACCTGGCCGCCGGCCGCGACCAGGCACCAGAGCACGTCGAACTCGGTGGCGGTGAGCTCCACGAGCGCCTCCTCGCGGTGCACCTCCCGCCTCGCAGAGTCGATGACTAGGCTCCCCGCAACGACGCGACTCGGTGTGCCGACTCCGGCGCGCAAGATGCGGTCGCGCCTCAGGTTGGCGCGAACGCGCGCCAGGAGCTCGGCCACACCGAAGGGTTTGGTGATGTAGTCCTCGGCGCCGAGCTCCAGTCCCATCACTTTCTCGCTCTCGGCGCTCCGTGCGCTCAGCATGATGACGGGGAATTTGGCTCCGGCTTGACGCAGCTGACGCACGACCTCGAAGCCGTTCTGACGAGGCAGCATGACGTCGAGGATCATGAGGTCGGGCGGCGAGCCTTGCGCCTGTCGCAGGCCGGCCTCGCCGTCGGTTGCGGTCTCGACGACGAAACCTTCGGCCTCCAAGTTGAGCTTGAGCCCAAGCGAGATGCTTTCGTCGTCCTCGACGATGAGGACTCTGGCTCCGTCTTCGGTGGGGGACATGCTCTTTCGCCTCTCGCCTACAATCATACAGCGATAGCTGGGCGGCGCCCGCCCTGTCAGGCTGCCGAAGAGGCCTTTTTTCAGGTGCCCTGCTAGTTCGCTTGCCGCGGTATCACGAGGGAGAACGTGCTGCCCGCACCGCGCTGGCTCTGCACATCGACCCGGCCGTGATGTGCCTTCATGACGTGCTTGACGATGGCGAGCCCCAAGCCCGACCCTTCCTGGCTGCGGGAAAGAAGGTCATCCATACGGTAGAACTTCTGGAAGATGCGCTTGTGTTCGGTGACTGGGATGCCAGGCCCGTGGTCCCTGACGCTGATGTAGACAGCGCGCGACGATTCGCCGCAGGAGACCTCGACCTGCGGTTGCTCGCCGCCGTATTTGGCCGCGTTCGTCAGCAGGTTGAGTAGAGCGTCGGTCAAGGCACCGCGATCGGCCGTGACGACCAAGTGCTCCGGGGGCAAGCGCACGGAGAGCTCGACTCCGCGCCGAACGCGCATGGTTTCGAATGCCTCGACGGCGCCCTGAATGATGGAACGCACGTCCGTCTTGACGTGATGAAACTCGCGTCGCCCCGACTCCATGCGTCCCCAGTCGAGTAGCCGATCGATCAGTTCTTGCAGGCGAGTGCCTTCCCGTTCGAGGGCTTCGATGCACTGCGCTTGCGCCGCGGGGTCGTTCTTGCGGAGCGACAGCGTCTCGGTGAAGAGGCGGATGGCCGTGAGTGGCGTGCGCAGCTCGTGGCTGACTTTGGAGACGAAGTCGCTTTGGAGTCGAGACACGTTGGCTTCCCGGCGCAGGAATACCCACACCAGGATGACGCCGGTGATGGTCGCCCCCGAGAGGGCCAACACCAGGACGCCCATGATCAGGTTCGCCTCGAACTCTCCGAGAAAGAGCAGCACCAGGCCCAAGGCAATCAGCAGCGCGGTGGGGACGATGATCAGGGAGACCAGCAAGAGCACGATGCGCCGGTAGCCGAGGTCGACGAGTTCACGCGTGAGCACGATGGTCAGCATACCCCGTTTGCCCTGGGCCGGCTTTTCGCTATCGAGCCTCCATGACTCCAGCGGACTCGCCTTCGCGCTCGAGCGCCGGCCTGGGGCGGGTGGCCCTTGCGCTGGTCGGGGTGCTGCTCCTCTTCGGCGTCGGCCGAGAGGTTCTGGTGCGAGGAGCGCTTCGCCGCGCGGGCTCAGTGGCTCGGCAGTTCGCCGAAGCGTCGCGTGCGGTCGTCCCGAACGAGAGCGTGTCGCCGAAGTGGGTCGAGGCGCTCGTCTGGCTCGTCGTCGAGCCGGCGTCGCAGACGGCGCCGGACGTGGCGCAGGCTCAGCCGGTCGACGTGAGGGCGGCGGGCGCAGGCCCTCGCCGGCTTGCTCCCGCGCCGGCTCCGGTCGTGGTCCTCCGGAGTGAGGTCGTGCTCAGTCTGGCGGAACGGGGGGCAGTGCCACGAGGAGCGGTGCGCGCACGGTCGGCGGACCTGCCGGCCGGGATCGAGATCTTGGACGGCGCGGGCCTCGGCATCGGCTGGTTCCCCGGTGATCGCCTGATCGCAGTCGGCGGCGTCCCCGTCAGCGACCGCGCAGAGGTCGTACGACAAGTGCTGGCGGCACGAGAGCGGCGCGAGCCGGTCATCACAGCCACGCTGGCTCGTCGAACGAGCGCCGGAGTGGCGACGTTTCGCGTCCTCGTGGAGCAACCCTACCGTGTCAGCGGAGCGCTCGAGGCGCCGCCCGCAAGCATGCCGCCAGCGGCGCCCTGAGCCGTTGCGAGAAAGCCGCTCTTTGGGGGCAGGTGGGCGGTGTCAGTCAGCCCTGCTATGGGACAGGCGCCAGCGGCCGCGGCCAGCTCGCGAAGGGCGCCCGGCTCGAGGATCCATCAGATGACCAGAAAAGTGCAGTGCGCAAAGTTGGGTAGGGAAGCCGAGGGTTTGGAGAAGCCACCGCTCAAGGGCGAGGTGGGCCAGAAGATCTTCGATCACGTGTCGGCCGAGGCGTGGCGCTCCTGGCTCGAACACTCCAAGATGCTCATCAACGAGTTTCGCTTGGACCTGACCAGCGAGCAGGGGCAGAAGATCTGGTACACGGAAATGGACAAGTTCTTCTTCGGTGAAGGCTCGTCGGCGCCGCCCGACTTCGTCGAGAAGGCCGGCGACAAGTAGCTTCCCGCTCGGGAGAGTCAGCCGGCCGAGCCGAGCGCCCAAGCGATGAACTCGTCGGAGAGGCGACGTTCCTGGTCGGCGTGCGCGCGCCAGCGCGCGCCCAGGTACTCGTGAAAGATTTGCACCTGGAGCGCGCTCTCGGGCGGCGCCTGCTGGCTGGACGAGCGCTCGCGCTCGAAGCGCGCCTGCTCGAGAGCGGCCGCTTGAAACTCAGGGTTACGTGCCGAGCCGAGCGCCGTGCGACTGTAGGCAAGGGCGCCGCAGGTGTCGCTCGGAACCGGGAGTGCAGCCTCCGGGTTCTCAAGCGCGTCGAGCGCGTGGCACAGCGCCGCCACCGTGTGGTGAACCGACAGACCCAGGAAACGGCCGAGCGTGTGCTGCGCGTGCTCGTGGAGCGCCGTCGTGGGACCGCTCGGCGCCACCTGCGCGGCGCGAGCGACGGCATTTTGGGTCTGCGCTTCCAGACTGGGCAAGAGCGCAAAGGTGTTGGCGCGGACGTCGCGCACGCTCTGGCTCCTCGGGTGACCCCCGCGAACGAACTCTTCGAGCGCTACGAATGCGGGCGCGAGGGACGCTCGTGCGCTCGGCGGCAAGCACCGCGCGGCCGCCTGACCGCCGAGTGTGCGCGCGATGGCTAGGAGCCCACGATGCTCCGGGCTGCCGGGGCGTCCGACCTTGGTCAGCCGCTCGTAGACGAGCGGAGCATGGCCCGTGAGCTCGTGCTCGGGCAATACCACCTGCAAGCGGCGCTGCTCGCCGGGTGGCCTTTTGTGGTCCCGGTCACTCAAGCGCGCGCGAGGCCTCCACCGCATCGAAGCCCATCAGATAGAGCAGGGTGTCGAGGCGGGTGTGGTGATCGAAAGCCAGATCGGCCACTTCCTTCAGCTTGGGCTTGGCCTGATACGCAATGCCGAGGCCTGCAGCCTGCAGCATTTGGATGTCGTTGGCGCCGTCGCCGACCGCGATCGTTTGCTCGAGCTTGACGTTGAAGACGTGAGCCATGTCACGCAAGAGCTGTGCCTTGCGTGGAGCATCGACGATGCTTCCGACGACTTCACCCGTGAGCACGCCGTCCCGCACCTCGAGCTGATTGGCGAAGGCGAAGTCGAGTGCGTAGCGCTCCTTCAGCATGTCGACGAAGAAGTCGAAGCCGCCGCTCACCAAGCCGACGCGCAGGCCAAGTCGACGGACGGTGCGCACGAGCTCTCCGGCACCCGGGTTCAGCTCGAAGTGGTCGCAGAGCTCGCGGGCGCGCGCCATCGGCAGCCCGCGTAAGAGGCGCACGCGAGCGCGCAGGGCGCCGGGGAAGTCGAGCTCCCCTCGCATGGCCCGAGCCGTGATCTCGGCGACCTCGGCCTTCACGCCAGCGAGCGCCGCCAGCTCATCGATGAACTCGCCTTTCACGAACGTCGAGTCGACGTCCATACACAGCAAGCGGCGACTGCGACGATAAAAGTCGTCGAGCTGGACGGCCACGTCGATGCCGAGGCCTGGGCCCTGACCGAGCAGCGTGGAACGCAATGCCTCCTGATCCGCCGGCCCGAACGGAGCCGCGCGGCTGGCCATCAGCTCGACGCCCACGAGCGCATGCTCTCCGAGCGAACGTGCTTCATCGACGACGAAGCCGGCTTCGAGCAGGCGGCTGGTGACCTCGCCCACGGCGCGCGCCCCGAGCGTACCGAGGAGCGTCACGCACAGGCGAGACGCATTGCGCGGTGGTGCGGAGCAGCTCGTGCACGGCTCGAGGTAGAGCTCGAGCCCATGCGCTTGGGCAAAATGCCGCAGCGTGCCCTCGATCTCGGGAATCGTACAGCCACTCAGCACGGCGCCAATGACGACGCCCTCATCGAGGCGTGTCTGAAACAGGCGCACGAGCTCCGCCTGGGTGGCAGCCAGCGCCGCCGCAAACGGGGGCAGCGCGGTCGCCTTCGGGATCCCCGTCAGGTAGACCACGATCCGCGGGGAGGTCGGCTCCGGGCTCATCGAGCCGCGGACGTTAGCTCAATTCCAGGCGGCGTCCACGCCGATGCTGGGGATGGGAACGGCTATCGTGCCTTCGTCCGTGCAGCCGCCGCGTCGCGTGCACTCGCGACTCACGAGGGTAGTGCCGTACCCCGCGTTCAAGACTTCGAAGTTCAGGCCCCAGTTGAAATGCTCGCTGACGTACCAGCGCTTGGCGAGCTTCAGGTCCAGGCGCACGAGCGGCGCGGAACGGGAGCCCGTGAACGACGTTCCATCCCGGGTGGCGTACCCGCCGGGGATACCGGAGCCCAAGACGCCCTTGGCGGATGCCTGCCAGTGACGGCCGAGATCGTAGGTGAGGGCGGCGTTCAACAGGTGCGGACGGTCGTAGCCGGCGATGGTGGAGAGCCGCTCGTCGCTGCGCAACGTCGTCGAGAAGGTGTAGGAGAGCAGGCCGCCGAGACGACGCGTGAGCGGGCGCTTCAAGAAGACCTCGAGGCCCACGGCGCGACCCAGCACGCGCGTGTCGGCGCTGGTCTCATCGAAGCTGAAGTTCTGCGCGCCGCCGATCGGATCGCTGAGATTGGTGGTGACGCTGGCGAAGCCGCCCAAGCTGAAGTCAATCTCCCAAGGCAGGCTGAAGTCGAAGGCGCTCGACGCCTGCACACTCTCCTGAAGCGCACCGCGCAGGCCGCCGACCTGGACGCCCGGCAAATTGGGCACGAACGTGGGAGCCTGGTGCGCCGTCGCGATGGCGTGGCGCGCCGAGAGCCAGGGATAGAGGTCGTGCTCAGCGGCCAACCGGACGTCCACGGCGGCCATCACGTCGCCGTAGGACGAATACACATCGGCTCGAATGCCGGGGACCACGCGCACCGAACCCTGGGGGAACAGCACGACGTCGACATAGGCGCCGCCGGCAGCATCAGTCCGGGAAGGAAAGAGGTCGAGGTACTTCTCTGGCTCGGCGATGGTGGGCAAGATTTCCGTCTCGTACACGTCGATGAGCACGTCGCCGCCCATACGGAGCGCGGCTTGCTTGCCGGTCAGGGTGTAGTTGACGCGGCTTTGGAACGAGTTGTCGTGGATGAAGCCGAAGTCCGAATGCGTCGTGTCGCTGCCGAGGCTCGCGGAGACGTTCATGCGGGCCTTATTGCCGAAGTGGTGCGTCCAGCCGAGGTCGACCCGATGAAACTCGAGTCCCCCTGTCACACTGAGGTTGGTGGCGTAGTCGAACGAACCGAAAGCCAGGGCGCGTACCTCGTCCTGCTTTCCGAGGCGGTAGCCCACCATCGCCTGATAGTCCCAATAATCGACGCGCCGGTTGGGCGAGAGCGCGCTGAAGAGCAGCCCCACGTACGAGTAGCGGCCGCCCGCCATTGCGTAGCCGCGGCCCCCCGCCAGCGGCACCTCGATGAAAGCGCCGGCATCGAAGACACGCACTTGAGCCTCGGCGCGCAGGTTGCCGTGCGGCTCGGCCAGGTTGGCCTCCACCGCTGCTCCTGCGTAGCGTCCAAAGCGCGCTGGCGCCGGGCCAGCGTGCAAGTCGACTTTGGAGATGAAGGCCGGATGCAGCACCGCCGGGCCGAAGAGGCCATGATAGAGCTGCGGGATACGGATGCCGTCGAAGAAGAAGCCGACGTTTCCCGGCGGGGCACCACGCACGAAGAACAGCGGCAGCCCGTTCAGCACGGGAATGACCCCAGGCATCACCTCCATCGAGCGGAGGGGGTCGTCGAAGGAGCCAGCGAGCTTGCGCGAATCGGAGCGCGTCCAGGAGCGAACGCCCGGGTCTGGCAAATCGCCCAAGATCACGACTTCACTGAGTGGGATAGCCGTAGCGTGAGCCGCTCGGGCTGGGGGAGTCGGCTCAGGTGTCTCCGTGTTGGCCCGGACGGTGGATGCGGGTGCGGGCGGAGCGGCGGTTCGGCGTTCCGGCTCGAAGGTGATCAGGAAGGCCACCTTGGCCGCGACGGGCTGGCCGCCCTTGGTCGCGGGACGAAAGCTCCAGGCTTTGGTCGCCTCCGTGGCCAGGGTGGCATGCGGCTCATGCCCACCGACGGCGCGTGCGCTCGCGACGTGCCCCTCGCGATCGATGACGAGCTCGAGGACGATCTCCACGCGCTCATCTCCGCCTGCAGCCTGAACGGGTGTATTGAGGGGCTCCGGCGGGGTGATGCGATCGCTCGGCCGTTCCGACGCGTTTCGGCCCTCGTCGCTGGGGGCGGGCGGCTCGGGCGCCGTCTGGGCGGCCCCGGCGTCTTGGGCCAGCGCAGGCGGGACCGTGAGCCAGCCGGCCAGGAGCGCGCCCAGGCAACCGAGCCAGCGACTGCCACGTGGACCTGCCGAAATGCCAAGAAAGCTCACGAGCGCTCGTTCAGGACTTTCGCCCCTCTGCGCTCGCCTGGCAAGCAGCGGCCGAGCCCTGGGGAATCGTCTGGGAGGGCACGGCTGGCTTGGCCTTGGCCGAGCCCGTGAGCTATTCCGCGGCCCATGTCCTTGCGCATGACCCGCACCGAGCAGCGACTCTTCCGCACCGTGAAGCGCACCTCGGAGGAGTATGGATTGCTCGCGCCGGGCGACAAGGTGCTTTTGGCGCTGAGCGGCGGGAAGGACAGCTACGGCATGGCGCACCTCCTGCGGCAGCTGGTGGCCATCCTCCCCTTCGAAGTGAGCTTGGTGATCGTGCACCTCGATCAGCGTCAGCCCGGCTACGACGGCGCGCCGCTGGCGAGCTTCCTCGAGGGGTTTGGCGTGCCGTTTCGCATTCTTTCGGAGGACACGTACTCGGTCGTGGTCGAGCACGTATCCGCGGGCGGGACGTACTGTTCCCTGTGTTCACGCTTGCGGCGCGGCATCCTCTATCAGGCGGCCGAAGATCTCGGCTGCAACAAGATCGCGCTCGGGCATCATCGCGACGATGCGATCGAGACGTTTTTGATGAACCTCATCTACTCCGGCAAGCTGCAAGCCATGCCGGCCAAGTACAAGACCGACGACGGCCGCTTCGACGTCATTCGCCCGCTCATCCAGTGCGAAGAGCGCGAGCTGGTCGAGCTGGCCCAAGAGCAGGCATTTCCCATTCTCCCCTGCAATCTCTGCGGCTCGCAGGACGACCTGAAGCGCGACAAAATGGCCGAGCTCTTGCGCACGCTCGAGCAGGAAAATCCGCACGTACGCAGCGTCATGATGTCGGCGCTCGCCAACATCAGCCCCACGCACCTGCTCGATCGCGACGTCGCGCGCGCTTGGGACCAGCGCGATCCGTCCATTCCCGCCAAGTCCAGCTTGGCCCCGGGGCAGAAGCGACCGCTCACGCCCGTGACCGATGCCGCGGCACCCGGCGGAGCTCGTCGCCTGCCGCTCGTGGGCTGAGCGGGAGCACGGACGACGGCGGCGGAAGCGGGGGACCGAGGCGAGCGAGCGGTGGCGCCCGAGCTGGCAGCTCGGCCCACCTGCTACGGCGACGCGCCTTCGGTGATCCAGGTCTCGATGGCGGCGATCTCGTCGTCGCTGAGGCGACGGGTGCCGGTCAGCGGATCGAGCGGCATCGGATCGCCATCGATGGTCTCGTCATCGATGAGCTTGAGGTACAGGTAGCTGCCGAGCGGATCGCCCGGCTCGATGTACGGTCGGCCTTCCGGGTCGCCGACGGCGGGCTGGCTGACGATGTTGTCGTAGCTCTCTTCGCCGACGAGGATGAGCCCTGCCTCGGCGCGCTCGGTCGAGTGGCAGCCACCGCAGTTCGACTCCATGAGCGGACGAATGCGGTCGAGCCAGCCCGTGCCGACGCCCGATAGGGTGAGTGCTTCATGGCCGCGCGGATCGCTGTAGGTGCAGTTCTCGTAGTCGATCTTCGAGCCAAGCTGGACCTCGCCCTCCGCGGGTAGGCCTTCGATGAAGCAGAAGAAGGCAATCATCTCCGGCAGGTTGAAGGGCGCGTTGGCGAGCGGCATGCGGCTGCCCGGGACAGCATCGCCTTGCATGTGACCGCGCATGCGTGCGGCGAGGTAGCTGGTTTCTGGGCTGCCACGTGTGATGAGCGATACGGGGCCGTGCACTTCGCCGCTTTCGTCGGGGCGTGCGCCGAAGATGCCGTTCTGGTTGAGGTCGCCTTGCTCCACTCCCACGGTGATCAGGCGATTGACCTCGTCGGAGACCCGTCCATCGCGGACTTCTGCCACCACGTGGCGACCATCGCCGAAGGCGTGAAAACGCGTCGACAGACGGGCGTAGCTCACGCTGTCGACGCTGCCACCACTCACGAACGTGCGGATGAAGCGCGCCGTCTGCTGCCAGTTGTCCGAGATTTCGCCGATCGGATCGGCCAGGTGGATGTGCAGGCCCGGCATGTCTTCGGACACTTCGACTTCGTCGGCTTCCGGGTTCGGATTCGGGATCAGCTCTAGGTAGCCAATCTCCGTCTCCGACCCGTCGTCGATGGCGATGCGATCACCCGGACGCTCGCAGCGATCGAACACGCCTTCCACGGTCCCTGCCTGGATGTTGCAGGGTGCGCCGATGGTCGCCAGGAAGTTATAGGGCGTGTGGATGTCCGGATATTCTTTCTGATTGTGGCAGACGCCACTCAGCGGGCCGCAGCTGCGCAAGACGACCTTGCTGTGCAGGTCCGTGCCCGTCGGGAAGCGATCCTGCGCTTCGAGCACGTCGGCGTTGTCGCCGCTGTAGCCGGGCGCGCCGCCGGGCTGCCCCATGAAGCTCGGGCCTTCGCCTTCCCAATCGAGACCGTCTGGTGGCTGGTCGAGCACCTCCGAGCGATCGACCCGCGCACTGCACGCGAGCGCCACGCCCAGGGCAACCGAGGACGTCAGGAAGAGGAATCGTACGCGGGCGCCGTGCGTCATCGACTTCATCCGGTCCCCAAGAGGTCGGGCACGACTCCGTCGGCCGGGAAGAACGACGTCGGGTCGCAGCCCAAGCCGTCGAGCAGCGTGTTGAGCACCGAACGGTACGAGTACACCGTACCGTCCGCCACCAGCTCATCGCGTGAGGTGCTGGCTCCCACGATGCGACCCCCCACGATCGGGCCACCAAAGAAGGGCATCGACATCCAGCGGGTCGAACGGTCTCCCGAGTGATCGCTCCCGCGCGCCGAGTTGAAGCGACTGCCGCCGGCGGTGCGTGAGAACTCGCTGCCAAAGGACACCACGGTGTGGTCCCAGTAGGAGCCCCCGTCCGGATGCTCCATGCGCGGCAACACGTGCATGAGGCCGCTGATCAAGCGGTTGACCCGTTCCATGCTGGTGGGCAAGGCGTCCTCTTCACCCGAGTGATAGTCGTAGCCGCCTTGGTCCAGGTAAACGGCGGGGCAGCCGTAGTGGAACAGGCGCAAGGCCAGGCGCACGTTCGTCGATTCGCCAGAATCGCCGAAAATGGCGGCAAGCTCGTTGTTCGAGATGCCATCGAAGGGTTCATCGGAGTTCGTGTCGACCTTGAGCGCCTCGCTGGCAAAAATGTCCGAGTAGGCGCGAGTGGCGGCGCGCGTTTGGATGTACGCGTCCACCGAATCACGCAGCGCGGGGTGCTGCCGATCGCGCATGCGCGCGTCCGTCTCGGAGACCATTTGCGTCGTCCACTCCGGAACCTCTTCACCCGCGGCGCCGAACTGCTCGAAGGTAGCCCCGCTGAGAACCGGTGGCCTGTGCGGCGCGAAATCACCCAGGCCCCGCGCCATACCGGCAGTGCCCATCACGAACGGCGGAAGCAGAAGCTCGCCTTCGGAGAGAGCGGTTTGGTAACGACCGGAGAGACCGCGCAGGATGCGGGTGAAGAAGCCCGCTTCGCCGTTGACGTAGCCCGTGAGGAAGCGATCGAGGCCCGTGTCGTGGTTGGCGTCGGCGCCGCCGGCCAAAGGCTCATGATCGACGGTGGGCATCACCGTGATGCGGTCCGCGAGCTGGTTGACCGCCAGCATGCCCGACTCGAGCAAAGCTTCTTCTGCCAGATAGGGCGCACGCTCGAGCAAGCGGCTGACACCCCAGGAGACGCCGTCCGGCACGCCGCTGGCCAAGCCGAACGGATTGAAACGGTCGGCGACGTCGCCGTTGAAGGCGCACGGGAAGCGGAAGCCACCGGAGAGCCGGATGTAGATGAGGTGCTTGATGGAGCCGGGAGCAGCAGTTTGCGCGATGGCGCGGCGCTTCAGCCAGAGGTGCGGTGCACCCAGACCGACCGCGCCAGCGGCAGCGATGCCGAGGAAACGGCGACGACTCGAGGTCAGGCGTGGTCGGAACATGGCGGGTGAGCGGGGGGAACGGATTAGTAGAAAAGCATTTCGCTGCTGGAGAGCAGCGCGTAGCAAAGCGGCCGAGCGAACGCCTCGGTGGTGCAAGGCTTGGGGGAGCAGGCTTCGGCGCCGGCAGTGGCCATGGCGACTTCGGCTTCGCTGGGCGTACGTCCGAAGTACGTCCCCACTTGGTGCTCGAGGATGGCCGTGGCTTCGCCGGCACCGAGCGTCGAGTCGGGAGCCATGCCGCCCGGTAGGACGAGGGCCGCGTCGATTCTCTGCTCGGAGTCGAGCGTCGGGTCGCAGAGACCACGGACGAAGGCCTCTTGCGTCGCCGTGTTCAGGATGCTGATCGCCTTGAAGCGACCCGCCGTCAGGTTGTCGGGACAGCCGCCGAGCGTCTGCGCCAACGAGCGGTAGCGGTCGTCGATGCGCCCTTCGTCGGTGATGCGCCAGCGTGACTCCTGAACCAGGCGGTACGCCGAGGGCGTGCTCTCCACCAGCTCATCGGCGCTGGGGATGCGGTGGTCACAGCCGCCAAAATCCGTGGCCGTGCGGTCGAGCAGTGTGTCGAGCCAGAGCTCGGCCTCTGCCTGGCGCAGCGGGCCGTAGGTCCACGGGGGCGCCTCGGCATCGGCATCGCAGCTGGCATCGCCGCAGGTCGTCGACTGCAGGTAGAGCGACGAGGTGGCGACGGCGAAGTGTGCGGCGCGCAGGTCACCATCGTGCTCGAGCACGTACTCGATCATTTCTTGCGTCACGCTCGGCACGTACTTGGTGAGGTCGTAGCCCAAGTACTGGATGAAGATCTGGCTGATGGCGTGCTCCCACACCTGCGGCCACGTGCTGATGATGCGTCCGGGCGTCTGCAGGATGGCCCATTCGGTGGGCCCGAGGTTGCCCACCCACGTCATGTTGTCGAAGGAGCGGAAGTCGGGCAGCAGCACGACGCGGTTGATGCCCCAGAGGATGCTGGTACACGCGCCCGCCGTGGACTCGTCCACCTGCCCGTCCTCGCCGATGCAGCGATGCTGAACGTAGGAATCGGGCACGCGCACGCCGATGCCGCGATGGTCGTGGTAGCCATTTGCCCACAGCGCATAGAGCTTGGCCATGTCGGCGCGCTCGTTCGAAAACGGTGGCCTGCCGACGAAGAGATCGAACAGCGCGGCCACGCGATCCTCGGCCGTGTCGTAGCGGCGCAGGAAAATCGGGTGCGCGCTCATCACCGTCACGAACTCGTCGTAGCGAATGAAGCCGGAGTAGAGCTTGCCGACGAGGACGTCGGCGTCGTAGATGCGATCGAGGTTGACGGCGGTGTTGTTGTAGCCGAGGGCATCGGCCCAGCGCTTTTGATTCTGGAGCACGAACTCGTCGGACAGGATCAAGTCGCGCACCGTGTCTTCGATGGGACGCCCGAGGCAGTTCTCGGTCACTTCCTGCAGGGTGGGGAAGCGACCCGTCATGTCGGCGTACACGCGCCGGCACGCTTCGGTGGCGACGACGGGCCGCGTGTCGTAGCCGGCGCCCCAGAGCGCGGAGCACATGCCTTCGTCGAGCGGATTCTGGAATGGCTGCAGAGCGCAGTAGTTCTGGCAGTCGCCGTTGCAGTCTTGGTAGTTCGGCGTCGTGTCGATCGGCCTCGGATCGATCTCGACGGCGGCGCCGCCGTTGAAGCGCACGTTGAGTGGTGCGTCGCGTCCCGCCAGTTCGCCGGGCCCTGCGGCCGGATTCTCCGCATCGAAGTTCGTGTCGCGATTGCAGCTCGGCAGTGCGGCGAGGCCCGTCAGCAGGCCGGCAAATCCGCGGAGGCGCCATCGCGCACGTAGCCCCATCGACCCGCGCTCGAACCCCTCGCCCAATGAAGCCACGTCAGCAATTAAAGCCGCAGCGGGCGAGCCTGGCAATCCGGCAGCCCACAGTTCGGTGGGTGCTCCGCGTTCGGCCTCCGGCAACGTGGGCGCTTGTGGGTAGCTCGACGAATGCCTCGTGGGCAGCACGGTCCGCCCTCATGCTGAGATCCTCCTCGTGGGGCCTGCTGGGCTCTGCTGGGAAGTCGCGCAGGCATTGCCTATCATGACCAGCATGCAAGCTCCGTTCGGACGACCGAGGTACCTGGTCAGTCGCCGCAGCCCCACTCACGCGAGGTGCCACGCTGAACGCCCATCTCGCGACGTGCAGTCTTTCGTTCGTCTTTTCGCGCGGATCGCCGCACCCCTCACGTTAGTGACGGCGCTCGTCGTTCCCAGCGTGGCTCGCGCCGCGGACGAGGCCAAGAAGAGTGATGAGGCTGGTAGCTCCGATGCCGAAGGCGACTCTGCTTCGTCTTCCGCTACGGCCACCTCGGCTTCCGTCGACGCGGATCTTGCCCCGAGTCCGACGGCTGGCGCAGGAGCCGGCCCAGCTGCAGGCGACCACCTGCTCTTTTTGGAGGGCGGCTTTCGTCAGGATTGGGGCACGTTCAGTCGGCAAGAAACGTCGGGCGCGAACGTCATCCCCAACGTCGACGACTACGAAACGTTCCACTCCATGTTCCACTTCGGATTCTTGGAGCGCATCGACGATCGCGTGCGACTGGGCGGAGCCTTCGGATATGGCGGCTCTTACCGAGCTGGGAACGAGCTACTCGGACAGCTGCTCACGCTCGACATGCGCGTCGAGTACGGCATCCCGCTCGCCCCCAAATGGGCGTTCATCGGCACGCCGCGCTTTGGTCTCTCCATGATCATTCCGGGCGGCATCCTGGCCGATCGCATCAACGAACTGCAGCTCTTTGGCTACAATACCTGGAGCGGTCCGCGCTTCGGTTTCTTGGTGGGCGGAGACGTGGGCGCGCGCTATGCCCTGACGCCGTGGCTCTCGGCTCGCGCGACCGTGGGCTACGCTTGGTTCATCATGCTGCTCTTGAACTCTCACGCCAGCGACGGCGACATTTCGAGCTCGGTCAGCTGGACGACGCAGGCATCGCGCTTGAGCGGCAATCTCGGTCTGGAGATCAGCTTCTGATGGCGGAGCGCGGTGTTTCTCGACGCTCTTCGGGGCTCGTGCCTTTTTCCGTCGCAGGCTCGGTCTTGGGGCTCACGGCCCTTTGCGTGACCAGCTGCGAAGTCGGCGAGCTGACGGACGGCCCCAGCGCCTGCGACGTCCCCACGCTGCTGGCGCAGAGCTGCGGCGGCCGAGTGTGCCACGGCAGCGAAGAGCCGGCTGCGGGTCTAGACCTCGTCTCGCCCGACGTCGCCGAGCGGCTCGTCGGCGTGCGCGGCTCGCTCGACTGCGATGAGCACATCTTGATCGAGCCAGGGTACCCCGACAACTCCCTCTTGATTGAGAAGGTCAGCGATGAGAGCCCGAGGTGCGGTCGGCCCATGCCGCCGAGCGGTCCGCCCCTGACGGCCCACGAGCTCGAGTGCTTGCGGCAGTTCGCCCTCGAGGCCGAAGGTGGGCCCAGCTGCGAGACTTGCGGCGGCATTCAGTGTGTGGACCTCCAGACCAGCACCGAACACTGCGGCGCCTGCAACCAGCCTTGTGAAGAGGGCGCGCTGTGCGGGCAAGGAACGTGCGTCGAGGCGTGCGCTTCGGGCACCGAGCTTTGTGATGCGGACTGCGTCGACCTGGAGACGGACGAGCAGCACTGCGGCGTTTGTGGCAAGCGCTGCGGCCTCGGTTCGACGTGTCAGGCGGGGGCGTGTGTTTGCGACGACGACGCGACGGCGTCGTTTTCGACGGATGTCATGCCCATCTTCAAGGCCTCCTGTGGCGGCAGCGACTGCCACACGGGAGACTCGGGCGTGTCGTCTTTGGATCTGAGCGAGGAGCAAGCCTATGCCCAGCTGGTGGACGCGGCCTCGGACGGCTGCGAAGGCAGGACACGCGTGGTGCCGGGAGACCCAGCCTCGAGCTACCTGGTGGAGAAGCTCGTGGGCGGCGCCATGTGCAATGGCAAGCGGATGCCGCTCTTCGCCAGCCTGCCCGACGAAGCGATCGAGAAGGTCGTCGGCTGGATCTGCGCGGGCGCGCTCGAGGACTGAGCCGCCGACTCGGCCGCATTGACCCGGCCGGGCTGACTCGGCCGGGCTGACTCGGCCGGGCTGACCCAGCCGGGCTAGCGGCGCTCCGGGCCGCCGCGGCTAGTTCTCGAAGGTAATGATGCGCTGCGGCTCTTTGACTTCTGCCGTGGCTTTCTTCGTGCGGGCGAGCAGCGCTTCCCGGCCGAGCAGGCGATCTCTCAGGGCGAGCGCGCCGAACACGGTGCGATCGACCGTCTCGAGCGCGTCCCAGAGCGCACGCATCAGCCGGCCCTCCGGAGCTTGCTCTGCCCGAGCTTGTTCTGCCCGAGGAACGACTGCACCTGCTTGGCCAGCGGCAGATTCGTCACGGTGGCCATGGCCTGATCCAATCCCTTTTGGGCTGCCTTGCGGGCCAGCTCCGGACCGTGGTCGCGAGCGATCTCGGCGAGCTCGGCCGCGAACTCGCGTCCGAGCTTCATGGTGCGCTCGGCGCTGGTGGGTGCGCCGGTCACGGCCGCGCGCAGCCAGTCCGAAGCTCCCTGCCAGGCGCGTTCGGCCTTGAGCCGCGTACGCTCCGCGGTGCTGAGCTTGATGTACTCGGCGACTTCGTTGATGAGGTCGGCCGGCGTGCTGCCCGTGGTGCGTGGTGGCTTGTGCAGGGCGTTCGCGAAGCGGGGATTCTTGTTCAAGAAGGCACGCACCTGCTCGACGGCCAAGCCGTGGTCCGACAGGGCCTTCTCGAACTCGGCCTCGGCCACCTTCTTGGCCTTGAACAGGTACATCTGGACGCGACTCTGGAAGTTGACCGCACCGTCGCCGCTGGTCTCCACCGCGCAGTAGATGGTGCCGGGGTAACGCTCGGTGATCAGCGACTGCACGCCGTCCGAGACGGACGACGACGGCATGCAACCGAAGGGCTTCACGCTCAGCGTCATCGACGCCTTGTTGTGCACCACGTTCAGGATCAGCTTGCCGACCTCCATGTGGCCCTCGCCGCCACGGAGATTGTTGTCGTAATACGGAGCGGCGATCTCCGCGATCTCGTCCATCTCGGGCAGGTGGTAGTCGTAGAAACCACCAGCATAGGCGAAGACGTGGAACGCCGTGCGCAGGCCCTTGTCCGCTGCCCACAGTGAGAGCTTGCGCGTGAGGGCCGTGTACTCGTTCGAGCCGGCCATGCCGAGCTTGGCAGTGTCGTGCTGGCGGAGCAGCTTGCGCTCCTGAGTGTCGTAGGCGACCTCCCAAATGTTGTAGAGCAGCCACGCAGTGACGAACTGAATGTCGGACTCGGCACCTTCGTGCTCGATGAAGCGCTGCAGGCGGTAGTTGCCGTCGCCCTCGGTCGTCATGGCCCAGAACTCACCGATGATGGCGGTGCGGGGCTTGGGCTGCGTGCGGTCGACCTGAATCTGCGAAAACAGGCGCTTGGTCTGCATGAGGGCAGCCAGAATGCTGCGCTTGTTCAGGAGGGCGTCGTAGCAGATGCGCTTGGCCTGCTCGATCACTTCGTCGGTGGCGCCGGGCACGACCTCGTAGGGGCGGATGCGGTAGCCGAGACCATTGATGATGTCGCCGGCGACCAGGCCCTTCAGCATATTGATGAAGAAGGCCGGGTTCATCTCGAGACCGCTGGCCTCACCGGTGGCTTGCGAAAGGCCGCCTTGCTGCTGGAAGAGCATGACGCGGAAGCCGTCGAAACCGGCGTCGCGCAAGGCCTTGCGGTACTCGGTCGTGTACATGCCGAAGCGGCAGGGGCCGCAGGCACCGGCGGTGAGGAACACGTAGCGATCGATGATCTCTTCGGTGCTGAGGCCCTTCTTGTCGCGCAGGTGGATGAGCACCTTCACCAGGTTGCCGACGGTGAAGTAGGTCGGGTTGCACTGAGCGCGATTGCCGAACTCTTTGCCGACACGCAGCGAGTCGTAATCGGGTGCGTCGAGCGCCACTACGTCGTAGCCGCAGCTCTTGAGGCCGCCAGACACGAGGTAGTCGTGCGCCAGCGTCAGACCACCGATGAGCATCGTAATCTTCGAGCGCTCACTCTTGGTGAACGTGAGGTTCGCCATTTCCTCGACCCACTGCTCCGTGGGGTCGAGGCCAAGCCGAGCGCGCTCTTCTGCTTCGAAGGCGCGCAGCTCGGCGTCGATGTCGAGCACGGGGGGCGCCTGTCCCGCGATGGGAAGGGACTTCTTGATGGGGGTCGCGGTCGGACTAGCTGTGTTCATGGCGGGGTCCTCTCCTCACTGACACTGACGTCAGTGGTATGCCAGGCCTGGCCGAGCCCGCCAAGCAAAATGCGCGAAACCTGCGTGACAGAGCGGAGATCGCGCGGTTTCGTGGCCGCTTTAGGCTCCCGGGGTGGCGGCGGCTGGTCGCTTTCGGGCTACCGGAAGGCGGATGGGTCGGCGGAGACGGTTGGTGCGCTCAGGACAAACAGTGGTCGGCGTAGGCGACTGCCCCGAGGGCGACCGCGTCGTCTCCCAACGCCGCCAGCTCGATCGATGCCGAGCGGAACGAGGCCGAGGGGAATGCGTGCTCGCTCGCTGACTCGCGAATCAAGGGCAGGAGCTGCTCGCCGAGGGCGTCCATCACGCCGCCACCCAGGACGACCGTCGTCGGAGCAAGAAGCGTAATGAGGTTGCCGGCACCGATCCCTAGATAGCGGGCGGCTCGGCGCAGGGCGACGCGAGTGACCTCGTCCTTTTCTTCCCAGGCGCGGCGCAAGATGGAGCTCTTGACGTTGTCGAGGCCGCCCTCGTCGAGCATGGACGGCAGAACCGACGGCTTGCGCTGGAGGACGATGGCCTCCTTGAACTCGTAGGCGAGGCCCGTCTTCGACGAGTAGGCCTCCAAACAGCCACGTTTTCCGCACACGCAGGGCCGCCCGTCGGGCACCACCGTCATGTGGCCGACTTCGCCAGCCAAGGCGTTGTCTCCGCGGAGGATCGTCCCATTGAGGACGATGCCGCCGCCGAGGCCGGTCCCCATGAACAAGCCCACGAGCGTGCCACGTCGCCGGGGTTTGGCGAACGCGTACTCGCCATACGTGCCGACGTTGCAGTCGTTCTCCGCAAACGTGGGCATTCCGAGGCGCTCGCGCAGGGCCTGGCCGAGCGGCACGTTCGTCCAGCCCATGTTCACGGCCGAGACGGCGGTGCCATCGGGCAAGATGGGGCTCGGCGCGCCGACACCCGCGGCCGTGAGGGTTGCCCGCGCCACACCTGCATCCGCGCATGCTTCGTCCACGGTCTCGACGACACGTGCCATCACGCCGTCGAAGCCGCGCTCGGGCTTGCTCTTGCGCCGGCTGCGCCCGAGCACTCGGCCGTCATCGCTGGCGATGACGACCGAGATCTTGGTTCCACCGATGTCGATGCCTGCGAAGAGACCGCCTGCCACTTTGCCTCGCCTCCGGGTTCTGTGCAGTGTGGACCGTGCCTGCCGCTCGATTCAGAGCGCGACCAAGGACGGCATGTAGTCCGCCGGGGCTTGGTAGCCGAGCAGGTTGAACGTGGTAGCGGCGATGTTGCCGAGACCAGCTTTCTCTACGCCACTCAGACGCAAGCCGGCGTGCGCCGGTGCGTAGATGAACAGCGGCACGGGATTCAAGGTGTGGCTGGTCTTGACCTTGGGCTCACCCTTTTGGTTCCGGGCGACGCTGCCGTCCTTGGCCACTTCGTACATCTCGTCGGCGTTGCCGTGGTCAGCGGTGACCACGAGAATTCCCTTGGCCTTTTGGGTGAAGCGGATCAGGCGACCCACCTCCAAGTCCACGGCCTCGACGGCGAGGACCGCAGCATCGCGCACACCGGTATGGCCCACCATATCGCCATTGGCATAGTTCAGACGTGCGAACCGATGCTTGCCAGTTGCGAGCTCGCCGAGCAGGCGATCGGTGATCTCGGCCGCCTTCATCCACGGACGCTCTTCGAACGGCAATGTGTCGCTCGGGATCTCGACGTACGTCTCGAGCTTGTCGTCGAAGCGACCGCTGCGATTGCCGTTCCAAAAATACGTCACGTGGCCGTACTTCTGCGTCTCGCTGATGGCCAGCTGTGAGATGCCGTTTCGAGCGAGATATTCGCCCGAAGACTCGGTGATGGCAGGCGGCGCTACCAAGAAGGCGCGCGGAAGCTTGAGATCACCGTCGTACTGCATCATGCCGGCATAGAAGACGTCCGGTGCAGGGCCGCGGTCGAACTTGCTGAAGCTCTCCTGCTCGAATGCCTGCGTGATCTCGATGGCTCGGTCGCCACGAAAGTTGAAAAAGATGACTGCCGCGCCGTCTTTGATGCGCCCGCGCGGCTGGCCATTTTGATCGGCGATGACGAATGCCGGCAGGTTCTGGTCGCCGATGCCGGGTGTCTCGCCACGGAAGGTTTCGACCGCCTGCTTCGTGCTGGCGAACGTTCGGCCTTCGCCAAGGACGTGGGTCTTCCAGCCCGTTTCGACCATGTGCCACTCGGCCTCGTAGCGGTCCATCGTGACCTTCATGCGGCCGCCGCCGGAAGCGACCCAATAGTCGCGGCCCTTGTCGCGGAGCGCGCCGAGCAGCGTTTCCAGGTCGTCCACGTAGGTCAGGGCGCTGGTCTCGGGAACGTCCCGTCCGTCCAAGAGTACGTGCACGCGGACGCGCGCGACACCATCGGCGTCAGCCTTGACCAGCATCGCCTTCAGGTGGCCGATGTTCGAGTGGACGTTGCCGTCCGAAAGGAGCCCAATGAAGTGCAGCGATTCGCCGCTGGCCCGCACCTTGGCGGTGGCAGTTTGCCAAGCGTCGCTGGTGAAAAGCGATCCATCGTCGACGGCGGCCTGCACGAGCTTCGCGCCCTGGTCGTAAACGCGACCCGCACCGAGCGCGTTGTGTCCCACCTCGCTGTTTCCCATGTCGGCATCACTGGGCATGCCGACGGCCACGCCGTGGGCTCGCAGCGTCGTATAGAGAGCGTTTTGTTTGAGCCACTCCAGGTTGGGTTTGCGGGCCAGGTGCACCGCATCTCCCTCGTCGTTTTTTCCGAGGCCAACTCCGTCCATCACACAAGTGATGACCGGGCCGGTGGGGCCGGAAAAAGCAGGATGTCGCTCGAGCTGCCAACGTGTCATGGCCCGGATCCTTGCCGCGTTTCGCCGCAAGGCAAGGGCCCATCTAGCCGGGGGGAAATGCGGCCATCACGCGCCGCCCGCGTCAGCGGGCCTCTTGGAGCTCGCGGACGAGCTGGAGGTCCGCCACGGCGCCGCATGCCGTGAGCAGCGCCTGGGCCTGGGCGAGCTCCCGGTGACGCTCGTCCGAACCGCGCGGAAGGAGCCGGGCGAGCTCCGCGCGTGCCAGCGCTTCTGCGTAACGCTGGGAGTAGCGCTCGAGCAGCGGGAGCGCGCGAGCGAGCAGTCGACGCGCCCGTCCCGGACGACCGTCCTGCCGAGCAACCTGTGCGGCTGCCAGCCAGGCAAAGCCGCGCGCTACGGGCACCATGCGGCAGAAGCGGGCGAAGCGCTTGAGCTGGGCATGCGCCTTCTGGCGAAGCTCGAGGACGCGTTCCGGCTCATCTCGCCGGGCGGCTTCCCACGCCGCCAGGTACGCCTGGTGCGGACCCCACAGTGAAATCAAAAGGGCCGATTGCATCGATTCAATCTCGGCGTTCTCCATGGCCCGATCCGCCGACGCGCAGGCTTCGCGATGCGTCCCGAGGTGCGTCTGCACGAACGACCGCCCCGCGTGGATGGCTATGGCCATGTTGGCGATTTTGGTGTCGCCGCCTTCGGCCGCACGATCATTGTAGGTCCGCGCTTCTTCGACGCGACCGAGATGCACGAGCGCCGTGGCCTTGCCGCCGAAGTTCGCGGCGTCGTGCTCGGCAACGTAGGTCTTTTCGTCCAGGATGCGTTCGTAGCAATCGAGCATCGCGTGGAAGTTGCCCTCGGCCCATTCGACCAGCCCGAGGGCGCTCATGCACTGCGCGGCACCGAGCGCGTGGCCCACCTGTCGACCCCGCGCGTGGCCTTCCAGCAGTCGGGCACGCGCCGCGGTGATGCGCCCCTCGAGAAACTCGGCGAAGGCGGCGGTGAGGAAGAAGTACGGATGAAAGCGCGAGGGCGCGGCGTCGAGTGCGACGCGTCCGCGCTCGAAATAGCGTGCAGAGATGCGGCGTAGCCGCAGCGCTGCGGCGAGGTAACCGATGACGCCCAGAGAGGCCAGGGGGACCTCACCCAAGCGATCGCCCTGATTGATGGCTGCGAGGGCGGAGGTCAGCATTGCCCAATTTTCGCCGCGAAATGCCTGAATTTCACTCAGCTTCTCGTAGGCGAGCATGAGCTCTCGGCTGCGAGCGCGATCGCCTTCGGTCGTGGCGTGGGGCGTACGGATCAAGTGCACCACCTGGATGGCGAGCTGGAGCAGGAACTGAAATGGCAGCCGCCAGCCACGGCGGCTCACGTCGAAACCGAGTTTGGCTACCGCACTCTCGAGCTCACTACGCGCTTCGTCGAGTTTGCCTTGGTCGAACATGGCCTCAGCCAGTAGGCGCTGGCAGCGGGCGCTCTTGACTGGACTTGTCGGTGCTCCGAGACGCAAGCCTTGCTCGAGATGTCGGACGGCTTCGTCGGGACGTTGGTGGACGAGCTCCTCCCCCGCCAAAAGGCCGTACTTTGCTTCCTTGACCGGGTCCGCAGCGAGCCTGAAGTAGTGCGAAAGCTCGCCCGTGCCGCCTGCGCTGGCCCCGGTTCCGGCGGTGAAGCGTCGCTCGAGGGCTTCGGCGATTTGCCGATAGAGGAGCCGAAGGTCCTCGGGCGAGATGTCCTCCAGCGTCGCATCACGCAGTTTGTCGTGGGAAAATTCGGTGTGGCCGGCGCGTTGCTGCAAGACCGCGTGGGACTGGAGCAGGGCGAGCCAGACTTCGACCTCTCGCTCGCTGGCGAGCGACGCGAGGAGCTCCCGGTCGACTCGGCGTCCGTAGGCAGCAGCGAGACGCAGGAGTGGCCTGGCTGACTCAGGCAGTGCGGCGAGACGCTTGCGCAGCGCGCGCATCAGACCCCCCGTGCGCAGGTCGCTCGGAATCTCGGCCGCGCGAATGCTCGAGAAGGCGCCGGCGTGTTCGGCGAGCGCACGCAGAGTCTCCGCGAGAAATAGCGGCTGGCCTTCGCTGCGTTCGAATGCGTAGCGGGCTAGAGCAGCTCGCTCACTCCTTGGGACGGGCAGGCGCGCCACGTGCTCTGCGACGTTCTCCGCGCTGAGCGCACCGATGCCGAGAGTTCTGTCCCAAGCGACCTGGCTCGCAACTTGGCCGTCGGGACGGGCCGAAGCGACGACGAGCACCCGCAAGCGAGCAGCCCCCTCTTGGATCGCGGCGAGCAGGGAGAGGCTCTCTGCCCCGGCCCAGTGCAAGTCTTCCAGCAGAAAAACCACACTCCGCGCCGAGCGTGCGACGAGATTCGTGACCACATCGGCCAAGCGGGCCTGCATTGCGGGCGCGTCGAACTCCGTGGCGCGTACGATGTCTCGCTCCAGGATGCGCGCGAGATCGGGCACGACCAGAGACAGTACGCTGGCCTCGAAATCCGTCGGCGTCGTGCTGAGTGCCAGGAGCGCCAATGGCCGTTGCCACACGCGGTAGGGAACGGCGTCGAACTCGATCGCTTGTCCGCGTAGCACCAAGTGCCCGCTCTCGTGCGCAACGCTTTCGGCAAACTCGATCAAGCGCGATTTGCCGATGCCGCTTTCGCCGGTGATGAGCAAGGTGGAGCCATCACCGTCCAAGCAGCGCGTGAGCAGGCTCCGCAAGTCTTGCTGCGCATCCTCACGACCGACGAGACTCACCGCGCGCAGCGTGGCTTCTCGCGTCTCGTGCGTTTCGTAGTCGAAGCGACGCCCCGTGGCTCGGGTGAGCTCGTGCACGAAGTCTTCTGGCGTTTTCTGGCCGTCGTCTTCGCCGAGCCGAACGAAGGCTTGCCGAAGCTCCGGATCGAGATCCACCGCGTTCCAGTCGACGCCCGCCGAAGCACTACGTATGGGCGAAAATAGGGCATAAGCGACGTGCGCGAAACGCGACATGTCGCGGGCATGGGCCTTCTTGAGATCTTTGGCCTGCTGGGGTGCCGAGAGTGCCTGGTCCACGAGTAGCCGCACGCGGCCGCCGATGACGAGCACCTTCTCTGGCCGCAAGTCGATGTCGACCAGGCCCAGATCGTGCAAGAAGCCGAGCGCACGGAGCAGCTCGACGAGGTAGTGCAGCTGCAGATCGAGCGGCTGACGGCGTCCGACGACCGTGAGCAGGTCTGCGTCGCCCGGCAGGTCGAACGTGGCGTAGGCGCCCCGCGCGTCGTCGTAGCCAAAGTCGACCATCTTCACCAAATGCGGGTGATGAAGGCCGCTCAAGAAGCGATGGGAGACACCAACTTTTCCTTCGCTCCAAGTGAGCAGGAACGTGACATTTTGCTCGAGACGGTCGAACGCGCGCTCGAGCCGCGGCACCCGCGGGTCCGCTTCGAGTGATTGGTAGCGACCAGCCACGAGGTGCAGGCTTTGGCGTCCGAACGCGGGTCGTTTGCCCACGTGGTCGTTCAGACCCGCCTGCGACAAGCCGAGCTCGAGCTCGGACAGGAGCTGATCCATGCTCGCGTGGCGGTCGGCTGGATTCGGGAGGAGCCCGCGCTCGAGTGCGCGTTGGATGCGCGGATTCACGGCGTGGCCGGCCGGGATTGGCTCACGCTGACCGCTCGTGACCCTCTTGGCGAGCTCGAACTTGTTCGTGCGACCGAATGGGGCGCTGCCAAACAGTGTCTCCCACAGCGCGACGCAGAACGAAAACTGATCGCTCTGTGCGGTGGCCGTTTCACCCAGGTGTTGTTCGGGCGCCATGTAGGCGGGCGTCCCCATGCGAGCTCCGGTGCGCGTGACCTCCTCGCCCAGAACGTCCCGATGGCTACGGGTCGACTCCAGATCCTCGATGGCGCCTTCGACTCGCGCTAGGCCGAAATCGGCGACTTTCACCCGTCCGTCGCGACTGATGAGTACGTTGTCGGGCTTGAAATCGCGGTGCACCAGGCCTGCGGCGTGAGCAGCCGCGAGCCCGCGACCTGCCTCGAGCAGTACCTGCACCTTGCGCCACCACTGCTTCTCCTCGCTGCGCCATTGCCGCAGCGTGAAGCCGGGGACGTATTCCATCGCCACGAAGATGCCCTGTTCGCTCTCGCCGACGTCGAAGACGGCCACGATGTTGGGATGCGTGAACATCGCCAGGGCCTGCGCCTCGCGCAGCAGGCGGGTGCGCTCGGCTTTGCTCGGCGCCTCGCCTTGCACGTTCACGATCTTGATCGCGATCTTGCGCCCGAGGTCCTCGTCGAAAGCGGCATGCACGACGCCCATCCCGCCGCGCCCAAGTTCATCGAGCAGCAGATAGCGACCGAGGCGTCGCCCTCGATCCTGGAACAACGGCGCGGGCCGAGTGCGCTCCGCGAGTCCCGGGGTCGGGAGCGGAGCGCCGCCCGACGGATCGGGTTTGCCCTCCTCGATGCGGGATTCCTCCCCCGCTCCGACCGCGGCTTGGGTGCTGCCTTCCGTCTCCGGCATCGCTGTGCAAAGGCCCGTAACTTCCCGCAGGGTAACAGGTTTATCCCGCGATTCGTCAGGGCGTTCTGGCGCCTCTGCCGAGCGGCTGGAGCTTGAGCCACATTTCATGATCGGGAGCGCCCGTGGCCGCATGAAAGGCGTCGGGCGAGCCCGGCCTCGGCGCACCCTCCCCGCGTCCATTCCCGGAGAAATCGTGAATAACTTCAGTTCGTTCGGTAAATTCAGTGTGCTCAATTGTCTCGCCTTCATGCTGGCGTGCAGCCAGGCTCCCGGGCCCGCGGCCGGGAGCGGCGGGGCGACGGCGACCGGGGGCGCACTCGGTGGTGGCGGGGCCCCGGTCGCTGGGACGGGTGGCGTGAGCGCCAGTGGCGGCGCGGTGACGGGCGGAGTGCCCGGCGCTGGTGGGATTGGGAGCGGGGGGGCACCGAGTCCTTCGGGCGGCGCCCCCGGCACGGGCGGCAGCGTCGGAAGCGGAGGTTCGAACGGAGCCTTCACCAGCGCCGCAGACTTGGTCGCGAGCCTCACGCTCGGGTGGAATCTCGGTAATAGCCTCGACGCGCCCGACGGCGAAACGGGGTGGGGGAACCCCACGGTGACGCCTGCGCTCTTGAGCGCGGTGGCCGCAGCTGGCTTCGACGCGGTACGGATCCCCGTCACCTGGTCGATGCACACGGGCGCAAGTCCTGGCTACGTGATCGACTCCGCCTTCATGACTCGCGTGGAAGAGGTCGTCGGCTATGCGAACGCGGCCGGCTTGGTTGCCATCATCAACGTGCATCACGACGGGGCGGAGGGGCTAGAAGGGGTCGAGTGGCTCAAGCTCGAAGATGCGAGCGGCAACGTGACCGAAGAAAATAACACTGCGGTCAGGGAGCGTTTTCTGGCCGTTTGGACTCAGATTGCCACGCACTTCAAGGATCACGGACCGGATCTGCTGTTCGAGTCGATGAACGAAATCCACGTCGGCTACGACGCGCCCGATCCGGCGTACTACGACGTCATCACCGACTTGAATCAGGAGTTCGTGGATCTCGTGCGCAGCACGGGCGGCAACAACCTCGAGCGCTGTCTAGTGGTGCCCGGATACAACACGAACATCGACTACACCGTTGCGGGCTTCGAAGTTCCGACGGATCCCACTGCCGACAGGCTCATTCTTTCGGTCCACTTCTACGATCCTTGGAGCTACGCCGGCGAGGGCAGCACGCACACTTGGGGTGTTGCCTCGCCGAATACCGACAGCTGGGGTCAGGAGGACTTCGTCGTGACGCAGTACGACAAGCTGGTGGCGAGCTTCATCAGCCAGGGACTGCCGATGATCGTGGGCGAGTATGGTGCCGTGCAGCAGGATGGGTACGAAGATTACCGTCGCTACTACATGGAGTACGTGACCAAAGTGATGGTCGACCGCGGGCTTTTGCCGTTCTACTGGGACAACGGTGGCGCCAACTCCGGAGCCGACGGCTTCGGGCTCATCTCGCGCACGGACGGCTCGTCCATGCGCCCGGACATTCTCGAGGCGATGATGCGGGCGGCCACCAGCGACTACGAGCTCGGGGACGTGGCGCTACCGACGCCCTGACGCGAGTGAGCGCTCGGACGCGGGGGGGGCGCCTCGGTGGGAGCAAGGGGCGGGCCTCGTCAGCGTGGCGGGACGACCCGCCCCGCGGCGGCGGCCCCCGCAGCGGACGCTCGGCGCCTGGCTCACGCAGGCGCCGCTCCGGCCGTCATTCCGCGGAGGCGACTTCGGCAGGACGATCGCTGCGTACGGGTTCGACGCGGCCGTCGGCGGTCTTCTTGCCGAGGCGTACGACGCCTTTCGGCAGCTCGACCTCGGCGTGGCGACGGCTCTCGTAAGCCTGCACCTTGGCGCGGGTTTCGGCCAAAAGACGCTCGAGCGCGCTGTCGGTGCTGCGAGTGGCAGCCAGCTGGCGCTGCTTGAGCTCCAGGAGCTCGAGGCGCTTCTTCTCGATCGCCAGCTCGAGCTCGCGCCGCTTGTGACTCAGGTCTTCCAGTCGCTCTTCGGCGAGCTTGAGCGAGTGCGCGTACGTCTTCACGCGGATCTTGATCGAGCCGCCCGGCTTGTTTGCGTCCAGGTCGTGCAGCGCGGAGGTGGGCGTCTTGGCCGTGTGCAGGATGGTGTCGATGAGGCCGTAGGTGGGCGCATCGTGCCCGCACTTGAAGCTCGAGAGATCGAGGACGGCGACGTTGGGGTGATGAGCCGCGAACACGGCGCCCCACACCTTCTGCGCGCTGTTGGCCGAGTAGTTCTCGGGCCACACGTGATTGAGCTCGAGCGGCGTCTTGATGGTGCCCTTCGCGAGGTCGTCCTTGAAGTAACGGTCCAGATACTCGCGGTCCTTGGGTACCGAGCGGATGCTCAGAATGGGGTAGCCGAGGATCTGGAACTCTTCGGGAATGCCGTGGTTCAGGCCGGGATCGGAGTGGTACGGGCGGTTGAGCACCAGGATGGCGATGCGGTCCTCTGCCTCGACCGTCTCCAAGATGGCGCGACCCTTCTCTTCCAGGTCCTTCTCGAAGCCTTCGAGCGCGCGCAGACCTTCGGCGCAGGCAAAGTCGCTCTCGTCCTCGGTGATGCCGAGGCGCTCCTGCCAAGCGAGGAACATGCGCCGCTTGAGCAGGTTCGGCTCGACGAAGCTGAGCGCCGGGTCGACGTACTCGATGCCGCGTTCGGCGAAGAAGTCGACCTCTTTGGTGAACGCGGCCTTGATGACGTCGGGCGTGCCGGCGACGATCGGGCACGACGTCGTGTCCATCGTGTCCACCGTGAACGAAGGCACGTGGGTCAGGATGGGGAAGAAGATGTAGTTCAGGGCGCGACCACGCTCGGGATCGTGCTTCTCGAACAAGAGATCGTGGATGTGCGCTTGCACCACTTTGCTGGGGAAGCAGGGGTCGATCGAGCCGTATTTGGCTCCGGTCGTGAACATCTCCTCCGTCGTTTCGTCCGAGAAGAGCACGTTCGAGCGGCCGAGACCGAGCGCCTCGAAGTAGGCGCGGAAGAAGGGCGCCGTCGAGTACATGTTGAGCACGCGCGGCATGCCGATGCGGATTGACTTGCGGCGCTTGGCTGCTTCCTCGCTCGAACGCACGAAGGCGCGCTGCACGGTCTTCGTCTTGACGCGCAAGAGCGATTGCGTGACCTCGACGTCTTCCACGGGCGTGCCGGCATCGGGCAGCGGAGCGGGCCGATACGCGCTCTTGAATGCTTGATCACCCTCGTAGCTGACGAGGTTCGGGAACTCGGCCGCGATCTTCTTGCGCTCCTTCATCAGGTCGAGCATCGCGTCCTTGCTCTCGACCGTGCCCTTTTCGCAAGAAAAGCCGGAAATGTAGCGACTCGTGGAGCCGTCGGGACGGGCGGTGTCGATGAACGTGCGCTTGCACTCGTTCGGGCAGAAGTGACACACCGTCGACTCGTCGTTCTTGGTCCAGAACTCGAGCTTCAGCGTGGCGTCGATGCCGATGAAGCGCGTCTTACCCGTGCGCTTGTAGCGACGCAGGGTCTCCATGGCGGCGCCGATCGCGCCTGCTTCGCCGGTGTGCGGGTGAACGTACACCTCTGCCCCGGGCACGCGCTGCTTGATGTAGTCGACCTGCGCCTTGACGGCAGCCAGGTTGTACTGGGTGCCGCCCTGCAGCACGAACTTCTTGCCGAGCGACGCCAGACGCGGGATCTGCACGACGTACTGCCACACGTTCTTGGGCAGCACTTGAGCCAGGCCGGCCAGGAGCTCTTCCTTCTGGTAGCCTTCCTTCTGGAAGTTCACGCGGTCGGTGTCGAGGAAGACCGCGCAACCGTAGGAGAACTTGGGCGCCAGCTCCGCCTTGAAGGCATTTTCTGCGTATTCGGTCACGGGGACGCCGAACTGATCGGCCATCGCCTGGAGCAGCATACCGTTGCCGGCCGAGCAGCTGTTACTCAGCTTGAAGCCGGAGATGTCGCCGTTCTTCATGAACAAGACTTTGATGTCTTGTCCACCGATGTCGCAGATCACGTCGACGTCGCCGAAGAAGTGCACGGCGCTCATCATGTGCGCCACGGTCTCCACGATGTTCACGTCGGCGAGCACCGTCTCTTCGAGCACGTCGGCGGCGTAGCCCGTGGCACCGAAGCCGAGGCACTCGAGCGTGGCACCCTGACTGGCCACGTGCTCGGAGATCTTTTGCAGCAGTTCCTTGGTGTCCTGGATCGGATTGCCCTTGGACAGCTGATAGGCCTTGCAGAGGATCTCGCCGTCCTCGCCGACGAGTACGGCCTTGGACGAGGTCGAGCCGCCGTCGAGTCCGATCACACCGCGCACGACGGACCCGGGTGCGAAGCGCGCAGGTTCGAAGCGCGGGATGGCGTAACTCTCGACGAAACGGCCCGTTTCGTCGTCCGTGGCCGAAAGCGGCGGACCTGCTTGCTCACCGAGGCGCGCGCGCCGCCCGTTCTTGATGAAGTCGCCGAGGGCACCGACCCCGCGGAAGCGTGCAACGGCCGCATCTTCGCTGAGGCCAAACACCGCGGCTCCGAAGGCTGCGTAGAGCTCGGCGCCTTGTGGAACGAAGATGAGCTCCTCGATCGGCACGTCTTTCGGGTAGTCGTAGCCCCGCGCTTGCCAGGTCTCGGGGATGCGCTGACGCCAGCAGTCCTGGAGGAACGGCAGGTACGTGTTGGGGCCTCCGAGCAAGAGCACGCGCGCCTTCAGCGTGTTACCGCGCGTCAGCACCGACAGGTTCTGGTTGACGATGGCGTCGGCCAGTGAGTTCAGGACCTCATCCTTCGGGATGGCGCTCTTCACCAAGTTGACGATGTCGGTCTCGGCGAAGACGCCACACTTGGCGGCTACGTGGTGCAGCTTGCTGTCGTCGAAGCGCAAGCTGGTGGCGAAGCCTGGTTCGGCTCCCACCTTGATCATGCACTTGTCGATGGTGGCGCCGGTTCCGCTGGCGCACTTGTCGTTCATCGAGGTGCTGACGGTCTTCTGCCCCGTCTCGGCGCTCTCGCGGAACATGATGATCTTGGCGTCTTGGCCGCCAAGCTCGATCACACTGCGCACGTCGGGGTGCTTCTCTTCGACCGCCAGCGTGACGGCGTTCACCTCTTGCACGAACTTGGCGCCCGTCGGCTCCACCAGCGGGCCCGAGCCGGAGCCCGTCGTGAAGATGCGGAAATCCCCAGCGGAGTGGGCGGGGAACGCGGCCAGGATGGCTTCGAGCAGCTCCAAGCATTTCTCGGGCTGCTTGGTGTGATGGCGCTGGTAGTCGCTCCAGACGATCTCTTTGCTCCGGTCGTCGATCACGACGGCCTTCACCGTGGTCGATCCTACGTCCAGCCCGATGACCAAGTGGCCTACAGAATCGTCCATGCGTGCTTCCTCGTCTTCGACCCCGGGCGCCCGTCGGCAACCAGAATGGTCCCGACTGACGCTGACGTCAGTGTGCGTAGTCTTGGCCGAAAAGGCCATGCCCGGAAAGCAGAAAGGCGCAATCATTGCGTCCGGGCCTCCGTAGGCTGGATCCGGGGGGACGGAGCGGCCGCGGGGCTGGGATCGGGGGGCGGGACCGCGGGGGTAGGCGGCCCCGGATGGTCAGTCAGCTGGCCGCCATGGTACGAGCGCGTGCGGTGGGTGCGGCGAAAAAGGCGCAGGCGGGCCGGGCGGCGCAGGGCAGCAAGGTAGCGCGCGAGGGCAAGCGGGAGGCGGCGGCGCAGCCGGCGCCGGCGCGTGGCCAGGCAGCGCGGCGCGAGCGGAAGCAGCAGATCTTGGTGGCGGCGCGCGAGATCTTTGCCAAGCGTGGCTACGCTCGCACCACGGTGGACGACATTGCACTCGAGGCCGGCGTCGCTCGGGGCACGTTCTACCTCTATTTCGACGACAAGCGGGACGTCTTCGAGGAGCTCGTGGATGCGTTCGCCGGTCAGATCGGTGCGGCCATCGTGCGCATCGTCACGGACGATCCCAAGCGCACGGTCTCGAGCCAGGTGCTCGAGAACATCCGCGCCATTCTCGGGGTGTGCTTGGCGGAGCGCTCGATGACCAAGATCTTGTTCACCGACGCCGTGGGCGTCGACCCGGAGTTCGAACGCAAGCTCACCACGTTCTATGATTCCGTCGTTCAGCTTTTGACCGAGAGCCTCAAGGACGGACAGGCGCTCGGCGTGGTGGCCGATGGTGAGCCGAGGGTGCTTTCGTACCTCACGATTGGGGCCCTCAAGGAGCTCCTCTATCAGGCGGTCACGCTGGGGTTGGCAGCGGAGAGCGCCGAGGCGTTGACCAAGCAGGTGTACGACTTCCTCTGCTCCGGCTATTTGCGCGTTGCGGCGGACGGCGGGGGTAGAAAAGTGCGGCCCGGGCGGCGCGCCTGAGCCTCACGGGCGCGTGCAGGGGCGGGCAGGGCGGTACGGACTCGCGGAACGGAGCGCTCGCCTCAGGTTTCTGCTCCGTTTCAACTGCGCCTCGCAGCCGATTTCGGGCACCCCGCATTCGGCCGCTCGCTGGTGCCGTCGACGCCTTCGGACAGCCGCAAAGTCCCCCGAAATATCGGTAGATTTCGCAGCGGCCAGGGGTACCGTTCGCCCCGTCCCGATGTTCGATCCCGGTTCCGAAAACTCCGCCAGCCTCGCCTTCGTCGAGGCCCTCTTCGCCTCCTATCTGGAGAATCCGGACTCCGTTCCGCCCGATTGGCGCTCCTACTTCGACCGTACGTCGGAAGGGCCGACCCGGGTGGGTCCGACCTTCAAGCCGCGGTCGGTGTTCGATCCCGGACGGTCGACCTATCGCAGTCGTGACACTGCGAACGGCAACGGCAATGGTCATGCGCCTGCCGCTGAGGCGAAGGAGGCGGCGCGCGGAACGACTGCTCACGCTCTCGCGTCGCAAGACCGCGTGGACGCCCTCGTGCGCGCGTACCGCGTGCGCGGTCACATGGTGGCGCAAATCGATCCGCTCGGCCTGCCGCGCTCGGCGCAGCCGGAGCTCGACCCGGGATTCTACGGTCTCGGTCCGGAGGACATGGACCGCGTGTTCTCGAGTCGCACCATCTTCGGCGCGCAAACCTTGGAGCTGCGCGAGATCATTCGTCGCCTGAGCACGACCTACTGTCGCTCGATCGGCGTGCAGTTCATGCACATCGACGACCTCGAGGTAAAGAACTGGCTGCAAGAGCGCATGGAGGGAACGCTCAATCGCCTCCGCCTGAGCCGCGAAGAGCAGCTGCGCATTTTGGTGAAGCTCACCGACGCCGTCATCTTCGAGGAGTTCGTGCAGAAGAAGTTCTTGGGCGCCAAGAGCTTCTCGCTCGAGGGTTCGGAGAGCTTGGTGCCGCTCCTTTCCTTCGCGATCGAGCGCGCAGCGCTGCACGGGGTCAACGAAGTCGTCGTCGGCATGGCTCACCGCGGTCGCTTGAACGTGCTGGCCAACATCCTCGGCAAGAGTCCGCGCAACATCTTCCGCGAGTTTGCCGACGTCGATCCCGAACTCTTCTTCGGCAGCGGCGACGTGAAGTATCACCTCGGCCACAGCTCCGACTACGTGACGGCCAGCGGCAAGCGCGTTCACCTGTCGCTGTGCTTCAACCCGAGTCACCTCGAGTACGTGAACCCGGTGGCGCTCGGACGCGTCCGCGCCAAGCAAGACCGCATGGGCGATCAGTCGCGCATGCGCAAATGCGCGATTCTCATCCACGGCGACGCCGCCTTCGCTGGCGAAGGAGTCGTGCAGGAGACGTTGCTCCTCTCACAGCTCGAGGCTTACGCGACGGGCGGCACGATCCACGTGATCGTCAACAACCAGATCGGTTTTACGACGCCGCCTTCCGAAGCGCGTTCCAGCACCTACGCCACCGATGTCGCGAAGATGCTGCAGATCCCCATCTTCCACGTGAATGGTGAGGATCCGGAGGCAGTCGCGCAGGTGGTGCTCCTGGCCATGGATTTCCGGCGCACCTTCTCGCGCGACGTCGTGATCGACATGTACGGCTACCGTCGTCACGGCCACAACGAGAGCGACGAGCCGGCGTTCACGCAGCCGCTCCTCTACAAAGCGATCGCAGAGCGCGCGAGCGTACGGGACGGCTATCTCGAGCACCTGCTGCAGCTCGGAGAGGTGACGCGGGACGAGGCAGACCAAATTGCCATCGAACGGCGCGCACAGCTCGACCTCGAGCTCAGCGAAGCGCGTCGCGCCGACTACGTGCGCATCCACGACTGGCTCGGCGGCGTCTGGCAAGGCTATCAAGGCGGCCCTGAGACGGACGTCCCCGACGTGGACACCGGCGTTCCCGCCGACACGATTCGCGAGCTGATGACCAAGGTCACGGCGCTACCGGACGACTTCACGGCGAACAAGAAGATCTTGCGGCTCTTCAAGCAGCGCCAGGAAATGGGCGAAGGCAAGCGACCGTTCGATTGGGGCGCGGGCGAAACGTTGGCGTTCGCGAGTCTGGTGACGAGCGGCGTGCGCGTGCGCCTCACGGGACAGGACTGTGGGCGTGGCACCTTCTCCCATCGACATGCCGTGGTTCACGATTCCGAGAACGGGCGTCGCTACATGCCCCTCTCGCATCTGGCGCCCGACCAAGGGCCCATCGAGGTTGCCAACAGCCCGCTCAGCGAGGCGGGCGTCATGGGCTTCGAGTACGGCTACAGCCTGGACTTCCCGGATGCGCTCGTGATGTGGGAGGCGCAGTTCGGAGACTTCGCCAACTCGGCGCAAGTCATCATCGACCAATTCATCTCGTCGGCCGAAGACAAGTGGAAGCGCCTGAGCGGCCTTTGCATGCTGCTCCCACACGGCTTCGAAGGGCAGGGCCCGGAGCATTCGAGCGCGCGCCTCGAGCGCTTCTTGACCCTGGCGGCAGAGGACAACATGCAGATCTGCCAGCCAACGACGCCAGCCAACTTCTTCCACCTTCTGCGGCGTCAGGTCGTTCGCCCATGGCGCAAGCCTCTGGTGGTGATGACCCCGAAGAGTCTGCTGCGGCACCCCGAAGCCGTGAGCCAGCTCGCCGACTTCGAGCGCGGTGGCTTCCAGCGTATTTTGCCGGACACGCGTGAGAATCCGAGCGTGACCAAACGCATCTTCCTGTGCAGTGGGAAGATCTACTACGAGCTCGCGCAGCGGCGCGCGGAGCTCAAGCGCGACGACGTGGCCATCTTGCGACTCGAGCAGCTGTATCCGCTCACCGAGCAACACTTGGCTCAACACCTCGATCAGTACGCGCCCGGCACGCCCGTCGTGTGGGTCCAGGACGAGCCCGAGAACATGGGCGCTTGGCGTTACTTGCTCGCCACATTCGAGCGCAACTTGCTCGGCAAGTTCCCGTTCCATCTGGCGTCACGCCCAGCGTCGGCCAGCCCTGCGACGGGCTCTGCGCACACCCACAAGATCGAAGCAGAGCGCCTCATGGAGAGCGCGTTTTCCGGCTGACGGTCAGCGCTGAACAGTTTTCGTCAGCGCCGCTTGCTGCTTTGGTGGCGAGCGGCCAAGATCCGGCGCGCGCGAAGCCGGTATCCAGGACCGCCGGCTGAGGTCCTGGAGTAGGGACAGCAGCCTCAGTACGACAAACAGGAAGCGAAGTAGGGAGCCTTTAAGATGGCCGTCGAGCTCAAGGTACCGCCAGCTGGCGAGTCGATCACGGAAGTCCAGATCGGCGAATGGCTGAAGAAGGAAGGCGACGCAGTCCGTCGCGACGAGGTCCTCGTCGTGATTGAGACGGACAAGGTCACCGTGGAGCTCGCCGCTCCAGAAGATGGGACGCTCAGCAAGATCCTCGTGCGCTCCGGACAGGACGCAGCCGTGGGTGACGTCGTGGGCCTTCTCGAGCCGGGCGCCGTCGCGGCTGCCACTGGTCCAGCGCCCAGCGCGCCGAGTGCGCCCCGTGCGCCGGAGCCCGCCAAGCAGGCCGCACCAGCTGCTCCCTCGCCCCCGCCGGCGAGCAGCGGCGATCGCCCCTCCGAGCCGCCGAGCGTGCGTGACTCCATGCCGCCGCAAGGTTTTGCCCGGGTCATGCCGGCCGCGCGTCGCGCCGCTGCGGACGCAGGCATCGACCCCTCCACCGTGACGCCGTCCGGCCCGGGCGGCCGCGTCCTCAAAGAGGACGTGGAGAGGCAAGTGGCGGCGAAGCCCGCCAAGCCGGCACCCGCTGCCGCTGGGCTCGGCGCTCCCGTGCCGCGTGCAGCCGACGAGCGCGGCGAAGAAATCGTCAACATGACGCCCATGCGTCGCAAGATTGCAGAGCGCCTGGTCGAGGCTCAGCAGTCGATGGCGCTCTTGACCACCTTCAACGAGGTGGACATGTCGGCGGTGATGGCGCTGCGTAAGCAGTACCAAGATCTGTTCGTGAAGAAGTACGGCATCAAGCTCGGCTTCATGTCCTTCTTCTTGAAGGCGGCGATCGAGGCCCTGAAGGAGTTCCCCGCAGTCAACGCCGAGGTGAACGGCCGCCAGATCGTCTACAAGAACTACTTCGACATCGGTGTCGCAGTGGGTGGCGGCAAAGGCTTGGTGGTGCCGGTCGTGCGGAACGCCGATCGCCTGAGCTTTTCGGAAGTCGAGCGGACGATCGCCGATTTCGGCACGCGCGCGCAGAAGAACGAGATCAAGCTCGAGGAGCTGGCCGGCGGCACCTTCACCATCAGCAACGGCGGCGTTTACGGTTCGATGCTGTCGACCCCCATCGTGAACCCGCCACAAAGCGGCATCTTGGGTTTGCACAACATCGTCGAGCGGCCAGTGGCCGTCGCCGGCAAGGTCGAGATTCGACCCATCATGTACCTGGCCCTCACCTACGATCATCGCATCGTCGACGGGCGTGAGGCGGTGACGTTCCTGCGGCGCGTGAAGGAATGCATCGAAGATCCTGCACGCATCATGATCGAGGTTTGAGCGAAGAAATGACGCACCACGACGTCGTATTCATTGGCGGTGGCCCTGCGGGCTACACCGGGGCAATTCGCGCAGCTCAGCTCGGCTTTCGAACTGCCTGCATCGAGATGGAGCCCAAGCTCGGAGGCACGTGTCTCCGAGTGGGCTGCATTCCGAGCAAGGCGCTTCTCGAGGCCAGCGAGAAGTACGAGAGCACGCGTCACCATCTAGCTGAGTTCGGCGTGCGCGTCGGCGAGGTCGGCTTGGACTTGCCGCAGATGATGAAGCGCAAGGAGTCCATCGTCGACGGCCTCACCGGCGGCGTGGACTTCCTGTTCAAGAAGAACAAGGTCGCGCGCTACTTGGGCCACGCCCGCATCGTGAGTGCAGGGGAAGCAGCCGGTGCGCGAGTTCGCATCACGGACTCCTCGGGCGCGGTCAGCGAAATCAGTGCTGATCACGTCATCATCGCCACCGGTAGCAACGTGGCTCCGCTCAAAGGCGTCGAAGTCGACGGCGATCGTGTCGGCACCAGCACGGAGGCGCTGTCGTTTCCTGGTGTGCCCAAGTCGCTCGTGGTGATTGGCGCTGGCTACATCGGGCTCGAGATGGGGTCCGTGTGGCGCCGCTTGGGTTCGCAAGTCACGGTGGTCGAGTATCTGGACCGCATCCTGCCCGGCATGGATCTCGAGATCGCGCGCGAAGCGCTGAAGCTCTTCAAGAAGCAAGGCTTCGAGTTCAAGCTCGGCTGCAAGGTGACCTCAGCTCGCCGCGATGGCGACATGGCGGTCGTCGAGATCGAAGGGCAGGAACCTCTGCGTGCCGAACGCGTGCTGCTCTCCGCGGGACGCGTCCCGAATACCGACGGCCTCGGACTCGACGAGATCGGTGTCGAGAGAGATCGCCGCGGCTTCATCGTGGCCGACGGAAACTATCGTACCAACGTGCCGGGGCTTTACGCCGTCGGTGACGTCATTGGTGGTGCCATGCTCGCGCACAAGGCCGAAGAAGAAGGCGTAGCGTGCGTCGAGCTGATTTCCGGGCAGCACGGCCACGTCAACTACGATGCGATCCCAGGCGTCGTGTACACCGAACCGGAGATCGCGACCGTGGGCCGCACCGAGGAGCAGCTGAGTGAGCTGGGTGTGCCCTTCAAGAAGGGCGTCTTCGCATTCATTGCCAACGGGCGAGCTCGCGCACTCGGCTCGACGGCAGGCAAGGTGAAGATCCTGGCTGACGCGAGCACGGACCGTGTGCTCGGTGTTCACATCATCGGACCGCGTGCCGGCGACCTGATCGCCGAAGCAGTGGCAGCCATCGAGTTCGGTGCCAGCTCCGAAGACATCGCTCGCACGTGCCATGCGCATCCGACGCTGTCGGAGGCCGTGCGGGAGGCCGCACTCGGCGTGACGGATCGCATTCGTCAGGCGTGACGTTCGGAGGAACGGGCTCGACGCAAGACGCACCGCTGCGCCGCCCACCGCTGGAAAGCTTCCAGTCTGCTGTAGAACGTGTCCCACCTAGTAGGCCCTCGGCCTACCCTTTGCGAGAAATGCATCCGATGCACGCCGACGTTTCGATTGTCACCGTCCACACTGAGGCTAAGCTGGGAGCGTGAAGTCTTCTCGTTGGCTCGGGCTGGCCGTCATTTGGGCCGCCTCTGCCTGCAATTTGTACCACGATGGCCTCATCGACGAGGCGACGAACGACGACTCGGGTGGAAGCACTTCCGGCGGTCAAGGCAACGGCGGCGGCTCGGGCGGCGAAATGTCGGGCGGCGGCACGCCGGGTGGTGGCGGCGCGAGTGGCGGCGAAGCGGGCTCCGGGGGCGGTGAATCCGGGGGCTCGGGCGGTGGCGACACCGGTGGCGGCGGCTCGGGCGGTGGCGATTCGGGTGGCGGCGGCAGTGACGGCGGCTCCGGCGGTGGTGACTCGGGTGGTGGCGGCGGCTCGGGTGGCGGCAGCGGCGGTGCTCCCCCATCGGTGCTCGACCTCGTCGATGATCTCTCCAGCGGACAGCTGATCTACGCCAGCACGAAGTTCAACGGGGAGTGGACGCGCTACTCACAGCCGTCCGGAATTACCTGGGATCCTGCCGACATGGAGGATGCCATCATCGATGATGATGGGGACAACGTCCTGCACATCAAGGCGACGTTCACTGCCTCGAGCAATGATTGGGGCGTCGACATCGTGCTGCCGCTACAAAGCGGAGAAGAGTACGACCTCAGCGGTTACGACGGCATCCGCTTCCGCGCGCGGCGCGAGGTAGATGCGCCGACGACAGGTCTTCGCTTGGCCATCGAGGACGAAGCGTCGCACCGAGGTTCGTCGCTGTGCACCATGGGCACTGGCGCCACGTCGGGTTACATGGAGCCGGACTGCGACAATCACGCGGTGCGAAATTCCCAGGTCCCCCTGTCGGAGAGCTGGACGACTTACACCATTCTCCTGGAAGACTTCGAAGGGGACGAAGGCGTGAGTGGCGATCGTGAGCTCGACTTCGACCCCACGAGGGCATACGCGATTCATTTCCAGATGGATCCGGACGAGATCGAGCCCGTCGATTTCTACCTCGACGACATCTACCTCTACGAGCAGTGAGGGCGAAGCGCTCGGCGGTTGCTCGCTCGTCGTAGCGTACGCGCTCGGCCGTTGCCCGCTCGGCGGTTGCTCGCTCGAAGAAGCACGCGGGGTGCTGATGAGATGTTCTCAGCACCCGGTCAGGCGGGCTTGCCGTGACTCGTTCCGGTCACGCGGGTGCGTACCGAGTACACGCTGTCGCCGGTGAGAATGCCGCCGCGACCGAAGAGGCGGCCGCGCTCCCAATTGGAGAGCCCGAGCTCGGGCCGATCGAGCGCGTACTGGCCATCGACCCAGCGCGTGAAGCCATCGCCCACGAACGGGGCATCGACGCTCTCGTAAAAGTTGCGGTGCTGCTCGCTGTCGCGGCTGAGCAGGCAGGCGACGAACTTGGGGCTCTGCTGGTTGAAGAGAGCGACCGCTTCGCTCACGTCGTCCACCAAGCACAGCGTCACCTCGGGTGACCCTTCCCATTCCCATTCTCGCCCAAGTTCGGTCATGGCAATGACCTCGGCTTGTGGCTCGTCGTGAATGCCGTCGGCGCGCACGATGGGGACGACGCGCGAATGAATGGCCTCGAATCCGGCGAACTGGCTGCCGCTGGCCACATGCAGCTTGTAGCTCGTTTGACGCCGCGCGGCGGCGCGCTCCAGTCCACGCAGGAACGCCGGCACCAGCGCGTCGGCAGCCGAACGGACGATGCAGCAGGTGTTCAGAGTGTTGCAGACCTTGCGGTCCAGGGAATCGGCCACACACTGCTCGACGTCAGCGGCGCTGGCGCTGCCGTCTGCCACCAGCCAGGCGCCGCCCGTTCCATGCAAGCTGACCGGTATCCCTGCGCTTTGAGCCAGGGTGCCCAACGTGTCGACGGCGGCACCACTCCCGCGGGCAACGGCTAGCGAGACGCGTGCGTCGAGGAACAGGGACCAGCCCGCTGCGTGAGCCGCGCTATCCACGATACTGACTGCGCCACGGGGCAGGCCGGCCGCCTCGAGCGCCGGCCAAGTACAGAGCTCCAGAATCTTCTTGGCTGTGCCGAGCGCATCGCTGCCGATGCGGAAGACCACAGCGTTGCCGCCACGCAGCACACCCGTGGCGTCTGCGACCACGTTCGGTCTGCCTTCGAACACGAACGCCACCACTCCGAGCTCTGCCCCGATCAAATCGGCACGCCAACCTTCGTGCTGGACCGACTCGAGCACACGACCTCGCATCGAGCCTGCCGATTGCCACGCGCGCAAGCCATCGATCATCCCCTTTCGCATCGCCGCCGATGTCTCGAGCCGCGTCGTCGAGCGGCCGCGTTCGCGCGCGCGCTCGACGTCCCGAGCGTTCTCGACTTGGACCTCGTGCCACAGTCGGTCGTCAGCGAGGCGCGTCGCGAAGCCATCGAAGAATGCCTCGATCTGGGCATCGGTCGCCTCCCGCAGGCCGGGGACGGCGAGGCGGGCCTCCGAGACGGCGGCGGCCGCAATCTGGCGCTCGGAACCGGGGATGTGAAGCACCTCACCCCGGCCCGGCACCACGAACAGGGCATCGCCAGGCTGGAAAGCCGCCGCCAGCCGGGCGTCGACGCGGAAGACCCTGTCATTTCCCACCAAAATCCGCATGCCGGGTTCAAGACGATCCAGCGGCTCGACTGCACTCATGGGCGAAAACTCCCCCGGTCCAGTGGCCTTGTCAAAAACGCCCTCGGCGGACCCGGTAGGCCACAAAAAAGCCGCCAATAACCCTTGCCAGGCGGCCCGAGGGCGATGAAAAACGGGCCTCCAGATGACGAACATCGACCTCCGAGGAAAAAGAGCACTCGTAGCGGGCGTGGCCGACGCGGTCGGCTTCGGGTTTGCCATTGCGAAATCGCTCGCCGAGTGTGGCGCCCAGGTGGCGGTAGCGAGTTGGCCGCCTGCCATGGGCATCTTCGAGACCATGCTGCGCCGTGGAAAGATGGATGACTCTCGTCGCCTTGGTGACGGTCGGATCCTCGAGTTCAGCAAGATCTACGCGCTCGACGCTGCCTACGACACGATGGAGGACGTTCCGGCCGATGTGCGCGACAACAAGCGCTACAGCGAGCGTGGCGACTTCACGATCGCTGGCTTGGTCGAGAATTGGCGCAAGGATTTCGGACCAGATTCGATGGACATTCTGGTGCACTCGCTCGCCAACGGACCGGAAGCCGCCAAGGACGTGATCGACACCTCGCGCCGCGGCTATCTGTCTGCCCTCGGCGTGAGCGCGTACTCGATGGTGAGCATGGTCGCCAAGTTCGGCCCGCTGATGCCGCGCGGTGCTTCTGCCATCAGCCTCACGTACTTGGGCGCGCAGCAGGTCATTCAGGGGTATGGCGGTGGCATGAACGCCGCCAAAGCGGCGCTCGAGAGCGACACGAAGTACTTGGCGTTCCAGGCTGGTCGCCGCTACGGCATCCGTGTCAACACGATCTCGGCTGGCCCCTTTGCGACTCGCGCTGCGAGCGCGACCGGCAAGATCAAGGAGTACATCGAGCACTACGAGATGCACGCGCCGTTGCAGGAGCGGCTGACACAAGAAGAAGTCGCCAACGTGGTGTCTTTCATCGCAAGCCCGCTCGCCAGCGGGATCACTGGCAGCACCGTGTTCGTGGACAAGGGCTTCCACGCCATGGGCATCAGCGGCGCCTGAGGCGTGGCTCCGTCCGCCAGCGCAAGCTGGGCACTCGTGTGGCATCCATGCAGTCCATGTGCGCTTTCTGCGCGCGGGTCGGCAGCTGTGCGTCGCGACTCCGATCCACGCAGGACGGAGCTTTCCCGGTTCGTTGCGGGCAGCCGCGCGGTGTTTCGCACAGCGCAGGCCCCAGCGCGCGCGCCGCTCGGCGTCCGCACGGCGCGCTCTCGGCAGTCCTCGCGGGTAACGTCGCGAAATCGGGAGCTTTGCAAAAACGACATGGACCGCGTCGAATCGTTGCTTGCGGCGCGCTCGACGCAGCCTCACCCTCGTCGGGCTCTCGGTGGCGAATGTGCTGCACGAGACGAGGGGATCTCCCGTTTGGGGAAACGGGGGAATGAGCGGCAGAGGCCGCGGGTTGGGTGGAGAACGGGAAGCATGCGCGCAGAATCAACGCGACACGAGATGACTCTGCTGGTCATCGAACACGGTGCTGAATGGCCAGCGTGGGCCGGGCTACTGAGAGAGCTTGCACCGAATTGCGCCGTCGAGGCTCAGCTGCCTCGTGAACCCTATGAAGCATTTGCGGAGCGCTTGCTCGTTCGTCTGCAGCGACTGCGCGAGCAGCGCGTGACGCTTCGAGGCGCGGGCTTCGCGTGCGCACTGCGTCCTTATCGCGATACCGATCGCTTGGGCGAGCTGCGCCGCACGCTGTGCCAGCAGGTGCTCGAGCGCTTGCGTGATCGTGATGCTGGAGCAGCGGATCCGCAGAAGGCAGATGAGCAGCTCATCATCGGCGGTGGCGATTGGCGTCGTGGCATCGAAGAGGCGCGCTCGCGGGCGGAGCTCATCGCGCTCTGGAGTGACCTATCCGAGCTGGCGCCGGGTCGGCTGGTGTCCCTCCGCTTCGACGAGGGCATGACGAGCGGGGTGTATCCCGTCTCGGAATCTGCTGCGGCGCTGCTCGCGCGTGCGGCCGACGGCTGAAAAAGGCCGGAACGTCACGGCCGTGGAGGAGCGCTGTCCGGCACCTCCGCGTCCGCGCGCGCCACCCCCGTGACCGCGGCCTTCACGGCTTGCGCCAGGAAGACCAGCGTCCCGTAGCCGAGGCCGGCAACGACACCGGCATCGACGATGCCTCGCCAAGGCGAAGGCAGGTGTCTGACGAGCACGACGGCCATGGCCACGAGCGAAGTGACGATCCAGGCGGACCAACGCGCGCGACGTTGAGCATGAAAGAAGCCCATCGCAAAAAGCGGTGCAGCCACGACGTGCCAGGTGGCCGGCTGCGATGCGCGGGCCAAGTAGAGTGCGCGCGACACGACGCGGGGTACGAAGCGCAGCTGAAAGCCGCGGTAGCCTTCCAAGTACAGGTTGAGCACCACGAACGACCAGAGCATGCCCGCCTCCATCGTCGACAATGGGCCGCGGATCGCTTGGGCCGCGACCGGCACGAGCTTGATCACGCCTTGCATGAGCAGAAGCAGCACACCCAACGTGGCCCACGCGTAGACGAGTCGGCGGAGGGGCTGCGTGGCCCGTGTGGCATGAGCCTCGCCCGGGCTGACGACATGCTGGCCGGGGCGCTCGCTCGCGAGGGACTCTCCCATGGTCGGGGCCCCCTATCGCAGCAGGCTCCTGAGGTCGAGCAGCGGCAGCTCCACGCTCGCACTCGGCCGTTTTACGGCTGAGCAGGCGGGTCGAGCCGCCCTTCGCACTCCAGGGCACCGAGGAACGCCACGAGCGCGTCGATTTCCCCCTCGGTGAGTCCACGATCCTGCATCAAGGGCGTCTTGTTCTTGTTGTCGAAGCCGCCGGTTGCCATGAACTTCACCGCTTCGCGCAGTGTCTTGGCGCTGCCGTCGTGGAAATAGGGCGCGCTCTTGGACACGTGACGCAAGGTTGGCGGCTTGAACGCTGCCCAGTCGTGCTCTTTCTCGGTCACCTTCATCCGACCGACGTCGACGTCCTTTTCGGCGACGTCCTTGGTGCCGACGCCCACGTTGAAGAACGTGCCGGCTCCCATGTACGCGGTGGAGAAGTGCGGTGGGGCGTGACAGGCCGTGCACAGTGCTTTGCCCATGAAGAGGCCGAGGCCGGCCTTCTGCTCGCTCGTGAGAGCAGCCTTGTCGCCGCGGGCGTAGCGATCGTAGGCAGTGTCCTTGCAGATGAGCGTTCGCTCGTAGGCGGCGAGAGCGCGGACGATCAGGTCGGGCCCGACCGGCTCGCCTGGGAATGCTGCGCCGAAGCGCGCCTTGTACTCTGGCAGAGCCGCCATCTCTTTGGCCTTCTTTTCGGCGTTCTCCTTGCCGACGCCGAGGTTGCCACCCGTCCAAGCTCCGAGCGCCTGCGCTTCGAGAGAGTCAGCGCGCCCATCCCAGTAGAGCTTCGGCAGGTAGGCCACGTTCCAGATGGTGGGACTGTGGCGCGTCAGCTGCTTCTCATGAGCACCGACGGCAAGCGGCGTCGCTCCGCCGTTACCGTGCTCGTTCTGATGGCAGGAGTAGCAAGACAGCTTGCCGTCCCCGCTGAGACGCGCATCGAAGAACAGGCGGTGGCCGAGGTCGACCTTCGCCGCCGTCTGCGGTTGGTCGGCAGGGACGGGCACCTCGGGCAGCGATGGCAGCTTCATGTCGTCGACGGCCAGAGCCTCTGCCTGGGGAGGCGCTGGGGCGGGGGCGCTGGCGCTGGGCGCAGCAGCTCGACCAGACGACTCGTCGGGAGCGCGCTTGCAGCCCAAGGCGAGACAGAACGAGAAGACGAGCGGAATCCTGCGCCAGGTCATGGGCCTTTAGGTTCGTAGTTCTCGGCGGAGAACTCAACGGCGGAGCGGCCCGAGTGCCATTTCCAGCGCGCGCAGCCGAGCAACCGCCAGCTCGACTCCGGGGCCGAGGCGCTCGATGCGCATCACGAGGAGTGCTCGGATCCGATCCAAGGCCGGGCGTTTGAGCCGCAGGAGCTCGGCATCCGGCGGCAGAGCTTCGCAGAGCTCGCCGAGCGCACGCCCCGGCAGGCCTGCCAGTGAAGGAGCGTCGTCTGCCGACTCGGTGCCCAAGCGGTCGACCAAGATGCGGACGAGTCGAGGCGATCGGGTGAGGATGAGCGCCAGCGCGTCGGGCTCGACGCAAGCCGGGCCACGCTCGGTCACTGCCTCGTGCATGGCTTCGAGCGGGCAGTGAGTCGCAGCCGCCAGGGGCAAGGGCACGCCACTTTTCAGCCAAGCCACGAAGTGGTGGGGCAGGAGGGATGCGAACTCGATGTGCTGTCCTCTCGTCGCGAGCTCTGGCAGGAGCGCGGGTGGAACGCGGAGCCAGAGCTTGTGCAGGAGCTCGCGGTTCGTCACTTTTTCGAGCGTGTGGGGGCCGAAGACGTCCCAGGCACGTTCGAGCGCGGCGTCGCCGATCTGCTGAATTGCCGTGCGAAGAACGAGATCGAGCTCTGCAGGCGAGACGTCGCGAAAGGATTCGTGCTCGAGTGCCTCCATGCTTCGCGCCGGCCGCCGCTCCGATATCAGAGCCTCGAGCATGCTCAGCACGAACGGCTTTTTGGCGCTGTCAGCGTTCAGGCTCTGCGACAAGAGGAGCCACGCTGGTCCCACTCTTCGGTCGGACGAGGCGGCCACCTTGGCGCAATCCTCGGCAAAGGTCGCCCTGATGGCAGGCTGACTCGTACGATGGGGATCGAGCTCTCGTTCACGCAGTGGCTGCGTGGTCGACAGAGCCGCGATGGCGGCGCGGTGCGCCCGAGCTCCCGCGAGCGGCAGCGTCGGTACGATTTCTGCGCCGATGCGCACCAGGAGATCGGTGGCTTGGGTCAAGAGATCAGCCTTCAGGTCGTCCGGAATGGGCTCGGCCAGAAGCTCGACCTCGGCGAGTTGACGCAGGCTGGCATCGAGCGCCGCCAGGTGGCTGGGTTCGGTGGGATCGAGCTGATCGAGCAGCGTTTCCAAGGCAGTGAAGTGTCCGCGTAGGAAGCGAGCCAAAAGGGCGATCTCGAGTTCTTCTCGCTTTCGGCTGTCGAGGAGCGCGGCGCCCCATTCCGACGGGGACATCTCGAGCGCCGTCCCGTTGGCGCGAGCCGAGAGCAAGCTGACCAACCAATGCGGACGTAATGACAGCTCGGCATCGGCGCGCACTTCCGTGGCGGCGGGACCGACCAGGAGCCCACCGAGTGCCAGCGAGCGAGCGATGCGGTAGCCGCTGGGTGGCAAGCGGCGGGCCGCGCGCGCCATTCGTGCCCCACGTTCGCGGTCATCGTCGGCAAGACGCATCGCCCGCACGAGCCATTCCTCGTCGGGAGCTTCTCGAGAGGTGGCCAGAAGGTCCGCCCAGGCATCGAGCGTTCGCGGAGCCGCAAGGTCCACGTCCGGCTCAACGAGGCATCGTGCAGCAGCCTGTCCGAGCGCAGCGAATGCCTGCGCACTGGCGGCCGGTCCCCAGCTCGTGTCGATCAGCGCGTCTGACAGCCGCTTTTCCACGAAGGAACGGCCCAGATCATCGAGCGACTTTCCTCGCAAGCCTTGAGGGGAGAACTCATCGAGTGCCCCGAGCAGCCCCAGCACTTCGCCGAAGCCGAGGACGGCGCGGTGTGGGAGAGCCACCTGTTTGATCCAGGTCTCCGCCCGGGACGCAGAGAAGTGCCCCGTTCCGTCGAGGCGCGCCGCGAGCCACTCGACCAGCGCGCTCAGGTACTCGTCGATGGGCGGAGAATGGAACGTGGCAAAACCGTCTGGTGCGAGTGGCTCTGGGCTCGCCACGCAGACAGGCGAGGCTCGACCGAGCAGTGCCTGGGCGGTGCGCGGTCGAAGCGCGATGCGCGGGGCGAGTTCGATGAAGAGCGCCCCGACGCTCGGGAGACTCGCCCAGTCGGCGTCGTGCTCGATGCGCACGTGCTCGGCGAGGCCGCGCGCGTGGAGCCACGCACCGGCCAAGCTCTTGCCCGCGCCGGCCGGAGCCACCCAGTACGCGCCCTGCCAGCTCGGGGGGCTCAGCGCCCGCTCCGGGATGCCGGGGGGCAGGGCTTCCCGGCCCAAGTCCAGCTCTCGGGCGAAGCGGGCGTCCGCGAGGCGCACCCGTCGTCCGTGAATCAGGGTGGCCGGCTCGCCGAGGGCGACCCGGAGATCCCCCAGCGGACGACCGAGCACCCGGCAGATGACGCGCTGCACCTCAGCCCTGTCCCGCAGCCAATCCAGATCGATTTCCCGGTCGAGCTTACTGAACAATGTCGCTAAGCTGCGCGACTGGATCTCGACCGCGGCGGGCCAATCGGTGTGCTCGAGGCACGTATCCGCCAGTCTGCCGAAGCTTTGCATCGGCGGCTCGGAGAGCTGCATGAGATCGCGCAACCAACCCACGCGCAGCATGTTTGCATCCTGCATGCAGGATGCAAAATAATGCGCACAACCTCAGTAATCCCCACAGCTTACGCCAGCCACGCCAAACCTGATCCTCTCCCAGGTTGATGCAAACCCCCTGGCGAACGCCCTGGCACATCCTCCCCAGGTTGATGAGAAAGGGCGGGAAATTAGGCCCTCCCAGCGAGGCGCGCCTCGAGCGCGGCCCCCTCCGCCATACCCTTTCCCGCCATACCCTTTCCTAGGTTGATGCAGCGACGCACTCCAGCGGTGCCCTCAGGGGGGTGCCCTCCCGGAGACCCTTCCCAGGTTGATGGCGCAGGTTGATGGCGGGGACCCCTCCCAGGTTGATGGAGAACCGGATGGAAGGTGGGGGGCGTCGCGGGAAGCGGCTCGCGGCACCGTGGGTGCGCCGCGGAGGGTCGTTGGGGAGGGCGACCGTCGGAGCGACAAACTTCCGGGGTTGTCGGGGTGCAGCGGTGGTTGGGCCACGGGCGCCAGGCTATGAACCCGCGCGCGCTCGGCCAGGGACCCCTGCTGCACGTCTGCTCCCCCATGGAACAATTGCCTGAGCTTTTGGTCTGGTACGTCGTGTTTCTCTTCAGCACGACATTCCACGAGTTCGCACACGCCCAAGTGGCCTACTGGGGAGGCGACACGACCGCGTACGAAGGCGGTCAGGTGAGCCTGGATCCAATCCCGCACATTCGGCGTTCGCCCTTCGGGCTCGTGCTGATCCCGCTCCTCAGCTTCTTTCTGACGGGCTGGATGATTGGCTGGGCCTCTGCGCCCTTCGACCCGCGGTGGGCACGCCGCTACCCACGGAAGTATGCGCTCATGTCGCTCGCGGGACCGGCGGCGAATCTGCTCCTCGCGACGGTGGCGTTCGTCGCTATTCGCGCACTCGTTGGCGCCGACGTGCTCGAGCTCGGCTCGTCGATGAACATCGAGTCGATCGTCGAAGCGAAGGGGCCAGAAGGCTACAGAAGTCCGCTTGGTGCAGTCGCCCTGGGGCTGAGCGTCATGTTGTCCCTGAACGTGCTTCTCGGCGTCTTCAACCTGCTGCCTGCGGTGCCGCTCGATGGCGCCAGCGTGCTCGAGGGCCTGTTTCCGCGCTCGATGGGGACCTTCTACGACAAGGTTCGCTCGACCGGCATCTACTACTTTCTCGGCATCATCCTGGCATGGCGGATCTTTCCGCTGGTCGGGATCCCGGCACTCTACCTCGCCATTCAGCTGCTCCACTTCTAGCGAACCGACGAGGCTGGCGCACCGCGCACGGGGGGTGTGAAGGTGGCGCTCACGTGGTTGCTGCACGGCGAGGGCGCGATGGTTGCACGGCGTGTGGCAGGCGCGCGCGGGGTGGCGCGCACGGCGGGTGAAGGTGGCGCTCACGTGGTTGCTGCGCGGCGAGGGCGCGATGGCTCCGCGGCGTGTGACAGCCGCGCGCGGGGTGGGCGGGGACTTCGTGCTGGCGGCGTGAGGGTGAGAGCCGCGCGCGGCGAAGGCGGGAGGGTTGTTCGGCCTGTGTAGCCGCGCGCGGGGGGTAAGCGCGATGGTTGCGCGGCGTGTGTAGCCGCGCGCGGGGTGTGTAGCCGCGCGGCGTGGCGCGTGAAAGTGCCGTTCCCTGCGGCAGGGGCGCGTGGCATGGGCGCGCTGCTGCGCGGTGTGCGGCAGCGGCGCGCGGCATGGGCGCGCTGGGTTGCGCGGTGTGTGGCAGGGGCGCGTGGCATGGGCGCGCTGGGCTGCGCGGTGTGCGGCAGCGGCGCGCGGCATGGGCGCGCTGGGCTGCGCGGTGTGCGGCAGCGGCGCGTGGCATGGGCGCGCTGGGCTGTGGGGTGTGTGGCAGCGGCGAGGGCGCGCGACGGGGGTAGGCGCGATGGAGCGCGGCGGCGTTGGGCGCGGACGTGAGCAGCGCGGGCGCGCGCTTCGGCGAGCGCGACCGCCCCCTCACGCGCTGACGTTCACTCAGCGGGCGCTGGCGGGATGGGAGAGAGCACGGGTGTGCGTGGCACGGCCGGGGGCGCGACAGCGGAGTCCGGGCCGTCGTCGTGCGTGTGCTCTTCGGGTGCGGGCAAGCCGTAGCGCGCGAGCAGACGATCCCGCGCTTCGACGTCGATCCAGTTCTTGAAGCGGGCGCGGTCCGTCGGAACGCGCAGATCGCTGACGATGCCGAGCCAGGAGAGGACGCGGAGCGTGTAGTAGCTGATGTCGATCTCCCACCAGAAGAAGCCCTGATTGGCGGTCGACGAGTAGTAGTGGTGGTTGTTGTGCCAGCCTTCACCGAGCGTCACGAGTGCGAGCAAGAAGGAGTTCTTGCTCGTCTCGCCCGTCTTGTAGCGAGCGCGGCCGAAGCGGTGCGTGAGTGAATTGATGGAGAAGGTGCCGTGATAGAGCAGCACCGTCGACAGAAAGAATCCCGTGAACAGCATGCTCCAGCCGCCAATGAGCCACACCACGAAGCCGAGCAGCACGGGCGGGAGCAGGTGGTACTTGTTCAGGAAGACGAGCTCGGGATACTTGGCGAAGTCCTTGATCGTCTCGTAGTGCGTCTCGTTGTACTTGTCGCACAGAATCCAGAGCACATGGCTCCACCAGAAGCCGCGGCTCGACTGATGCGGATCGCGATCGGTGTCCGAAAAGCGGTGATGCCAGCGGTGGTGGCTCGCCCACCAGAGCGCGCCCTTCTGGGCGCAAGTGCCGCCGCCGAAGGCCAAGAGGAAGGTGACGAAGCGCCCCGCTTTGTAGCCACGGTGTGCGAAGTACCGATGGTAGACGCCGGTGATGAAGAACATGCGCACGCCGTAGAGCGCCACGCACACCGCCCAGTCGATCCAGGTCGGGTGGAACCACAGCGCACCCAGCGGCAAGAGGTGCATGATGAAGAAAGGGATCGACAGGCTCCAGTTGATCCGTTCTTTTGGGTCGCCCGCTACCAGGCGTGGGGCCACCTCGACACTCGACGTCATGCCTCGGGATGTAGCGAGCTTTTTGGCGCATGTACCGTCACGAGGTCGTCATTTCCGGAAAGGCGCGAGGGAGGTCACCGTCCGACTCGTCGGGCCTTTTCACAAACGAAAGGTGCGGCAGCGGAACCGAAGCTCCGTGCCGCACCCCCTCTGGCGATCGTGACGAAAAAACTGCGTGCGATTCGCAGTTGACCTGCGCGAGTTCGCTGACTTGCCCGTTTACTTGTCGGACAGCGCTGCCACGCCGGGCAGGTTCTTGCCCTCGAGCAACTCGAGCGATGCGCCGCCGCCGGTCGAGCAGTGGCTGACCTTGTCGACGATCTTGTTCTTCTTGGCGGCAGTGGCCGTGTCGCCGCCGCCGATGATGGTGGTGGCTCCCGCCTTGGTCGCCTCGACGACTGCCTGCGCGACTGCCTTGGTGCCTTCGGCGAAGATCTCGAACTCGAACACGCCGACCGGGCCGTTCCACACGATCGTCTTGGACTTCTTGATGGCCGCTGCGAAGAGCTCGCGCGACTTCGGACCAGCGTCGAAGCCTTCGAGGCCGTCGGGGATGCCCGACTCGTCCGTGGCCGCACCGGTGGTGGCGTCGGCCGCGAACTTGTCGCCCGTGACGTAGTCCACGGGGAACACGAGCTCGACGTTCTTCTCCTTGGCCTTCTTGACCAAGCCCTCCACGATCTTGGCGCCTTCGGGATCGAACAAGCTGCCGCCGATCTTCACGCCGTAGACCACCTTCTTGAAGGTGTAGGCCATGCCGCCGCCGATGATCATGATGTCGACCTTGTCGAGCAGGTTCTCGATGAGCTGGATCTTGTCGGCCACCTTGGCGCCGCCCATGATGGCCAAGAACGGCCGCTCCGGGTTGGACAGAGCCTTGTTGAAGTAGTCGAGCTCGGTCTGCATCAAGAAGCCGGAAGCGCGCTGGGTGTGCTCGACGCCGACCATCGACGAGTGAGCGCGGTGGGCGGTACCGAAGGCGTCGTTGACGTAGACGTCGCCGAGCTTGGTGAGCGAGGCTCGGAACGCAGCGATCGCTTCCTTCGTGGCGCCCTTGCCCTCTTCCTCCTTGTGGTAGCGGAGGTTCTCGAGCAGAACGACGGTGCCGGGTGCGAGCTTCGCGCAAGCTGCCTCGACTTCGGGGCCCACACAGTCGCTGAGGAACGTCACCTTGCGACCGAGCTGCTTCTCGAGCTCGACCGCCACCGGCGCCATGGAGTCCTCGGGCTTGCGCTCGCCGTCCGGGCGGCCCAGGTGACTCATCAGCACCACGCTGGCGCCCTTCTCCAGGGCGTACTGGATGGTGGGCAGGGCAGCGACGATGCGCGCGGGGTTGGTGATCTTGCCGTCGGCCAGCGGAACGTTGAAGTCCACGCGCATCAAAACGCGCTTGCCCGCGAGGTCGAGGTCCCGAATGCTCAGTTTGTTCAGCGACATGGCCGGGGGCATAACGCCCCCGGAGAGCGCCTGTAAAGGCAGGCGCGCCCGCCTCCCGGGTCCCGCGGTTCGTGGGGCCTGTCTTGCGTGGCAGGCGCCGTAGGCGAGCCCGGCTGACGCTGGGCCGTCCTCGTTCAGGGTGCGAAGTCTTCGACGGAGTTGAAGACACCACCGTGACAGAACCTGCACTGCCCGCCGTCGGCGTAGATCGGCCCTACGTCGTCGTCCTCACAGGTCGCCTGGTCGGACGAAGCGCAATAGTAGAGCCAGTCGCTGTCGTTACCGGTCAGCCCTTTCCGTAGCATGACGGCCGCTCCGATTTGCACGTCCGCCGCGTCGTAGATCTCCTTGACGGCCATGGAGTTCAGCGGGTTGCCCGGATCGGCGTTGAAGTCGTTGGTGCCTGCCTCGATGCTCTGGATCGCGGTCGGGTTGTAGTAGACGCGGACGCGGCTATGTCCGCCGCCGCCCGGCGCGCGAACGGCGGCGTCGAATACCCAGGGCGCGCTCTTGTAGGAGCCAGCAGTCAGGAAAGCTTCGATGCCGGCCTGAGTG